>Ga0073936_10008741_pt1 | contig 12754 bp, 10 predicted proteins | sample AliMusrvi5mmetaG_FD_87041 | JGI IMG/M metagenome (GOLD analysis project Ga0073936, IMG submission 87041) | Freshwater lake bacterial and archeal communities from Alinen Mustajarvi, Finland, to study Microbial Dark Matter (Phase II) - Alinen... | ecosystem: Environmental > Aquatic > Freshwater >... | reverse complement strand
GGCCAAATGACAGCCACGCCAGGATTCACAGACCCGCGGTCGGGTTTGAAAACGAACTTGTCTGCGCTCGAGCTAACAGAATTCGGGAATTTTCAGGTGAAAGTCGTTTCCCGACAGCCACTTTAGCCGGCGTGTGATTGACGAGAGGGACAGCGGCTTGAGCACCGTGTGAGTGGGCCTCGCTCTCCACGCATTCTGACGAATGCGGCTACGGGAAGCAGCGCTCCGCCATGCCCATGTAGGCGCGTTGGTCACAACGCGTTGGGGGTGCCCGGCACGCTGCCGACGTCTCCACGCATTCTGACGAATGCGGCTACGGGAAGCAGCGCTCCGTCATGCCCATGTAGGCGCGTTGGTCACAACGCGTTGGGGGTGCCCGGCACGCTGCCGACGTCTCCACCACCAATTTATTGCACGCAGTGGGAACTATGCAAATGTGGTCCAATTCTATATTCTGCCTCTCGTGAGCATCATCGACGGGGCTGCGCATCAGGCAACACGTAACAGTTCAGGCTGCGATGACGGCTTGGATTTCCCGCAGCAGGGCGTCGCAACTCTTGTTCCACTGCCGGGCGCCCTGCAGGAGGAGGACGCTTTGGCGGAGATCGACGAAGCGGATCTCCTCGGCACCGGCGCTGCGGAGATCGGCCAGTTCGCCGCGCAGGGTTTCGACAAAGCCGCGCTTGCTGCGCGTGCCGGCCTCCGCGGCCACGCGCACCAGCGAAACCGTCACCGGCGGCGCCAAGGGCTCCAGTTTTTCGGCAATCGGCCTGCAGCCAATCCTGACCAACATCTGGCGCAAGCGCGCGAAGAGGTCATCCAGCTTGAGCAGTCGCAGCGGGCATACGGTTTCCAAGTAGCGGACGATCCCCTCGCAGATTTCCTCGATGAAGGGGAAATTCTCATGCTGCGCCGCCAGGGCGGCACGCCGCAGGGCGTTGTCCAACCAGGCCGTGTCGTAGTTGATGACTTGATAGCGGCCGATTTGCAGCGCGGGTCGGTTGTTGATGAACGAGATCATGGGGGGGCGGGATTGGGTTGTTAGATGGGGTGCGGTCGATAAACAGGAGGGGCTCAGCCGCGTTTCGGTGAGCACGAGGGGTCATGCCTGTGTATCAGTGATTCATGCATATTAGTTAAGCATATCGAATTAGTTTCTACGCATTCGGTTGGAAGGAAATGCTGATAAGAAATAAGTATAATTGCTGAATATGCCAAGAAAAATCTGACACTTTCGCTTTTCAAAAATATTCATTGGTAGAAATGATAAGGAATAGTGACATGTTTCAGGCGGGCCTTGGCGCCGCTGTGACCAGTGTTGCGCGTGTGCTTGCTGGCGATGCCCGAGGCGCACCGTGCGGCTGACCGATTGCCGATCAGAGTCGCACGGCGAGGCGGATTTTGCGCTGCAGGGGGAATTCCTCGTGGGGGATGCAATGGGCGCGGCGGTGGATGCCCACCAGCAGACCGACGGCGAGGAGGTTGAAGACCAGGCTGGTGCCGCCGTAGCTGACAAAGGGTAGCGGCAGACCGTCGTTGGGAAGCACGGCAGTGGTGACGGCGATGTTTTGGATGGCGGGAACGACGATCAGGCAGGTCAGGCCCAACGCGAGGCAGCGATTGAAAACATGGGTGGCTTGCACGGCGATGGCAATTCCGGCGACGGCGATCAGCACAAAGCAGAGGACGACACCCAGCGTGAAGGGCAGGCCGAGTTCCTCGCCCACCACCGGGAAAATGAAGTCGATGTGGGCAAAGGTGAGGGTGCCGAATTTTTCCACTCCATTGCCGAGGCCCACGCCCCAGGGGCCGCCATTGCCCAAGGCGAGCAGGGCACGCCACTGTTGCATGCCTTGGTCGGCCTGATGGATCGGGTTTTCCAGATCCCACCAGGCTTCGATTCGAGCCCAGCGATTGGCATTGTGAAAGATATAGTAAGCGGCGCCGGAGAGGGTGAGCAGCGCGGTGGGGATGAGATAGCGCAGGCGGGTGCCCATGCAAAACAACATGGCTCCGGCTGTTACCGAGAGTCCGAGCGCGCCGCCCACATCCGTTTCCGCCGCAATCAGCAACGTCGGCAGTCCGATGAGTGCGCCCGGCAGCGCAAAACCCCGCCAGAAGCTATGCACCTCGGTCTGCCAGCGTGCGAACCAGGTTGACAAGGCAAGCACTGCGACGAGTTTGGCAACCTCGGAAGGTTGGAATTGGGGGAGCAAAGGCAGGTGAATCCAGCGTTTCGAGCCGAGCGTCTCGACGCCGACGCCGGGGATGAAGCACAGCGCCAGCATGACGCAGACCCCGGCCAGCATCCAGAGGGCATACTTGCGCAGCCAGTCCGGAGACATCCGTGCTGCCGCGAGCGCCACGATCAGCCCGAGGACTGCCGAGACCACCTGTCTGTGGAGAAACAGATAGGTTTCTTCGACGCCGTGCACCCAGGCACTGGTACTCGCCAGCATGGTGAGGCCGATGGCGACGAGCGCCGCGACGGCCACACACAGCAAGATCGAGGATTGGCGGAGCATGGGGGCGGAGGTTAGTGCGGAATGACCAAGGTGGTGCCGCTGGTGAGCTTGGCGGGATCGCTGATGCCGTTGGCCCGCATCAGGGCGGCTTGATCCACTTTGAAGCGCTTGGCTATGCGGTAAACATTGTCTCCGGACTTTACCACATAGCGGCCCTTGGGTGCCGCCACCGGGCTGGCCTTGGGCGCCACCACCGGGGTGGCCTTGGGCGCGGCACTCTCGCGCCTGGCTTTGGATCCGGCGACCTCATGCCCGGGTTTCGGCTTTGTCGTCTTGGCCGTGGCGGTGGTGTCGCCTGCGGTCTTGGATGTCGTCTTGGCCGCGGCGGTGGTGTCGCCTGCGGTCTTGGATGTGGTCTTGGCCGTGGCAGTGGTATCGCCTGCGGTCTTGGATGTGGTCTTGGCCGTGGCGGAGGTCTCATGCGTCGTGGTCTTGGTTGCGGCGGAGTCGCGCACGATCTTGGGACGCACCAGCACCGGTACCGGTTCCACCAGGCCGCGGTTGGCATCGGACGGATTCTGCTTGCGCAGGGCTTCGACTGCGGGCGAATCCACGGCAACGATGCGTTTGGGCGGCAGGATCAAGGTCCGGCCGGCGGCAATCGGTTTGTTTTTGTTGGCGGCACGAAGGGCGTCTTCGTCGACGCCCTCGCGGGAGGCAACACGGGCATAGTTGTCGCCGGCCACCACAATGCATGTCATCGCGCCAGGTGGAATCAGGGCCGGAGTGTCACTCTGCGGCTTTGGGCTGGCCGCGACTTCGGTGGTGGCGGGCAAAACGTTCTGCGCCACGGAGTGACCGTTGAGAAAATTGAGGTGGATGAAATAGAGGGCGATGGCCACCACGTGGATCAGGAAAATGATCGTGAAGCCGCGGGAGATGCGGCTGCTCTGATCGTGGCTTTCGAGGTCCTCGGCGGTGGCGGTGGCGGCGACCCGCTGGTTGCGGTTGCGGGTCACGGCGTGGATGCGTTTGAAAAACCCGTTAGAGACCGGGCGGCGTTTGACGGGGAGGGTGCGTGGCTTCATGGCGGTTTAGCGGAGTTGATTGACAAGGTCGCGGAACGTGTTGCCGCGATGTTCGTAGCCGGAAAACTGGTCATAGGACGATGTGCCCGGCGAGAGCAGCACGCTGGAGCCGCGCTGCGCCGCGGCGCGTGCGGCACTCACGGCCTCCGCCAGCGTGACCACCGCCTGGGTGGGCACGGCCGCGGAAAGAACTTCTCGCAGTGGCATGCCAATCTGGCCATAGGTGACGCAGGCAATGGCCTTTGCGCGCAACAGTGGCAGCACCGACGTGTAGTCCAGCCCTTTGTCCTTGCCGCCGGCGATCAACACCACCGGGCGGGTTTGCGAGCGCAAGGCGCTTTCCAGCGCGTGCAGATTGGTGGCCTTGGAATCGTTGAGATATTCCACCCCATCCAAGGTGCGGATCAACTCACAGCGGTGGGGTGGGGGAGCATAGCCATGCAGCGCCGCGCGCATCAGGGGGACCGGAATGCCGAACATTTGGCAAGCCGCCATCGCCGCCATGGTGTTTTCCGCATTGTGCAGTCCCCGCAAGCCGGTGTCCCGTTCAAGATCTAACACTGTCTCGCCGCGTTGGCGGATGAGGCGGCCATCGGAAGTCCATTCCGCCGATTGGTCCACCGTGGAAAAGCTGACGATGCGTGCGGCCAGGGGTGGCAGCGCTTCACCGGCGCGGACGACGGCGGTGTCGGCGGCCGTCTGGTTGGCGAAAACCCGCAGTTTGGCCGCGAAGTAGGCGTCCACGCTCGGGTGGCGGTCGAGGTGGTCGGGCGCGAAGTTGAGCCAGATGGCCACTTCCGGATGCAGCATGCGGACGGTTTCGAGTTGAAAGGAACTCAGCTCGAGCGCCACCGCGGCGGGCGGCTCGGGATCTAGCAATACCTCGCTGAACGGAACACCATAGTTGCCGCAAGCCGTGCCGCCCAGCCCGGCATGGCCCAGAATCCGGGCCACCAGCTCGGTGGTGGTGGTCTTGCCATTGGTGCCGGTGATGCCGATGATGCGGCCCTGATAGAAGCGGGCCGCGAGTTCCACCTCGCCGATGACCTCCGCTGCATGGCTGGCGAAGGCCGCGACATACGGGCCATAGGTGTCGATGCCGGGGCTCACGACTAACAGATCGCATGCCATTGCGCCGCCTTGTTCCGCGGTGGCATTGGGATGCAGTTGCGCGCCCGCGGGCATCCCCTCCATGGCCGCGTCGCCAGCGCCATCCCAAACCGATACGCGGGCGCCTTCGCGCAACGCCAGCGCGGCGGCACCGCGGCCGCTGTGGCCGGCACCGAGAATGGCGACATGTTTTCCTGACAGTGACATTTGTTTCGTTAGGCTATCTTCAACAGCGCGAGACCGAACAGCGCGAGCATGATCGAGAGAATCCAGAAGCGGGTGATCACCTGGTTCTCGTGCCAGCCCGCCAGCTCGAAATGATGATGGATGGGTGACATCCGGAAAATACGTTTGTGGCGCAGCTTGAAGCTGCCGACCTGGAGGATGACCGACATCGCCTCCATCACGAACACCCCGCCGATGATGATGAGCATGAGTTCCTGCTTGGTGCAGATGGCGGCGCTGCCCAGGGCGCCGCCGATCGCCAGCGAACCGGTGTCGCCCATGAACACCTTGGCCGGATGACAGTTGAACCACAGAAACCCGAAGCACGCCCCCGCCAACGCGAACATGAACACCGAGAGTTCGCCCAGATATGGATTGTGGGGAATGACCAGATACTCGGTGGCAATGTAAAAACGATGCGCCAGATAGGCCAACACGGCATAAGCCAGCGCCGTGCTGATGGTGCAACCGGTGGCCAGTCCGTCCAATCCGTCGGTTAGATTGACCGCGTTCGAGCAACCGACGATGATGAAGGCGAAAAACGGGATGATGAGCCAATGCAGATCGAGCAGCGGGAATTTCCACAGCGGGAAGCACAGCGCGCTGATGTGCAGCGGTTTGGCGCCGAGGACGTAGCCCGCGCCATCGGCGAGTTGTTTGGGCGTGGCCCCGACGCCGGACACCTCCGGTTTGAAGTAGATGAAGCAGGCGGCGACCATTGCGATGGCGATTTGCCACAACAGCTTGCGGCGTCCGCTGATGCCGTCGGCTTTGCGCTCCTTGACCTTCTTGTAATCATCGCACAGGCCTAACAGACCGCAGGCGGCCATGGTGCAGGCGCAGAGCGCGACGAAGGGATTGAGGGGGCGGGCCCAGACGAGGGTGGAAACCAGCACCGAGCCGAGGATGAGCACGCCGCCCATGGTGGGAGTGCCGACTTTGCCGCCGTGCAGTTCGGCCAGTTTGTGGACTTCCGCGGCGGTGCGAATCGGTTGTCCGACCTTGAGTGAGATGAGCTTGCGGATCACGCGGGGACCGACTAACAAGGTCAGCATGAAGGCGGTGAGCCCGGCACTCGCGGCGCGAAAGGTGGGGTATTGAAACAGGTTGAAAAAGGAATACGTGTAGGCCCAGCCGCCGGTGGCATGGGCGGCCTTTTCCTGCTCAAATGCATGCAGCCAGAAATCGTACAGCGAGGGGAACATCAGGTGGGTGGGAAAACGGTGTGCATCAGGCGTTCGACCGTGGCGGTGCGGCTGCCCTTGAAGAGCACGGCATCACCAGCTTTGATTTCGCGGCTCAGCCAGGCGGCCGCCGCGGCAAAGTCCGGAAAATAGGGCGCCTCGCCGGCACCCGCGGCAATGCCCTCGGCGCCCTCGCCCACGGCGATGAGGGTGAGGCCCTTGGCCGCGGCCAGTTCGCCGACGCGTCGATGCGCGGCCGGGGCGTGCGTGCCGAGTTCGCCCATGCGCCCGAGCACGATGAGGCGCCGCGCGCCCGGGCTCACCGGGGTGTCGGCGAGCGTCTCGATGGCGGCCGCCATCGATTCAGGGTTGGCATTGTAGGTGTCGTCGATGACGGTGACGCCCCGATGCACGAAGCCGCGCAGGCGGCCATTGGTTAGAACGGCGGCGCTGAGGCCGGTGGCGATGGTCGCGCTGCCGAGGCCGAGTTTCCAGCCGGCTGCGGCGGCAAGCAGCGCGTTGGTGACCATGTGCCGGCCCGGAACCGTTAGATCAACTTCGGCGGGCGGCTGGCCCTCGATGACCAGGGTGAAACGGGTGCCGCCGGCCGCGGGGCGGAGGTTTTCGGCACGCACCAGGCCGCGTTCGGCGCCGACGCTCACGAGGCTGGCGCGGGTGCGCTGGCGCAGATAGTCATGGAACTCACAGGCGGCCGGCAGGATCAGCGTGCCGCTTGGCGGCAGGGCGCGGGCCAACATGCCCTTTTCCTCCGCGATGGCTTCGCGCGAGCCCATGAACTCGAGGTGCGCGCTGCCGATGTTGGTGATGATGCCATGGTCCGGCCTGGCGATCTCGCACAAAGGGGCGATCTCGCCGCTGTGGTTCATGCCCAGTTCCCAAACCGCGGCGGTGTGGGCCGGCGTGGTGGCCAAGACTGTTAGGGGCACCCCGATGTGGTTGTTGAGATTGCCACGGGTGGCGGAAACTTTGAAATGTCCGGACAGCACCGCGGCGGTGAAATCCTTGGTGCTGGTCTTGCCGTTGGATCCGGTGACGGCCACCACCGGCAGCTCCAACTGCTGCCGCCACCAACAGGCCAGGCGCTGCAACGCCAGCAGGGTGTCCGGCACCACCAGCACCGCTTGGTCAGCCGGCACCGTTCCGTTCCAGCGATGCACGATGACCACGCCGGCTCCTCCGGTTAGGGCGGTGGCGGCAAAGGCGTCGCCGTCGAAGGTTTCACCGCGCAGGGCGAAAAACGCCGCGCCTGCCGGCAGCTTGCGGGTATCGGTGGAAACGCCGCCGGAAACAAGCGCGGCGGGGCTGCCCGCGGCGACGGGCACGCCCAGGATGTCCGCGAGTCGCCGTGCGGTTAGAGGTTGCATCGTTGGTCGGTGATGGCTTGGGAACGGTCGCGCAGGGCTTTGCTGGCATGCTTGCGATCATCGAAATCAATCGTATGATCGGCGAACTGTTGGGTTGTCTCGTGGCCTTTCCCGGCGATGAGGATGATGTCGCCGGAGAGGGAAGCTTGCACTGCGGTGGCGATGGCTTCGGCGCGATCCGGCAGGCTGAGGCGATGGGTGGCGCTGCAACCGGCCTCGATCTCGCGGATGATGGCGAGCGGATCTTCGGAGCGCGGGTTGTCCGAGGTGATGATGCAGGCATCGCTGTGGCGTGCGGCGACCGCGCCCATCAGGGGACGCTTGCCGCGATCCCGGTCGCCGCCGCAACCAAAGACCGTGATGAGCCGGCGCGGATTGAGTTCGCGCAGGGTGCGGCAGGCGTTTTCCAACGCATCCGGAGTGTGCGCATAATCCACGAAGACGGTGGCCCCGCCGGCGTTGCCGACGTTTTCCATGCGACCCGGCACCTGCGGGGCGCTGGCCAGCGCGGCCACGGCGGCACGCGGGCGGATGCCGCAAGCGTTGGCGGCGGCCAGCGCGGCGAGCAGATTATAGACATTGAAACGACCGATGAGCGGGGCTCGGACCAGATAGGACTTGCCTTTGGCGCTGAGCTCAAACTCCATGCCGCGGGCGGTCTGCCGGAGGTTGTTGGCGCGGAAGTCGCAATGCACGCCAAAGCCAAAGCGCAGCAGCGGCAGTTTGCCTTGCAGAGCTTGCGCCAGGGCCGCACCCCCGGCGTCGTCGGTATTGATCACCGCCACCGGCTTCTTGCCATGCGGATCGGCGGCCAGCGAGTGGAACCACTCCGCCTTTGCTTGGAAGTAGGCCTCGAGCGTGCCGTGGTAATCGAGATGGTCTTGTGTTAGATTGGTGAACACACAGGCGTCGAAGCCGATGCCCGCGATGCGCTGTTGGTCGATCCCGTGGGATGACACCTCCATCGCCACGCCGCGGCAGCCGTGATCGCGCATGCGGCTGAGCAGGGCGGCGAGTTCAATCGAGCCGGGCGTGGTGTGGCGCGCGGGTTCGACGGTTTCCCCGTCATCAACCAGGATCGTGCCTAACAGTCCGGCCCGGTGCCAGACGGTTTTCATCAGGTGATGGAGCAAGAACGCGGTGGTGGTTTTGCCATTGGTGCCGGTGATGCCCGCGACGGCCATCGCGCGCCAGGGGGCGCCGGCCATGGCGGAGGCAAGCTCCGCGATCGCGCGGCGGCTGTCAGGCACATGTAGCCACGCGATGGTGGCCGGCAGGTCCGCAGGCGGCGCGCTTTCGGCTAGAATGGCCGCGACTCCGGCGGCGATGGCCTCGCCGATGAAGCGGTGGCCATCGGTGGTGGTGCCGCGGATGGCGGCAAACAACAGGCCCGGTGCCAACTCGCGCGAGGAGGCCGTGAGGGCGGCGATTTCCACGTCGAGGGATCCGCTGATGGTGACGCGGGGCAGGCTGGTTGATAGATCACGGAGGGTCATGGATTGGTGATCTTGGCAAGGGGTGCCGGAATCGGTTCGGTCGGCTGCAGGTTCATCTTGGCGGCGACCCGGGTGGCGATCTTCGCAAAGGCGGGTGCCGCGATGGTGCCGCCAAAGCGGGTGACCTTGTCGGTCTTCGGGTCATCGATGACCACCACGCAAACGAAAGCCGGATTCTGGGCCGGCAGCATGCCGATGAAGGACACGGTATAGCTATTGTGATAGTAGGTGTGGGTAAGCGGGTTGATGCGTTTGGCGGTGCCGGTTTTGCCGGCGACCCGGAAGCCGGGCACCGCGGCGAGGGTGGCGGTGCCGCCTTTTTCGATCACTTTTTCCAGGGCGCTGCGCATTTGGGCGGACACTTTCGGCTTGATCGCCTGGCAGACGGTTTCGGGCGGGTAGTCCTGCACGATGGTGCCGTCATTGGCAATCAGGGCCTTGACGATTTGGGGCTTGAGCAGTTTGCCGCCATTGGCGATGGCGGAATAGGCGCAGGCCATTTGCAGCGGCGTGACGTTGAGGGAATAGCCATAGGCGGCGCGGGAAAAATCGACGGCGTTGCCGGTGTTGCGCGCGATGCCGGAGCTTTCGCCGCTGAGGAGGATGCCGGTCTTTTTGCCGAAGCCGTAGCGTTTGACGTAGTCGTAGAAGCGCTTGGGGCCGAGTTGCAGGGCGAACTTGTAGGCGCCGATGTTGCTGGACTTGGCGAGCACCCCTTCGAGCGTGAGCATGCCATATGGCGCATGATCGGGAACATCGATGTTGCCGGAAACATAGTGGCCGTTGTGACAAAACACCGAGGTGAACGGTGTGGCGATGCCTTCGTTAAGCACACCCGAGGTGCCGACGATCTTATAGGTCGAGCCCGGTTCGTAAATCGCCTGGATCGCGAAGTTGAAACTGTTCTTCTCGAGGTCTTCCTTGCGGTTCAGATCAAAGTGGGGGCGGCTCGCCATGGCCAGGATTTCACCGGTTTGCGGGTCCATCATGACCACCGCCGCCCGCTCGGACTTGAATTCCGCCAGCGCGGCGTCCATTTCCTCTTCAACAATCGCCTGCAAGCCCATGTCAATGGTGAGTTGCACGTTGAGCCCGGCACGCGGCGGCAGCAGGCTGTTAGAATCACCGGGAACCAGCAGTCCGTGGGCGTCGCGCTGATGCTGGCGCCAGCCGTTGCGGCCCGCCAGATACTCTTCCATCGCGCACTCGACGCCGAATTTGCCCACCATCCGGGTGTGCTTCTGGCCGTTCTCGTCGGTTTCCTCGATTTCCCCGGTGAAACCGGTTAGATGAGTGGCGAGGTTGGGGGCGGTGTACCAGCGTTTGATGGAGTTTTCAAAATCAAAGCCCATCAGCCAGTTCTCGTCCACGGCGCTGCGGAGGCGGTCGGCCACGTCCTCGGGAATGTCCTTGGCGATGGCAACCCATTTGCCCGGGCTGGATTCGATCTTGGCGCGGAGGTCCTCGCGGCGCATGCCCAGCGGCCGGGCCAGCACGCTAACCGCCTGCGCGAGGTGCTTTTGGAGGATGGTCTCGGGGGTCTCGCTGTCGAGGATTTCAGCACGCAGGCCGTTGATGCAGCGCGTGCGTTTGGCGGCGTCCATGCCGTCCCAGCCGGGTTGGTTGCTGGCCTCTTGATAGGCCAGGGCGTAGCTCGCCAACTTGGGATCATACAGGTGGTTCTTGTCGACAAACAGGGTGGCGACGGGAATGCTTTTCGCAAGCGCCTCCTCATGCCGGTCAACGATCATGCCACGGATGGCGGGCAGCTTCTCGATCCGCGCGAACGCCTTGTGTGAGTTGGCCGCATAGCGTTGGCGATTGACCAATTGGATTTGGAGCAATCGGCCTGAAAGCAAGCTGAGCCCGGCCACCAGGACCGAGCACAGGATGAAGCAGCGATATTGGAACTTGCGGTTCACAGGTTAGGGGACGGCGGAAGCCACGGCGGCGGGCGGAGCGGTGTTGATTTCTTCGGGCAGGCCGAGGGGGATCGGGCGCAGTGGCGAACCGGCGTCCTCGAGTTGCTTGCGGATGGCGAAGCGGTTGAGGATGTGATCGGTGCGCATCTGGGTGGTGCGGATGTCGAGCTTGTATTGTTCGATGTGGCGCTCGATGGCGTCGATGTCGCGATTGACCTGGACTTGGCGGTTTTTGTAGACCGCATGCAGAACGCCGCCACTGGCGGCAACGATCATCGCGGCGATCAGCGCGAAGAAGTAGGAGAGCGGCGTGCGGGGATTCGATTTGTGGCGGTTCATGGCGTTATTCCAATAACTGCGCAACCCGCAGTTTGGCACTGCGGGAGCGGGGGTTCAGGGATGTTTCGTTAGGATCGGGTAGGATCGCCTTGCGCGCCAACAACCGGAACCGGCAGTCCGGGTTGGCCCGCTGCTCGGGCCAGCCCGGATCGTCAATGAACGGGGCCGAGTGCCGGCGCAGGAAATGTTTCACAATCCGATCCTCCAAGCTGTGGAAGGTGATGACCAGCAGGCGGCCGCCGGGTTTGAGGACGGCGGGTGCGGCCGCCAGCGCCGCGCTTAGCGAGGCGAGTTCCTCGTTGACCGTCATGCGGATGGCCTGGAAAGTGCGGGTCGCGGGATGGATGCGACCGTGGCGGCCGACGACCTGTTCGATGCAGGCGGCCAGGTCGGTGGTGGTAGCGAACGGGCGGGTGGCGCGGCGTTTGACAATGGCGGCGGCGATGCGGCGGGCCTTGGACTCTTCGCCGACCTCGAACAACAGGCGGGTTAGATCCGCTTCCGGCCAGCGGTTGACGATCTCCGCGGCGGTGCACGCACAGGACGGTCCCATCCGCATGTCGAGCGGCCCCTCGCGCTGGAACGAGAAGCCGCGGGCGGCGGAATCAAGCTGGCGCGAGGAAACCCCGAGATCTAGCAACAAGCCGTCGGCCCGTTCGCCGCGTTGGATCGCCGGCAGTTCCAACAACTGGGCGAAGTTGCCTTCCCAGGTGGCGAAGCGTCCGCCGAAGCCGGCGAGCCGGTTGCGGGCGTGGGCCAGGGCTTCCGGGTCGCGATCGATGCCGAGCACACGGGCTCCGGCACTGAGAAATATCTCGCTGTGGCCGCCGCCGCCCAAGGTGGCATCGATGATGAACGCGTCCGGTCCGGCACCCATCCACGCCGCCACCTCGGTCGGAAACACCGGCAGGTGATAGTCGTCGGCGTCGGTGGCTGACATGAACTCCACCGACCGCCGCACCGGGAAACAGCCAGAAACGGTGCGTGCGGTCGGGTTATGAATCGCGGTGGCAGATGTTCCAATGACTTGCCGCCGCCACACCAGGGAAATCGCCGATGGCCGCGCCGACAACCAACCAGAAACGGCGCGGACCATCGTTGAGAAAGGCGCAAGGAGTTCCGTCCCGGGAGACTCCTTCCGCCCAGCCAGAAAAATCGCCGATGGCCGCGCCGACAACCAGCCAGAAACGGCGCGGACCATCGTTGAGAAAAGCGCAAGGAGTTCCGTCCCGGGAGACTCCTTCCGCCCAGCCAGAAAAATCGCCGATGGCCGCGCCGGCAACCAGCCAGAAGCGGCGCGGACCATCGTTGAGAAAGGCGCAAGGAGCTCCGTCCCGGGAGACTCCTTCCGCCCAGCCAGAAAAATCGCCGATGGCCGCGCCGGCAACCAGCCAGAAGCGGCGCGGACCATCGTTGAAAAAGGCGCAAGGAGTTCCGTCCCGGGAGACTCCTTCCGCCCAGCCAGAAAAATCGCCGATGGCCGCGCCGGCAACCAGCCAGAAGCGGCGCGGACCATCGTTGAGAAAGGCGCAAGGGGCTC
>Ga0073936_10008738_pt1 | contig 12757 bp, 11 predicted proteins | sample AliMusrvi5mmetaG_FD_87041 | JGI IMG/M metagenome (GOLD analysis project Ga0073936, IMG submission 87041) | Freshwater lake bacterial and archeal communities from Alinen Mustajarvi, Finland, to study Microbial Dark Matter (Phase II) - Alinen... | ecosystem: Environmental > Aquatic > Freshwater >... | reverse complement strand
GCCGGCCTGTGTGATGAGCGGCACGCCATACTTAGCGCACAAAAAGCTGCCTGTGGCGTTGATGTCGAGAACGTTCTCAAACGTCTGCAGCGGGAATTCGACTACCGGGACGTAAGCCCCTTTAAGCACGCCGGCCGTCTGGATCAGGACATTGATATGGTCGTGATGTTCGGCAATTGTGGCGCACATCGCCTTCACAGACGACTCGTCGGCTACATTGACCTGGACAAAGACGCCGCCACATGCGGCGGTAGTCGCCGCCCCTTCGGTCGCATTGTAGTCAGCGACGATCACTGACGCGCCGCGCGCCGCGCACTCTATGGCGGTCGCTTTGCCGATGCCCATTGCGCCGCCAACTACGAGAATGGTTTTGTTTGTGAGCTCCATTATTTTTACCTGTGCGATCAGGATTGCGTATCTGGTAAGGGTGTATTGTCAGGCAGGTTGTCGCTTTCGGCAACAGGCTGGCTTGCGGCGCTTGTCTCCACATCGGGTTGAGGGGCGCTGGCGGATTGGGCGTCTGCGGCAGCTTCATCCTGGGTCGCGGGCATTTCTTCAGCCACCGATGGCATAGTTGCCTGGATCAGGTCCCGCCAGCGGTTATCCATGCCATCGTCAGACACGCCATAGAAGATATGCACCTTGCTATTGGGGTCGCGCAGGGCGATGTCGTAGCGCACCTTGCCAGCGCGTTGCGAGCGGCTGAGAATCGTCCGCTCGTTGTCCCAGTTGAACGTTGAGATGTCGTATACCTCGCCCGCGTGCTGCTGGAGGGCGTAAAGCCACAAATCGCGCGCGCTCTTTCTTGTCACATTGCGCACGATGCTCTTGTTGCGCAGGTCACGCACGGTATAGTAACGCGCGCCATCGCGTTCCTCGAACGAGAGTATCTCGACGCCGGAACGGGGCGACCCTTCGGCCTGCGGCTCGATCGGCGGCTGCGGCGCGCGGGGTGTGCTTTCGACCTGCATGATCTCGACTGGCGTGATCTCAATCTGAGTCACAGGCTCTTCGGTTTGTGACACAGGCGCCGTCCGGTTCCCATTCACCGGTGGTTTGCCCTGCCCCTGCTGGCGCGGGCGTTGATCACGATGGGACGGCCCGCGTTGTCCGGCAGGCTGAGGCTGTCCCTGCTGCGCAGGTCGTTGATTCTGTCCCTGGCTGGCGGGGGCAGATTGTGGCTGCCGGTTGTGCTGCTGCGACGGCTGTTGATGGCGTTGCCCATGCTGCGCTGGTTTTGAGTCCTGTGTAGCTCTGGTATTCGCTTGCGCCGTCTCGGACTCCAGCTCAATGGTTCGCTTCACCAATGCGAACAATTCGTCGCGCGTCGCCGTGTGGGTGTCTGTCTCGCCGCGAACGAAGATCGAAGCTCCGTCAATGGCGTATGGGGCCTTTTCACCGCTTGGCACGGTAGCGCGCAAAATGTCAACATCATCGGTGCGTTGCAGGTCGATGGTGATTGGCAACGGCGGTGTGATGCGCTGCTTGATGGCGTCTGCCAACCCGGCCGACAGTTCATCCGTGTTGGTTACGCCGGCGGCCTGCTTGTCAATGTTGCCTTCGCAACCAATGTAGATCGTGCCGCCGTTTGCGTTGGCGAGCCCGGCAACGTCAGTGACAATCGGCGTGTATTTGTCACCGCGCTTCAGCAGAGATGGGTGGAAGCTTTGCGTTGCGTTGTTGCCCTTTTCGCGCGCTTCGCGCAATTGGTCATTTGGAATCTCGACCGCAGTGTCGGGATGCCGGATGCGGTCAAATTCCTGGCTCTGGAACAGCTCTTTGAGGGCGTTGAAGCTGAGTTCGGGCAGATAGACTTCGCTGGCGCGTTCACCCAGACCAAGCCGCTTTGGATCGGTGAGGGAGGCGGTCAAGCGATGGGCATCGCTGCTCTGGATGATGTGCATCCGGCGTGAATATTCGGGCTTATAGCCATTAAACCACGAGGCCATCGAACGCCGACCCTTGACGAGGTCGGTCAGTTCAATCGCCGACAGATGCGCATCCTGCGTGTAGGCAATGCGCGTTTGTCCACCGATGTTCATGCCGCGCATGAAGACGCCGTTGGATGAGTTGGCATGCGGGGCAATTGCAATCCCGCCGCCTTCCGAGATCGTGCGATAAGCGGTCAATACGTCGCTCGTCGCGCCGGCTTCGGTCAGACCCTGTTCCACCACTTTCGAGGGCACGCGCAACTGCATCAGGATGAAGTCGAGATCGCGCAGCGGCATCTCCGGCGGGAATATCCCAAGGATATGGAACCCGAATGTTGCCGTGAACTCGAAACCGGGCAGGACGAGAATCTTTTTCATCAAACGCCTGTACTCGTTCAGGCGGCCCAGTTCGGCGGCTTGAATGCGTCCCAGTCGTTCGAGCAACTCCAGATCGGCGATCTCGCGTTGCAAATTGCGATAGCCGTTGGCCGTGTTGTGGTCGGTGAATGCGATGATTTCGAGGCCGCGTCGCTCGGCCTGTCGGAGGATGTCGATATACATCGTCTCCGGTTGTTCGTAGTCGCGCGATGCGGGCGTGTGCGTGTGCAAGTCCATGCGTCGCCAGTAGTTGGCCGCCGGTTTGGCAGCGGGCGCATTAACGACTTCGGGGGCAGGGGGCGTCTCAACGGGCGCCGCCTTCACAGTGCGCGCTGCTGTCTTTCTCGGGCGGAGCGGCGGCTTAACGACCCGCGCGGGGGTCTGGGTCTGGGCTGTTTTACGGGCGGTCGTTGTCTTCTTTGCGGATTTTGCGGAGTCTTTTTCTGGCGCGACCGCAGTCGCGTCAGGGGGTACCTTTGTTGTCTTCCTAGGCATGTCGTTCGGTTTTTACCACGTTTGCGTGATCAAATATCGAACCAGCCATGGGTGACAAAGGACGACGATGCATATAACATCTAAAGCCGCCACACTGCCATCGCTCCCCGCGAAATTCATGGGAAACCACAACTTGTTCGATTAATAAAATAGTACGGATAACCAGTGATTATCTGGTTACACCATTTCATTATACACGAGCGCGTCGAGTCGCGCATTTGGGCGATTGGCGGTATAACAGTGACTATCAGTGTAAAGACAAGTAATTCTATCGATCGTATGAGGCTAGCACGCGCGACCACCGGAGGATACAAATGCTTGACGTAATAGAGTGCATCAAACAGCGGCGCAGTATCCGTACCTTTCTGCCAAGACCAGTCTCGAAGGAGACCATCGAGAAAGTGCTCGATGCAGCCATCCTTGCGCCAAGCGCAGGCAACTGGCAATCATGGCGGTTCTACATCGTTCTCAATGAGGCGTTGCGCCAGGAACTGGCCAAGGCCGCATCGGATCAGGAGTTCATCGCCGAGGCGCCGGTGGTGCTGGTGATTTGCGCCGAACCAGGCCGCGCCGAGCACACTTACGGTGAGCGCGCGCGCGAGTTGTATTGCCTGCAGGACACCGCAGCTGCAATTGAAAATCTTATGCTGGCTGCGCATGCTTACGACCTGGGCACATGCTGGGTGGGTGATTTTGATGAGGCCGTTGTGATGAATCTGCTGAAGATTGACGCGCAATATCGCCCGATTGCAGTGGCGCCGCTGGGATACCCAAATGAAAATCCGAACCCGCGCTGGCGCAGGCCGTTGCGTGAGGTCATTGAGTACAGGGAATAGAGCACAGAGAATAGCAGGAGTTAATATGATGCTGACATCGAAAGAACGCGTAATGACATCGCTTAACTGGCAGGAACCGGATCGCGTCCCGATCCAGATTTATCTAACCCCCGAGATTGAAGCGCGGTTGCAGCAGTATTTTGGAAACCCCGATCTGCTCGATGTTTTCGGCGTCGACCTGCGCAATATAGGCGCCGTCTGGAAGGGTAAGCTCAAGCCCGATCATGATGGGCTGTTTTATGATGTCTGGGGCATTGGATATCGCAATGCGGTCTATGAGTTTGGCACATATCCGGAGGCGGCTGATCTTGCGCTTTCACGCGTCACGACGATGGATGAGTTCGAGGCGTATGCGTGGCCCGATATAAACGACTTTGACTTCTCGACGATCCCGGAGCAATGTGAGCGCTACAAGGACTACGCGATCTGCATTGGCGATGCCGGCACGCCTGATATCGTCAACGGTGTGTCACGCGGGCGCGGGATGGAGCAGGTGTTGATCGATATTGCCACCGACGACGAAGTCGGGATGGCTATTATCGACAGGCGCGTGGATTTCTATGCTGAGTATGTCAAGCGCGCATTGCAGGCAGCGGATGGCAAGATCGACATCGTATGCCTGGGCGAAGATTGTGGCACGCAGAAGGGGCGCATGGTGTCGCCAGCGACCTTTGACCACGTGTTTCGCCCTCGGCTGAAGCGATTTTACGATCTCGCGCATGAGTATGGGGCGAAGGCGATGATGCACTCGTGCGGCGATACGAGCGACCTGCAGCCAACCTTCATCGAGATGGGGCTGGATATCCTTGACGCGATGCAGCCGGAGCCGCCCGGCATGCGCGACATCGAACGGCTGCGCAATATGACGCGCGGCAAGCTGGCCTATTGCGGGTTGATCAGCACGCAGGACACGCTGCCGCATGGCACGGTCGAGCAGTGCCGCGCAGAGGCGCGCCATCGGCTGGATGTGATCGCGCGCGGCGGCGGTTACTTCTTCTCGCCGGCGCACTGTATCCAGCCGGACACCCCGATAGAAAACGTTCTCGCAGTGTATGAAGAGGCGCTGGGGCGCAAACTGTAAGGCAGGAGTTCATCACATGCAATATCGAAAATTAGGCAGAACTGGAATCAGCATCAGCGAAATAGGCTTTGGATCCTGGGGCATCGGCGGCTGGGGCAAGCGCGACGACGTGGAAGCCATTCGATCGCTGAATCGGGCGATTGACCTTGGCGTGAATTTCATCGATACGGCGTATGCCTATGGCGACGGGCACAGCGAGGAGTTGATCGGTCAAGTCGTGAAAGGCCGGCGCGACAAAGTCGTCATCGCGACGAAGGTTCCGCCAAAGACGTTCCGCTGGCCGGTGCTGCCGCATGAGCCGATCAAGAACACCTTTCCGAAGGAGTGGGTGATTGAATGCACGGAAACCAGCTTGCGCAAACTGGGCACTGACTATGTCGACGTGCAGCAGTTGCATTCGTGGACGCCGGCATATACCGAACAAACTGACTGGTTTGAGGCGCTGGAGCTGCTTAAGAAACAGGGCAAAGTGCGCGCGTTCGGCGTCTCGGCCAACGACTGGGATCCGTACGGCACGACCGGGCTGGTCAAGTCCGGGATGGTCGACACGATCCAGGTGATCTACAACATCTTTGAGCAACGCCCGGCGGAGGAACTCCTGCCGGCGGCAATTGCGCGCGATGTGGGCATCATCGTGCGCGTGCCGTTCGAAGAGGGACTGCTGACCGGGGCGATCGATCGCGGTTATAAGTTCGACGAAGGCGACTGGCGCGCCGACTGGCTGACGCCGGAGCGGTTGGAGGAGGGCGTGCGCCGCGTTGATGCGCTCAAGCCGTTCCTTGCGCCCGACAGGCCGACGCTGGCAGCGCTCGCGTTGAAGTTCTGCCTCAGCCATCCGGCGGTCTCTACCGTTATCCCCGGCATGCGCAAGGTGTCGAATGTCGAGGCTAACATTGCCGTCTCAGATGGGAAGCTGTTATCAGCGGCCGACCAGGACGCATTGCGAGGCCACGCCTTTGCGCACGGCTGGAGTTATCCCTGGGCGCAAAAGTAGGAGACGACCCACGGCTTAAGCAGAGGGTGGTTTCCACTTGTATGCGCCCGTAAGCGCAAACCAGCGGATGCGCAGCAATTCGCCGAACGCGTTCATGCTGTCCTGCATTGGCCTGATCTTCGATTCGTCGTGGTGCAGCCATTGCAGCGGCACCTCGGCGATCTTGTAACCGAGCTTGAGCGCGATGTAGAGCATCTCGACGTCGGAAGCGGCGGCCACACTTGCGGTCGTCAGCGATTGCGCCGGGGTGTTGTACAGCAAGGTGTGTTGTAGCACGTGGCGCGCTACAGGCGCGCGGTAGGCCTTGAAGCCGCATTGCGTATCGCGAAAGCCTCTGACCACCACCAGGCTGACCAGTATTCGCCAGGCGGCGCTCATAAGCAGGCGATACCATGGGGCGCCGGGCCGGCCAGCGCGCGAGCCAATCGCCACATCGTTGCCAGCCTTGAGCGCGTTGATGAGTTTTAGAAACTCTTCGGGCGGCGTCGACAGATCCGCATCGGCGTGAAGCGCGTACTCGCCGCGCGCCTGTATCAGGCCGGTGCGCACGGTGTAGGCTTTACCGCTGTGCGGGTTCTCAACCAGGCGCAGGTTGCTATGGCGTTTCATCGCTGCGCGCGTGATGTCGCGCGTGTTGTCCTTGCTGCCGTCATCGACGACAATAATTTCGGTTGGGATGCCGCATTCGATAATAAACCGGCTCAGCCTTTCAATCGTGCTGGGAAGCCGCTTTTCTTCGTTGTAAGCCGGGACAATAATAGACAGCACTGGTTGCTGACTGGACTGATCAGAATTGCTCATGCCTGTAAAGACCACTTGGATGGCGCTCTATCCTGTTTCAAAGTGTGGTTATTTTAGTGCACATCCAGTCGAATGACCTATAAGTTAGATCAATATTTTTGTCCGCCATGAAGCTGATATGAACATTCCTTTAAGAAGATACTGGGACCTGCTGGCGACGCACGTCAAGCCGCAACGCGGTCGTTTTATATTGCTCACGGTTTTGCTACTGGGCAGCATTGGTTTGCAGGTCGTAAATCCGCAGATCATGCGCTATTTCATCGACAATGCCACGAGCGGGGGGCCCAGCCAGGGGCTTGCGCTGGCCGCGATTGCCTTTATCGGGCTCGCTATTTTTCAGCAGGTGGTCGGCGTCAGCGCCACTTACCTGGGCGAGACCGTGGCGTGGAATGCCACGAATGCGCTGCGCGCCGAATTGGCGCAGCACTGCCTCAACCTGGATATGAGTTTTCACAATGATCGCAGCCCAGGCGAGCTGATCGAACGCATCGATGGCGACGTGGCCGAACTATCGAACTTTTTCTCGCAACTGGTGATCCGCGTCATCGGCAACATCGTCCTGATGGTGGGCGTGTTGATTGCGCTCGCGTTGCAGGACTGGCGCGTCGGTCTGGTGTATGCGGTCTTTGCTATCGTCGCGCTCGTGATTCTCAACCGCGTGCGCGGAATCGCCATTCCCCACACAAAGGCACTTCGCGCCGCAATTGCCGATCTGACCGGCTTTCTGGAAGAACGGCTGGCAGGCACCGAGGACATTCGCTCCAGCGGGGCGGTAGATTTCATCATGCTTGGGTTATACAAACTCCAGCACCGCATATTGGGTCACCAGAAAAAAGCCTGGATGATGAACCTTTACGTCGGGTTCACCGGGAGCACACTGCTGGTCGTCGGCAACATCATCGCGATCATTGCTGGCTTCGCGCTTTTCAACACGGGTCTGATCACGATCGGCACGGCTTACCTGTTGATCTATTACATCAACCTGCTTGGGCGACCGATCCGTGAGTTGACCCAGCAAACCGAGAACATTCAGAACATCGGCGCAGTGACTGAGCGGTTGGCTGAACTGCGCAAGATCGCCACGCGCACGCTGGACGGCCCGGGCGCCGATATTCCCGCGGGCGCCCTTGAACTGGGTTTCGACGAGGTGACCTTTGGCTATGTCAGCGGTGAGCCAGTGCTGAAGCAGATTACCTTCGATCTGCAGCCAGGTCAGATCATGGGGTTGCTTGGGCGCACAGGCAGCGGCAAAACGTCGCTGGCGCGCCTCATCTTTCGCCTGTATGACCCTGCCGAAGGTCGAATCGCACTGGGCGGCGTGAACGTGCGTGAACCAACGCTCAAGGCGTTGCGGCAACGCGTGGCGCTTGTCACACAGGACGTGCAGTTGTTTCAGGCATCGGTGCGCGACAATCTCACGTTTTTTAATAATCAGATATCCGATGAACGGGTGTTGCGGGTGATCGACGAACTCGAACTATCAGATTGGTATCGCGCGCTGCCGAACGGCCTGGACACGCGGCTGGAGACCGGTGGGCGCAGTCTCTCTGCCGGCGAAGGGCAATTGCTCGCACTGGCGCGCGTCTTCCTGCGCGATCCCGGACTGGTGATCCTGGATGAAGCATCGTCGCGACTTGACCCTGCGACCGAACAACGCATCGAACGCGCCATCGGCCGGCTGCTGCGCGGTCGCACGGCGCTGATCATCGCGCATCGACTTGGAACGGTCGAACGCGCCGACAGTATTATGATCCTTGAAGATGGGCGAGTGATTGAGGCGGGGCCGCGCCTGGCGCTGGCAAATGCGCCGGACTCGCGTTTTGCCCAGCTGCTCAGCACAGGGCTGGAAGGAGTATTGGCGTGAGTGAGTCTACCGCAGAACAGGACACCGCTGCGCAAAAGAGCAAGATAAAACACTTGCCCGCATGGTACGTCATCCTCAAGATGGTGCAGTACCGGCCAAAGTTGTGGCTGATCAACTTGAGCGCGATGCTGCTGCTGACGATCTTCTGGCAATTGCCGGGCATCGTCATGCGCGAGTTTTTCAACATCCTGACCGGCAATGAACAGGCCGGGTTGAACATCTGGACGATCGCGGCGTTGTTCCTCGCGTTTGAAATAGGTCGCGATCTCAGCCTGGTGGGATTGATTCGAAGCAACGTGCCGTTCTTTGTGCATACGATGACGCTGCTGCGCAAGAACCTGCTCAAATACATTCTGAAGCGACCGGGGGCGAAGGCATTGCCCGACTCTCCCGGCGAGGCGACCAGCCGTTTTGGCGGAGACGTGTTTGAAATCCCGCTATTCGCCTTGTGGCTGAACGACATCCAGGGGAGCATGCTTTTCGGGATCATCGCGATTGTCATCATGCTGAGCATCAACCCGACGATCACGCTGATCGCGATCGTGCCGTTTATCTTCGTCGGGTTCATCGCTGCTGCGGCGACTAACAAGATCGAGATGTATCGCCGCGCCAGCCGCCGCGCTGCGGGCATCGTGGTCGGGTTTATCGGCGAGTTCTTCGGCGCGGCGCAGGCTGTCAAGGTGGCGACGGCCGAAGAGGGCGTCATCAGGCACTTCCGCATGCTCAACGACGACCGCCGTAAGGTGGCGCTGCGAGATCGGTTGTTCAACGAAGTGCTGAACTCCATCTTTCGAAATGGGGTGAACCTCGGCACAGGTGTGATCCTGGTCCTGGCCGGGCAGGCCATGCAGGCAGGAACGTTTACGGTCGGCGACTTCTGGTTGTTTGTGTTCTTTCTCGATGGCATCAGCGAATTGACGACCTTCACCGGCTTGCTGGTGGCGCGTTACAAACAGATCGGCGTCTCGGTTGAGCGCATGACGCGTTTGATGGAAGGCGCGCCGGAAAAGGCGCTGGTCGAGTTCAGCCCGGTGTATATGGACGGCAACTTCCCGAAGGTGACCTACCCGGAGAAAACACCGTCGGATCACCTGGAGACGCTGGACGTGGAGCACATGAGTTACCACTATCCCGGCACGGATCATGGCATTGAGGATATCGGCATGCGCCTGAAGCGCGGCACGCTGACCGTTGTCACGGGGCGGGTGGGGTCGGGGAAGACCACGTTGTTGCGCGCGCTGCTGGGGCTGCTGCCGCGCGATCGCGGCGAGGTGTGTTGGAACGGCGCGCGCGTCGACGATCCGGGCAACTTCTTCACCCCGCCGCGCTGCGCGTATACGGCGCAGGTGCCGCGTCTCTTCAGCAACTCGCTGCGCGATAACCTGTTGATGGGTCTGGATAAACCGGACAGCAGCATCGAGCGCGCCATACGGCTTGCCGTCATGGAGAAGGACATGACCGAACTGGAGAAAGGGTTGGAGACGATGGTCGGGCCCAAAGGTGTCAAGCTGTCAGGCGGGCAGATTCAACGCACTGCGGCAGCCCGGATGTTTGTGCGCGAACCGGAACTACTCGTCTTCGACGATTTGTCGAGTGCGCTGGATGTCGAGACCGAACGGGCGTTATGGGAGCGGGTGCTGGATGGTGAAGGGGGTTGGCAGGATGGCAACCGAGTGCCGCGCCAGTTCACCTGTCTGGTGGTATCGCATCGCAAAGCCGCGCTGCATCGCGCCGACCACATCATCGTTCTGAAGGACGGTCGGATCGAGGCAGAAGGCGCGCTCAATGAGTTGCTGGCGTCGTGCGAGGAAATGCAACGCCTGTATCATGGGGAGACAGCCGGAGAGAAAGAAGAACGGGCGCTGGCACAGTAGCCCATTCACCTAAAGCATCTAAAGGAAGGAAAACAGCAATATGACCATAGCGCTCAAGCTTTACGATACGTACACGCGCGCGCTGCGCGATTTTGAACCCCTTGACCCGGCCGCGGTGCGGATGTACACCTGCGGCCCGACCGTGTATAACTATGCGCATATCGGCAACCTGCGCACGTATATCTTCGAGGACATCCTGCGGCGCGCGCTGGAGTTCAACGGCTACGCGGTGAAGCATGTGATGAACATCACCGATGTGGGGCATCTCACTTCGGATGCGGACACCGGCGAAGACAAGATGGAGAAGGGGGCGGCGCGCACCGGCAAGACCGCGTGGGAAATCGCGGAGATTTACGCGCACGCTTTCAAAGAGGATCTGCAACGCCTGAACATCCTCGACCCTTCGATCTGGTGCAAGGCGACCGACCATATCGCGGAGCAGATCGCGTTTATCTGCTGCATTGAGGACAAGGGCTTTTGCTATCGCACCGACGACGGACTGTACTTTGACACATCCAAACTGTCTGACTATGGCTATATGGCGCGGCTGAACCTTGAAGGATTGCAGGCTGGCGCGCGCATTGAGATGGGCGATAAACGCAATCCGACCGACTTCGCGCTATGGAAGTTCAGCCCGAAGGACAAACAGCGCCAGATGGAATGGGACAGCCCGTGGGGGATCGGATTCCCGGGGTGGCACATCGAGTGCTCGGCGATGTCGGCCAAGTACCTTGGGCCATTCTTCGATATCCACTGCGGCGGCGAGGATCACATCTCGGTGCATCATTCGAACGAGATCGCGCAGACGGAAGTGTGCCATGGCACGCGGCTGGCTAACTTCTGGATGCACGGCTACTTCCTGCAACTGGACGACGCCAAGATGGCTAAATCGAGCGGCGACTTCCTGCGCGTGCAGACGTTGCTCGACCGCGGCATCGATCCGCTGGCGTATCGCATGTTCTGCCTGAGCGCGCACTATCGCTCGAAGTTGAACTTTACCTGGGACGGACTCGATGGCGCGGCCACCGCGCTCAATCGGTTGCGCGCGTCCGCTTTTGAGTGGGGCGCGCCTGGCGAGGCTGATGCCGGTTTCATCGAGCGTTTCACCCAGTGCGTCAACGACGACCTCAACATGCCGCGCGCGATGGCTGTTGTGTGGGAACTGGTAAAGAGCGAGTTGCCACCTGCCGTTCGGAAAGCAACTGTGCTCGTTTTTGACCGCGTGCTGGGGTTACGGCTGGCCGAGTGGCATCCGGCGGAGGAAACTGTCCCGGCGGAGATCATGGCATTGGTGGAACAGCGCACACTGGCGCGTAAGGAGAAGCGCTGGAAAGACGCGGATGTCCTGCGCAATCAGGTGATCACGGCCGGATATGAGATCGAAGACAAACCCGGCGGCGCGCGCGTTCGCCAGCGCAAGGGAGCGTAGTGGCAAGGCAGAACATTTCATCTGGAACGTCTTGGGAGAGCATAGTCGGCTATTCCCGTGCGGTGCGCATTGGAAAGGTGGGCGAAGTCGCCCTGATCGAAGTCGCAGGGACGACGGCGGTCGACGAGTCTGGTCAAGTCGTCGGGCTGAATGACTCTTATCTGCAGACGCAGTACGTGCTGCGCAAGATCGAGAAAGCGCTGCTACAAGCTGGCACCGCTATGAGCGACGTGATTCGCACGCGCATGTACGTCACGGATATCCGGCAGTGGGAGCAGATCGGGCGCGCGCATGGGGAGGTGTTCCGCGACATCCGCCCGGCTGCGACGATGGTCGAGGTGCGCGCATTGATCAGCCCCGACCTTCTGGTCGAGATTGAAGTCACGGCGGTCGTCCGTGAATGATCCAACCCTTGTTCTCCGGCGCGCGCGCCTTGATGATGTCCCGTTCCTCGCGCGCATAGACCTGGCGGTTGACGCCGAAGATGTCGATGACCCGGACGAGCCGCTTTATTTCAAGGACTGGGGCGAGGCTGACTTTGCCGCTCATCGCGCGAAGATCGCCGGCTTCGTGACTGATGCGGATAAAACCGCCTGGGTCTGTGAAGATACTGCGGCTGGCAATCTGGTGGGCATGATCCTATCTCGATGCCACGATAGTATGCGGCTTGCCCCCGCAATTGCCCGCTACTTGAAGCTACTGATAGATGAAGGCGTTGTCCCAGCGGATGAGCCATTCTGTGAGGTGTTCCAGTTGTGGGTTGATCCTACTGTTCGAAGGCGCGGCCTTGCGAGCGCGTTGAAACAAGTCATCGAGGACGACGCGCGCGCCTGCGGCGGGCGATTCATCTATACCCATACCCGCGAGACCAACCCGCATGTCGTCACTCTAAACCTCAAGCTCGGATACACAGTGATTCGAACTGGAGCGTTGTGGGACGATATCGCGCGCGTCAGCCTGATCAAGAGCTTATAACCTGAACCGACTGGAATCGCATCCTGTTATACTAGAACGCATGTTCTGGTATGCGGATCAACAGGAGGAGTTATGAGTGAGGTTGCTTCAAGCGATATT
>Ga0073936_10008731_pt1 | contig 12763 bp, 8 predicted proteins | sample AliMusrvi5mmetaG_FD_87041 | JGI IMG/M metagenome (GOLD analysis project Ga0073936, IMG submission 87041) | Freshwater lake bacterial and archeal communities from Alinen Mustajarvi, Finland, to study Microbial Dark Matter (Phase II) - Alinen... | ecosystem: Environmental > Aquatic > Freshwater >... | reverse complement strand
GGTTCTTTACGGCCTCTTTCGCCAGCCCGGTGCAGATGGTATCATTCGATTCGGTTCCATATCCATGACCTGGCTCCAAGCCGGCGTATTGAGCCTGCTTCTTTCCGGTGTGGGGGTGCTGGGCGACTTGGTGGAATCCTTGCTCAAGCGGGCTACCAGCGCCAAGGATTCAGGAACCCTGATCCCCGGCATGGGGGGGATTCTGGATGTTTTGGACAGTCTTTTGCTCGGGGCTCCCTGTCTTTATTACTGCCTGCGTGTCTTATCCTGAACGACGGAATCCCACTGTGAAACCACTCCGGAAAATCGTTATTTTAGGCAGTACCGGCTCGATTGGGCAAAGTACTCTTCGGGTGTGCGCTGCGCTGCCCGAACATTTTAAAGTCATGGGATTGGCCGCGGCTAACCGCTTCGAACCTTTGATTGAGCAAGCCCGGAAGTTCGGCGTTAAAACGATTGCCGTGGCAGATATAGAGGCTGCCCGGAAAGCGGCCGAACGGGCGCCCGATTTGACGGTATGGTCCGGTCCCGAAGGGATCGAGCGGATGGCGGCGATTGAAGGGATTGACACGGTCCTATGTGCGCTGGTCGGCATGGCGGGCTTGCGTCCGGTCCTGGCGGCGCTGGAACGCGGAACCGATGTGGCCCTGGCCACCAAGGAAGTTTTAGTCGCGGCAGGAGGACGGGTAACCGCGTTGGCGCGCCGGACCGGGGCTCATCTGTTGCCGGTGGATAGCGAGCATAGCGCAATTTTCCAATGTTTGCAGGGCCAGTCGATGGAACGCGTTCGACGGTTGGTGCTGACGGCGTCGGGCGGACCGTTTGCCAACCGGCCCGACATCGATTTCGAGACAGTAACCGTGGCTGAAGCGCTCAATCATCCGCGTTGGAATATGGGGAAAAAGGTGACCGTTGACTCGGCCACGCTGATGAACAAAGGGCTGGAAATCATGGAAGCCCATTGGTTATTCGATATTCCCCTCGACCGAATCGATGTGCTGATTCATCCCGAAAGCATTGTGCATTCCATGGTGGAATTCATCGACGGAAGCATGCTGGCACAGATGAGTCCACCGGATATGCGTTATGCCATTCAATATGCGTTGACCTGGCCGGACCGGCTCGATGGCGGACTCCCGACGCTGGATCTAGCCAAGGCCAGCCCCCTGCACTTCAGCGCTCCGGATCCCGCCCGATTTCCCGGGCTGAGCCTGGCGCGATCGGCGGCGGCTACCGGTGGCACTTTACCGGCCGTGCTGAATGCCGCGAACGAGGAGGCCGTAGCGCTTTTCCTGGCAGGACGGATTCCGTTTGCTGGGATCTGGCGAACGGTGGAGACTGTGATGGATCGACACCATTCGTTGCCGGATCCGGAGCTGGAGGCGATTTTGGAAGCTGACCGGTGGGCCCGGACGGCTGTGCGTGAGACGGTTAATTCCCGGTAAGGCCGGGTTTCAGACGGGCGGCCTGCTGTTAATGCCGCGGAAATGGTGATGTATGTCAATTTTGATCGGTTTGTATGTGGTACTTGTGGTGGCCTTGCTTTTTGGCTTATCAATTTTTGTCCATGAGTTCGGTCATTATATCTCGGCCCGTTTGTGCGGATTAGTGGTGGAGACTTTTTCGATCGGGTTCGGTCCGGCCTTGTGGAAACGCAAGGTGAACGGGATCACTTACAAAATCGGCTGTATCCCGGTGGGCGGATATGTCTCCCTGCCTCAGTTGGATCCTTCAAGCATGAAAACCATTCAGGGCGCGCCTGAATCGGTCGGCGACGCATCCGCTAAGGGCACTGAATCGGCGGATGCCACACCCGTTCGGACTCCGCTGCCCCCGGTGGCGCCTTGGAAAAAAATTGTTGTTTCACTGGCTGGCGCGACCGGCAATATCATTTTTGCCGGACTCCTGGCATGGATTGTCTTCGCGTTTCGCGGCACACTTCCCCTGAACGAAAACAGCACCCAGATCGGCGATGTGGCGACCACTTCGCAGGCTTACGAGAAAGGGTTGCGCCCGGGCGACACCGTACTGGCGGTGAATGGGAGCCGGGTAACGACCTGGCAGGAGATTATGCAGTTTGCGGCCCTGCACGACCATGTGACATTGCGGGTGCGGCCACCGGATGGTGGCTCCGAGCGCGAATTAACCTTAGCCCCCGTTCCCGATCCAACCTTCGGGATTCCAACGCTTGCCGGCGTGGAAGCGGGTCGGGTTTGTCAGGTCCATCAGGTGGTTGAAGGGTCGACTGCGGATCGCGCCGGTATCCAGCCGGGCGATATCATCCGCACTTTTGACGGACGCCGAATTGCGACCGGAAATCAACTGATCGAACGGGTCCAGGCTGCTGAAGGCCGCGAGGTGGGGATTACTCTTCTACGCAACCGGGAACTGGTGGAATTGAAGGTCACGCCGATCCGTGATGAAGCCGTTGGAATGATTCGGATCGGGATCGTCTTCGATCAGCGATCCGCCGATCTGATGATCGAAACCTTGAGCCTCACCCCGTTTGCCCAATTGAAATATGATGCCACGGCGATTGTTCGGATTCTGAAGGCCTTGGTGACGCCGAAGCAGGCTGGCAAGGCGGCGCGGGGCATGGGAGGATTCGTCAGTATTTTCGCGGCCTTCTGGATTTACACACAGGCGGGGATCCTGATTGCACTGGGGTTCACTCGCTTCCTGAACGTCAATCTGGCGATTCTGAATCTGCTCCCGATTCCCGTACTGGATGGCGGGCATGTGGCTTTCTCGGTCTGGGAATGGGTCACCGGACGTCCGATTCCTGAAAAGGTCATCGGCTGGCTGGTTAACATTTTTGCCAGCCTTCTGATTCTGGCGATGGTCTTGTTGACCTGGCAGGATATTTCCCGTTGGGGTCGGATCCGACACGAGGTAAAGGCGGCCCGTGCCGCGGCCGCGGTGGAAACGAATGCTCCGAGTGCGGAGGCGAGGACCCATGCAGCGCCCTGAATCCAGCCATCCGCCGTTTGCCCCGATGGGTCTGCGTCGGCCGACCCGGGCCATCCGAGTGGGCGCGGTCGCCGTCGGCGGCGAAGCGCCGATCACGGTTCAGAGCATGACGAAAACCGACACGTCCGACATCGAGGCCACGTCGGTCCAAATCACCGAGTTGGCCGCGTTAGGGTGTGATATCATCCGCCTGGCGGTTCCCGACGAGGTCGCGGCCCGGGCCCTGAAAGCGATTTGCGAGCGGTCGTCCATTCCGGTGGTGGCGGATATTCATTTCAATCATCGGTTGGCCTTGATGGCTTTGGACGCCGGCGTAGCCGGTCTGCGGATCAATCCCGGCAACATTGGCGGGGTTGACCGGGTTCGCGATGTGGTGCGTGCCGCCCAGGGGCGCAAGGTGCCCATTCGCATCGGGGTCAATGCCGGATCTTTGGAGAAGGATTTGCTTGAACGATTTGGCGGTGCGACCGCCGAAGCCCTGGTGGAAAGCGCGTTGGGCCATGTACGCCTGCTGGAGGAAACCGGGTATCAAGAGATCAAGATTTCCGTCAAGGCCTCGGATGTTCATCGGACTGTCGCGGCCTATCGGCTTTTATCGCAACGAACCTCGTATCCTTTGCATTTAGGTCTGACCGAGGCGGGAACTTTCATGGCCGGGACCGTGCGTTCCAGCGTTGCTTTGGGCATCTTGCTGGCGGAGGGAATCGGAGATACGATTCGCGTTTCCCTCACCGACCGGCCGCATGAGGAGATTCGGGTTGGCTTGGAATTGTTGCGATGTCTGGGTTTGCGGTCGCCGGGTCCCCAAGTGACGTCTTGTCCAACCTGTGGGCGGATTCGGATCGACGTCATCCGGCTGGCGCGTCAGGTGGAGGAGGCCCTGGAAGTCTTTTATCGGGCCCATCCCGACCGACCCTGTCCGCGGGTGGCGGTCATGGGCTGTATGGTGAATGGGCCCGGCGAAGCACGGGAAGCGGATATTGCGATCGCCGGCGGGGACGGCAAGGCGGCGTTGTATGTCAAGGGGTCTCCGGTGGCCACGGTTCCTGAAGACCAGGTGGTGGCGGCTATTCTCGAACAGGTGGAGCGATGGAGCAGGGGTGTTTGATGGTAGGCAATGAAGCCTGTCACGAGGATCGGGCTTGATTCCAGCCGTCAAAGTTTTTATCTTCTGAGAAGTAATTCGTTTGAAAATGGAAGGGTATGACATGAAGAAAGTACTGATCCCCACCAAGTTGGATAAGGCGGCGGTCGATTTGCTCAGGGCGAATGGTTCCTATGAAGTCATCCAGACCGAAACCACCGATCTCCCGGCTCTCGCGGCCCAACATCCGGATACCCATGCCTTGATAGTCCGCAGTGAACCCGTCAATGTGGCGGTTATCGACGCCTTGCCGGGTTTAAAAGTGATTATCCGCGCCGGGGCCGGCTTCAATACGATCGATACCCGCTATGCCCGCAAAAAAGGCATCGATGTCATGAATACTCCCGGGGCCAACGCCAATGCCGTGGCCGAAGAGGTCGTGGCCCTGATGCTGGCCGACGCCCGCCACTTGATCAAGGCCGATGCGTCCTGTCGGGAAGGGCAGTGGGAAAAAACCGCGTTTATGGGACGGGAAGTGGCGCATAAAACGGTGGGCATCGTGGGGTTGGGGAATATCGGACGATTGGTCGCCCAGCGCCTGGCGGGTTTCGAGGTTAAACTCCTCGGATACGATCCGGTGATTTCCCGTGAACGCGCTGCCGAAATGGATGTTGAATTAACCGATCTCAATACGATTTTCAGCCGGTGTGACTATATCAGTCTGCATGTTCCTGAAAACGATGAAACCCGAAAGATGGTCAATCTGGACCTATTGGGTAAGGTTAAAAAAGGCGCTACAATCATCAATTGCGCACGCGCCGGGATTATCGACGAGGACGCTGTGCGTCAGGTCAAAGCGGAAAAAGGACTACGTTTTCTGAATGACGTCTATGCCAAGGATGCGCCCGGTCCGAAATCGGTTGCCGACATCGCCGATATCATGGTGCCGCATCTCGGGGCGAGCACCAAAGAGGCAAACTTGATGGCGGCGACACGCTCGGCCGAACAATTGATCGAATATGATACCAAGGGTTTTTCCAGCTACATCGTCAACCGTGACATTCCCGAGGGATTGGATCCGGCTTACGGAGATCTGACCTATGCGCTGGCCAAGGTGTGTCGGTTGCTCCTGGGACGGGATGTCAAACTCAGCGCCGTCGCCACCAGTTTTTATGGTTCTTTGGAACCCTTTGGCGAGTGGCTGCTGGTGCCAGCGGTGGCCGGACTGTGGGCTGAATTTGAGCGCGTGATGGATGCCCAGGCCGCCCGGAATTTCCTGACCGACCGGGGAATCGATTACCGGAACCGCGAAATCGACCGCAAGAAAGGCTTTGAAAACTCGATTACGATCGACTTGACGGGGAGTATCGATGCCTCCAATTTGCGTCAGGTGAGTATCCGCGGAACCGTCGCGGAAAAAACCCTGATGATCGCGCGAATCGACGAGTTCGAGAAACTTTATTTCGAACCCAAGGGCTTCACGGTATTCTTCCAATATAAGGATCGCCCGGGCGTAGTGGGAATCATTGGCCACCGTCTGGCGGAAGCAGGTCTTAACATTGAGGATGTCCGGCATTCGCACAATGCGGACAGTGATCAATCGTTGGCGATCATGCGGGTGAATAAACTGGTCCCCGAAGCGCTGGTTCATAAGATCGCAACTGAAATCAAAGCGATCCGTTCCTTCAGCATGGAACTTTGACGGGAATCGGGAGAGGGCTGATCTCCTTCCCAAGCGTTATGACGAAGACCAACGGCGTAATGGCTACCGGAACTGCCGCGCCTCAGCACCGCGCCGTGTGTTGCGCAAACCAGATGAAATCGGCAATCTCATTATTCGTCCTGCTCCTTGCTTTCTCTGCTTGTCATCACACACCATCCCAGCGGATTTCGCCACAGCAACCGTTTATAGTTTCTACCAACCATGATTTCACCGCATCGGCATCGGCTCTTAGAATCGCCAAATCGCTAATAAACAATGGCCTTCTGGTTATCCCAACGAATGCTTTCAAGAGCAGTCTTTCGCAACCACCGGGTGCTGATTATGAGCAATTGTGGCTATGGCCACCGGGCGGCATGTCGGACGGTTACAATGGACTGCTCTACATCAACCACAAGACATTCGAATTCTGGATTCTTCGCACCGGCGGTATAGGTGGCACTTTTGAGCTGTTCGGGCCTATGCCCTATGAAGAATGAAAAAGGGGCTTACTCGCCCGTTTCTGGGAAGAGCATGGAGTCGCCGAACTCCATTTGAAATTCCGGGTCGAGTGATAGATCGATGTGACGGACTTTGCGTCCTAATTCAGCGGCGCGCACCCGTTCAGATTCAGCGAGCAGGAGTCGCTTGGCGCCAAACGAGGCGGCATTCCCAACAAATTGGATTCGTTCTGTGGGGATGGGAGGGAACATTCCGATCCGTTTGGCGTTGTGCCGACGGATATAATTTCCGAACGCGCCGGCGAGCAGGATCTGCCCAAGCTGGTCGGGTTTAACGCCCGCCTGGCGTAAAAGAATATTGATACCCGCCCGAATGGCCCCATTGGCTAATTGCAATTCCCGAATGTCGCGTTGATACAACAACAAGGGCTTGCCGGTCGCGGTTTCGTCGGCTGCGACCATCAGGAAATGGGTTTCTCCGTCTTCCGTCACCAGGCGCTGTCGCAGGGCTTGAGGTAGCTGGGCGGGAGCTTCGTCCGGGGGCAGAATTCGTCCTGTCGGGTCGAGCATGCCGGTGCGTAACAGTTCGGCGGTCAGGTCGATCAGGCCGGTGCCGCAAAGCCCCATGGGGCGCGTGCCGCCAATCACAGTCCAGCGTACGTCTCCGTCAAAGGTGAACTTCTCGATGGCCCCGGCAGCACCGCGCATGCCATTGACAATGCGGGCTCCCTCAAAGGCGGGACCCGCCGCTACGGAGGTGGCGGTCAGTTGGCCTTGATGGAACAAAACGATTTCGCCATTGGTGCCGATGTCCACCAATAGAACGGTTTCGCCGAAATGGTCCATGCGGGTAGCCAAAATTCCGGCTACCGTATCGCCTCCCACAAAGCCGCCGACTTGTGGAAAGACGGTGAATTGCGCCTCCGGATGGAGGGACAATCCCAATTCCGCAGCCCGTCCGGTCACCGATTCACGGAAGGCCGGTTGAAAAGGCAATTCGCCGAGGGCGGAGGGATCGATTCCCAGAAGAATCTGCTGCATGGTGGTGTTGCCGGCGAAAACGACTTCATAGACATTTTGCAGTGCGATCCCGGCGGTCGTTCCCAATTCGGCCAGCAGGGCACGAATAGCACCGATGACGGCTTCTTGAAGCTGCGCCAGTCCATGGGCGTCAGATCGGCATTTAAGAATGCGGGTGACTACATCATCGCCAAAGGAGGTTTGCGGGTTCATGCGGGCCGCTACCGCGAGCTCGGAGCCATCCGTCAGGCGGATCAGGGTCCCAACCAGAGTCGTGGTGCCGATGTCAAAGGCTACCCCATAGAGAGCAGACCGGGTGTCGCCGCCTTCAATCCCGATCAGATCATCGCCCATCGTTATTGCTGTGATCTGTCCGTTGTTTTTTCGCAGACAACCCGGTAATGCTTGAAGGGCGGATAGCCGGGGTCTGACCGGCTTGAAAGTTTGTGTCAGCAATTCCATATCCGATGCGGCAGCCTCCCGTTGGGCGGGGGATACGGACAGGAATTCTTTTTGAATCCGGGGATTCAGGGTGAGGTTTCCCTGGCTATCGCCGGTTAAAATCTGGGCCCGGTTATCCAGCAGGGATCGTTCGGGGATATCTACGACCAGGGGAACCGTGACCTTGGTGTCACATGCCAGACGATACCCTTGGGCAATGGCATCTGTGCCCAACAACCGGAGTTCGCTTTCCGAGGGGGGGCAATGGGATCCATGGACACGGACTTTGCACTTGCCACAGGTTCCGCTTCCGCCGCAAGGGGCATCCAGAGTGAATCCTGCGGATGCCGCGGCATCGAGCAACAGGGTTCCGGCCGGCACATGAACCGTGCGCCCGGTCGGCTGAAACGTAACTTTCAATTTACGGTGTGTCATAGGTGAGATTCTTGTAAAAACCAATCGGTTAAAAATACCCGAGAAGGGGTTGGGGATCAAGCGCTTAAAGTAACCCAAATCATCGCCCAATGACACTCAGGCGAATGGCGACCACGGAATTTCCCCTTGCCCCCGCGGCTCGCAGGGACGCTCGCCCTCCAGCAGAATTCTCTCGCCCGTCGCGATATCGTCTTTTGGAGGGCGAACGTCCTCGTGAGCCGCAGCGACGCGGGAGAGAACCTGCAGATCTGAGTACGGTGCATCGCTACGCAATGATTGAGGATAACCCTTCTTCGCCCGGTAACGGGTAACGACGGGTTAAGGTTTAAGGCGTCTTAAAAAAACGCGTGATCGCAGCCTGATCGAGGATCCCTGCGCCCCATCCATTGGTGGTTCCCGCTGGAACGGGCGAGAGCGATTCCAATAGACGCGTGACCGCGTCGGCTGGTTGGGTCTGGGGATGTTGTCCCAGGTAGTTGGCCAGGGTTCGAGCCACAAATACCGAGGCGATGGACGTGCCGATATAATCGCCCGGCGGCCCCTCATAGCCGATCGGCAGCGAGGCGAAGCCCGGAGCCGTAAGGTCGACAAAAGAACCTGAATTCGAATCAACCCAAACCGATCCATTGGGTCCGGTTGCGGCAACCCCGATCACTCCGGGAATGGCCGCCGGGTACATAGCCTGTCCGGTAGGTTCATTACCAACAGCCGCCACCATGAGGACATGAGCGTTCAAGCCCGCGGTAATGGCCTCTTCCAGGAAGCCGCTGGAATCTTCAGTACCCCAACTCATATTGATGACTTGGGCTCCGTTGGCGACCGCATAATCAACACTACGGGTCAAAGTGAGGCTGGTGGCGTAACCCTGATCGTCGAAGGTGCGGATCGGGATCAGGGGGACAGAGCCCAGCCCGGGGCTGTCGACAATACCGGCGGGATTTATCAGGCCACCGCCGATCAGCGCCATCTGGGTGCCATGTCCCTGGGTATCACTCAAGGGCCGGGTGGGATCGGTGGAATCCAATGAGGTTACAATCAATCCTTTGAGGTCGTCGCGAAGCGTAAGGCCGGAGTCGAGGATTGCCAGAGGGACGGCATGTTCGTCGCCTGAGGGCGTCGTTTTAGACGTGGAGTGTTGGATGGACGCAGCGGTTTGATTTTCACGCCCGGGTAGGGGGTAGACATAGTTCGGTTCCGCCCGCGCGATCAGTGCGTCCCCCTGTAATTCCTGAATCAACTTCAATAGGTCGGTCGAATCCGGTACGACGACACGGTAAATGCCGCGCGTCGGATAACTATCGACGATCGTTCCGCTGATCTTCAGCAGGAGGATTCGAAACGCATCTGCGGATACACCCGGTTTCAGCCGGATCAAAACCTCACCTTTGACAAATCTCGAAATCCGTTGATGTTCGCGGTGGGTGGTGGTTTCAGGAGCGATCGGTTTTAACGTTTCGAGCTGATGGGCGCCGCCTTTGGGGAATACCTGGATTTCGGCCAAACGGGATAATCCGCCCATCGGTCCAGGAATTTGGTTCCAGACCAAAACGTAATCCCACCCACTCAAAATACGGGGAAGCGCTTGTTCCAGCGACTGGGGGGGCAATTGCAAAGACAACATTCCATTCACCTGTGGATCCACTCGAACCGTTACGGCGTGGCGAGTCAATTGCAGTAACACCTCGCGTAGAGGCGCTTTTTGACAGGACAGTGATATACGGTCTCCGTCGATCAGGTTCAGACGGATGGGAGTCTCGGCGTGGGTAACGACGGGAAGAAGTCCCAATAGCAGAATTCCCGCCCAGTTTAAAATCAATGTTTTCATGTTCTCTAACTTCAATTTCCCGATCGGTTGTCTTATATTATGATCTTTCTGCGGTAAACGGTCAATCCCGGTGGGCTCATGCAAAACAAGCGGATCTGGGATTAGGTGCAGTGACCGCGTGAATCCAAGTAAGTCGGGCATTCCTGCCCGACTCCGGGGGGGAGCGGGGACGTGTCAGGCAAGAATGCCCAATGCCACTAGTTTTTCCTCTTGGTTTTGGCCTTGTGGGCGACGGATTGCCGCGTCTTGGCGGGGGATGCAGACGCGCCGCCGGTGCGTTTGTCGCGGTACTCTTGGAGCATCGCGGGACCGGCTTCGTAAAGCAGGGCTTCCAACCGTCGTCCATTCTCGATCGCCTTGGTTAGTTGCGGGACCAAGGCCTGCGGGACATACCTGCATCGCCGCCGTCCATTTTGCGTAAATGAGAGCAGAAAGGCCGGATGCTTCTTTCCACTCGCGCAGGCTGAGCAGGTTGGCCGAATGCAGGGTTTACGAACCTGGGCCAACGAGCCCTTCAGCGCGGGCCACAAGGCTTCGACTTGGCTCAGGAACTGTTCATTTGATGATCGAGCAGGCGTTTTGTGTTTCATGTTGTATGTATATACTATAGGATACATACATGACAACCTCTTTTTTCGACGTTTCGTTTTCGGCACCCGTCGCCCCGTGCAGCCCCTCCGTTACCCCGCCTGAATTGCTCGCTTTCTTTGTCCGGCTCTTGCCGCGCAAACAGCTCTGGAAGTTGCTGGTCAACCCTGAGAAACGATTCTACTCGCGGCTCTTCACCCCCGTCGTCACCCTTTGGTATCTGATCTTTCAACGCCTCGGGTTCGACTCCACACTCCAGGCCGTGGTGACCGATGCGCGCACGGGGGGTGCCGATTCGCTCAACAGGCACCTCTCGAAAAAGCTGCGCTCCAACGCCACGACGGCTTTTAGCGACGCCCGCCAACGCCTGCCCTTGTCCTTTCTCTCCCAATCGCTGACGACGCAGGCGACCCAGATCGTCAAACTTACGCCCCAATCGCTTTGGCGTGGCTTACAGGTGTCCTTGTTGGACGGCTCCACCATTCGCCTCCGGCCGTATGGCGACATCCCCGACCACTTTCCGCCTCATGGCAATCAACACCCGTCGCCCCCTTACTGGTGCCTCATGCGCGTGGTCGTGGGGTTTTGCGCTTTTACGGGGGCGGCCTTGCGGTGCCGTTTTGGCTCCCTGAAAGTCAGTGAGCAAACTTTAGCTTGTGACCTAATCCTCGAACAAGCCTTGGGCGCTTGTTTGTACATCGGCGACCGCAATTTCGGCGTCTATCGGATCGTCCAGGTGGTCCGGGCCGTCGGCGCTCAGGCCTTGGTCCGGCTGAATGAACCTCGCGTTCGCAAACTCCTGGGCCGCACGCCTCGCCCAGGCCAATACCTCGTCCACTGGACCCACTCCCGCCTCGACCAACTTCAGCCCGGGTGCAGTCAAGACCCCGTGGCCGGACAAGTGTTGGTCGTTCGGGTGCGGCGTAACGGCTTTCGCCCCTTCTTGCTCTATTTGTTCACAACCTTGCCGATCAGCGACACCTATCCGGTGGAAGAACTGACCAGACTCTATGGCGTGCGCTGGCACATCGAGTTGAATCTGCGCTACTTGAAGGACCAGATGAAGTTGGCGCAACTGGAATGCAAATCGGCCGACATGGCCCAAAAGGAATGGCTCGCCGGGTTGCTCGCCTACAATCTCGTTCGCGCCGCCATGCTGTGCGCCGCCTTAACCGGTGCCCTCTCCCCGCTGGCCTTGTCTTTCTCCGCCTCCCGGCGCCAGTGCAAACAGTGGTTTGATCTCGCCGGCCAGGGCTCCCAAACCAATCGCCGGCTTTGGAAAAGAACGCTCGAATTGATTCTCCAAGGCCGCTTGCCTCGCTGCCGAAAACCCCGCCCCAGCGAACCACGCCGAAGACGACGCCCCCCTCAACCGTTCCCCTTACTCATCGGTTCGCGCCAAACCGCCCGCGACAAATTGAAACATTCTCTCCTCAAAAACTAGTGGCATTGGGCAAGAATGCCTGACCTACTTGGGGGCCGGTTGTGAAGTGCACCGAATCGCAGATGCACCCCGCAAAACAACTCACGCAAAACAACTTGCGCCGACACGCGGGAGAGGTTATGGTGTGCCGCCCAAAAGGAATGGAGCCTATTCATTTAAAGGGATAGGGTGACAGAAACAATGCCAGATATTTTATTTACCAAGACGACCCCGTTTTTCTTCCAAGGAAAAACTCCTTTCTCGATTACCATCAACCCCGAGCTATTGAAAGAGAAAGATTGGTTACTTAACATTGACCTGTTTCCCAAGGCTGCGCCTTCCGTTAAACGACGACACTACGGACAATGGATCATCGCCGGTGATCAATTCTCCCATTCGGAAATCCAACTCTCGCTGGATTGGGAAGCCCGGACGCTGATGTTCACCGACCGCAAAGGCCATGAGATCCCGGCGGTCCCTAATGTGTTCCCGCTCGACGAGCATGGTTATGCATTGATGCATGTCTCGATCCTGAAAAAGAATCCGGATGGCCAGACCACTTGTGTCGCAACCACCTACAAAACCCTTTACCTGAAGTGGATGGACCGGGACTCGTCGCCCTTGCTCAAGCAGTTCAATATCCCCGTAACCGATAACTGTAATCTCCAATGCATCATGTGTCCCCGGCACTTGGCGCTACATCTTGAGCCTGTCAACGCGCCCGAAATCGTTGTGGAACGTCTGCTGTCCGAAGCTCCGAATGTGGTGTCCGTGTTGGTCCAGGGAATGGGGGAACCTCTTCTGTATGCCCGATTAT
>Ga0073936_10008729_pt1 | contig 12765 bp, 11 predicted proteins | sample AliMusrvi5mmetaG_FD_87041 | JGI IMG/M metagenome (GOLD analysis project Ga0073936, IMG submission 87041) | Freshwater lake bacterial and archeal communities from Alinen Mustajarvi, Finland, to study Microbial Dark Matter (Phase II) - Alinen... | ecosystem: Environmental > Aquatic > Freshwater >... | reverse complement strand
GATCCTTGTCTGTGCTTCTGCGTCGTTTGCAGCGGGCGTCATCAAGATCGGCGGACTCTTTGCCGTAACCGGGCCGGCGTCATTCCTCGGCGAACCGGAAAAAAAGACCCTTGAGTTGTTGGTGAAAGAAGCCAACGAAAAAGGGGGCATTAACGGTCAGAAACTTGAAGCGGTCATTTACGATACCGGCGGCGATGCCACTAAAGCGGTACAGCTGGCAACAAAACTGATCAAGGACGACAAGGTTTCCGTCATCATCGGACCAAGCACCACCGGCGAAAGCATGGCGGTGATTCCGGTTGCTGAGAAAGAAAAAATCCCGCTGATTTCGTGCGCAGCCGGCATCAAAATCACCGATCCGATCAAACACTGGGTGTTTAAAACACCGGCCAACGATCACGTTGCTGCCGAGAAAATCCTTAATTATATGGCGAGCAAAAAACAGAAAAGTTTTGCGCTGCTGACCGTAACCGACGGCTTCGGGGCCTCCGGTCGTGAGCAGATCAAGGAACTGGCCAAAAAGAAAGGTTTCACTGTTGTTGCTGACGAAGTCTACGGGCCGAAAGATACCGATATGACCAGCCAGCTGACCAAGATTCGCGGCATCAAAGCCGATGCGATCATCTGCTGGGGTACTAATCCGGGACCGGCTGTTGTTACGAAAAATGTCAAGCAGCTCGGTATCAAGACCCCCCTGTACATGAGCCACGGCGTCGCTTCGAAAAAGTATATTGAACTGGCAGGAGCCGAGTCTGCAGAAGGGGTTATGCTTCCCGCCGGTAAACTTGCCATTTATGACGCACTGCCGAAGAGTGATGTTCAGTACAAGCTGCTGAAAAGCTACGACCAGGACTACAAGAAAGTGTATGGCGTGGAAGCATCCACATTTGGCGGCTATGCCTATGATGCATTTCTGCTTGCGACCGGCGCCATCAAAAAAGCCGGTTCCACTCCCGAACAGATTCGTAACGGCATTGAACAGACCAGCAAGCTGGTGAGCATCTCCGGTATATTCACCATGTCAGCGAAAGATCATAACGGACTTGATCTTTCCGCCTTTGAAATGGTTAAAGTCGTCAAGGGCGACTGGGCAATGATCAAGTAACATTCCAGTTCACTACACTGAATTCAAGGGAGATTTTCTATGAAAGTGAAAGTTATGAGCTTCGCAGTTGCACTGATGACGATGCTTTTTGCCACATCCGTTTTTGCCGCTGCTCCGATCAAGATTGGCGCACTGTTTGCCGTCACCGGTCCTGCTGCGTTTCTCGGCGAACCTGAACGCAACAGCGCCAAGATGGTGATTGACGAAATCAACAAGGCTGGCGGCGTCAAGGGGCACAAGCTTGAGCTGGTGGCCTATGACACGGCCGGCGATGCGACCAAAGCGGTTCAGCTGGCGACAAAACTGATCAAGGACGACAAGGTTGTCGCAATCATTGGACCGAGTACAACCGGCGAGACCATGGCGGTTATTCCGGTGGCGGAGAAAGAACAGATTCCGCTGATTTCCTGCTCCGCCGGCAGCAAGATTACCGATCCGGTCAAAAAATGGGTGTTCAAAACCGCCCAGAATGATGCATTGGCGGTCGGCAAAATTTTTGAATACCTGCAGAAAACCAAACATACCAACGTCTCGATCCTGACCGTTTCCGACGGGTTTGGTGCCTCGGGCCGTGAACAGCTGAAAAATCAGGCCGCCAAATATGGCATCACCATTGTGACCGACGATACTTACGGGCCGAAAGATACGGATATGACCGCACAGCTGACCAAAATCCGCGGTTCCCATACCCAGGCGATCATCTGCTGGGGCACCAACCCGGGACCGGCTGTCGTCGCAAAGAATATCCGCCAGCTCGGCATCAAAACACCGCTGTTCATGAGCCATGGCGTTTCATCAAAGAAATTCATCGAACTGGCCGGCGAAGCGGCTGAAGGCATCAAACTGCCGTCAGGCAAGGTTGTCGTTGCCGATGTTCTCCCCGCTGCCGATAAACAGAAAAAATCGCTAATGGCGTTTGTAAAGGATTATCAGAACCACTACAAAGCTGAAGGGGATCATTTTGGCGGACACGCATGGGATGCGGTCATGCTGATCAAGGGCGCGGTTGAAAATGGCGCCGAAACCGCGGCAGCACTACGTGACCAACTTGAGAAAACCAAAGCGTTTGCCGGCATCGGCGGCAGCTTTACCTATTCTCCCCAGGACCATGCCGGTCTCGGAAAAGATGCGTTCATTCTGGTTGAAGTGAAGAACAAGGATTGGGTAATAGTAAAATAATTGTTTTGAAAATGATTCTTCTCACAGGGGCGAGCATCCGTTCGCCCCTGTATTTATGAGGTACAATGCAGTTCGATCAGATTCTTCAATATACTTTGTCAGGTTTGTCAACCGGTGCCATCTACGCGTTAATCGGCATCGGCTTTTCGATTATTTACAATGCAACCGGAATCATCAATTTTGCCCAGGGTGAATTCGTCATGCTGGGCGGGTTGCTGACCCTGTCTTGTCTTGACCTGCTCAAATTGCCGCTCTGGGCCGCTATTCCCTGCGCTATTGCCGTTTCCACGCTGGTCGGCCTCATTTTTGAGCGTCTGGCAATCCGGCCGCTCCGGCAGCCGACCCCGATCAATCTGGTCATCATTACCATCGGCGGCAGTATTCTGATGCGCGGATTGGCCATGCTGGTGTGGGGCAAAGACACTCACACGATCCCGCCCTTTTCCGGAGATACCCCGATTGCCGTCGGTGGAGCCACCATTCTGCCGCAACACCTCTGGATTCTGGCAATCACTCTGGTCATTATCCTGATCAACAAGATTTATTTCTACCACACCATCAGCGGCAAAGCGATGCGGGCCTGTTCCTACAACCGCCGGGCCGCCGGACTTGTCGGCATTGACGTGAAACGCATGGTGCTGTATTCCTTTGTCATCAGCTCCGCCATGGGCGCCGTTGCCGGAATCATCGTGGCACCGCTGACGATGACCGCCTACGATGTCGGCGTCATGCTCGGCCTGAAAGGTTTCTGCGCCGCCATAATCGGCGGTATGAGCAGCGGAATTTCCACCGTCATCGGCGGTCTGATCCTCGGCGTCCTCGAATCGCTCGGAGCCGGCCTGATCTCTTCCGGATACAAAGATGCCATCGCTTTTATCATCCTGCTGCTGATTCTATTTATCCGTCCGCAGGGACTGTTCGGTAAAGCCGATTCGGAGCGGGTCTGACCTTATGAAACGTGACCTGCTCCTGTTTATCGCCTTTGCTGTGCTGATCATGATTGCACCCCAGTTGTTCAAGGGTGGCTATCTGATGAACGTTCTGGTGTTTGTCGGCATCAACACGATGCTGGCAATCGCCCTCAATCTACTGCTCGGTTATGCCGGTCAAATATCCCTCGGTCACGCCGGATTCTTCGGTCTGGGAGCCTACCTGTCCGGCATCCTGACGACGACCTACAGCCTGAATCCCTGGGTTGCGATGCCGGCTGCGGCGCTTGTCGTCGGTTGTCTCGCCTACCTGATCGGCTTTCCGGTTCTGAAGCTCAAAGGGCATTATCTGGCCATGGCTACCCTCGGCCTCGGCATTATTATCTACATCGTGTTCAATGAGACCGTTGAACTGACCGGTGGACCTTCGGGCCTTTCGGGCATTCCGAACCTGAAGCTGGCCGGAGTTACCTTTGACTCCGATGTAAAAAACTATTATCTGATCTGGGGTTTCACCCTTGCGGTCATGCTGTTCGCGCTCAACCTGGCAAGTTCCCGTGTCGGCCGGGCCCTGCGTGCGGTGCATGATTCCGAAGTAGCAGCACAGGTGCTGGGGGTCAACTCCCGTGTCCTGAAGGTGCAGATATTTGCCCTTTCGGCCATCATTTCATCACTGGCAGGCAGTCTCTATGCCCATACCATGACCTTTATTTCACCGGCATCCTTTGGCTTCAATTTTTCGATCGAATTGCTGACCATGGTTGTCATCGGTGGCCTCGGCAGCATTTACGGGTCATTCCTCGGAGCGGCACTGCTGACGCTGCTGCCGGAAATCCTGCGCGGCGCCAATGATTATGACATCATCATCTACGGCGCATTATTGATGGTGATGGTTATGTTCATGCCGGGCGGACTGGTGCGGGGAATCCCCGATCTGTACCGGAAAATAGTGAAGCAGAAAAAGGGGGCCGGCCATGCTTGAGGTCTCCGGCATTACCCAGATCTTCGGTGGTGTTACCGCCCTCGACTCGGTTTCGTTCACGATTGCCAAAGGTGATATTACCGGCGTTATCGGCCCGAACGGTGCTGGTAAAACCACGCTGTTCAACATCATCACCGGTATCTACCAGCAAACCGCCGGAACGGTCACGCTGGAGGGTACGGATGTCACCGGTCTGCCGCCAGAAAAACTGGCCCGCCGAGCCATGGTGCGGACCTTCCAGAATATCGAACTGTTCGGCGGCATGACGGTGCTGGAAAACGTCATGGTCGGCATGCACACCAAGAGTTCCAGCGGCCTGCTCGCCTGCGCGCTGAAAATGCCCTGGAGCATTTCCGAAGAGAAGCGGATCCGGGCCGGTGCAATGAAATGGCTTGAATTCACCGGAATTGTTAACCTGGCGGATCACACTGCCGGCAGTCTTCCGTTCGGCAAGGGGCGCCTCCTTGAAATTGCCCGTGCCCTGGCCGTCGAACCGCGCATCATCCTGATGGACGAACCGGCAGCCGGTCTGAACAGCCAGGAAACACTCGGTCTGGCCCGGCTGATCAAGCAGATCCGTGATCTTGGCATTACGGTCGTACTGGTGGAGCATGATATGGAGCTGGTCATGGATATCTGTGACCGGATCGTCGTGCTTAACCTCGGCAAAAAACTGGCGGAGGGAACTCCCCGTGAAATCCAGGAAAATCACGCCGTTATTGCCGCGTATCTGGGAGATGATGACTGATGCTGCGCCTTAAGAACATCAATACCTATTACGGCAAGGTTCATGCCCTGAAAAATGTCTCCCTGCATCTGGGCGAGGGTGAGATAGTGACCCTGATCGGCGCCAACGGAGCCGGAAAAACTACCATCCTGAATACCATATCGGGGGTTACTCCGGCGTCAGCCGGCGAAATCCTGTTTTGCAAGGACCCGGTAACCGCTTTGGCGCCTGACAAGATAGTCCAGCGCGGCATCTCCCAGGTACCGGAAGGTCGCCAGGTTTTCAAGCCGCTCTCCGTTGAGGACAACCTGGAACTGGGGGCATATCTGCGCTATCGGAGCAGGGAAGGGAAGGCGGCCATTCACCAGGATATGGAGAAGGTATTCACCCTGTTCCCGCGCCTTGAAGAGCGGCGCAAGCAGTTGGCCGGTACCATGTCCGGCGGTGAGCAGCAGATGCTTGCCATTGGCCGGGCACTGATGGCCAACCCGAAAATGTTGTTGCTCGATGAGCCATCCATGGGGCTTGCCCCGTTGGTTGTGCAGGAAATATTCAGGGTGCTGGAGCGGCTGCGCCAGGATAACGGTACGACGATTCTGCTGGTCGAACAGAACGCCAAGGCCGCACTGAAGCTGGCCGACCGCGGGTACGTACTGGAAACCGGCAAGGTGATTTTAGAAGGTCCGGCTGATGAACTGCTGGAAAATGCCGAGGTCAAGCGAGCTTACCTTGGCAAAGACAAAAAAGAAATGTGGGAGCGATGACGCTCGCTCAAAAAGGAATGTATTAATGCGATTTCCAATGCGGTTGAACTACGATTTAACGAAGTACATTGTCAGCAACAAAATGAACAAGGTAGAGAAATATCCTCTGGTTCTGATGCTGGAGCCGACCCATCTGTGCAATCTGGCCTGTTCCGGCTGCGGCAGAATCCGTGAATATGCCGACACTATGCAGGAGATGATGTCGCTGGAAGATTGCCTGAAATCCGTCGATGAATGTCCGGCGCCGGTTGTCACGATCACCGGTGGTGAACCGTTTCTGTATCCGCATATTAACGAGCTGGTAAAAGCGGTACTGGAACGTGGCAAACATATATACTTCTGCACCAACGGAATCCTCCTTGAGAAGGGGCTTGAAAGCATGACGCCCCATCCCAACTTCACATTCAACGTTCATGTTGATGGCCTTGAAGAAACCCATGACCGAATCCTTGAACGCAAGGGAGCTTTCAAAATCGCCATGGAAGGGATTAAAAAAGCGAAGCAGAAAGGGTTCCGTGTCTGCACCAATACGACCATTTTCAATGAAACCGATCTGGTTGAAATTGAAATGCTCTTTACCCAGCTTGAGGAATACGGTGTTGACGGCGTGTTGGTCGCTCCCGGTTTCGGTTATGAAGCGGTCGGAGAAAAACTGTTTCTTGAGCGTCGCGATATCGAGCGAAAGTTTGCCGATGTGTACGAAATGAGCAAAAAACACCGCTTCTTTTCAACGCCGATGTATCTTCGCTTCCTCAAAGGGGAAAAGAAGCTTGAGTGCACCCCGTGGGGCAACCCGTCCCGAAACACCCGCGGCTGGAAGGCACACTGTTACCTGATTACCGATGCCCACTATCCTACGTTTGCCGAGATGATGGCAAAAACAGAATGGAGTAAATACGGCGTCGGCAAGGACCCGCGCTGCGCCCAGTGCATGATGCACTGCGGATTTGAACCGACGGTTGTCAATGAAATCGGCAAGAGCTGGAAAGATATTCTGGAAATGATGATCTGGAACATGACGTAAAATATATAACAATAACGTTTTGTATATAGCAGCAATCACCCGCTCATCTGTAATGGATCGAGCGGGTGATTTGTTTGAGTGATCCGAGGAACTCGTCTAGTCCAATTCCAGTCTGTCAGCAGCATACAGGGAATTTAGCAGATTCTTTAATTCCAGCCGCAATTCGACCAATGCAGCCTTTTCTTCGCCATAGCCGTTATTGATATTGTCGGTAATCAGAGAATGCAGTTTGAGCAGAGCGTTACGATCATTGATAGAGCTCCTCATTTTCCTTCTCAACTCTATGAGCATGTCATTGTTTATGGTTTTGCCCGTTGCTGTGACAGTGCTTTTTGCTGCAGTCACTACCGGAACGGGGGCGAGTGACATAATACCGATAAAGCCATCTAAAATTACCGGATCAAAAAGTTTTCTGTCACTCCTCAGAGTCGCCAGTGCCTCATCCGGCGTAGAAGCTCTCCGGTCAAGTAAGGACTGTAGCGGCACGTGAGGAAAAGAAGCTTCTTCACCTGCCTTGACCCAACAATGACAGCAATTAAGGTTGCAGGCACCGGTGATGGCAAGAGTCAGTATACCCGGTCGCCGCAGTCCGGCCGATTCCAATTGCTGTAATAATTGTGATTGTTTCATGGCCTGACGTTCTCCTTATGCACACTTTCTTCAATATGCCAGATTGAGGATGTGCAATAGATCGTCCACATCAGCAACACGCGGCGAGGTGGCAAGGCAGACATCCTTGAGTGCTTCTTGTGCCAACTCAGGAAGATCTTTATATCTGACTCCGATACTGTGCAGAGTTCGCGGGACCTCGCATTCTTCCAAAAGTGAGGTAAGTGTGTAGTGGATTTTTTCGCAAGTATTGTTGGTGCTGCCTTTGACACGGAGTCCAAATCCCCATGCAAGCTCCTGAAGCTTTTCGGTGGCTATCAGTGTGTCAAAACGAAGTACTTCCGGAAGCAAAACCGAGCTTATACTGCCATGACTGACATTATAGCGGCCACCTATGGAGAGAGCAAGAGCATGACCAACGCCAAGCAAGGCATTGGAAAAAGCCATGCCGGCATGGAGACTGGCCCGCGCCAAATCCTCCAGGTCATCCGGGTTGCGTTGTTGAACTGCTGCTGCCATACTACTGGTCAGGAGGCACATTGCTTTGACGGCATGCACATTGGTAAGGGTAGTAGAAGCAACGGAGAAAAACGACTCCACCGCATGACTAAGCGTGTCGGCCGCAGAGGTTCCGATAAATTCATCAGGAAGGGTTGATAGGGTATCAGGATCGGTCAGACTTATATCCGGAGCGACACACCGGCTTGTGATGCAGAATTTCCGCTGGCGTTCGGTATCGCTGATTATGGCAAATTGGGAAACATCGGAGCCGGAGCCACAGGTAGTCGGACAAAGCACCAAGGGGGGGAGTGGACGCGTAATCTTGCTTAGTCCTTCAAAATCGCAGATGTTTCCGCCGTTTGAAACAAGAATTGCGATAGCTTTGGCTGCATCCATTGCACTACCACCGCCAAGACCTACAACCACATCAGCGTTGTTGTGCTGATATTCTCTGGCGCCATCCTCCACCTCATGCACCTTTGGATTTGAAGTTATGCCGTCAAAATAACTGAATTCAAGACCGGCATCAAGAATGCTCCCCATGGCCTGCTCAACCCATCCGGCATTAAACAGGCCGGGATCGCTGACCAGAAAAACTTTTTTACCGCCAATCCTGCGTGCACAGGCACCGATCTGATGCAGCATGCCCCTGCCGAAGATTATTTCTGGTACCTCAAATTTATAATTGTGCGGTGTAATGCCGTTGAACGACGCCATTTCGCACCCTCCTTCATTGAAGCAGTTAACGTACCTGTTGAACGTTACCACATGAACTTTCGGTTCTATCACTGTATCAGGATGGTTTTTGAAAAAAATGAGAGTTTGTCTGTATTTGCTGCAAGAGTGTGAAGAACGATCCATTAGGAGTGAGTCTATTGTTGATTTAATTTTTATAAAGCAGTCCGGCTGTGAAGTGCACATCACATAAGCAATGGTGCGATATTCCACGCTCTAGAGTTTATACACACCGGCTTAATCGCCGATGAAGACAGCTTGATGGCGGTTATCTTTGCACAGGCCATGGCAATTTCAGCATGGCCGATACCTGTGACATCCCCTATGCAGACAGAACTGAAACCGAAATTGAGTTTGCAGTTTTGGCTGTTAGCATTATTGCGAAGTACAAGGTGAAACATAAATGAAAGGTTGTGTTCTCACCGGTTGGTGATATGGTTTTACATATATCACTCGGTAGCCTGTTTACAGAAACCGTATTGGACATGTGCCGGGTATTTCGGGCTGCCGGGGGGAGTGCTGTGATTCTCTCCGGTGGCTATGATCGTGAACGGGCAGAAGTTGACCTGCTCAGCGGGGCGGCGGATCTGATTGCCTTTGGTCGGCCCTACATAGCCAACCCGGATCTGGTGGCTCGACTCAAAAACGGCCATACTTTGGCTGAACCAGATCAGTCAACCTTTTACTCGCCGGGTTCAAAAGGTTATACGGATTACAAGTAAGCCATCTGAAAGCTTAATAAAAATTCGCCAGACTGCCGGAAATATGAGTAGTGTACAGGGGTATTATGGCTGAGCTGGACCATATAATGATCGCATTATTCTGCGGCAGCGCATTTCTGCTTTCCTGTGCGGCGGCCGGGCACGCATTGCTGCATAAACGTGACTCCCGATCAGCATTGGTATGGGTAAGTATAAATCTGACACTGCCGTTAGTCGGTCCGTTTTTTTACTGGTGTCTGGGTATCAACCGCATTTCACGACGGGCAAAAAGCTGGCATGAAAGCGGGCGCTGGCTGAGTAAACATGAAATATTTCCGCAAGAGAATAATATCGGATTGAGTGAAGATCTTCCCGTTTCGGCAGGACATTTGACCGGCCTGCAGCTCCTGACGGACCGGATTGTAAAGACCCGCCAACGCGTCGGCAACCGGATCCGTCCGCTGATAGATGGTGAAGAGGCATATTCTGCGATGCTGACGGCAATACGCGGCGCCCGGGAAACGGTCAACATGTCGAGCTATATCTTCGATGCAGACGGTGTCGGAGCGGATTTTGTCGAGCAGTTAACGGAAGCTGCTACACGTGGTGTCGCGGTTCGGATTATTATTGATGCTTTGGGTGAGAAGTACAGCAGGGTTTCTCCCCGTGCGGCATTCCGGGGAACGTCTGTCAAAATTGTCCGCTATCTACCGCTCCGCAACGGGGCATACATCAATTTACGCAATCATCGCAAACTTCTGATCGTTGACGGCCGGGAAGCGTTCACCGGCGGAATGAATATCCGGAGTTGCCACCTGAGGTCGTCGAAAGCGGACAAACCGGTACATGACGTCCATTTCAGTATTAACGGGCCGGTTGTCGCCGATCTTCAAAGGATATTTCTTGGTGACTGGTATTTTGTAACAGGAGAAAAACTCCAGGACCGCCGGTTCTTTCCCGTCATTGAGCCACAGGGAAATGCTCTGGTGCGCTGTATTTCAGACGGCCCGGACCGGGAGTTTCGCAAGATTGAGCAGATTATCATTGGCGCATTATCCAGCGCCAAACACCGGGTTTTTATCATGACGCCGTATTTTATTCCGGACCGTGAAATTATGTCTGCCCTGATTACTGCGGTTTTGCGCGGGGTCGAAGTCCGTATCGTCCTGCCGGAAGTCAATAACCTTCCTTTTGTTCATTGGGCCAGCCGGGCTTTTCTGTGGGAGCTGCTTATGAATGGAATCAGGGTTCAGTATCAGCCCCCTCCATTTGTCCATTCCAAGTTGTTGCTGGTGGATGATATATGGTCACTTATCGGCTCGGCAAACCTGGATACCCGCAGCTTGCGACTGAATTTTGAGCTTGATTTGAGTGTGTTTGACGAAGAGTTGTCTTCTGACATTAAGCGCCATTTTGAGCAGGCATTTGCCAAGGCTCATGAAATTTCGCTGGCAGAGGTAAACAGGTTTTCACTGCCGACCAGGCTGCGGGATAATATTGCACGGTTATTTTCACCGTATCTTTGAACCGCCTGTTTCAGCGTATATGTTTGGTATTGTGCCGGTATCGTGATAAAATGGCCCATACTTGGTTCATATCAGAGGGAAGGGTGCAGGTGATTATGAAATTATTTCATCTAAAATCATTTTTCTGCAGCTCTGTGCCGTTTGTAATTCTTTTACAAATGGGGACATGGCAGGAGGCGACCGCACTGCCGTTGACGGTAACCCGTGAGTACACCTACCGCGCAAGTGATGCCGACAGCAAACTGTCTAGCAGAACTATCGCCATGGAACAGGTGAAGCGCCTGCTCCTTGAGGAATTAGGTACATACCTTGTTTCAAACACGGAAGTGAAAAACACCGCTCTGTCAAAAGACGAAATTGTTACCTACAGTGCAGGGTGGGTTGCGACGGTTGTCGTTAAAGAAGTTTGGAATGGTGAAGATTATTATTTAAAGGCTAAAATCACTGCCGATACCGATGAAGTAGCTAAAGCAATTTCACTTATGCATGATGATCACGACAGGGCAGCGGAACTTAAGCAACTGCGCAATCAGGCCAATGATACACTCAAAGAGGTCCAGAGGCTGCGCAAGGAATTGGCCGCCATTAAATTATCAACCAAATCGGGTACTACCGCCAAAGTTGAAACTATACAGAAAGATTATGACAAAGCTGTTGCCAGATTGGCAACCAACACGGAAGTAACAACCGTCTTTGACGGACATTGGGCTGTTTCCCTGCATTGTGATGATTTCAAAATCCTTGGTCATCTCACGAAAGGATATACGTACAATTTTTTTGTCGATGTAAAAGACGGCAGGCTAATTGGTCAATACGGCCAGTGGGCGCAGCCGAATTCTCTGCTAATGATCGGTGAAATACAGCAGGATGGCATTGTGAAAATATCCGCCCAAGGACAAACCGGCACTAATCCGGCGTATGTCGGGCGTTATATAAACAAACCGTATTCGTATCATATGAACGGAAAATTTACCCAAACCAACGGCACTGCCTCCCGTGTTGAACTGCGTCCGTGTGATGCCACTTTCTTTAAACAGTAACGTTGAAGCTTCACTTCATACTTATGGTACTATGTTGTTGTAATTACTATGGAGGGTTGTAATGTCAAGATGGCGCTGTTCGGTAATACCTGCATTACTGTTGATTTCTGCGTTATTCATTTCGGTAGCGGGTGCCAGCTCTTGCTGCGCAGCAGAGAAGCCAAAATCTGAAAAACATCCAGTCGCCAGTGCTAACACTACCTGCGTGCTCCCGTTGTCAGGGCAATACTTTGCTGCAAAAGACGTTGCTGCCGGAAATTTCTCCATTGATCTTACCAGCGCATTCACCACGCAGCAGGTCGCGCAGGTGGAAAATAATATAAAGGCCTGCCAGAGCCTTATTTCAAGCCGGCTGCTTGGTTTTCAGGACAAAGGTTCCCTCCTTATGCAGGACAAAGCATCCATACAGGGGATGCAGAATATTAAAACCCAGATCAAAAGGCTGGAGGCTCTCAAACGGGAAAAAGACGACATCAAAAATACCCTCAGCAGAGATATTTCCCAGGTTACATTGAAAGGGTTGTATGCGGTCGTCCTTGAGACAGATCTGAAAACTCCTCGTGACAAGTTGCTGGATATGGCTAAAAACATGATAGTTCCCCAGGCCATTCACGATCTGCGGGGAGTGTCGATTAACTCGGTCTCCGTTGTCAAGGAAAGCCGGCTTGAATTTGATCGTATCGTGGCTGAGACATCCGGAGAGATGGACGTTGAAACGATTCTCGCCGATGACCGTAAGTCTTTTTTCGGCAAATCACAGCTGCTCTATGTTGCCGTTGTTCGGGTCAAACCGCTGACCGGCAAGCTCAAGCATGAGACAACGGCCAAATACGCGACGAAGGGATTCGTGGCTGATTTGCTCTCACTTCAAAAAAATACGGAATTTTTCTCTCAGGAACTGGCAAAGTATACCAACAATCCCTACTCGGCCGAGAAAATGAAG
>Ga0073936_10008726_pt1 | contig 12771 bp, 6 predicted proteins | sample AliMusrvi5mmetaG_FD_87041 | JGI IMG/M metagenome (GOLD analysis project Ga0073936, IMG submission 87041) | Freshwater lake bacterial and archeal communities from Alinen Mustajarvi, Finland, to study Microbial Dark Matter (Phase II) - Alinen... | ecosystem: Environmental > Aquatic > Freshwater >... | reverse complement strand
GTGATGGCGTTGGCACCGAAGAAGGTGACATACCCGTTGGCGTTGCCGGTGTTGTTGGTAAGGGTTCCTTGGGTGATTAGATTGGTGAGATTCATGGTGTTCGAATCATTGGTGAGCTGGAATTCCGGCGTGGTCATTGCCGCCGCCGCCATCGCGCCTGGATATTGATAATCCGGATAGAAGAAGTTGAACACCGTGGTTGAATTCAGCGGAGTCTGATTGAGGTTGGTCGGAGTTGAGCCAATTCCCCAGGTGCTGAGCTCGACGGTGAGCGAGCCGCTGCGGTTCCACTGCGAGCCTTTGAGCGGATAGACCGTCAAACTGCTGGCACCTTGGGACCCATTGGTGATCGCCGGAGAGGCGGGAAGCGCCACGCTGAATGAGTTGGGCCCAGCGATGCTGGTGACTGGATAAACCCCGTTGGTCGCCGGGACGGGGGCATTGGTCAACAGGAAATCGAGTTGTACCAAATCGGCTGCCACGAGGTTGTGATTACCGGTGGTCTGGATCAGGATCGATTGGGCACCCGCGCTGCCGGTGACGTTGTAACCGCTGGCAAGTTTGGGAATCAAACAGGCACCGGCGGTGCTGCTGGCGGGAGTGGTTGCCAAGGGGAGCGTGAACTTGGTGCCGGAAGGCGCGCCAACCACGTAAACGCCGTCATAACTTCCTCCGGCCAGCCCGCCGCTGGTGAACTTCACATACACCTGGTCACCGAGCGCAACTCCCGTGGGATCGACGATGGCGGTAGCTCCGGCCACGGTGTAGGTAAGCGAGCTGGTGCCGTTGTTGTTAACGGTGAACGAGTTTGCCGTGACGTTGCCAATGGAATAGGTTTGCGTCGTCGGCACCTGGGCCGCAGTGGCACCAGAGTCCACAAAGTTCGCGAGACGGACGCTGTCACCGTTGATTAGACGGTGGGCGGTGGCAGTGGTGACGAGGATGGTTCCCGCGCCGCTCTGCGCATAGCTGCTGTTGGGGAAGGTCGCGGCCGGCAGCGACCGCGCCGGGCCGGTGACGCGCAGCAGCGGTTCTCGCTGTTTGCCGAACTTGCTGTCGGCGGCGGCATCGCTACTACGCGCCTCGTAGTCGAGCAGGATGGCGCGCAAGACATCCTTCATGTCGCCGCGGATCCCGCTGGCCACTCCGTCAATGTTCATGTCGCCGTTGAACGCGCGGACCACCCGCTGCACATACTCGGGCTTGGGTTGACTGGTCACGAGGCGCTGGATCAACTGGCGGCAAACCGCGGGGCCCACCGCGGAGTTTGCCATGATGTTGTCCAGCGCTGCTTCCAAGTCTTTCAAGCCGTTCAGGTCGTATGGATTGGAGATGGCAGTGGTCACCGGGGACCCGGGACCATGGGTCGGGTCGGTGGTTTGGATCGAAATGGGATTGGCATCGACGAGGGTGGTCGCGGGGTCGACGTTGGTGGCAGGGGGCAGGACCACGTTGTCCAACAGGATTTTGCTGCCAAGCTCGTGTTGCGCTGGCACCAGCACCATCGGGTCGAGGTAGTTGGAGGCCGGGTAGAAATTGCCTGACAGGCGGCCGGTGCCGAGCAACGGTTGACCCCAGTTCCAGCCGGTAAAGACGCGGGCCATGCCGGTGATGACGCTCTGGTCGTAGGTGGCCACCGCGGTGCCGGAGGAATCCAACACCAGCGTGGCATCCGGCCATTTTCGATAGAGGCCGGCGGAAAAGAGTTGGAGGACCTCGCGGGCGTAATTCTCGTTAGGGTGGAGGCCCGTCTGGATGTTGCCCAAGGTGTTGCCCCGCATGTCGAGATAGACGCCCATAGCCGGACTCAGGGTGACTTGCTTGAGGATGTCGCGGAAATTGCCAAAGCACGAGTCGAGCAGGGTGTCATAGTAGTCCGCCAGAACGCGCCCGTTGCCATTGAGCGGCCCGGTGTCCGAGACGACGAGAATTTCGCTCAGGGCGAAGGCGGCACGCTGGCGCAATTGATCCGGCGCGGTGACGGCGTTCTGCCACCACGAGTTGAACATCAGGGTGTCGGCGTAGGGGTTCTGCGGGTCGGCGCTGAGGTTTTCGAGGATGTAGGGGACGTTGTGGGTGATTGCAGTGCCGAACTGGCTTTCGATCCATGGCCGGTAGCCGACGGCCTTGACACTCGCCATATCCGACGGGCTGGGGCCGAATGTTGTCTGGGTTAGAAACCGCGAGTTCGCGGCATCGCTGGTGGCATGGAGGTCGGACCAGGCGGGTGAGGCGGGGGGAAGCGGCGCAATTTGCGAGCCGGCGATCTTGCCGAAGGTGCCGGCGACCTCACCGGTGGGATGATTGACGGTGGCGATGCCGAGATAGACCGCAGCATTGTTGAGGTCGGTTAGATCGGACGCCTGCATGTTCCAAGTGTAGCCACTGTCGGACGTTTTCAAGGCGGGGTAGTTTTTGTCCTGGGCGTTGACGTCGAAGAGGACAGCGCCGGACGAGTTGTATATTTTGCGCGAGGTGATGCCCGAGGTGAGGCCGTTGCAATTGAGGTGGAGCACGGCGCTGCTGCCGTTGACGCGCAGAAAGGCGCCGCCGGAGGCCGTGATTCCGCTCAAGCCCTCCACGCCCTGGAGGTTTGTGACATAGAGCGTTCCGGGCACCGTGGTGGTGGGCGGGTTGTCCCAGGGCGCGAGCACGTAGTTAGGCAGGATGCCACCCACGGTGGCGGTGGCCGGCGGGCAGTTGGTGGCAATGGGATTGGCGGTGGTACCGGTGGGATCGACAAACCATGCGACGGCGAGGTGGTTGCCTGCGCCACTTGCGCCGGTGTTGTGAAGGGCCTCGATATAATACTTGCGGCCGGCGACGAGCGAAAGCCACGGTGACTTCTGATTCGGCTGGGTGTTCCAGGTTCGCGGCGCGGTGCCGGCACCGCTCACCGTGGCGCGCAGCACCTTGTTGACCGGCTCGGCATTGTTGGAAATCCATAACTCCGCCACATTGCTGGCCGCCACCCAGAAATAATAGTTGCCGGTCACCGGGGCGGTGAAATACCCCCGCAACCGCTCGCCGGTGTTGGCCGTGTAGGTGGTGGTGGGGTCCTCGGCGGTGGTGACCGTATCGCTGGTTGAGGGTTCCGCCGACCACGGCACATCGGTTAGCAACGCGCCGGTCACGCCCGATGTCCAAAGGTCGCGGGTGAGTTGGCCGGGTGCCGACTGAACCTCAAGCGTCATCACCACACTGCCGCTGCCCGCGGCGTTGGTGGTGGTCAGGGTGAATTGATAGATGCCGGCCGCCGCAGGTGTGCCGCTCAGCACACCGTTGATGAGTGTCAGCCATGGCGGCAGCCCGCTGGCGCTGACGGTGCCGCCATTGCTCGAGGTCACGGTCATGGTGAAAGGGGTGCCTGACCCTAGCAGGGTGACGGCGTTGGTTGGACTGGTGATCGCGGGGCTGCCACCCGGTGTGGGGAACAGGCGGTTGGTGGGAACAATCTGCTTTGCCTGGTCGGCACTATACCATGACAGGTGGGCCTCTGCGGAACCCATCGCTTCGTAGTACTCCATCTTGATGTCATAGAGCACGTTGGCCGTGAGATCGATGGACCCGGTGCGTTCCTGTCCGGTGGCGCCGGTCCATTGGTCGATGATCAACTGTCCGTTGACCCAGACTTTGCAGCCATCATCCGCCTTGGCGACGAAGTAGTATTTCTCGGAATACTGGGGCAGGATCTGGCCGGTCCAGCGGCCGGAGAAATTGTTGTGGAAAACCAGCGGATCGGGCGATCCGGTCAGCCAGTCACCGCCGTTGCCAGCCGTGAGATCCGCGTCGGTTTCGCTGTGTGCGGCCGGCGGCATGAACGTCGGGTTGTTGTAATAGACCCCGTTCCAACCGGTGGTGGCGCCAGAATTGTTAGTGAAGACATTGGCGGAGGGGATGGTCGCGAAGGAGCCGCCGTTGATCTGCCACTGGAATTTGCACCTGGCGTTGCCGGTGGTTTCCGCGAATTCAACGCGAATCGGATAGCGGTTGGCCGGTGCGGCGGGAACGACCAACGACACGGTGGGACTCATCTTGTAGGTGTTCGTTGCCGCCTCATCCCAACCGTTTTCAAGGATCGGGACGAGTCCGCCGCCGGTATCGATGGACACCCGGGCCTTGTCATCGGCATCGAGGCGGAAGACATAGGTGCCGGCGATGGTGGGAGCCAGCCAGCCGTCCCAAGTGACCGAGAAGTTATCGGCGTTGATGAAGTTGTTGCCATTGGGCGTGCCATAGCCCCAGAGGAAGTCGATGACCGGCGCCAGCCGCGTGACCGGGGGGCTGAAGCCGCCGAGGATCGAGTTTCCCGTCCCGCTGTTAGGAACGCTGCTGCCCGTGATGTTGACCGTGAACGAGGTGGTGGTGAGCGGTGCCACGACTGCGTAGGTCTTGTTGTAGATAGATGTTAGGTTGCCGGAGATGAATTGGAGGGGCACCTGGCTGCCGACGACATAAGGCGTAGCGGGGTTGCCAAAATAAGTGATGACGGCGGTGCCGGTGGTGGCATTGATTTTGGTATAACTGTAGGTGGATGCGACCTGGTCGCCGAAGTTAAGCGTGCTGCTATAGGTGGAACTGGACCCGGGATAATAATTCGCAGTGAGGCCGGTGCCCACGGGGTTTGCGGCGGGGAAAATCGTCACGCCGGCCGAGACGGGGGAACCCAGTGAGTAATTGCCGGAAGCACCGCTGGTAGCTGCCGCTAAAGCAGTTAGATAAACCGTGGCGCTGCTGGTGCGCGCGGCGTTATAGAGCGGGGTGATCCTGATATCCAGCGAGCTCACGCCTGCGGGGAACACGGCCGAGGTGGGGAGCGGTGCGAAGTCGATTCCTTCCAGCGCGGTTCCGCTCGGCACGATTGGCACGCTGAGTTCACCCAGCAGCATGAATCCCGAGCGGGTGATGCGGATCACGCCGAGGTCACTGGCCGGGGTGGCGGCGTCGGGTGGTTGGGTGGTCGCGGTGTCGAGCGCCGCGAGGGTCACCACGTTCTGGACTTGCAGGTCGGCGGCCAGCGAGGAGTGGTCATAGCTGGTTTGGGCGCCGAGCGGTGTGTTGAGGGACAGCCCGAGCACGTGTTTGGCCCAATCGCTGACCTGGTCGCCTTGGCTGGCCTGGTCGGTCACGGCGAGGTGGAAGAAATGGCCGGCGCTCATTGGGACGGTGAGGGTTTTGGCTGTGCCGTCGCCGGTGAGGCCGGGTACGCCGCTGCTGGTCCAAGCGTCCACCAGCGAGGCGTTGCCTTCCGCCGTGTAGAACTTTCCAACCACCGTGGGGAAGGTCAGCGCAAGGTGGCTCGGGTCGGCCGTCACGGCGGGGGCGCGGAAGTTGGCATCCCCCGGCAGTTTCTTGAACGGATTGGTTCCGGCAATGAATTCGGCGCCATTGCTCACGCCGTCGCCGTCCGCGTCCTGAGACAACCAGCCGGTGTAGGGCGGTTGTTCATTGAGCTGGGCGTCGAGCACGCCAAACTGTTGTTTCCAAACCTCGCGGTTGATGGCCGGATCCACTTGTGCGAGGAGCGGTGCGGCTGCCGCGCCGAGCGCAGCGAGGATCACGACAAGGTTGGGGCAGCAACGCTTGGAAAGCGTGCGCAGTGCGAGGAAAGGAGGCAACATGACGACAAGGGTTTGAGGGTGGAACCTACGACCCGGCCGTGGATTAGCAATGGGCGATGGATGAATTGCGTGCCAAACGGAAAATTCACGGGTCAGACCCGCCCACCGCGGCAAGCGGCGACCCCGCGCGGCGCAACCCGCGTGGTATGCGCCACCTCAGGCGAGGCGCTCGGCCAGATAGGGCGTCCACAAGGAGGCGACGATGGTTTCCTGGGCGGTTTCCATTTTGCCGCGTGCGGCGGGTTCGTCATCCTCGTGGCTGGCGAGATGGAGCAAGCCGTGGACGAGGTAGCGGAGGATTTCGCGGGGCAGCGGCTCGTCATATTCGGCGGCCTGACGTTGGGCCACCTCCGCGCCGATGACGATTTCGCCGTGATGAAAGGTGATCACATCGGTGGCCCCGCCAATGTCCATGAACTCGCGGTGGACCCGCTCGCTGGTGGCGTCGTCCACCAAAGCCACCTCGATGGTGGCCAGATGGCACAGCGGGGAATCCTCCAGCGCGGCATGGCGGAGGGCGAGGGCGGCGGCGTCCGCGGCGACCTGCTCGAGCACGGTGAGCCAGGTTTCGGGAATGGCCACGAGTTGCTGATGGTTGCCAATGATGATTTCGAGCGACATGGAGGTGGGGGGGCCGGGATTGTTGTCAGGCGGGCGAGGAGGCGCGTTGCGGAGGAATGGCTTTGGAGCTGATCTCCAACTCGCTGGGAAGACGCGGCAGCTCGGTGCGTTTGGGCGTCTGCGCGGCGCGCTCGTCTTCTTTCGGATAGTCGATGCGGGCGTGCAGCATGCTGCGCAAAGTGGCGGCAAAACTGTCCTTGACGACCGCCAGTTCCCTGAGGGTCAGCGGGCAATCGTCGAGCTGGCCATCGGTCATCTTGGCGCGGACCAGATCCTCGATGAGCGCACGGATTTTCGCCAGGGTCGGCTTGCGCAACGTGCGCGATGCGCTTTCCACCATGTCGGCCAGCGCGATGATGCCGCTCTCGCGGGTGCTGGGCAGGAGGCCCGGATAGCGGAAATTTTTCTCGTCGACGTGGGGCAGGTCTTCCGGGTTTTCCAGACCGCGGTCGACCTTTTCCAGATCGGTCTTTTTCTGCTCCTGGGCGCGGCGGTAAAAATAATACACCAGCGAATCGCCGTGATGCTCCTGAATCACGTTGATGATGCGCGGGTTGAGCTTGTGCTTGACGGCAATATCCACGCCGTCCTTGAGGTGGGCGATGATGATCAGCGCGCTCATGGTGGGGGTGAGCGTGTCGTGCGGGTTGTCGGTGCCGTCCTGCTGGTTTTCGATGAAATAGAGCGGCTTTTTGAGTTTGCCGATGTCGTGGAAATACGAGCAGACGCGGCACATCAGGGCGTTGGCACCAATTTTTTCGGCGGCGGCTTCGGCCAGCGAGGCGACCACCAGGCTGTGATGGAACGTGCCGGGTGCCTCCAGTTGCATCTGGCGCAGCAACTTGTGGTTGAGGTCGCTCAATTCCAACCAACTGATGTCGGTGGTGAGTTGGAACAGCCCCTCGAACACGGGCAACAGGCCGCTGATGAACAGCGCCGCAAACACCGCCGTGCCAAGCACTGCGGCGCTGCCCAGGCCGAAAATCTCGAGGTGATCCACCGCCCCGCTGCCAAAGCAGGAAACCAGGTCCAGCCGGCCCCACAGGATTGCCACGACCAGCGACACCACACCGGTTAGAATGCCGGCGCGCAACAGTTGCCCGCGCTTGCGGACATTGCCGGTGAGCAACACCGCGGTGATGCCTGACACCAGGCTGAGGGTGAGGAAACCCAGCATATCCTCCGGCGCCACCAGCAGGCTGCCGATGAGGCTGACGTAAATGGCTGAGAACATCCCCACGGCCCGCCCGAGCAGAATGCCATGGAGCATCGGGGCCAAGGCAAAGGGCACCAGCAGGTAGCGGAACACCTCGGGGACATCCGGCGAATTCGTTAGGCGCAGGATCAGCCCGACGATGAGCAGATGGGCGAGCTCGGCTCCCAGCACGAGGGTGATGCGGCTGTTGCGGCGGCAGGGAGCCTGGCGGTTGGCATGCAGCACCGTCACGGCGGTCAGCGCCAAGACGAACCCGAGCAGGGCCCGGCGCAGCGACTCCTCAAACATCGCGCGGCGCAGCGTTTCTTCGCTCGTCCCGCTGGCGTCGGCCTTGAGAATGAGCACCACCGTCGCCACCGCAAAGGTGGCATATAGCGCGAGTTTGACCGTGAAGCTCTCCTCGAGGGCTTGGATCGCCGGATTTTCACTGTAGACACGGCGCTTGCGGCCAGACGAGAGGCCTTGCCGAGCAAGCTGCCAGCGTTTGATTGCGTCTAGGAATCCCACGGCGTTTTGATCGGTTGCTCGCGCAAGACCGGCGGGTGCCGATCGGGTCGCGGGGCAGAGACTAGCCCAATCCGCCGCGCTTGGCAATTGGCAATTCTCAGCCCTGGGGGCGGGCTGCGGCGACGGGCCTGAACACCCGCACCGCGACGGCCTTGGCCAGCAATTCGCGGCGGTCCTCGCGGATGGGCGCCAGCGACAGGTGCAGGCCGGAGCTGCGCCCGGCATCGTGGTGGAGGGTCAGCCGGGTCAGGCCGGGATCGATCTGGGCGTCGGCGATTTCCTGCCAGCTGATCAGCCGCATGCTGCTGGCAGGCCTGAAGAACGGGAAAATCTCGATGCCCAGTGGCGTTAGAATCAGGTAGGCGTGACGGGTCAGCCGCACCGCGGTGCGGGCCGCCAGCGCGGCGAGGGCCAGTGGCAGCAGCGCCCAGGCCGGATGCGGCAGGCGCGGATTGACCGGGCGGTACGGCGCGCAGGCCAGCAGGGTCACCGCCACGCAAGCGAGCATGGCGGCGGCCAGCCAAAACCCGGGAGCCTGGCCCGAGCGGGTGAAGCGCAGTTCCTTTTCCGGAGCTTGGAGCGGGCGCGGCATGGCGGTTAGTCGTTGGCTGCCGGGGGCTTCGCGGCGGGAGCCGGCGCTTGGTCGCGGTCGTGCAATTCCTGGACGGAGACGAATTCGTCGCCCTCGCGGTGGCGCCGCACGGCGTTGACCACCATGACCAGCAGCACGCCCAAAATCACAAATGAAGCCTCCAGGAAAAACGGCGTGGACATGATGCCAACCACCATCCCGAGCCACTCGCCGAACACGCCGGGAACCTTGCGCCAGCCTAACAACAATGTCACCACGCTGCAGGTCAGCGCCGCGAGCACCGCCGCGGCAATGAGCACCTGATTCACGCGTTCGTCTTTGGAGGGGACTGCCATCGGCCACTACCCTAAACCCTGCGGCGCGGAATCCCAACCCGGAAATTTGCAAAAAATCCGCAGGGGGGGGCGGGAAACCTTTCGCATCCGGCAAAGCCAGTCGGGTGAACCCGTGCTTGCCGTTAGGCGCCGGCTTCATTATACCCCACCGCATGCGGCTATTTGACACCCTCACCCGGACCGAGCGGGACCTGCACCCCCTCGACGGGGCGACGTTTCGCTTTTATTGCTGTGGCCCGACGGTTTACGGGCCGGCGCACATCGGGAATTTCCGCACCTTCGTGCTGCAGGACGTGTTGCGGCGCACGCTGGAAACCGGCGGCATCCGCACCCTTCACGTGCGCAACATCACGGATCTGGATGACAAGACGATCCGCGATTCCCACAAGGCCGGCCAATCGCTCGCCGACTTCACTGCGGGCTGGAGCGCACAGTTTCACGCCGACTGCGACCGCCTGAGTTGCCTGCCGCCGCATATCGAGCCGGGGGCGGTGGCGCATATTCCGCAGCAAATCGCCATGATCGAGGCGCTGCTGGCCAAGGGCCATGCCTACGTCGGTGGCGACGGGTCGGTGTATTTCAAGATCGCCTCGTTTCCCGGCTACGGGCGCTTGTCGCACCTCGACGAGCGCGAATTGGATCTGGGAAAAACCCAGAACACCCGCGCCAACGCCGATGAATATGAGAAAGACAGCATTTCGGACTTTGCCCTGTGGAAAGCCCGCCGCCCGGAAGACGGTGAGAATTTCTGGTCGGCACCGTGGGGTGAGGGCCGCCCGGGCTGGCACCTCGAATGTTCCGCGATGATTCAGGAATACCTCGGCGACAGTTTCGACCTGCATTCCGGCGGGGTGGATTTGGTCTTTCCCCATCATGAAAACGAGATTGCCCAGAGCGAGTGTGCCTGTGGCGGGCAGTTTGCGGCGCATTGGTTTCACATCACCCACCTGCTGGTCGATGGCGGCAAAATGTCCAAATCCCTCGGCAACCTCCACACCCTCGAGGACCTCGCCGGTCGCGGCTTCTCGCCGATGGAAGTGCGCTATGTCCTGCTCGGCGGCCATTATCGCAAACCGCTCAACTTCACCCTCGACTCGCTCACCGGCGCCCGCGAGGCCCTCTCCAAACTCGCCAAAGCCACCCGCCAACTCGCCGCCAAAATCGACGGCGAGCCCAGCTTCGATGCCGTTGAGTTCGGCCCGTTCCAAGCCGCTTGGGACAGCCTGCAAAACGACCTCAACACACCGGGCGCCCTCGGCGGCATCTTCACCGGCTTGCGCGAAGCGTCCACCCTCACCGGCGATGCCGCCGCCAAGGCGCTGGCCGGCCTCAATCGCGTGTTGCGTGCACTCGGCCTGAGGTTGCCCGAGGACTCCAGCGCAGAGGAGGTCGTGGTGCCTGCCGATATTCAAGCCCTCGCCGAGGAACGCTGGCAGTTGCGCCTCGCTAAGAATTGGGCCAAGTCCGATGAACTGCGCGCCGCCCTAGCCGCCCAAGGCTGGCTCGTCAAGGACGCCAAGGATGCCTACACCCTCGCGCCGGAGCGCGGGCTTTAGCCCGCCTCCTTAGCCTCAGATATCCTGCCCTCAGGGCAACCCGCATGACTTCACGTGCAACTTGGCAGCGGGCCGCATGCGTCGCCTTACCCGGGCCCGGCGCCAGTGCCTAGACGCACCGCACAGGCCTTGTAGCTTGGTTGGCGCGAGTGCGGATCAAACGCGGCCAACGTCAGCTTGTTGACCTCCGCATAGTGCATGGGCATATAGACCTGGCCGCGCTGCACGCAAGCGGTTAGCAACACTGTCGCTTGCACGCTGGCGCGACGCGACGCGACGGTCACCGCGGCCCGGTCGGCAAGCTTCAAGGCGCGCGCGTCATCGGGATGGATCTCGACATAACACTGCTGTGGATAGAGCATGCGCAGCACCTCGGACTTGGCGGTGCGGGTGTTGGTGTGCCATTGCGCGGAGCTGCCCCGCCCTGTTAGCAACACGAAGGGAAAGGCGGCGTCGACCGGTTCAGGCAGCGCGCGGGGTTCGTCAAACAGGAATTGTGCGCGGCCATCCGGATGGAAAAAGCGCCCGTCCTCAAACAAGCGCCGCTCGGTTTGCACTGTGCTCCGTTGCGCTTGCGGCAACGGCCACTGCACGCCGCCCTCGCGCTCGATCATCGCGTAACCCTCGATGCCGGTGAAGTCACACGGTTGGTCGCGGCTGAGCTCCTTGAGGATCTCAAACACCGCCGCCGGACTGGTCCAGGCCTTGAACATCCCGCCACAACCCCAGGTGTGGGCCAGCAGCCGCAAGATGTTGAAATCCGACAGCGCCTGTCCCGGCGCGCGGCGCACTTTCTTGACCAGCCCGATGCGCCGCTCCGCGTTGATAAAGCTACCGTCCTTTTCGCCCCAGCCCGCCGCGGGCAGATAGAGATGGGCGCGCTGGGCCGTTTCCGTGGTCGGATACATGTCCTGCACCACCAGAAAATCCAGCTTCTCCAACGCCCGGTTGCAGGCCTCGCTGTCGATCCACGAGTGGGCAGGATTGGTCGCCAGCACCCACAGCGCCTTGATGCGCCCTGCGGCAATGCCCTCGAGGATTTGGTCATAGGCCAGCCCCAGCTCACGCTCGATCAAGGATGGGTCGATGCCCAGCACCGCGGCGACCTTGGCGCGGTGGGCGTCGTTGTTGGGGTCATGCCCGCCTAGCAGATTGGTGGCGTTGCCGAACAGGCGCGAGCCCATCGCGTTGCACTGGCCGGTGATGGAATTGGCACCGGTGCCGGGTTTGCCGATGTTGCCGGTCAGCAGCGCCAGATTGATGATCGCCTGCGCCGTGCGGGTCGATTCGTGCCCTTGATTGACCCCCATCGTCCACCACAACGACACGCGTTTGCCGCTCCCGATCATGTCCGCAAACCCTTCCAGCCGCTCCACGCTCAGGCCGGTTGCGCGGCTCACTCGCGGCGGCGTGAAATCAGTTAGAAACCGCGCCAGCTCGGCATAACCGGTGGTGCTGGCCGCAATGAAACCCTCGTCCACGGCCCCGCGCTGGATCAGCAGGTGCGCCAGCCCATACAGCAGCACCAGGTCGCTTTTCGGTTGGATAGCGAAGTGATGGGTCGCCGCCATGGCCGTCTCGGTGCGACGCGGATCGACCACGATGATGGTGGGCGAGCGGGAGTTCATCATGACGCGCTGCCACATGATGGGGTGGGCAATGCAGGGATTGGCCCCCACGAACACCAGCACATCGGACTGCTCGAAGTCCGCATAGGTGTAGGGCGGCGCGTCGAAGCCAAACGACTGTTTGTAGGCCACCGCGGCGGTGGCCATGCATTGGCGGGTGTTGCTGTCGAGGTGACGCAGGCCCATGCCAAACTTGGCGAATGCGCCCAGAAATGCCATCTCCTCGGTGACAATCTGCCCGGTGCTCAACACCGCCACCGCCTCGGGACCGTGCTCGGCCAGGATCGCCTTCATGCGTCCAACAAAGGTCTCCGCGGCAAGCGCCCAGTCCACCGCTTCACCGTTGAGCAACGGGGTGGTGCCCCGGTCGGCCGCATCGAGTGGGGTCAGCGCCTCCCACCCCTTGGGACAGGCCATGGCCAGATTGACCGGATAGTTCGGGTTCGGGCTGAGGTTGATCGCCTCGCCAGCTCGCAGATGCGCGGTCAAACTGCAACCCGTGGCACAGAAACCGCACACCAGGCTGGTCGTCGCATCCGGTTTCAGGCGCGCTGGCACCTGGCCCAGCCCAAAGGCACCGGGCTCGCGCACAAGCCGCTCGGTGAGCGGCCCGCTGTGTTTTGTTAGATCAGGTGTCATCCCTTGTATCCTCCCGCCATGCGCAGGCCCATCGAGGCCGCAAAGAAGGTGTAGCG
>Ga0073936_10008720_pt1 | contig 12782 bp, 5 predicted proteins | sample AliMusrvi5mmetaG_FD_87041 | JGI IMG/M metagenome (GOLD analysis project Ga0073936, IMG submission 87041) | Freshwater lake bacterial and archeal communities from Alinen Mustajarvi, Finland, to study Microbial Dark Matter (Phase II) - Alinen... | ecosystem: Environmental > Aquatic > Freshwater >... | reverse complement strand
GTATTATCCATTGTCAGCATGGGGGAGGGCATAGTTCCCAGCGAGTCGACTGACAGACCGACTATGCCGTTTTTGATAATCGCGTAATTGACCTGGTGATCGCGGCTGCCCTGGTCGAAGTAAATACCGCTCCACTGCCCCGGGAGATCGCGATAAAAAGGATCGAGCCGATCGCCCTGGAATAAAACCGGGTGATCCATCGTGCCCAAAACTTTCAAAGTAGATCCCGATGAAAAAGTGAGATCCGATCCTTTGTGAAAATATACCTTTGTTCCCGGCATCATTGTCAGGCTTGAGGCATTTGCCACGGTTAAAGAACCATAAATTACATGGGCCTTTAGACTATCCCAGGTAATATTACCGTTAATTTTACCGTTTTTATAAAACCAGGCATTTTGTCCCCAGGCTAACAGTTTAACATTTTGCAGGCTCCCGTTGGTAGTGAATTCGATAGAATCCGACACGACAAACGGCATATTCCGGTTGTTCGGGTTGATGGTCACCCGCACAAATATAAAGATGCTGTCATGACCCGGTATCTCCACGTTGGTTGTCTCCATTGCAGGATCACCATTAATGTTGAGGCGGTAGCTCGAATTACTTCCGCCGGCAAGCCTGATCGAAGAGACACTGACTTTGCCTGCATTCTGGTTATAAACGATCAGCCGTTGTGTAACTGACCCGACCGTGCAGAAAACAGTATCGAAATAGACGGTATCGGCCGAAAAAGAGAGACGCAGTCCGGGACTTGTATCGATTTTATCTTTCTTGCGGCAGGAAACACTTCCGAGAAGGAGTATGGTGATGATGATGAAAAGGTGGGGAAAATGAGCAGAACGGGCCATTGGCTGGGTTTGGGATGGCAAAAGTAGGGAATATTTAACTTTTATTTATACTTAGACTAACGATAAAAGGGAGAATTATTGTACTTTTGCAGTTCTCTTTTTTTTAGGTTAATTTTGAAAATTCTCAAGTAAAGCAGGGAATATGAGTTACATCAATTTTGATAAGACCCAACTTGTAAATTTAGAATATTCACTGAGTCGCGAATTACTTCGTTCGAACAGGGCCGGCTCGTATGCCAATTCCACGATCGTCAATTGCAATACCCGAAAATATCACGGAATTTTGGTTACGCCGCAGCCCGGAATTGATCACGACAACCATGTGCTGCTCTCCAGTCTCGATGAAACCGTGATCCAGCGGGAGGCTGAGTTCAATCTTGGCATCCGGAAATATCCCGGAGGAGTATATAACCCCAAAGGGCATAAATATATCCGTGATTTCGTTACGGAGCCCATACCTAAACTCACCTATCGCGTGGGCGGGGTGATATTGACGAAAGAGATGATATTTACTACCCGCGACGACCGGATGATTTTTAAATATACACTGGTAGAGGCTCATTCACCTACCAAACTCCGTCTCCGACCTTTTCTGGCCTTTCGCAATGTACACAAACTGAGCAAGGAGAATATTTTTGCCGATAAAAAGTTTGAGCAGGTTGACAATGGCATAAAAGTCAGGATGTATCAGGGATATACTGATCTTTTCATGCAACTTTCCAAGCCTGTTGAATACACCCATGTGCCCGATTGGTACTACAATATTGAATACCAGGAGGAGATGGATCGCGGATATGAATACCAGGAAGATTTGTATGTGCCCGGTTTTTTTGAGGTCGAGATTAAAACCGGCGAGAGCATATACTTTGCCGCCGGAACGAAAATGATCACGCCGTCAATGATGAAGAGGGCCTTCACAAATGAACTCGAAAAAAGGATTCCACGGGATACTTTTTCCAACTGTCTGATCAATGCTGCCCAGCAGTTCATTATCAAGCAGGGAAGCCGCACCGAAGTGATTGCAGGCTTTCCATGGTTCAGTCGCAGCGGCAGGGAGACTTTTGTCGCCCTGCCGGGATTAACCCTCGTAACAGGGGAGGAGAAGACTTGTAAAGCAGTGATTGATACGATGGTTGATGACATGAAGGGCCCTCTCCTTCCAAACCTCGGATCGGGAAAAGTATCGAATTATGCAGCCGTGGATACCTCGCTCTGGTTCTTTTATGCCCTGCAACAATATGCCGCATTTACCGGGAGCCACCTGGCTGTTTGGAAGGAGTATGGGAAAAAAATGAAGACCATCCTCGAAGGATACCGTGACGGAACCGAGTACAATATCCACATGGAGCCCGACGGACTTATTTATGCTGGTGTTCCGGGGAAAGCACTGACCTGGATGGATTCCATTGTTCACGGCAAGCCGGTTACTCCGCGAATCGGGAAAACCGTAGAAGTAAATGCACTTTGGTACAATGCTATCCGGTTTAGCCTGGAGTTGGCGACACTGGCTGGCGACACTGCGTTTATCAACGAGTGGGAAGAACTTTCCTGCTCGATCCCGGGTTCGTTCCTGGAGACTTTCTGGAACCCCGAGAAACGCTACCTTGCCGATTATGTTGATGGAGAATATAAGGACTGGACTGTGAGGCCCAATATGGTCTTTGCAACTTCGCTGCCTTACAGTCCGGTTCGTGAGGAGGTTCGCAAAGAGGTATTGAGCAGGGTCAAGCAGGAGTTGCTTACACCGCGGGGATTACGCACCCTGACCCCTAAAAGCCCTGTTTACAAAGGTATTTATTTTGGCGTCCCGGCTGAACGCGATTCTGCATATCACCAGGGAACGGTATGGCCCTGGCTGCTTGGCCATTTTGTTGAAGGATATCTAAGGATTCACGGGAAAAGCGGTCTCTCTTTCATCAAGTCAATATACCAGGGATTTGAAGCCGTGATGACCGAACATGGGATCGGCACTATCTCCGGGATTTATGATGGCGATCCTCCACATGCTGCGCGGGGAGCAATTTCACGGGCATGGTCGGTGGCTGAATTATTAAGGATAAATTACATGATTAAAAAATACGAAGGAAAATAACTCGAAACAGAGACTTTTCAAATCGTAAATCGTAAATCGTAAATCGAAACTAACAATGCGTGTTTTAATGTTTGGCTGGGAATTCCCCCCGCATATCACCGGAGGTTTGGGCACTGCCTGTTTTGGTCTCACCAAAGGGTTGGTAAAACATGGAACGGATGTCATCTTTGTGGTTCCAAAAGCCTTTGGCGATGAGACCAAAGAAGGGTTCAGGCTGGTCAATGCAAGTGACGTACAACTCGATTTCAAAGAGTCTGACAATCAGGAGCATTGGAATAGGATCCAATTCATGGAAATCGGCTCCAACCTCGTTCCTTACCTTGATCCTGAGGAGTATGAGACGGCTGTGTTAAAGGATATTCTTGAAAGCACCACCCAAAAACAGTCGGTTTTTTCTAAGCAGTTCACCTTCTCCGGCAGGTACGGACCCAACCTGATGGAAGAGGTGTCGCGGTATGCCCTGGTAGCCTCTTCCATTGCGAAAGGAAATACCTTCGATGTAATTCATGCCCACGACTGGCTTACCTATCCGGCAGGCATGGCGGCTAAAAAGATCAGCCGCAAGCCCCTTGTTGTGCATGTTCATGCCACCGAATTTGACCGCTCCGGCGAGAAGGTAAACCAAACAGTATATGATATTGAGCGCAGCGGGATGGAGGCAGCCGACCTTGTAATTACTGTAAGCAACTTTACGCGCCAGATCGTCCTTGCAAAATATGTTATCTCTGCCGAAAAGGTCTTTACCGTGCACAATGCGGTGGAGCCTGTTGATCGTCCTGAAATCGAGGAGGTTGAGAAACATGTGAAAGAAAAGATTGTCACTTTTCTTGGAAGGGTCACTTATCAGAAAGGCCCCGACTATTTTGTAGAAGCCGCTTACAAGGTGCTTCAAAAGGATGACAATGTACGCTTTGTCATGGCCGGGTCGGGCGACTTGCTGAACCGTATGGTGCGCCGTGTAGCCCAGTTGAAGATTGCCACTAAATTTCACTTTACGGGATTCCTTGCAGGCACCGAAGTTGACACGATGTTCGCCATGAGCGATGTATATGTCATGCCCTCTGTTTCAGAACCATTCGGAATATCACCGCTGGAGGCCATGCGATCCAATGTTCCGGTTGTAATTTCCAAGCAATCCGGAGTAGCTGAAGTATTGCAGCATGCCCTGAAGGTGGATTTCTGGGATATTGATGCCCTGGCCGACGCCATTTACGGTATCCTTCACTACGATGGGCTTCGCCGGATGTTTATCCGTTACGGAAAAACAGAAGTGGATAATCTAAAATGGGAGAATGCCGCATTAAATGTTATCGAAGTATATAATAAAGCAGTTTACAGGTAGATTCTATGAGATCAATTTGTTTGTATTTCCAGGTTCATCAACCATTCCGGCTACGGACCTACCGTTTTTTCAACATAGGACAAGATCATCATTACTATGATGATTACCAGAACAGGCACATCATTCGCAGGGTGGCTGAAAAATCCTATCTTCCGGCCAATAAGCTGATGCTCGACCTGATCCGGGAATTTGGCAGTGCTTTCAGGATTAGTTACTCTATCTCAGGCACTGCGCTGGAACAGATGGAGATGCATGTGCCTGACGTGGTTCAGAGTTTCCGGAAGCTTGCAGATACGGGGCAGGTTGAATTCCTGGCGGAAACCTATGCACATTCGCTTTCTTCGCTGGGCAACAAGGAGGAATTTTACCGGCAGGTAGAATTGCACAGGAATAAAATTGAAGCCCTGTTCGGAGTCAAACCGGTCTCTTTCAGGAATACCGAGTTGATCTATTCCGATCGGATCGGGGAGATGGTGGCCGATATGGGATTCCATACCATGATGACAGAAGGAGCCAAGCACATCCTGGGATGGAAAAGCCCGAACTTCATGTATTGCAATAACATAAACCCGAAGCTAAAAGTGCTGCTTCGTAATTTCAGGCTGAGTGATGACCTTACTTTCCGGTTTTCGAACCAGGCCTGGTCGGAATGGCCCTTAACAACCGATAAATTTGTTAAATGGCTGAATCACATCGATCCAGGTGAAGAGGTTGTGAATTTGTTCCTTGATTATGAAACGATAGGAGAGCATCAGTGGAAAGAGACGGGCATCTTTGATTTCTTCAAACACCTGCCTGCAGCTGTATTTGCAAACTCTGATTTCACTTTCAATACCCCTGAAGAACTCTATAACAAGCTTCAGCCTGTTTCCGCAATCTCGGTTCCCCATGCCATTTCATGGGCAGATGAGGAACGCGACCTGACTGCATGGCTGGGAAACGAACTGCAGGATGAAGCATTCGCCAAACTCTATTCATATACAGCCCGGGTTAATGATTGCCGCGATCCGGAAATTCAGAAGGACTGGCTCTATCTTCAAACCAGTAATCACTTCTATTACATGTGTACGAAATGGTTTTCGGCAGGTGAGGTCCACAAATATTTCAACCCCTATGGATCTCCATACGAAGCTTTTATCAATTATATGAATGTACTCTCCGACTTCATGATCCGTGTGGATGAAGCAGCATCCGCTAAACTGGTCATTGAACCCAAACCAGCAGTTGTTGCTACCAAGGCGAAAAAGGCCGTCGCAAAGCCCAAGACTGTTGCAAAACCCAAGGCCGTCGCAAAGGGCAGGGTCGTTGCAAAGCCCAAGGCTGGTGCAAAGCCAGAAGCTTTAGATGACCTCATTACCCTGTCTGATACTCGGGTTAAGGAGATCATCAAAAAGGTCGACATCGAAACAATCTCCGTTGCCTTAAAGGGAGCAAACAAGGAGTTGAAAAGCAAAATTGAAAAGAACCTGGGTGCCAGGGCCCTGAAGAAATATCAGGACCTGGTGAAACAACTTAAGGAAATAACTCCGTCGGAGGTAACAAAGCACCGCAAAAAAATCGTAAAAGAGATCAGTAAACCTACCAAATAGCACTGATGATGAAGGAAAAGACGATACTAATACCCGATTACATTTTTGAGACAAGCTGGGAGGTATGCAATAAAGTAAGTGGCATTCACACTGTTGTAGCCACCAAGGCAAAAACCTTAACCGAAGAGCTTAAAGACAATTACATTCTGATTGGTCCCGATGTTTGGAAAGAGACGCATCAGAATCCTGAATTTATTGAAGATAAATTCTTGTATAAATCGTGGCGTGAGAAGGCAGAAAGCGAGGGACTTGCAATTAAAATCGGACGTTGGAATATCAGTGGAAAGCCAATTGTTTTTCTGGTTGATTTCACTCCCTATTTTTCGGAAAAAGACAAGATTTTTGCGCATTTCTGGGAAAAGTATAACCTGGACTCCCTGATGGGGGGATGGGATTATGTTGAGCCTGCCTTGTTTGGATATGCTGCCGGAATGGTGATCGAGAGTTTCTACGAATTCAATCTATCGCACCATGACAAGATTATTGCCCAGTTTCATGAATGGATGACAGGAACCGGGGTTTTACACATCAAGGAGCGCATTCCCCAGATCGCTACTGTTTTTACAACGCATGCAACCATCCTCGGGCGCTGCATTGCGGGGAACGGGCTTCCTTTATACAAGAATCTGGAGAATTACAATGCAGAGACGATTGCCAAACAGTTCGGGCTGATGGCAAAATACTCGCTCGAAAAGCTCTCGGCCCATGAAGCTGACACCTTCACCACACTGAGCAGTATGACCAATCTGGAATGTAAGCATTTCCTTGAGAAAGAAGCTGATGTGCTTACTCCCAATGGTTTTGACGATGCCTTTGTGCCGGTTAAGGAGGAATACTTTGAAAAACGGGCTGCGGCCCGGAAGAAGGTATTTGAAGTTGCGGAAGCCTTGTTGGGCCAAGAGCTTGCAAAAGGCAGCATCCTGGTAATGCACAGTGGCCGTTATGAGTTCCGGAACAAAGGATTCGACCTTTTTATCGATGCGATGGCGGGTCTTAACAAACAATCGCGTTTGCAGGGAAACATGGTTGCCCTTATCTCGGTTCCCTCGAATCAATATGGTCCACGCAAAGAGTTGCTTGACCGGATGGCGGCAGGGGATATTTCCCATCCTCGCACGGAAGATTATCTTACACATGCATTACCTGAACCCGAAAATGATCTTATTCTTCGCAGAATCCGCGAGAAAGGTTTGCTAAACCGTCCGGAAGATAAAGTCAAGATCATTTTTGCTCCTGCCTATCTGACAGGGTCGGATGGCATTTTTAACCTCTCCTATTATGACCTGCTGATCGGTTTTGACGGAACGGTATTCCCCTCTTATTATGAGCCATGGGGTTATGCGCCGCTGGAAAGTCTGGCTTTTCATATCCCTACCATCACTACCTCACTTTCCGGTTTCGGGCAGTGGATTAAATCGCTATTTCCAACCGTGAAAGATTGTACGGCAGTTATTGACCGTGAGGATGATAATGAAGAAGAGGTCGTAGAGGAGATTGTAAAACATATCCTCAACTGCACACAGAAGCCGGAAAAGGAGATTGTCAAAATCCGGATAAAAGCCTATGAGATTTCCCGGTCGGCCCTTTGGAAAAATCTGATCGATCATTACCATGAAGCCTATACGCTTGCCATGGAGGAGTCAGGATCGCGGGCGGAATTGTATGCAGGCAAGCAACCGCAGGTGCTGACGCCGAAATTTAAAACTACTATTGACCTGAAACCCGAATGGCGAAAGGTACTCATTGAGCAGCGGATTCCCGATAATATATCGGCCCTTCTAAAACTATCAAAAAATATATGGTGGTCATGGAATTACGAGGGTTCTGAACTCTTCGAAATGATCAACAAGGAGCGGTGGAATGAAGTAAAATTCAACCCGGTGGCCCTCATTGAATCACTCTCGTTTCAGGAACTGCAGGATTTGAGTGCGAATGAAAAGTTTATCAACAAGCTGGTGAAGGTCTCTGCCAAGTTTGATTCCTATATGGCGAAGGCATCTGAAAAACCAGGACAGATGGTAGCCTATTTCAGCATGGAATATGGACTGCACGACACGATTAAAATATTTTCAGGTGGCTTGGGGATGCTCGCCGGCGATTACCTGAAAGAGGCGAGCGATTCGAATGTCAATATGGTTGGCGTGGGATTGTTGTACAGGTATGGATATTTTACCCAGAACCTTTCCCTCTTTGGAGATCAGATCGCTGCCTTCACACCCCAGAAATTCACACATCTGCCGCTCATCCCGATCCGGGACGACCAGGGCAACTGGATGAAGGTGACCTTCGGAATGCCTGGTCGTACCATGTATGCCAAGGTGTGGCGCGTGGATGTTGGGAGGGTCCCTTTGTACCTGATGGACACAGATATTGAAGAAAATCTTGAAGCTGACCGCAGCATCACGCATCAGTTATATGGAGGGGACCTGGAGAACCGTTTGCGCCAGGAACTGTTATTGGGAATCGGCGGAATACGGCTGCTGGATGCAATGCATCTGAAACCGGATGTTTTTCACAGCAATGAGGGACATTCGGCCTTCATCGGACTGGAGCGGCTGAGAAAACTGATTGAGAACGAAAAACTCACCTTCCCGCAAGCCCTTGAAGTGGTGCGCTCTTCCACCTTGTTCACTACCCACACACCTGTCCCGGCCGGTCATGATACTTTTCATGAAGACCTCCTTCGCCGCTATCTGTCCCACTATCCCGATCATCTTAATATAACCTGGGATCAGTTCATGAACTTCGGCAGGATGGTTGAAAACGACCCCGAAGAGAAATTTTCCATGAGTGTTCTTGCCTCCAAATTTTCGCAGGAGATCAATGCCGTGAGCAAGATCCATGGCCGGGTTACCCGAGAAATGTTTGCCAAACTCTATCCCGGGTATTACCCCAAGGAGTTGCATATCGGGTATGTGACCAATGGTGTCCATTTTCCCACATGGACTGCGAAGTCGTGGCAGCAGTTGTATAGCAAAGAGTTTGGGGAAGGTTTTCTGGAGGATCAGTCAAATCCGCAATATTGGGCAAAGATCCACAATGTGGATGATGAAACCATATGGAAAACCAAACTGAAGCAAAAGGATCAGATGACGCAGTATATACTTCAGCGTTTATATGCAGATATGACCCGCCGACATGAAAATCCAAAACTAATCTTTAAAATAAGGGAGGCTGCAAATCCCAAAGCATTGACCATTGGATTTGCCCGTCGCTTTGCTACCTATAAGAGGGCACAGTTGCTTTTCAGTAACCTGGACCGACTCTCGCGGATCGTCAATAATAAAAAGGCTCCGGTACAATTTCTCTTTGCCGGGAAAGCTCACCCCAACGACAAGGCAGGTCAGGATCTGATCAAGCGGATTTTCGAGATTGCCCGGATGCCAGACTTTCTTGGCAAGGTTATGTTCATCGAGAACTACGACATGGAATTGGCTAAATACCTGATCAAGGGCGTCGATATCTGGTTGAACACGCCAACCCGGCCCCTGGAGGCATCCGGCACAAGCGGGGAGAAAGCAGTGATGAACGGGGTGGTTAATTTCAGTGTTCTCGACGGATGGTGGGCTGAAGGTTACCGTCCCAATGCAGGCTGGGCTTTGCAGGAAGAATTAACTTACGACAACCCCCTGTTTCAGGATGAACTGGATGCAGAAACCATCTATACCATCCTGGAGGAGGAGATCGTGCCTATCTATTATGAGCTGAATGCCAGGAACGTACCTGAGCGATGGGTCTCCTATATCAAGAATACCATCTCTGAAATCGCACCCCATTTTACGATGAAACGCCAGTTGGACGATTATATCCGTCAATATTACAACCCTTTGTTCAAACGGTCGCGTATTATGTCGGGTAAGAATTATGAGATGGCACGGCATATAGCCAGCTGGAAACGGAAAGTACTCCGGGGATGGGAAGGTATTGAGGTGGTGTCCATTCGGGTACCGGACTCCAATATCAAACCACTTCCACTGGGAGAATCGTTTAAGGCTGAGATCGTTCTGGATCTGAATGAACTCTCCGGCAGCGATATCGGGATTGAAGTATTGTTTGGGAAGAAGGTAAATGATGATGTGAAGGAGCCTACGTTCATTGAGGAGATGGTCATGGTGAAGGCGGAGAAAAATATCGTTGCTTTTGCCTGCGATATTCCCATCAACCAGGCCGGAGTGCACGATTTTGTATTCCGTCTGTTCCCCAAGAGTCCACTTTTACCCCACCGGCAGGATTTCAACCTGGTCAAATGGCTTTAACCTGCCTTGGAGTGCATTTTGCAGTAACGGGCCATTTTCCTATCTTTGCCGAAATCAAAATTTTAAAAAATGAAGTTGCTTGAAGGAAAAACTGCACTTATAACGGGTGCTAACAGGGGTATTGGAAAATCCATCGCCCTGAAATTTGCTGAACATGGAGCCCATATTGCTTTTTCGGATATTGCGTATAATGATGATTCCAGGATACTTGAAAATGAATTGCGTGCCTTTGGTGTAAAAGCCCGGGGATATGCTTCAGATGCAAGTTCGTTTGCGGGCAGCGAGCAACTTGTTAACCAGGTTGCAGAGGATTTTCAGGTGATCGATATTCTGGTTAACAATGCAGGAATCACACGGGATAACCTGCTGCTAAGGATGTCGGAATCTGACTGGCGCCTGGTAGTGAACGTGAACCTGAAATCAGTATTCAACCAAACCAAAGCAATTCAGAATTTCATGATCAAGCATAGTTCAGCCTCCATTATCAACATGAGCTCGATCGTTGGTATTGAAGGTAACAGCGGTCAATCAAACTATTCAGCCTCTAAAGCCGGGATTATTGGTTTCACCAAATCCATTGCCCAGGAACTTGGATCGCGCAACGTACGGTGCAATGCCATCGCTCCCGGATTTATCGAGACGGAGATGACTGCAAAACTTTCGCAGGAGTTCCGGGATACCTGGGTTAAAGATATTCCTATGAAAAGAGCCGGTACAACTGAGGAAGTTGCAAATCTTGCCTTGTTTTTAGCTTCCGATCTTAGTTCTTATATTACCGGGCAGGCAATCACTGTTTGCGGTGGCCTTCATACCTGATAAAACCTTTCGCCTTGCAGCTGGTCACAGAATATCCTTTTTGGTTCATTCTGCTTTGTTTCCTGTTGGGAATGGTTTACGCTTTTGTCCTTTATTTTCTAGCAGCCGAAAAGGATACAGAGAACTGGTTAAGATGGTTACTGGGAGCTTTCCGGTTTTTATCGGTATCCCTGATTGCCTTTCTGCTGCTTTCCCCATTGGTAAAACGAACCGTAGAGATCACTGAGAAACCCGTAATCATTTTTGGCATTGACAACTCCGCTTCACTTATCCTTTCAGCCGATTCCTCCTATTACAAAAACAGGTTCCCGGCTCAGGTGGCCAGTGTGGTTAGTGCATTACAAGCTAAATATGAGGTAAAGGTATATTCGTTCGGAGAGCATATTTCAGCCGGTTTTATCGGCACATTCCACGAAAAGCAAACGGATATCTCGGCATTCTTCGGTGAGATCGAAAACCGTTATACCAACAGGAATGTCGGGGCGATCATTCTGGCCACTGACGGGATTTATAACATCGGTACGGATCCTTTTTATAGTTCAAAAAGATTGCCTTTCCCCTTATATACTGTTGCACTTGGGGATACAACCTGGCATAAGGATATTATTATCCGCAAGGTTGTATATAATAAATCTGTGTTTGTTGGAGATAAATTTCCGGTAGAGATCCATGTAGAGATGAATAAATGTTCAGGACAATCGGCCCGGATACAGGTAATGCATATGGGTGAGGCAATCCATTCGTCTGAAATCAGGTCGACCAGTGACCGCGTTACACGAATCGTTAACCTTCTTCTGGAGGCAAAATCGGCAGGCATTAAGCAGTATACCATACAGGTAGAGGTTCTCGACGGAGAAGTTACCAAACAAAACAACCGGCAGGATTTTTTTGTGGAAGTGCATGATCAACGCCAAAAAATTGCCATCCTCTACAATGCTCCCCACCCGGATGTCGGCGCTATACAACAAGCACTCGCCACCTCTTCACGTTTTGAGATTTCTCAATTCAAAACAGAGGCATTTAAGGAGACCCCAGCCGGGTACGATCTCCTGATACTCAACCAACTTCCCTCACTGAAAGGCATTTTATCCCAGTCGGAAATTATGAAATCATCGGTTTCCCTGCTCTTTATCATGGGGGCCCAGACCGATCTCAATGCCTTTAATAGTCTAAATACAGGTTTGATTATTAACTCATCAAAAGCGAATTTTTCGGATGCTTTACCGGCCTATAACGATGCATTTTCACTCTTTGGTGTGGGCAGGGACCAATCATTACTATTTCGGGAGTTTCCTCCGTTGCTTAGCCCGATGGGAGTATATCAGTATGGTCCTCTTACGGATGTGATGTTTTATCAGAAGATCGGGAGTATCACCACCCCGACGCCCCTCGTAATGTTTTGCCAGAAGCCATCAAAAAAAATCGGGATCATCACCGGAGAAAATATTTGGAGATGGAGGATCTCAGATTATCTTCAGAAAGGCAACCACGAAGCCTTTGACGAGATGATGAATAAAATAGTTCAGTATCTGGTGGTGAAGGAGGATAAAAGTTTTTTCAAGCTTCAGGTAAATCCGAAGTTCAATGAGAATGAACCTGTTGAAATGGAAGCAGAAGTTTTTAATCCGTCCTATGAACGGGTGAATGATCAGGATGTGAATATCACCATTACCGATGAACAGAAGAAGAATTACCCCTTTATTTTTAGTAAATCAGACAAAGCCTATTTTCTCAGAGCCGGACTGTTTAACATCGGAAATTACACTTACAGTGCTGGTGCAATGCAGGGAAAGAACAATTACAGGAAAACAGGTTCTTTTACTATTGTCCCGCTTAATACCG
>Ga0073936_10008717_pt1 | contig 12784 bp, 8 predicted proteins | sample AliMusrvi5mmetaG_FD_87041 | JGI IMG/M metagenome (GOLD analysis project Ga0073936, IMG submission 87041) | Freshwater lake bacterial and archeal communities from Alinen Mustajarvi, Finland, to study Microbial Dark Matter (Phase II) - Alinen... | ecosystem: Environmental > Aquatic > Freshwater >... | reverse complement strand
ATTGAAGATTGGCGACGCACTCGCCATGCAAAACGCCACCCTCGACATGAATGCGGCGGATTCAGGCACCGTCAGCCTGAATAACCTCAGCGCAACCCTCGGCGCACTCACCGGTTCGCGCAACCTGGCCTTGGGCAGCGGCACGGTTGCTATCGGCAACAACCCCTTGAGCACCACCTACAGCGGCGCGTTGAGCGGCACCGGCTCGCTCGTGAAAATCGGGAATGGCTCGTTGACGCTTTCCGGGTCTAACAGCTACACCGGATCCACCAGCGTGAGTGCCGGCACTCTGGCCATGGGCGCAAACAACGTCCTCCCGGCAACGGCGCTGTCCATCGGCAACGCCACCTTCGATGCGGCCACCTTCACCGGCACGCTCGGCACATTGGATGTCACCAGCACTGCAAAAATCAATCTGGGCAACGGCGCGGCCTTTGCCTTCGCCAATAGCAGCGCGGTGAGCTGGACCGGCGGTTCTCTCAGCATCACCGGAACCTTCGTTTCCGGTTCTTCGCTGCGTTTTGGCACCAACAGCGGCGGCCTGACATCCACCCAACTCGCCCTCATCTCCGCTTCCGGGTTCACCGGATTCGCACTGAATGCCAACGGCTTCCTAACCGCCATGTTGCCGGGTTCTTATGCCGTCTGGCAAGCCGCCAACGCCACTGCCCAAGCCTTCAACCTCGACCACGACAACGACGGGGTTTCCAACGGCATCGAGTATTTCCTCGGCGGGACCACCAATACCACCGGCTTCACCGCACTGCCGGGCGCGACCCACACCGGCGGCTCCTACAGCGTCACCTGGACCAAGGCGGCCTCATATCCGGGATCCTATCCGGCCGACTTCGCAGTGGAAACCTCGTCCACGCTCAGCGGCACCTGGACGCCCGCATCTCTCGGCACGGGCGCGGACAAGGTGGAAATCACCGGCAACAGTGTGAAATACACCTTCCCCCCCGGCACAAAAAAATTCGCGCGCCTCAAAGTCACCGGTCCGTAAGTCTTAGTAGGAGGATAGGCTTCCAGCCTGCCATGGCTGTCCGAACCTCGGACAAATGAGGGGGGGGGTACGTTGATTACCCTCCCGACTCACTTGGCAGTTACAGGCGGCGGGCAGGATGCCCGCGCCACGTGGCGCGGGCATCTTGCCCGCATGGCCCATGGGAGGCGACTGGAACATGCGCGAAGCTCCGTCGATTCTCTCCCCATGGGTCTCCGGGCAAGATGCCCTGTCTATCGTCGGCTACGTGGGTGAGGTCGCGCCGCTGGCTGCCGTCGCCGTTGATGATGATCGGTTGGCCCGCCTCGATCCGGCGGCGGAACGCTTCCATGGCAAGATCCGGCCGCTGTCCCGGCCCCCAGACGGAGAAGAACCGGAGCGCCACGAAGCGGAGGCCGTGCAGGCTGGCGGTAGGGTCGGACGGCCTCGGCCGACCCAGACTGCCCCCGAGGGTGAGATGTCATTGGCTGGCCATGTGCCGTGCTGTCGCGCCGCCCATCCGGGCGGACAAGTGGGCGGGCCGGGGCCGTCACGCCCTACCCGCCGTGGAGCTTGGTCAGGGCGTAGGGGCTGCACGGGGGTTGGCTGCTATTGGAGTGACTTTAGGGGCAATCTTGGGCGCACTGTTTCCTCGCGTTTTTGGATTGGTTTTCGAGGTCTTCATGGACCTTTGATCCCATGTTGGTCAACAGCACTCATTTCTGGTAGCGAAATGCGCGGTCTTGGGAGCGGCTGAGAAACCCCGGCATGTCCGCTTCTGGCGTTTCGCAAGCTTTCCGTCCGCCCTCGGAAATGGCCTTCAGCAGTGACTGATAGTCCGGGTCGGCGGTGCTGGCGAACTGAAAGTCCTTCGCCGGAATGCCGCGCCCGTTGGCGCTTTTTGCCAAGTGAGCCGTCAGCGCGGGGCTCCACTCCGGTTGGGTCAAGTCAATCCAGGCCCACTGTCGCGGCGCGGGCAGTCCCAAGTCATTCGTCTTGCCGTGACAGGAGGCGCAGCACCGGTCATATACCGGTGCGAAGTCCCGGGTGAACCAGTCCAGCAGTTCCTTGCGATCCGGATGGCCCCACTTGTCACGGTTCGATCGTGCTTCCAAGTGCGCGTAGTCAGTGGTCGGATAGTACGGAATCATCGCATCGATCCACTCGTGGATACGCCGCCGGTCTGCGAGAGGAACCGGTTTCTTGCAATGTGATTCTTGAAAGTAGTCGGGCAAGCGGCTAACCCATGAGCCGCTGGCCAGCGGCTTGAAAGGCTCCATGATGCCGTAGAGCAGGTGGAGGCACTGGACCATCGGCAATTCGGTGCTGCGGCCGGTGTACAGGGCGCGTGAGACTTCGTCCGACCGGCTGCGGACAACCAGATTGTCGTACGACATATTGAAGAAACGCGTGTAGCTGCCTGTGAGCAGCAAGCCGCCATCCGGATGGGTGCCCTGATGGCAACGGACGCAATGCCGGTCCAGCACCGGTTGCACGATCCGGTTATAGTCCAGAATCCCCGCATTGCCCCACTCTGGCAGGGTCAGCGGGCTCGGGGGACGTTTCATCGCAAGGGGAATAACCGGGGACAGCGGCGGTGCCGTCACGCGGCTTTCATGGCAACCGGCGCAGCTTTGGGTCTCACCGGGCATGAGTTGAGTTGCGGACGTCATCCGCTGCAGCTCGCGACCTTCCTCGTCGCAGGCCTGGAAATAGAGTTCCTTTCCTGCCGGTGCTTCGAAATGGGCAGAGCCATCCACCTCGACCGGCGCATAGCCCCACACCCGCTTGGCGTAGTAGGAGGAGGCACCCATCAGCGGGCCCTGGTCCATGACCGTGTACCATGTGCGATCCACCGTCTTGGGCAGTTGTTCCATGATGCGGATGTGCTTGACCCGCCCGCGCTGGACGCTTGGTTCCAGACCGTGATAAACGTCGGAAAGAATGAACTGTCCCAGTGGCACGTCGGCGGCCGCAAGCTGGCCGGGTGAAGCAGCCGGGACGTGCAACGTGCGAACGTCTTCTTTGGCCAGCAGGTCCGGGATGATTGCGGGCAACGGCCGGGGCACCAGCGGCTGCGGGTAGAAGCAACTGGTTGTCGGGTCTTCGTAAACCAACTGCTTGTTGTCCATGTCGTCTAGCAGGTAAAGCCGGTACCGGTTCAGACCGCCGCCGCCATAGGACACCAGGAAGCGGTTCTCGCCCACCGGATAGGGATCCCGGTACGACCAGAACAGGTCCAGATCCAAAATGGCAGGGAATTCCTGCGTGATCCAGCGGAAGCCAACATCGCGCGGAGCCTCGAGCCCGAACTGGCTCCTCACAAGTCCGATCGCCCCGTAAGGTGAGTGATGATGGGGTGCCAGCGTGCAGACGATGGCGTCCCGACCGGGGATCTCGCGCGCCTGCCAGAACGTCGCCGGATCCAGAATCGTGTTGCCGAAATAGAGCTTGAACTGGCGGCCGTCGGGATACTGCGTCCACAGGCTCTGCCGATACGTCAGTGTCACATCGACGTACTCCCATCGCGTGAAAAGCAGCCGCCCGTCTTGCAGAATGCTCAGCCCGAAATCGGTTAGAGTATTGGTGCTCAGGTCGCGGGCCTCGGAGCCATCGCGATTCATTACGTGTACGTGCATCGACGGACCGGATTGGCAGACGTTATGATAGCCTGGGGTGCGGCTGGAGAGGAACGCGAGGCGGCCATCCGGCAGCGGTACGGGGCCGACATTGAAATGCGGCCCGCTGGTGATCTGTTTGAGACCCGAGCCATCCACGTTGATTTCAAAGATCTGCCAGCACTGCGCGTGCTTGCGGCGCATCGAGAAGAAAACGGTCTTGGCATCATACGACAGATTGAGATCGAAAATCAGCGAATCCGGATCCTCGAAAATCGTCTTGGCCGGCATTTCCGGGTGCGCCGGATTCCAGATTCGGATGCTGCATCCCCAGCGGTTGCCGTACGGCTCGCCCTGCCACGCATAGGTTGGCACCGCGCCGGAACGCAGCGGCGCACCCGTAAAAAAGATAATCGGCTGCAGGCCACGGGTCTCGACCCGGAAAAAATCCTCCACATCCCGGTCTGTCTTCCTAACATCTATCAGCAACGCCTTGAATCGCGGGTCCTCGGCCGATTCAAACCGGAATGTATCGACGGCTGATAGTTGGCTGTCGATGTGTTTCTTCAATGCGGCCAGGCGGTCCAGATAGGCCTGCGCATCAGGGCCCGGTTTCCAGCATTCCCGCTCGCGTGCGACCATCACCGACGGCGGTGGCTCCGCCCGCACCGCCCGCATCCGGGCCGCCGCGGTTTCCAGTTCCCGTGATGCCGCCTGCAATGCCTCCATACCACGCAGGTCGCGCTCCGCTTGTACGGTCGCGGCGAGTTCCGCCGCACGTTGTCGCCAGCCATCGCTGCCGCGCACGGCATCCGCGATACGCCATGCTTGCTGCTGCGTCTCGTTGTCGGGAATATCGGTATCGACCTGAAACCCGGTGAGCGCCACCACCTTGCCGCCGCCGGGCTCGAGGGACTGGCCCAGGTTGGTCAGCGTCAGACGGTGGCGGCCGGGTGTTAGGCCGCGCACCAGGGGGGTGCGGCCGCCACGACTGGTATCGATCACCGCGCGCCCTCCCGCATCGATCCCGACAGCGTCTTTGATGGCGGGGGCGGGTTGGCCGTCGATCTCGACGCCCGCCAGGCCGTATGCTTGGTTGGAGTTCGGGTAGATAACACCCCAGGCGTCGGGAGTGCCGGCCCGGTGGACGAGTTCCACCCGGGTTCCGATGAAATCAAGCTCCACCTTGGCACCCGCCGTTTCAGATTGGCGACCAAACGGCGTGTTGCCGCCGACGGCGACATATTGCCAGGCGGAATCGAAGTGAGCACAGGGGTCGTCATAGCTGTGCAGGCCAGCCCCAGTCCCAGATCGGCTGGCCTTGACTATGAAACCCGCGTTGCCGCTTGCCCGGTCATCGAATCTCACCTCGACGCCTGCTTCACCCGCCGCAAACGCCGGCAAACTGAAAATGAGTTTCGGGCCGGAACCACCGTCAACGGCCAGTTCGCCATCCTTGGCCGTCCAATTTCCCCCATGCGATGTGAAGCCGACTTGCGGCACGCCCGGGTCAGCCGCACGACCGATGGGAGCAAGGCTAAGGGCTGTTAGAAAAACGAGCGCTAGCTGTTTCCTCATTGAAACGGATACGGGCAAAATCGGAACAATTGACATTCTTTTTTCGTGGATAATTGCTGGTTTGAGGTGTCATCACGAGACCCATCAAAAATCAAATATGATCACTCAGCAATCATCCTCCTGAATGACACGCTTGCCAACCACAAGTATTGCCGCCAGATTCCCCGTTTGCACGGCAGGATTCCCCGCGCCGCTCGGATGGGTTATAACCATTGGCCGGCACATGGAACACATACGCAAACGACCGGATCCCAGACGACATTTTATCCGCAAAACAACATACAATATAACATGAAACATTTGACCGGATTTCTATTGGCGACAACACTCTTGAGTGGTCCGCCCCTGCTGGCAGCCCAATCGCAGGCCATCGACGCAGGCAGCAATGTCATCGCTGCGGGGGGGACGAACTCCGCCACAACAGACCAGATGACTTCCGAGCGGCATGATGCGGAGTTGAACAAGCTGTTGGCGACGATGAACCAAGCCGTCGCCAGCGGGCCGTACGAGCCCAATATCGAGTCACTGAACCAGCACGTCACGCCGGATTGGTACGCTGACGCCAAACTGGGCATTTTCATTCACTACGGATTGTACTCGGTGCCCGGCTACGCGGGGCGGGGATGCTGGTATGGCCATGACATGTACGACCCGGAGGCGTTGTGCGCGGCCATGAAGAAGCCGCGGGTCAAGAGCGGGACTTATGACTTTCACCGCGAGAACTTCGGGCCGGCTGACCAATTCGGCTACAAGGATTTTGCGCCGTATCTGACCGCCAGTGCCTTTGATGCCGATCAATGGGTGAGCCTCTTCAAGGAGGCTGGCGCGCGCTTTGTCGTCCCGGTATCGGCCTTTACCGACGGTTTCGCGATGTGGGATTCGAAGCTCACCGACTGGAATGTGGTCAAGACCGGCCCGCATCGCGACTATGACGGATTGCTTGCCGCCGCCGCACGTCGGCAGGGGTTGAAGTTCGGCGTTTCCTGGCACGCGTTTTACCGACCATATTGGTTTGCAAAGAAACAGACCGAGGGCACCGATATGCACCCGCCGTATGCCGGCACTCCGTGGTCATTATACGGACCGGCAACCATCACGCCGGATTTTGTTCAGGACTGTCTCGGCCGGTTGGTGGAGTTGGTGGACGGCTACCACCCGGATCTGGTCTGGTTCGATAACGACACGGGATGCGTTCCTCCGGCCGAATTGCGCCGGTTCGCGGCTTTCTATTTCAACCGCGCGGCCGAATGGAAACAAACCGTCGCGATCAACGACAAGACCGACCGGTTTCCGCCGCACGCCGTCGTGTTCGACATCGAACGCGGCAAGCAGTTGGACTTGCGACCCGAGTTGTGGCAAAGTGACACGTCGGTCAGTTGGTTCGACTGGAGCTATATTCACGAGGATTCTTTCAAGACGGTGGACCAATTGGTGCACGAGTTGGTGGACATTGTCAGCAAAAACGGCGTGCTGTTGCTCAACATCGGCCCCCGCGCCGATGGCACCATCCCGCCGGAGCCGCAGGCCTTGCTGCGCGGTGTCGGCGCGTGGCTGAAGGTCAACGGCGAGGCGATCTACGACACCCGGCCGTGCTGGACGCTGGGCTTTGGCGAAGGCACACACAATTCAGGAGGTGGCACGCTCAGCGACCGAGCGACCCAGTATAACGCCCAGGATTTCCGGTTCACCCAGAAAGGAGCCGTCGTTTACGCCATTGCGATGGCTTGGCCGCTTGTGGCTGATCATTTCCTGATCAAGTCCCTGTCCACAAAATCCATTGATGGAACCATCTCGGAAGTCAGGTTGCTCGGCAGCTCGACGCCGTTGGACTGGAAACTGACGGAGCAAGGCTTGTGGATTGCTCTACCGCCGCATCCTTCCTGTTACGGCGCGTATTCGTTTGCCATCACCGTGCATGGCAAACTGATCGGGACTCCGAAAAGCCCGGACCCGGCGGCAAATGCGAGTGAAGACAAACCTTCCAAATAGCCCATTCTAACATGCAAACAAATGGTTCTGCCACCACCATGGGATTTGCTTGTTATCTAATGGACCTTGCTTGGTGCGCCGCCGCGCCTGAACGCGAGTATCCTCCGCCGGAACGGATTCGCTACGACGCACAGTGCCTGACCATTGACGGCAAGGATACGTTGGTTTTCAGCGGCGCGTTCGCCTATTTCCGTTGTCCGAAGCCACTGGGGTCCGGGCATCCTGCCCGGAGCCATCTTTTCCCAAAAAATCTGCAAACCGAACAGTATTGGGCAGTGTGACTCGCCGGTTTCCCATGTATTTTTTACCAAAATTTCGTAAGATTTCCATCGCAGTGGCATATTCACCATAATGACCCAAGATGAAATCGCCGATGTGATCCGCAAGGTGCTCGCAGGCAATGCCCCTGAGTTTTCGCGTTTGGTGCGGGAGTTCGGACTGCCTGTGCGCTCGTTCATCCACGCACGGGTGAGAAATGCGGCTGACGCGGAGGATCTGGCGCAGGAGTGTTTCATCGCGGCATTCCGCGGGCTGGCGAAGTTCGACGCCAGCCAGTCGTTCGAAGCTTGGCTTATCGGAATCGCCCGGCACCGGGTTCTCGGGCATTTCCGCGCGACCGAGCGCCGTCACAATACCCACCTGATGTTCCGCGAGGAATGCCTCGCCCGAATTTCGAACGAGCTTCACCAATTCGATGAAGAAACCGGTCAGGACGCAATCAAGCGACTGATGGATTGTGTTGAGAAGCTGCCGGCACGCGTCAGGCAGGTGATTCGCGCCCGCCTGCGCGGCGAGGATGGCTCGCAAACCGCAACTCTCCTCAACACCACACGCGGAGCCATTTATATGCTGCAATTGCGGGCCAATGGCCACTTGAAGGAATGCATGATGAAAGGAGCCCTATGATCATGGATGCCACACTCGCAAAACTTCTCGAAGCCTGGCAGGACGGTGGACTGCCCGAGGCCGAGGAAGCAGAACTGCTGCTGCAGCTCGACCGCGATGCCGATCTGCGCCACCGCTTTGCCGAACAGGTGGCCATGATAGGGGCCGTGCGCGCCGCCGCGGAGCAGAACCCGCGTTGGCTGGCGCTGTTTGACGTGTTGAAAGGTGACGAGGACGCTGCCGTCGCGGAGATGCTGTCCTTCGAAGCCGCCACCATGGAGCGGATCGTGCAAACCAAGCCGTGGCATAAGTTCCCCTCATTGTGGGCGCTTGCTGCCGCGGTGACCCTGTTGCTTACGGGCCCGTTCTGGTTGAAGCCGAGGTGGATCAATGACCCTGGCACGTCTGCCGCCACCCCTGCCTCCATCCCAATTTCCTTTGTGGCTGTGGTCGTCGGAAGCTCGTCGGAAGAAGCGCGGCCCGCCGGGACCTATCTCCAACCCGGTGTGCTTTCACAGACCGTCGGCTGGCTCACCCTCCAAACCCTCAATGGCGTGTCGGTAACACTCGACGCGCCGTACCGAGCGGAATTACTCGATCACGACCGCATCCGCTTGTACCGGGGCCGGGCGCGTGTTCATGTCCCGGAAGGGGCGATAGGGTTTCGGCTGGATTCGCCAGCCTTCGATGTAGTGGATCTCGGTACCGAATTCGCCGCCAATGTGAACACAGATGGCACCGGCACCTGTCGGGTGTTCGAGGGCAAGGCGGATGTTTCCCTGCTGGATTCTATTGGCGAGGTGAAAAGTACCCGGCGCCTCACTGCCAACGAATCCGTGCGGGTGACCCCCTCCAAACAGGATATGCAGGTGATCAAAGAGGTCAATGGCGACTATCCGGCAATCAAACAACCGCCGCGCCCGACGCTGGCACTGCCGCCCACCTATCCCCCCAAGGTCTTGGGGATGGGGCCGCTTGGTTACTGGCGCTTCGAGGAAATTAGCAATCATGAGGTGCGCGATGAGGTCACTGATGGCCCGCGCCTTCTGGCGGAAGGTGCCGCTGCCATCGAGAACGAAAGCGGTGGAAATCATTCCGGCGCATTGACGGCGCAGAACCCAGTCGCGTATTTCCAAATGGCAAGCTATACCCGCGCGATATTGGCGGGAGATTTTTCCATCAGCCTGTTCGCACAATTCGAGTGGCTTCAGAATTTTGCGTTGTTTACCGCCACCCGTTTTGACGAAAAAATCGAGGGAAACTCATTCATTCTCCAATCCTATGCATCCTTCCGCAGATCAGGTCTGAACGGCACCGGCCTGCATGCAGTATTGTACGACCCACCCGCTTGGGATGGCGGCGTCGAAGTCTATGGCAACACACTGTTGCGCCCGCTCCACTGGCACCACATCGCCACCACCCGCAAGGGCAACCAGCTCTCGCTCTTTCTCGACGGGGTCGCAGTCGGTCGTGAATCTGTGGGTTCGATGTCCCTGGACTACCGTGAAATCTTCGTGGGCCGCCTCAACGGCAATGCAGACCAACCGCGATCGGAAGCACGCGGCCTTGTAGGTCACATCGACGAGCTAGCCGTCTTCCCCCGCGCTCTAACAAACGCAGAAGTCCGGGAGCTTGCGGTGACGAAATAGTGGAAGAGCTATCAGAGCACTCATTAGAACAGTCAACCGGCCAGAAACCCATGCCATCAGTAGATACGATTTTAAATCGGATCATTGTTCCCATCATGACGGATTGGCAATGACGAAGGCGGGCCGAGAGAGGACGCCTTTTGAGAGATTGCCGTAGTGGTCGGATCGCCAATAGTTCTTGAGATCTGCGGCGGTGATGAGTTGGAGGCCGGGAGTGGCGACGGCGGGATTGCAGAGGATGTAGAGATTTTCCGCTGCGAGGTAGCCACAGACGTTGAGCGTATGACCGGCGCTGCCACCCGGGTATTGGGGGCCAATGTATTTGAAGTCCACGACCACGGGCCGACCGGCATCGAGTTCGCCTTTGAGAAAAGCGGTCGATTCGTCGAAACCGGTGTCGTCCGGGGTGAAGGTGATGAGTTTCCACTTCTGGCCGAGCTTCTTTGAGGCATTCAAGAGGTCGCCCCAGTCGGTGCCGGTGCCCAGCGGTGATGGGCAGAGGCGCTTGAAATCCCAGCCACCGATCGTGCTGCCCTGAAAGCGGGCGAAGGTGGCGCAGGCGGTGGAGCCGCAGTTGTTATATCCCTGGTGAATGTGCGGCATTTTCACAAAGGCAAACTTGCCCGGTTCGCCTTTGCGCTGGCGGTAGTCAATGAGCTTCAAGAGGTCCGCCCCCTGCTGGGCGGAGGCATCGGCGGATGGTTGTGCGGGATGGCCGGTGGGGCCGGTGGGACGGAGTTGCGAGGCTTTCGTCCAGTTGGCTTTCGCGGCGTCCAACTCACCGGCTTGAAACTGGATTTCACCCAGCACCACGAGGCCCGACGGATCGTTCAACTCCGCAGCCCGTTCGGCGAGGCGGCGTGCCTGCGCCGCGTCGGGCGCGATTCCCTCACCGGAAAGATAGGCCATCGCAGCGCAGGCGGCAGCCCGGCCGTGGCCTGCTTCCGCCGCCCGCTTCCAATACTCGAGGGCCTTCGGAATGTCCTGCTCGGTGCCTTGTGCGCCGAAGTAGCACTGGCCGAGGTTGAAAGCCGCCTGCGAGGATTCGGCCGCCGCAGCTTTGAAATAGCCCAAGGCGATCGCGGGATTGCTCTTGATGACGCTGCCCCGGAGAAATGCGGAGCCGACGAAATCCATCGCCTCCGGGTGGCCGCGATCCGCTGCACGATGCGCCCACATCAGGGCCTCGGCGTCGTCTTTAGCCACGCCTTTGCCATCACGATAGCGGTGAGCCAGCTCAAACTGGGCTTTCACATCCCCACCAGCGGCCTGGCTGCGAAGAGTTTCGATTTCGTTTGGATCGCTGGCGGTCAAAAGGGAAACGCTCATAAGCAACGCAGCAATGAGTGTAAAAGGGTGTCGATGTTTCAAGCTATTATAGGGTTCGGGTGGGGCTCTTGTCTATTTGGTACTGGTGCGCTGTGTGAGTTCGACCATCGCCTCGGCAAAGGCCTTGCCGATCGGTGCCATGATCTTGGCGGCACCATTGTAGTGGCAACCCCAATGTGAGACACCTTTCAGACGTTTCAATTCCTCAGGCGTAAAGCTTTTCGCAATGGTCTTCTTGCGTGCAGCCTCCTTCTCCTCAGGGGTCAGGTTCGGATTCTTCTCATCCTCTCCATCCATCTTGTCGTTGAGGTTTTCCAAACGCTCGTTGAGCGCGGCCAAATCATAGTCCCAATAGGGTGCCGTCTGCACAGCAACCACGTTGCCCTTGAACTCCGGGAGCAACGTCGGCGCGGCCTGGGCCTGTCGGAAATACATCTGAGGCGGCTTCTTGTCTTCCAATGGGCCACCTATCCCCATAACTCCAATCACAAAGGGCATCTTCGGCGCAGCTAGATCCTTGCGCACATCACGGATGAACTGCGCCATAAGTTGTCCGTATAGATCGTATCCTCCAGGCTTATTCTGGTTGTGATATGTCGCGTCGTCAATCATATCATTCCATCCTTGGAACCAAACGAAACCTGCCAGCTCGTATCCTTGTTTTGTACTGTATTTCGGCACAACCCGCTTGATGTCCGCCAGCACCTTCCGCACATGCCGGATCATGTCGCGATAGCACACACCGGTATCCTTGAGCTTTTCGGCCTTGTTCTTTTCCAGATCCTCTCCGTCCTCCTTGCGCTGAGCCAACTCGTCGTCGTTCCACACGTAGGGTCCGGCGCTGGGCGGACGGAAATCCGTGTGCAAACTCTTGCCGCCCCAGGATGTCTTGATGAGCAGGATCGGCTCGCCCAACAACTTCTCCATGTAAATGCCAAAGGTGAATTCCGGACCAATCTCCTCCGGCGAGGCACCGAATCCCGCAGTCACTTTGCCTTTCTGCTCGGTGGTATCGTCATCCGCGCAACCCACCGACGAAATCCAAACATTCCGGCACACGCGTGGTGTGCCATCGGCATTGCGCATCTCCTTGAGGATCGGCGCAGTCTTCGGATCAGCGGCCATGGAATTGAACGTGGAGACGTTCGCATGCCCCTGCATATTCGACTGGCCGGCCAAGATATAGACCTTCAGCGGTTTGGCTCCCGCCTGGCTGGCGACCCCAATCATCAGGCCGACAACTCCCGCGATCATGATATGTTTCCCAATCTGTCCTATGATTTTCATGGTGCGTTTTTCTTTGTGTTGTCTGAAGCATCCCCGTTTTTGGCTGCCTGTGCAATGAAATCCTTCATATCCACCAACGTCGGCGACACCTTGCTGGATTTGATTTGGGCAATACGGTCACGCAGGACTTTCACCAGCTTGCTTTCGGGGTTGGTCTTGATGAGATTGCTGCGTATTTCCTGCAATTGGGGCACAACCGCATTGGCATGTTTGCCGTAGCGTTTGAGAGAATCCAGACCACCTATGACTCGTTCTTCCTCACCCCAGCGTTCAACTTCCATCACCGACACACACAACTGCATGCCTTCACGAATATGCCATCGAGAAAGAAGATCGAGACCCGCCAAGCGGATGACGTCGCCAAACATTTCGTCGCTGGGCGCCAGCTTTTCGATCGCCTTGACGATGGCCGGCAGGAGTGCTGCCACATCGCGGTCGGTTAATTTTTCATATATATGCTCGAGCGT
>Ga0073936_10008716_pt1 | contig 12785 bp, 6 predicted proteins | sample AliMusrvi5mmetaG_FD_87041 | JGI IMG/M metagenome (GOLD analysis project Ga0073936, IMG submission 87041) | Freshwater lake bacterial and archeal communities from Alinen Mustajarvi, Finland, to study Microbial Dark Matter (Phase II) - Alinen... | ecosystem: Environmental > Aquatic > Freshwater >... | reverse complement strand
CCGCAAGCGTCGCAAGCGCGTGCTGCTCCGAGCCAAGGGTTTCCGCGGATTCCGCTCGAAACTCTTCCGTTATGCCAAGGACGCTGTCCGCAAGGCGCAAACCTACGAATATCGCGACCGCAAAAGGCGCAAGGGCCAATTCCGCCGGCTGTGGACGCAGCGTATCAACGCTGCCGTCCGTGCCGAGGGGATGACCTACTCGCGCTTCATTGAAGGCCTCAAAGCCGCCGGCATCGAGGCGGATCGCAAGATCCTCTCCGATATCGCCATCCAGGACGCCCCGGCGTTCTCAGCGATCATCGCTCAAGCGAAAATCGCCCTCCAAGCCAAAGCAGCGGCCAGCGCGGCGTAATCCCGCCAGCCCATCCCATCAACCCGCCGTCCGGTATCATGCCGGCCGGCGGTTTTTTTTGGCCTGTGCCGGAGATTGGAGGAATGAATGGGGAGCGCCGACGTCCCGTCGGCTGGGTTTGGCATCCTGCCGAATCCTCTTCCGTCGATGTGACGTGCAAGTAAAGCCCAACAGCAAAGCCCGCTTTGTCAAAAAAACTTATTGACTGTCGCTCAGGCTGTGGCATTGCGATCTGGGAGATCGTGCTTGCGGGGATGGCTGTCCTGCGGTACTTCCCCGGCACATGGAACAAGCCGCACCGCCTGCCACCCCCAAGCCGCAGCGAGCTTTCGCCGGACGCCTGCTGGCATGGCTAGCCGGGCTCGGCCTTGCCACCGTGCTGCTTATTTTGCTGGGTCTGCTCACCTGGCTGGCGACTCTCGAGCAGATTGATAACGGCCTGCACCATACGCTGCGCAAGTATTTCGACTGGCGGGCGTGGTATCTGATGCCGGAGATTGGCGGTAAGACGCTGCCGTTGCCGCTGCCTGGCGGCTATTGGGTGTGCGCCTTGCTGACAATCAATCTCACTCTTGGTGGGTTGCTGCGCTGGCGCAGGGATTGGCAGCGGGTGGGCGTGTGGATCGCCCACCTTGGCATCATCTTTCTGCTGGTCGCGGGCGGCGTCGCCCATCATTTTTCGCGACGCGGCCATATTCGCATCGCCGAGGGGGCTACCAGCATCGCCGCGGAAGACTATTTTGAACATGAGGTGGTTGTGGCCGAGATCAAGGATGGCCAGGCGGTCGTCACCCAGGTGATCGACGGCCATCTCCTGACCGACCTGACGGGCACCACCAGCCGCGGCGTTGACCTGGGCAAATTGCCCCTCAAGCTGGAAATATCCGGCTGGCTGCGCAATGCCAGGCTCAAGTCGGTGGCAGCCAAAGCGCCTCCCGCAGGTGTCCCGACCTGCGACGGCTACTACCTCATGCCCAAGCCGGACGAGATCGAGGCAGAGGCCAACACGCCCGGGTGCATCGCCCGGATCGACCCTGGCGACGGAGGCAAGCCTAGGACTATTCTGCTCACCAGCGCGACGTCAGAGCCGTACACGCTGCGCCAAGGTGGCCGGGTGTTCACCCTTGTTCTGCGCAAGCGGCTGTGGCGCATGCCGTTCGCGGTGCGCTTGGACAAATTCACTGCGGAGTTCTATCCGGGTACCATGAAGCCCTCCAAGTTTGTGAGTGCCATCACTCGTATCGAAAATGGCAAGGAAACCAAGGCCATCATCCAAATGAATGAGCCGATGCGCTACGCCAACCTTACATTTTATCAGGCGAGCTACGATCAGTCAGGCCGGGGAGCCTCCGCCCAAATGGCTTCGGTGCTGGAAGTCGTGAGCAATCCGGCGGACCAGTGGCCGCAATACAGCCTGTACGTCGTCGCGTTTGGCTTGCTGGTGCATTTCATCACCAAGCTCGCCAGCTATATCCTCGCTCGTTCACGCCACAGCTCTCATGTCTGACTCATCATCCATCACCAGCCGCAAGATCGCCGCAGCCCTGGTTCTAACGGGATTGGGCGCGGTCTTTTTTAACCTGGTGGCCGTCACCCGTCCGCCTGGTGAGTTGCGGGCTATCAAGGATTACACGCCGTGGCCGGCAGCGTGCATAACGGTCGCCGAGACCCTGCCCGTGCAAGATGGCGGGCGCGTAAAGCCGCTGGCCACCTACGCCGGCTTCACCATGCTCGCCATCCACGGCAGTCGCTCGATGAGTATCGCCGGCAATGATGGCAAAGCACTCACTCTTTCTCCCACATCCTGGCTGCTGGACACACTGTTCCGTCCACAGTTTGCCATACAACACCCGACTTTTCGCGTCGATAATTCCGCCGTGCTCGAGGCCATCGGAGTCCAATCCCGCGGCAAACGTGACCGATACAGTTATGCCGAAATTGAGCCGGGCCTGGAAAAACTCGTAGAACTGGCCGACGCCTATAACTCGCTCGACCCGAAACGACGCGACGCCCTGCAACAACAGATACTGGACTTGGCATACAACGTGCGGGATTTTGAAAGTATGCTAGGTCAATTTGCCTTCGCCCGTTCCGGGGTGGTGATAGGCAACGGGCCGAGCCCACAGCGCGTGAATATCAGCACGGTGATGGACAAGGCACCGCGAATTCGCGACGACCTCGCGGCCGCCCAGCGCGAAGGCCAAGCGAGCCGCAGTCCAGCAGAATTACTCTACCAAGAGACATCCCAGGCCGCCAGCCTGGCGCTGCATGGCATACATATCTATCCGCCGGATATGGCCACGGAGCGCACATGGCAAAACGCGGGCGAGCGGATCATGAGCGTGTTGACCGGTGAGACTTCTGCGCCCTCGCCCGCCATCCAGGATATCATAAAGTTGGAACAAACTTGCCTCGCGCTCGACTCCGACAACGCGGCTTTTCTCAGTGAACTCACCGCCTTGCGCGACGATCTAACCCAACGCGCCGCAGCTTGCGGTGAAGGCCGCCATCTCGCCCTGGAAGCCACCTACAACCGGGCCGATTGGTTTTTAAATGCATTCTTGTTATTCTTCGTCGGAGCACTCTGCGCGGTGGCAATGTGGATGACAGGCCCCGGCCACCGTGGCGCAGGCATCCTGCCCGCCGCCAATCCTCCGATCCGTTCTTGCACGGGCCAACCTGTTGGTATTGGCCGCGCCGGCCGCATCCTGGCCCGCGCCACTCTCGCCTGCACCCTCGCTGGCTTGGTGTTGTGCGTCATCGCTATCGTCGAGCGCTGCCTCATCATGCAGCGCGCACCGGTCGGCAACCTCTACGACACCATTATTTTCATCAGTGCTGCATGTGTGTCGCTGGCCTTGATCATCGAGGGCATCACCCGCCGCCGCTTTGCACTGGGCCTCGCGCCAATCCTCGGCACCCTGCTCGTCTTCTTGTCGCGCCGCTACGAAATGGGTGATCCCAAGGACCACCTCGACCCGCTCGTCGCGGTGCTCGCCTCCAATTTTTGGCTCACCATCCACGTCATCACCATCACGTTGGGCTATGCGGCCGGGCTGTTATGCGCGTTCCTTTCTGCGCTCTACATCCTGATGCGCGGATTGCGCCTGGACCGGGTCGATGGTGAAATGCGCCGGGCTCTGAGCCTCGCGGTCTATGGCATGGTTTGTCTGACGTTGTTTCTATCACTGGTCGGCACCGTGTTAGGCGGTATCTGGGCCAACGACTCATGGGGCCGTTTTTGGGGCTGGGATCCGAAGGAAAATGGTGCCTTGCTCATTGTCATCTGGACCCTCGTCATTCTGCATGCCCGGCTTGGTGGGTTCATCAAGGAATGGGGCCTGCATCTGGCCTCGGTGTTTACCGCATGCATCGTGGTGTTCTCATGGTGGCATGTGAACTTCCTGGGCGTGGGCCTCCACAACTACGGTTTCACCGCCGGCAAGGACGTGCTATGGACATTCTATCTCGCCATGCTCGGCCTCATTATCTTCGGCGGTTGCTCAAAGTGCCTGGAAAACCGCAAGTGACTCGGGGAGAATATCCTTCTGACTCACTTGACTGCTACAGGCGCCGAACGCCCGGAGCCTCCAAACAAATGTTACTCCCGATTCCACACTCCAGCGAAGCGCGGGTTCTGGTGCTAAAAAAGCGAAATTTTTTTGTGCTTGGGTTCGTACTGAGCCCGGTCTAACCTTGGTCCGGGAGTGCCCCCGACAAGAGGGCAGCCTTGTTTATTAGAAAATACGCGTATGAAATACTTGCAGTCGATGATGGGTAAGGCAGCGATGCTGGCTTTGATGGGATATGCGGTTACCAATGGCAACTTGATGGCGGCAACGTCATCGGTAAAACTCGGCCCCTGGTACACAAGCGGCCCCTTGAAGGCGCAAGCGTTTGGCGACGTCTTTTTCCCCGAAAAGGGCGTGGATCTGGCCGCCAAAGGCCCGGACGGCAAGCCACTGTGGACGCCGCACCCCGAGTGGGCCGACGGCAAGGCCACGGACTTGCCAGCCGACGGGCGGGTTTCGACATATCTGTTTCGGACGCTCACGGTCATCAAGCCGGCCCAGGCGTCGGTGAGTCTCGGCAGCGACGACGGCCTGGAGGTCTGGCTCAACAGTAAGAAACTCCTCTCGCAAGACGTTTCACGCGGCGTCTCGCCCGACAGCGCAACCGTCACCCTCGATCTGCTAGCCGGCGACAACAAACTGCTGTTGAAAATTCACAATCAAAGCGGCAATCACGGGTTTTACTTTGCGCTGGGGGCCAGCCAAACCCGTCTTGCGCCGGCCAGTGCCAAGGAGTTTCCGGTATTGCTCGGCATGCCAAGCACCCGCGACGCGCTCGAGGATATGCTCGCCACCCACGGTGCCAAATTCACCAAAGGCAAAGGGTTGCTCGCCCGCCTCAGCGAGTTGGAAAAGTCAGTCAAAGACGCGGAAACCGCCTTGGCCGGCGGTGACCAGGCTGCCAAGGCGCGCATCCAGGAGTTAGCCAACACGTTTGCCACCTTCCAGCGCGACGCTTTACTGGCCAACCCCGTGATGGATTTCGACAAACTCCTGCTTGTCAAACGCAGTGCCAATAACCTCGAGTTGCCGCAAAATTGGCAATCAAATGCATCTATCGGCAAACAGTGCGATAACGAAATTGACGTGCTCTCCCCAGTGAACCCGCAGGGCACCCTAACCACCCTGCTAAAACCCGAAAACCAAGCCACCGTCGCCGACATGAAACTGGATTTCAGCGGCGACAAACTGTTGTTCTCGATGCCCAACAAAAATAACCGCTGGCAGGTATGGGAAATGAAGGCCGACGGCAGCGGCCTGCGCCAGGTAACCCCCGGCGACGAGCCCGACGTCGATAACTACGAGCCCTGCTACCTGCCCAGCGGCCAAATCCTCTTCACCTCGACCCGCGCATTCCACGGCGTGCCCTGCGTCGGCGGCGGCGACCCGGTGGCCAATATTTGCAAAATGAATGCCGACGGCAGCGGCATCCGCCAGTTGTGCTTCGATCAGGACCAGGACTGGTGCCCGACGGTGCTCAACGACGGAACCGTCCTTTACACCCGCTGGGAATACTCGGACTCGCCCCATTACTTCACCCGCATTCTGTTTCGTATGAACCCGGACGGCTCCGGCCAAATGTCCTACTACGGCAGCAATTCATATTGGCCTAACTCGTTTTTCTATGCAAAGCCCGTGCCTAACCACCCAACCAAGTTGATCTCCATCATCTCCGGCCACCACGGCGTGCCCCGCATGGGCGAGTTGATCTTGTTCGATCCCGCCAAGGGCCGCTTCGAGAGCGACGGAGTGGTGCAACGCATCCCGGGCAATGGCAAGGAGGTCAAACCGGTGATCGCCGACGGCCTGGTCGATGGCTCATGGCCGAAGTTTTTGCATCCCTATCCGCTCAGCGACAAATACTTCCTGGTGTCAGCCAAACTCACTGAGCAATCGAAGTGGGGCGTCTATCTGGTAGATGTGTTCGACAACATGACCCTCATCAAGGAGCAGGACGGTTATGTCATGTTTGAACCCATTCCCTTGCACAAAACAACCCGCCCGCCGGTCATACCCGACCGCATCGACCTGACCAAGAAGGACGCCACGGTCTATCTGGCGGATATCTATCAGGGCCCGGGCCTCAAGGACGTGCCGCGCGGCACGGTGAAGAAAATGCGCCTGTACGAACCCCATTTCAGCTATAACGGTATGGGTGGACATATCAATATCGGCATCGACGGCCCGTGGGATGTGCACCGCATCCTCGGCACTGTGCCGGTGGAGGCCGACGGCTCGGCCAGCTTCAAGGTGCCCGCGAACACGCCGATCGCGGTGCAGCCGTTAGACGCGGAGGGCAAGGCGATCCAACTTATGCGCAGTTGGTACACGGCGATGCCGGGCGAGAGTTTTTCGTGTATTGGTTGCCACGACACGCAGAATGCCATTCCGCCGAGCAAGCCGACCCTTGCCAGCCAACGCCCGGCCTCGGTCATCACGCCGTGGTATGGTCCGGCACGCGGCTTTAGCTTCAAACGCGAGGTTCAACCGGTGTTAGATAAGTATTGTGTCGGTTGCCACAAGGAGGGTGCCCAGCCAGTCAACGGCCTGGCCGTGGCTGATTTCACCGCCCACAAGGAAAATGGGGATCGCAACTTCACCAAGTCCTACATCGCGTTGCATCCGTTCGTGCGCCGCCCCGGCCCTGAAAGCGACTATCACTTGCAAAAACCCTTGGAGTATCACGTCGATACCAGTGAACTCATGCAAATGCTCAAACGCGGCCACTATAATGTGAAACTCGACGCCGAAGCCTGGGACCGCCTCATCACCTGGATCGACCTCAACGTGCCCGATCACGGAACTTGGACCGAACATGTCAATGGCGTTAGGCCCGAGATGAAGCGGCGCATGGAGATGCACGCAAAATATGCCAACCGCAGTGACGATCAGGAGTTGATCCTAGAGCCAACTAACAAAGAGCCCATCAAATTCATCGCCCCTGCGCCGCTGCCGCCGCGCAAGCCGCAAGACCTGCGTATTGCCGGTTGGCCGTTCGATGCCGCCGAGGCAGCCAAGCGCCTCGCCGCCACCAAGTTGCCGCCGACACTCAAGATTGAGCTGGCGGACGCCAAGGTGCTGGATCTGGCACTCATTCCTGCCGGTGAATTTGTAATGGGCGACGCCGCTGGCGGGATCGATGAAGTTCCTGTTAGCAAGGTGAAGATCGAGCAGCCGTTTTACTTGGGTGCCACCGAAATCACCAATGCCCAATACGCCGCCTTTGACACCAAACATGACAGCGGCGTGGTTAGCATGACCGGCAAGGATCAAGGCGAACGCGGCATTCCTATCAACAATCCCAACCAGCCCGTGGTGCGCGTCACCTGGAATGAAGCCATGGCTTTCTGCAAATGGCTGTCGCAGAAAACTGGCAAAAAATTCTCCCTGCCCACCGAAGCTCAGTGGGAATGGGCTTGCCGAGGCGGCACCGAAACGCCCTTCTACTATGGCACTCGCGACTCGGATTTCTCCAAATTCGCCAATATGGCCGATGCCTCGCTCAACCAATTGGATCGCGGTGACGCCCCCCCTTGGCATCCCAGAGACCGCCGCTTCAATGATGGCTGCGGCGTGACCGCCGATGTCGGCCGCTATCAACCTAACGCCTGGGGTCTCAAAGACATGCATGGCAATGCCGCTGAGTGGACGCTCAGCTCGTACAAAGCCTATCCATATATGGACGGCGACGGCCGCAACAATGGCAAGCCCGATGCCATGAAAACCGTGCGCGGCGGCTCGTGGTTCGATCGGCCACTGCATACCAGTTCCGCCACGCGCCTGTCCTATCGGCCTTGGCAAGCGGTTTACAACGTAGGTTTCCGCGTGGTGATGTCCGCCGAGGGTCAACCCGCCGTCGCCGCAGGCAGCCTGCCGCCACCGTCCGCCACTACTGCTCGGTGAGAGTCGGAGCCAGGCATCCTATGCTCGCCCTGAGGAGTCACCCTGTTCCTGTGGTGGTGGGGAAATGCGTGGCTGGGCACCGGCGGCACACGTCGGCCTTGCGCATGCATTTTGGCTTGCTGCTAAGCGTTTGTGCCACACTGATTTCGGGCCCGACTTGCCTGCAAGCAGAAACAGCCGGGTCGCGCCCGTGGGCCGGGGCTGACGAATCGACCCCGTCACTGAGTCACTATTTTTCGTGGATCGACAATACCAACGAAGGTGCCACCGAGCACCAGACATTGGCCAATCTCGATTTTTTCAAGTGGCTGCATGATGAATATGGCATGAACCTGGACATCTATGCGCTAGACGCCGGTGCCATTGATGCGCCCGGCTATTATGGCAGCGTGGATTCTGCTAGATTCAAAACGCAATTTCCTAACGGATTTGGTCCAATCGCCGCGAAAGCAAAATCATTCGGTTGTCGGCTTGGCGTCTGGTTGGGTCCAGACGGCTTTGGAGATACGCCGCAAGAGGAGCAGGCACGCACTGATATGTTGGTGGGGCTGTGCCGCGATTACAATTTCCATCTATTCAAAGTGGATGCGGTGTGCGGCCAGTTGCGCAGCGAAAAACAGGATGCCTTCGTCCGCATGTTGAAGGAATGCCGGAAGTTCACCCCGGATTTGATTGTCCTGAACCATCGCTTGAACCTCGGCGAGGGGTTGCCGTATGTCACGACTAACCTGTGGGCCGGCGAAGCATATATAGATGTGTGGCGGGGCAACCAGGGGACCGCCACCCACAACCGCGCCGTCACCATCGAGCTGGGAGAACCGATTGATAAGACCAGCGGCAAGTCGAGCCGCCTGCTGGAGGACCACGGCGTGTGTCTCTCCTCATCCCTGGATTATTGGGAGGATGATCTGATTCTCCAGGCGCTTTCGCGCAACCTGATATTAGCGCCGGAGACGTATGGCAGTCCGTGGTTCCTGCGCGACGATGAATTTCCCAAGCTGGCCCGCATCTATAATCTCACCCGCCGCTATCGGAATATCCTCCCCCAGGGAATGAAGCTCGACGACAAGATATATGGACCAAACGCCGTTGCACGCGGCAACCCTCAGACGCGCATCATCACTCTGCGCAACCCAACATGGAATCCAGTCACTTACACGGTGACTATGGACGAGGGCATCGGCCTGGATGGCGATGGTCCCTATGAAGCCCGGCGTTTGCATCCCGCCGAAGAAATTCTGGGAAATTTCAAGAAAGGCGAGAGCGTCAAAGTGAGCGTCCCGGCGTTTCGCGCTTATGCCATGATCGTTTCCCGTGCCGCCTCCCGCGAATTGGGAGTCACTGGCTGCAGTTACGAGGTGGTGTGCGATGTGCCGGGCAAGCCAGCAGTTCTCAACCTGTTAGGAATGCCCGGAACCAGCGCCAATGTCAGCTTGCCTCCGCTGCCACGCCGGTTTTCCAAAGCCACCCTGAACGGCCGACCGGCCGCCGGTTTGCTTGCGGGAGAGACGCAGGAAGTGGCATATCCGGGTAACGCACTCAAGCAGCCATGGCATCGCAAACTCACCGACCTCAAGCCGGTAGAGGTACCAGCCGATGCGGCTTCGCTCTATGAAGCCACCTGTTTTGCGGCCGACAACAATGCCATGGAAATCCGCTCGATTATGCGTTCCGGCCCCACCCATATCCCTGAGGTACAAGCGTCCCGCAACGAGTTTTTCGGTCAGCAACTCCTCGTTGAGCGAGGCGTGTGGGACCGCTATCTGTTTGATAAAAAGCCGGAGACGTTCTTCCGCCTCACCCAGGACGCCATCTGGCAGGGAGCTCTCCGCATTGATATGGGCAGCCCCACCCATCTCGATCAACTCGTACTCAAAAACGTCGATAAGCGCTTCTCCCCTCCACAAATATTTGTATCGGCGGATTTGAAGGCGTGGACGGCTGTGGCGACGCGCATCGAAGCTGAAAATCCGTCTGAAGCCAGCGTGTTGAAAAACAGCCACTCTGGCACCAAAGTGTGGGAGACCATCCAGGTGAACCGCGTGATCTGTGATCTGCCCAAAGGTCTTGGCCCAATGCGCTATATCAAAATTCCAGGCAAGGCACTCAATGTCGGCGAGGCTATAGGCTATGCCAAAGGCGACCAGCTTGATCGATCCGCATGGCGGGCATCTAACGTTTTCGCTGACTACGCCAAGAAACCGGCGCAGAGGGCCTGGAGCGGAGTTTTCCGTTTGGATGAGGCCGCCAAAGGGGCCTATCTGGTGATTCCATGTAACGGCAAACATGGTCGCGACGGTGCTTACGCGGCTTTGCGGGTGGGCGGTCGCTGGATCGGTGCCCCTCGCCGTGCCAAGGCCTATCCGGCCAATCCCTGGGAAACCGGCAACGGCCATCCTGATGAAAACTTTAGCTATTTTTTTCCGGTGACAGAAGCCATGCTCGGCAAATCGATTGATGCTGTGGTGTTGCAGTTTGAATCCGAGGGCAACCCGAAAATCCCCTTGGGACAATTCAGCGCGGAAGTCTGGCTCACCGCTTATCCCATCCCCTATACCTCGCAACAACTCGTCCTGGAGGAATAAACTTCCCGAGTCACTTGGCCCCGGTGCGCCCGGTTGGGAGTGACGGCGAGCGGAAGGATCAACCCTAAAGCGAGTTTTCGGGGCTCATTGATGGGCGGTTCTTCCGCAGCCACCACCATGGAAGCATGCGGCTGACAGGTTGTGGGATCAGGAGAAAATCACCATCCGTCCACATCCGCGCTTGTGCATTGGGCGAGGCGGGGGTATTGCCCCGGCATGTCAACTGAGACCTCACTCGTTTTATTCAAGCCAGATGCCGTCACCAAGTGTTTGGTCGGTCCCGTGCTGGCGCGTTTTCAAGCCGCCGGCTTTCACATTCGCGCCATCAAGATGATGCAACTCGACGAGGCTATCCTCAACGAGCACTACGCCCATCTCACCCATCTGCCGTTTTTCCCTAACATCGTAGCATTCATGCGGCAAGCGCCGGTGGTAGCGGTGGCGCTGGAGGGGGAAAATGCGATTGCCGCGATCCGCGATTTGCTAGGGCCGACGGATTCCAAAGCGGCGGCACCGGGCACGATACGGGGCGATTTCGGCGAAGACAAAATGATCAACGTCTGCCACGCGTCGGACTCCGTAGAAGCGGCGGCTGTGGAATTGCGGCGCTTCTTCAAAGAGGACGAGTTGTTTGCGTTCTAACCGAAGAGCCGGCGATAGACTGTCGTGGTTTTTTAATTGAATCTTCGTGGGTACTGGCCATACTGCCGCCCGCCGCAATTCCTCCAGCCCAACATTTCCCTCCCATGTCACTCGTCACTCAAGTGCGCCAAGCCGGCGTTGTCGGTGCCGGCGGTGGTGGTTTCCCCGCCCACGTCAAGCTCGCCGCCAAAGCTGACACCGTGATTGGCAACGGTGCAGAATGCGAGCCATTGCTCCACAAAGATGCGGCGGTGCTCCAACACCGCGCCGCCGAGGTGGTGCGAGGTATCCTGCTATGCGCGGATGCGGTGGGTGCCGCCGACGTGCTTATTGCCATCAAAGCGAAAAAAAAGCACGCGGTGGCAGCGGTGGAAGCCGCCTGCGCCGGCACCCGTGCGCGGGTTCATTTGTTGGACGACTACTATCCAGCCGGTGACGAATACGATTTGGTTCATTCCGTCACTGGCCGGTTGATTCCGCCCGCTGGGTTGCCGATCCACGTTGGAGTGGTGGTGCAGAACGTGGAAACACTGGCCAACATTGCAGCCGCTGCGGATGGTCGCCCGGTGATCCGCAAAACCATCACCATCGCCGGGGCCGTGCGCCAACCGGCGTCCTTTGAGGTGCCCATCGGGATTTCGCTGCGCGAGTGCATCGCCGCAGCGGGCGGGGCGACCGTGGACGATCCGGTGCTCAATATTGGGGGCATGATGATGGGCGAAGCCACCTCCGATCTCGACCGGCCAGTCACCAAAACCACCGCAGGAGTGATTGTATTGCCGCGCGATCACCAGGTGATGGAGCGCAAATTCAAACCAGCGCAAGTGCAGGCAGCCATCGGCAAATCCGCTTGTGACCAATGCCGTTACTGCACTGAGTTTTGCCCGCGGTTTCTCTTGGGTTACGCCGTCGAACCCCACCAGGTGATGCGCTCGCTCGGCTTCACCGCCACCGGTTCCGAGCGCTTCAGCGAGTGGGCCGGCCTGTGCTGCTCGTGCGGCCTGTGTACCCTCTATGCCTGTCCCGAACAACTCTATCCAAAGGAAGCCTGCGACGACTCAAAAGCCGTGCTGCGTGCCAAGGGCTGGAAATGGACCGGTGCCACCAGCGTCGAGGCCCACCCGATGCACGACGGCCGTCGCGTGCCCGTCAAGAGCCTGATGAAACGTCTCGGCATCGATGGCTATGACCACCCTGCCCCGCTGCAAGAGGGTGTTCTAACTACCAACCGCGCAGTCTTGCCGCTCAAGCAACATGCCGGCGCCCCGGCTCTGGCCAAAGTCACCGTCGGCCAGTCCGTCGCCGCAGGCCAGGTGATTGCCGAACCCGCGCCAGATGCCCTCGGTGCCATCCTCCACGCACCTTTCGCTGCCACCGTCGAAGCCGTCACCGACCACGCCATCATCCTCTTAACATGAAAGACCGCGCCATTGGACTCATCGAACTCACCAGCATCGCCGCCGGGTTTCTCGTCGCCGACACGATGCTCAAGGCATCGAACGTGAAACTGCTACTGTCGCGCTCGATTTGCTCCGGCAAGTACATGGTACTCATCGGAGGCGACGTCGCCGCCGTCGGTGCCGCCGTGCATGCCGGTTGTACCGCCGCCAAAGGTTGCCTCATCGACCAATTCGTCATCCCCAGCGTCCACCCCGACGTATTCGCCGCCCTTGCCCGCTCACGTCCCGTCGAACCCACGGGTGCTCTGGGTATTCTCGAATCGTTTAACGT
>Ga0073936_10008711_pt1 | contig 12790 bp, 10 predicted proteins | sample AliMusrvi5mmetaG_FD_87041 | JGI IMG/M metagenome (GOLD analysis project Ga0073936, IMG submission 87041) | Freshwater lake bacterial and archeal communities from Alinen Mustajarvi, Finland, to study Microbial Dark Matter (Phase II) - Alinen... | ecosystem: Environmental > Aquatic > Freshwater >... | reverse complement strand
CTGCCCGACCGCATAGCCCAGCTCCCCGAACCAATCGAGTGCGGCGTCTTCGACGATGGATTCCTTGCAATTCCTCATCATGCTATCGATTGAGAAAATCTTGGGAAGTCCGTCAAAGCAATGGTTGGATACCTCGAGTCGATCACAGCTTTAACCTCACGGTGGTCTACCCATGCCCTTCTTCTAGACGAAGTCTCACCATTAGATTCAATCCTCGTCAGCAGCTCAATGATCTGATCATGTGAATAACAGTCGAGATAAGGACGTATCATGGACTCAAATCGTGAGTCAGCGCTATCATAGCTTCCACTTTGGCCATAGATCTCAATACCGATACTCAAGACCCTATCATAACTCGCGGTTGTGATTAGCGAATCGCGAAGCAGCCTAAAGATGTCACCTCGAACCGTCTCGCCTGCGATAATCCGATTCCTCATGGAATCCAGGTGCGATTCCGGCGTATCGCTCACAAACCAACACAACGCGTAATGATCTAGGCTTAGAGCCGAATACCTTCTTACAGGTTCCTTAAGAGCGTCAGAGAACAAAGGAAACGTAAGAGGATGCCGCCGAAAAAAGTTAGTCAACTCCCTCATTGGACCGTCTGCAAAAGACACGTCGCTAAGCCAATCTCGATCGGCTGAAATTAGATCCGTAATCAACTGTCGTCGATAATCCAAAAGAACCGACACCACTTGTGCGTTCACGCAGCGATTTGCTTCACACCGAGCGTCTGCTGACTTAAATACAACACGCCAAAGAGATTTAAATACCTGTGCAAACGTCGCGGGGGAAAAGTGCTTAAAGTATTTCGCTTCTGGGAAGTTCCGCAACCCATCCTCACCTGGATTCAACCTTGAAATTTGCTCAACATCTTGAATGAATGCATCAAAAATCTTCCGAGACATTATTGGAGGCTTGGTCAGAACGGCATCGAGCGCGTTTCTTATATGCGCTCGTGTTGTCTCCTTGTTGGGCGAAAATAATGCGTCAGCATTGGTCAGCACCGGATGAGCGGACAAGTGCCTATGCACTTGGAGCGCTTGAAGATGCGTGAACTCTGCATGATCGATCAAATCTGTGCGCGACACAACCTTGTTGACTAGTTCAGCTTCCCACTCGGGCGACCTAGGATTGCCGGTTCGGATGGTACCGATTTCACTAAGAATCGTTTGGGCAGTGGAATCCGAGTAGGCGTTGGCGAGTTGGTCGAGTTTAAATAGAATGTCCGTGACAACGACCGACCAGAGCATCACTACCGCGGACCTGTAGTGGCCCAAAGCATACGATCCATGAACTTCTTCGAAATAGCGCCTCGTTCTAACATCAACGATGCGCTCAATCGCAATTTCAATTGAATAGTCACTCATAGTTGTTCGTGCGAGTGTGATCTAATGAAAACCAAACGCTCAGCAGATTTGGCAGCAGCGTGTCGCGAAGATTGGAAAGGGGGCGGGATTCAAGTTTCATGCCAGATGGTCAGCTAGGAAGTTAGTGATCCCCTGAATCATTTGCTCTACGTCCGTCCGTTTGAAGTGGTCGAACTCTCCGTGTGCTGCTTTGTTCCGAATATCGGCCCAGGCGCGGAGTTGTTTGGCCTTCAGTTCGTTAAACACACCCGCCTTTTTTAGATCATCGATCAGTGGGTTAAGCGTCTTTGGTTCGCCTTTGGGAGTCACGACCGGAATAACAGGTTGCTGACATGCGCAAAGAGTCCTTAAGCCCTTTTCCAATACAGCACCCGCAAGCACGGCAGCGGGCACATGATCAAATTTCCCCGACTGACCTTCGGACAGTAGCTGTTCCGCCTGCCCCATGTAATCAGAAGCAAGGTCTGCTTCGATGCGTATGAAAATGTTCTCCAAAAAGCCTTCTTCCAGGTCATTCTTAACACCCCTAAGCAAGCTGACACCCCACTCAAGCCGATCTTCGGTGGATTGGAGGGCTGGTATCGATTCAACTGCTGGGTAATGAACGTGATCTTTTGGTAGTACGTGGGCAAGCAGAGTCGCTGTCTTGGTTCTCCACTCAACAAACCGGGGCCAGTTGAGTTGTTGATATGCGGCTTGACTCTCAAAATGTCTTCCTGAAAGTTCATTATAGCCGTGCTTCGCGGCAATTGTTTCTGCCGAACGCAATATCTCTTCCCCCTCCGAAATGAGGCTCTCAAAACGTCCCAGGAGTTTGGTAAGAAACGGTGGTCCTACTTTCATAGTGGTTGACATTTTGCTATCAACTCTCCGCTCAGCAGCTTCGGCAGCAGCGTGTCGCGCAGGGTGGCGAGGGTGCGGGATTGATGGAGGTTGGCAGTGATTTGGGCATAGAGCGGCGCAACTTTGGCTGTGAAAGCTGCCATCAGTTCCTTGGGTGGCAAGACGACGCGGATCGGGCGGAAGTTCTGTTTGCTGATTTCGGCGAAGGTGGTGCCGGTGGCGCGGCTTTCGATCTCGGCCATGTTCGTCTGGCACCAGTTCAGCATGAAAAAGTTTGAAGCGCGCTCGCTACACTTGAGAGCGATGAAGCCCTGGTTGATGGCGACCGGCATCGCGGCGATGGCGAGGTAGCCAACTGGTGCACGTGAGGACAGGAGAAGCGTCCCGACGGGCAGCAGGCCGGAGGATATCTTGGCAATGCCCGTGTCGGTGAGCTTGCGGTCAGTATCGAGGAGTATGGGTGCTTGGAGTGAGGAGAAATCCTTCGGTGTCGTCCAGTGGTGAGTGCCACCTTCCCAATACTTCAGATCGGCTGTACTTGGTGTGCCGCCGCCGACGCAATCGACGACTTCGCCGACGGGTTTGATAGACCAGCCTTTTGGAAGGTGACCGATCTCAGAGTCTTGAAACGACGACGGGAAGAGGGCGGCTGTGACCTTGTCGAGGCCGACAGGCCTGGTACCGTCGAGTTTGGCGCGGACCGGGTCGAAATCCACGAACCAGCTCTGGAACAACGCCCGCGCCATCGCCTCCAACGTCGCGTTCATCCGCCGTTTCAACTCGATTTTGTCGTCCAGCGCCCCTAGCACCTCGGCTATGGCTTTTTGCTCGGCGATGGGTGGGAGGTTGAGCCGCATCGTACGCGCTGAACCGACATTGAAATGCTGCTGCACCGCCCCGACAAGATGCGCTGCCACATGGTCACACGCGACCGTGTTGACATAGTACGCGAGGAAGCGGTTGTTGAGCTGTGGCCCACACCGGACAATCACGAGGTCAGAGCAGTTTGCGTCGTCGAGCCATTCCGGCACTACGGAGCAAGCGCCAGGTTTTCCAGTTCTGACAATCACGACATCCCCCGGCGTAAGGCGAGACTTGCGAATCCGACTGTGAAACTCCGGGGTTATGAACTTCAAATCGTTTTTGTTGATTCGTAGCGGGTCCACGTTCAGTGAACGCAGAAACGGAATGCCGTCATCGACATATTCCGACGCCATTGGGCCGACGTAGCCGACGGTCAATTCGTCGGCCACATCTTCAAGCGCGACGTCTCTCCATTCATCCGCCATAACCCAACCCCTTCAGGTTTGCCTTGATGGCCTTCTCCAGCTTCGCGGACTCGGCGAACTGCCCATGCAGCTCGGCGACGAGGCGCGGCATCTTTTCCTCGAAGGGGTCGCCATCGTCCTCGACCTCCTCAGCCCCAACATAACGACCTGGCGTGAGGACATGGCCGTGCGCGGCAATCTCCGAGGTGGTGGCGGACTTGCAGAAGCCGGGGATGTCCCCGTATTTCGCAGCACGCGCTTTGGGTCCGGCGTCACGCTGGTCACCGCGCCACAGATGATAGGTGCTGGTGATCTTCTGGAGGTCAGCCTCAAGCAGCTCGCGGTGGACCCGGTCAATGAGCGTGCCGAGCTTGCGGGCGTCGATGAACAAGGTGTGCTTGCGGCGGTCGCGGAAGCCGCGCTTGGCGTCGGCCTTCTTGCTTTTCGTTAGGAACCACAGGCACACGGGAATCTGCGTGCTGTAGAAGAGCTGGCCGGGCAGCGCTACCATGCAGTCCACGAGGTCACTGTCGATCAGGGTGCGGCGGATGTCACCCTCGCCGGACTGATTGGAACTCATGCTGCCATTGGCCAGCACGAAGCCCGCCATGCCCTGCGGCGCAAGGTGGTGGATGAAGTGCTGGACCCAGGCGAAGTTGGCGTTGCCCTTGGGCGGGACGCCGAACTGCCAGCGCACGTCATCGTCCCGGCGGAACCAGTCGCTGTCGTTGAAGGGCGGGTTGGCCAGCACATAGTCGGCGCGCAAGTCGGGATGCAGGTCGCGGCGAAAAGTGTCGGCGTGTTCCAGGCCGAAGTCAGCCTCGATCCCGCGCAACGCCAGGTTCATCACGGCAAGACGCCGGGTGGTGGCGTTGCTCTCCTGGCCATAGATGCTGATGTCGCCAAGCCGACCACCGTGGGCCTCGACGAACTTTTCCGACTGCACGAACATGCCGCCGGAGCCGCAGCACGGGTCGTAGATGCGGCCCTTGTAAGGGGCGAGCATTTCAACGAGGCAGCGCACGATGCAGGACGGCGTGTAGAACTGGCCGCCATTCTTGCCCTCGGCACTGGCAAAGCGCGTGAGGAAATACTCATACACCCGGCCCAGCAAATCAACGGAGCGATGCGTCTTCTCGCCCTCGCTGGCCGCGGTGAGCATGATGGTGCCGATCAGGTCGATCAGCTCACCCAGCCGGTGCTTGTCGAGGCCGGGACGGGCGTAGTCCTTGGGCAGGACGCCTTTTAGCCGGGGGTTGTCGCGTTCGATGGCGACCATCGCGTCATCCACGATCTTGCCGATGGCAGACTGCTTGGCGCTGGCCTGGAGGTAGGACCAGCGGCCTTCCTTGGGCACCCAGAAGACGTTCTCGGCCTTGTACTCATCCTGATCCTCGGGATTGGCACCCTCGTAGGTCCCCTTGCCCGCGACGAGCTTGGCCCGGTGTTCCTCGAACGTGTCGGAGATGTACTTGAGGAAGATCAGGCCGAGGACGACATGCTTGTATTCCGCCGCGTCCATGTTGTTGCGGAGCTTGTCGGCGGCGAGCCAGAGCTTGGCCTCGAAGCCGATGGTGGCGGAGGAGGCGTCTTTGGGGGAAGATCGGGTGCGGGCTGCCATGAACTGTGGGGATCCTAGCGGCCCAAGCGGCCGAGGGAAGCGAAAACGCGGGTTGCGGAGTTTTTCAGGGGCGCCTGGCAATCATCCGGACGCTGCCACCCCGAACCATGTCCGGGCTCCGTCTTCGATCCCTACTTTCAAACCCGTCATGGCGGTCAGCCCTTCGCCGTCACCTGCGGTTCCTTACGTTAGCTGGGAAGCCGCCGAACCTAGCGGTTGAATCGCTCTTTGGCCGGATTGGCGGTTTCGGGGCTTGGAATGGTTCGGATCTCGCTGAGCGAACCACATCCGCCGATGAAACGACAGGCTGGAAGCCCGTCTTCCATGACAGGCAGGATGCCTGTCCTCCGATGAAACGACAGGCTGGAAGCCCGTCGGCCATGACAGGCAGGATGCCTATCCTCCGGGGCGGAGGGCTGCCAGGTCCTCGTTAGATATGCAGCAGGCGTCGGCGGCGAGCCAGTGGCCGGGGGCGATCTGGCCGAGTGACAGATCGGCGCCGATGGTTTCGGCGTAGCGCGGGTGGCTCATGCGGTGGCCAAAGGCACTGCCCGGCGGCGGATCGACGGGCGAGGGGACGTCGCCTTCCAACAGGATTTTCGCGCGCTTCACCTTGGGATCGGGGGAGGGGATGGCGGAGAGCAGGGCTTTGGTGTAGGCGTGGCGCGGGTCGCGATAGATCGTTTCGGCAGTGGCGAGTTCGACGAGTTTGCCCAGATACATCACCGCCACCCGGTCACTGACGTGTTTGACGACGGATAGATCGTGCGCAATGAACAGATAGGACAGGCCGAAGTCGCGCTGCAACTCGACTAACAAATTGAGGATCTGCGATTGCACCGAAACGTCCAGTGCGGAGACCGGTTCGTCACACACAATGAGTTTGGGTTTGAGGGCCAGCGCCCGGGCGATGCCGATGCGCTGGCGCTGGCCGCCGGAAAACTCGAACGAATAGCGCTCGCCCGCGGCGGCGGGCAGGCCGACCCTGTCTAACAACTCGCGCACCATCTTGCGGCGTGCGGCGCGGTTGCCCAGGCCATGGATGATGAAAGGTTCCTCGATGATGGCCTGCACACTCATGCGCGGGTCGAGCGACTCCGCCGGATCCTGGAAAATCATTTGGAAATTGCGCCGCAGCGGGCGCAGCTCGCGCTGGCTGAGGCCGGTGATGTCGGCACCCTCAAGCTGGATGCTGCCGGAGGTCGGTTTGAGCAGGCGCACAATGGCCTTGCCGAGAGTGGATTTGCCGCAGCCGGATTCGCCGACGAGCCCGAGCGTTTCGCCGGGTTGGATGTGCAGCGAGACGCCATCGACGGCTCTAACAAACCCGGCACGGTGCGGAATGATGCCGCTGCGCAGCGGGAAGTAAACGCGCACATCGGCAACGGAGAGCAGTGGATTGGCAGTCACGGCGGGTTCATTGGGGCTGATAGCATAAGGGACAGGTTTCCGCCCAGTGACCGGGAGAGACTTCGGCAAACAGCGGGCGTTCGTTAGAGACCCTCGCGCTGCGGCCCATGCGCTGACAGAAGCGGCAGCCATGGACATGATCCTCCAGCGAGGCGACCATTCCGGGAATGGTCTTGAGGATGGATTTGGAGGGGCTTTCCAGCGTGGGGATGGATTGCAACAAGCCGCGGGTGTAAGCATGCAGCGGATGCTCGAACAAGGCCTCGGCGCTGGCGCGTTCCACCACCCGTCCGGCATACATCACCACCACCTCGTCGCAAGTCTCGGCGATCACACCCAGATCGTGGGTGATGAGAATGATCGACATGCCGATCTCATCCTGCAGCCGTTTCATCAGATCGAGGATCTGCGCCTGGACGGTGACGTCGAGCGCGGTGGTTGGCTCATCGGCAATCACCAGAGAGGGCTTGCATGCCAGCGCCAGCGCGATGACAATGCGCTGGCGCATGCCGCCGGAGAGTTGGTGCGGATAATCCATCATGCGCTTTTCCGGATCCGGAATGCGCACGCGTTGTAACATCTCGGTGGCGGCATCCCAGGCGTCCCGTTTTGTTAGTTTCTTGTGGATGCGAAACACCTCCGCCACCTGCCGGCCGATCCGATGCACCGGATTGAGCGCGGTCATCGGTTCCTGGAAGATCACCCCGATGTCGCCGCCGCGCACTTTCTGCATCTCCGCGTCGCTGGCCCTAACCAGATCGAGGCCCTTGAAGCGGACCTGACCGCCAAGGATGCGCCCCGCGGGTTGCGGCAGCAGACGGATGATGGACATGGCGGTGACGCTCTTGCCGCAGCCGCTTTCTCCCACGATGCCGACGGTTTTGCCGCGGGGCACCGAAAAGGAAACCTGATCGACGGCGCGCAGCATGCCGCGGTCGGTTTCAAACGAGGTGATGAGTCGGTCCACCTCAAGGATGATTTCGGCGGGCGGGTTCATGGCTTGTGCGCGTCCTCGGGTTTGGCGACGGCGGGTGTTTGGAGGCGGTAGGCATCCACCACCCGGTTGCATTCGCCGAACGACTTGCCGCTGGTTCGGGCGGCCTGGGTTTCCTTCTTGATGTCCTCGTCGATCCACAGCACGAAGACATCATGAGGGTCGAGCACCACCGGTGAGCTGAAGCGGGTGTTCTCGCAATCCGGCCAGCGCACCCAGCGCCAGGAGCCGAGCCGCACGAAATCCACCGTGTACCCCGGTGCGAAAAACCCCTCGTCGTGAATGATATGTTGGAGTTTCCATGACGCATCGCGCACTTCCTCCACCGTGCGGCCGGTGCGCACGATCTCACTCAGCCGGTCGGTGTCCGCACGCCCCCAGACCCACAGATTGTTCGTCTGCGGCTTGGGGTTGCCCTTGGCATCCAGCGCGTTGACGGAGTGGATGAACTGATAGAAATCCGGCACCGGCGGGGTGATGGCCCAACTCCAGAATTCCATGTCACATTGCTTCAACATGGCCTTCTTATAGTCCACAGTGCTTTCCGCAGCGTCGAGGCGCAGGTCCAGGCCGCAGGCCTTGGCGTCCTCGCGCAGGATCGCGAGGAGGTGGTCATACAACGGCAGGGTCCCGTAGGAAATCGCGGTTGACAACCGGGTGCCGTCCGGTTTGGTTAGAATGCCGTCCGCGCCCTCGATGGTGTAGCCGGCGGCGCGGAAGGCGGCGCGGGCCGACTCGATCGAGTAGGAACGGGCCTTGATCGACGGGTCGCTGTAAATGGCATAGCCTTCGTTGAAGGCATTGAGGCGTTGGTAGTCGCCGCGGAACATCACGTTGATGACTTTCTGCCAGTTGAGTGCGAAGTTGATGCCGACGCGCACATTGCGGTCGTCGAGGGGCGGCTTGCGGACATTCATGTAAAAGCCGCGTGGCGGCTTGGGGTAGCGGTTGTAAAACGTGGTGCGCTCGATCCAGCCCTTATAGATCGGTTCCATCTCGGATTTCTCATACCATTGTTCCGGCTTGTAGATGTAGAACGTGTCCAACTCGCCGGCGCGGAACAACTCGAAGGCCTTGGATTCGTCGCGCACGACGGTGTGAACCAGCTTGTCCGGATTGAAACGATGGCGGTAGTACTTCAAGTCACGCGCCCACCAGTCCTTGACGCGGGTCTTGGTGATCGACACGCCTTTCAGGATATCCTTGGGCAGCACCTCATAGGCACCGGTGGTCGGCGGGAAACGCCACTGATACCGCTCGTTATAGTCCGGGCCGTAATCGGCGTAAAAGTGCGGCGGCGAGGGCACCAGGCCGCCGGCAATCATCGGCGCATTGATCTTGGTCTCGGGCAGCGAAACCGACAGGGTGTGCTCGTCATACATCGCCACCTGTGCGATCTCCTCGCGATAGAACTGCTTGTAGAACGGCTCGAAGATGTTGTCCGAGACGCGCAGATAGACTGACACCAGGAAATCCCGCGCGGCGATGGGCACCCCATCCGAATAGGTCGCCTGCGGGTTGATGCGGAAATAGGTGGTGCGGCCGTCCGCCGAGAGCGCCCACTGGTTGGCCACGCCGGGGATCAATGCCATGGTCTCAGGGTGGATGTTGACCAACGGAATGTCGATGTTATCATAGAGTTCGCTGCGGAACTCATTGTTGGAGTTGTCGCCAAACGGGCTGATGGTGGAGGGAAACGTCTGGATATAGCGGCGCAGGGTGCCGCCCTTCCTGGCGCGCGGATCGCCGATTTCCGGCTGGTCCATGCCGTCCTGCCAGACCAGGTCGGCGGGAATCTCGGAGGGTTTGCCCTGCTTGAGATAGTCGCCCAGGCTGAGGCGGTAGGCCCATTTGTCCAGATCGCGGCGGATGGCAGTGGCATGAGCTTCCAGGGCGGTTTTGACGTCACCCCCGGCCGTTGTTAGTTTCGTGGCGGTGTCCGCGGCGTCCTGGTTGGAGGCGGCTTGTTGCTTGAGCAGCCACTCGTGAATGTAGCGGTTGTAGGTCGGCACAAACGCCTCGTACTCCAACTTGCGGCCGGTGGTCTGTGCGTCGCGGCGGCAGCCGCTGCAAGCCAAGGCGAGCAGGCCGGCAGCAAGGGCTCCAAGGATTGCGGTGGAATGGCGCATCAGCGGTAGAAGGTGAATTTTTTCGGATCGATGGCTTCGCGCACGGCCTCGCCCACGAAAGTGATGAGGACCAACATGCCGACGAGCACGATGAAGGTGGAGGTGACCAGCCAGGGGGCGGATAGATTGGCGAGGCCGTCGTTGAGCAGGCGTCCCCAGGTGGCGGACTCGGCGGTTAGGCCGAAGCCGAGGTAATCCAGCGAGGTCAGCGAGAAGATCAGCCCGGAGAGGGTGAAGGGCACCAGGGTGACAAGGATGGCCACCGTGTTAGGCAGCAGGTGCAGGAACAGGATGCGCGGCGTGCCGGCGCCCAGCACCCGCGCGGCGGCGATGTAGTCGCGTTCGCGGTCGCGGTAGGCGGCGGTGCGCATCAGGAAGGTCATGCCCATCCATCCGAATGCGATCAGGATGGTCAATATTACCGGCAGCCCCTTGTAGCGCTCCGGTACCATGTTGGAGAAGATGATCACGACAAACAGGAACGGCATGTTGGAGAAGATCTCGATGATGCGCTGGACGATGAGGTCGAACCAGCCGCCGAAAAACCCCATCATCATGCCGATGGAGATGCCAATGAGATAGATGATGGGCAGATAGATCAGGCCGGCCTTGAAATTGACCTGAAGGCCGCCATACAGATAGGCGAGCACGTCATAGCCTTGGGAGGTGGTGCCCAGCCAGTTGCCTTCGCCGGGCATCGGTGGCGCGGGGTGGTATTTGACCGCGCGCAGGTCGCTGCTCGGCAGGGCGAGGAAATGGTCCTTGCTGTCGCTGCCGCTATAGCGGTCGGCAACCAGCGTGCCATACTTGTATTCGCCGCTGTACACCGCGGTGCCAGCGGTGTCGTAGCCATCGACCGGACCGGAGCGCACGCCATGGCGCATCGAATAGCGCAGGTGAATGAGCGAGCGTTCGACGTCATGATAGCTTGCCGCCATGCCGGAAAACGGCTGGGAAGCGCCGGATTCAAAGTAGAGCCCCTCGCGTTGCACCAGCGGCCCCGAGCGCTCGGGGAGGGAGTCGCCCGTCGGGTCATAGGGAATCGGCGGCAGGATCACCCGTCCGCTGCCGGCGTGTTCGAGCCTGCGTTTGAGTTCGCGATAATCCGCCGGGGCCTCTGCCAGTTCGCCGGTGATGCCATAGTCCGCGTTTTTCAATGCGCCGGGCTGGAAGGCGGGGAAGCTCCACTTGCCCTGATACTTGACGGCCAGCGCGCGTTTGCCGACGACGACTTGATCGAGGCCGGCAAGGCCGCCGAGGACCAGCAGGATGACGAGAGAAAAGTAGCCGCGCTTGATCGCGCGGAAGCGGCGGATGCGTTGTTCGGTGACCGGATTGCGCGGTCCGCCGAGCCACGAGCGCAGCATCAGGAACAAGCCGCCGGTGATGAGCAACGCGGTGCTCAGCCAGCCGAACCAAGGGAACACCGGGCTATCGGATAGATGGTAATGCAGCAATGGCACATCGCGGCTGGTCTCGAAGAACCAGCGTGCGGTGGGGAAGGCGAGGCCGAGGAGTTCGCCGGTGGCTGCGAGAGCGCCGAGCGCCGTGAGGAAGATGCCGAGGGTTCGCATGGTCATTCGAATTTGATACGCGGGTCCACCATCGCCACGATGACGTCTGAAACCACATGGCCTAACAGCATGAGGAACGCCTCGATGACCAGCGTGCCCATGATGACCGGCACATCGCGCGCGATCATCGCCTGATATTGCAGCAAGCCGAAGCCCTGGATGTCGAAAACCGTCTCGACCAGCAGCGAGCCGCCGATGAAAATCTCCAACAGGCTGCCCAGGCTGGTGGCCACCGGGATCATCGAGTTGCGGAAGGCGTGGCCGAACACGGCCCGCCTGAAGCTCACGCCCTTGGCCACCGCCGTGCGCACATAGTCGGCGGCCAGGTTGTCCATCAGATTGTTCTTGGTCATCATCGTCAGCATCGCGAAGGAGCCGATGGCATAACATGTCAGGGGGAGCACGGTGTGATGGGCCAGATCCTTCAACTTGCCCCAGTTGTCGAGTTGGTCGAAATCCGGGCCGGTCAACCCGAACAGCGGAAACCAATGCATTCGCGCGCCGAGATAGACCAGCAGAATCGCCCCGAGGGCGAACCCCGGGATGGAATAGCCGAGGAAGATGAGCACCGAGCTGGCGGTGTCGATGAAGGTGCGGTGTTTCAATGCCTTGAGCACGCCCAACGGCAGGCACACCGCGTAGGTTAGAAGCGCGGTGAGCAAGCCGAAGTACACCGCGATGGGCATGCGCGCCAGGATCATTTGGCCCACCGGCTCGTTATAGGAAGTGGAGCGGCCGAGGTTGCCTTGCAACAGGCCGTCGAAGCGGGTTTGATAGGCCACCGCGCGCGGCGCATACGACGGCGGCTTGTCGCTGCTGGTGTTGCGCTGGCTATATCTCTCCTGGCGGACCTTTTCGGTTTCATAGCGCACTTTCCATCCATCGGCGGTGATGGGTTTGGCGGACTTGGCGAACACGGCTGACGCGACGGCATCGCCGTTGCGCAGCACGTGGACCATGCGCCCGTCGCCGCGCAGCACGATGATGGCGGTGTTGTCCGGATCGATGCCGCCACCGATGGATTCGTCATCCAGGGCGCCGAACTCGCCCTTGGAGATGTTGGTTTCCTTGGGGAGGATGCCGAGCCACTGCGCGTAGCCGATCAGGATCGGCTTGTCGAGACCGAACTGCTCTTCGACTTCCTCGAGTTGCTCCTCGCTCATGCCGCCCTGCGATTGCGGCGAGGTGGAGCGTTTGCCGCCCTGATCGCCGCCGCGCGCGGCCCGTTGCAGCATCTTTTCGCCCGGGCCGCCCGGCACGAAGCGGGTGATGGTGAAGACCAGCAGCGTGATGCCAAGCAAGGTTGGCGGAATCAACAGCAGTCTTCTGAGGAAATACCTTTTCACACGTGTGTTAGAAAGCTGTTGGGGCGAAGACCAGTCCGGTCCGCGACGGCGTGTATAGGTTCATGACGCCGGCCGCCGTGACCGGATAGACGACGTCCGGATCAATGCGGCCGTGGCCGCCGAAGGCCACCGAGTCGGAATCCAACGCCACACGGTAGGGTGTCTTGCCGGTGACCTGGAGCGGGTGGCCGAACACCGAGTTGCTCACCGAGAAGTTGAGCACAAAGATCAGGTT
>Ga0073936_10008708_pt1 | contig 12794 bp, 10 predicted proteins | sample AliMusrvi5mmetaG_FD_87041 | JGI IMG/M metagenome (GOLD analysis project Ga0073936, IMG submission 87041) | Freshwater lake bacterial and archeal communities from Alinen Mustajarvi, Finland, to study Microbial Dark Matter (Phase II) - Alinen... | ecosystem: Environmental > Aquatic > Freshwater >... | reverse complement strand
GCGGCATACACATTCCCGGCGGCGGCAGCGGGGCAGGATATCTTCAGGGTCAACTGCACCGGCGCGTATAACATCTTCGAAGCCGCAGCATCCGAAGGCATCCAGCGCGTGACGTGCGCCAGCTCGATCAACGCGCTGGGGTACAACTTTGGCGTGAAGAGCTTCCCGATAAGGTACTTCCCGATCGACGAAGACCACCCGACCGGCGCCTCTGACCCCTACTCGTTTTCGAAGCAGACGCTCGAATCCACCGCCGCATACTACTGGCGGAGGGATGGCATTGTCAGCACATGTCTACGCCTGCCGTCCGTGTTCGCCGCGGAGATGACGCTGTCGTTTGTGCGCCCGATCCTTGAAGCGCGCCAGCAGGTGCTGAAGGAGTTGCTGACTGCGCCGCTCGAACGACAACACGAGTGGATAGCGAAGATTGCCGACCGACTGGCCGACCAGCGCGCCCGGCGCATGACCGAGCGGCCGTGGCGCGAGCGCATGCCGGGGCCGCCAGACGAAGTCTTTATTGCGGGTTTTGGCCACACTGATTTCTGGGCGATCATCGATGTCGAGGACGCGGCGCAAGCGTTTGAGAAGTCACTGCTGGCCGACTTTGAAGGCAGCCACGCGCTGTTTGTGTGTCAGCGCGAGAATGCGACGGGCGTCGAATCGGAGAGGCTGCTTGACCTGTTCTATCCAGAAGTTGGGGAGCGCAAGCGCCCCATCACAGGCGCCGCGTCGATCGTAAGCTACGACCACGCAGCGAAGCTGATCGGGTACGAGCCGCAGGTGCTGGTGCGCGACAGGCTGGCGTAATTGACCCTGGAAAAGTATCAATGATCCATACCAAAAATCTGACAAAGAAGTTTGGCGATGTCGTCGCCGTGGACGACCTCACACTGGATGTGCGCGAAGGCGAGGAGTTTGGCTTCCTCGGCCCTAATGGCGCCGGCAAGACGACCACGGTGCGCCTGTTGACCAGCCTGATTGCGCCGACTGCGGGAACAGCGTCCGTGGCTGGCTTCACCGTTGGCCGGCGCGACACCGACATCCGCCGTAACGTCGGCGTGTTGACCGAGACGCCCGGCATGTATGACAACCTCTCCGCCGAGTACAACCTGCGCATTTTCGCCGAGTTGTACGAGGTGAAGGATGTCAAGGGACAGGTCGAGAAGTACCTGCGCATGCTGGGGCTGTGGGATCGCCGGCTCGATGCGGCGGGAACGTTCTCCAAAGGGATGAAGCAGAAGCTCGCGATAGCGCGCGCGCTGCTGCATGAGCCGCGCCTGGTGTTCCTCGATGAACCGACGGCAGGGCTGGACCCGGAAGCGTCGCACCTCGTTCGCGAGTTCATCGCCGAGCTAAAAAAGGAGGGGCGCACGATCTTTCTGTGCACCCACAACCTCGACGAGGCCGACCGCCTGTGCGACCATGTCGGCGTGTTCAAGACGCGCCTGCTCGTCGTCGACACCCCGGCGCACCTGCGCGCGTCGGTCTTCGGGCGCAAGGTGGTGTTCCATCTGCGCGTCGCGGACGAGGCGCTCGCCACGGTCTTGCGCCGATTGCCGTTCGCGCGCGAGGTGAGCGTGGTCGATAACAAGCTGGTCGTCAGGTTGGACGATCCCGAAGCCAACAACCCTGTTGCCGTGCGCGCCCTGGTTCAGGCCGGCGCAGACGTGCAGTTCGTCGGCGAGTTGCGCCATTCGCTCGAAGACGCTTACCTGCAACTGGTCAAGCGCGTGTGAGGCTGATATGAACAAGATCAAAACCATCCTGCGCAAGGAATGGGCCGAGGTTTTCAAAAACCGCATGGTGATCTTCACCATTGCGTTTATGCCGCTGCTGATGACTGCAATTCCGCTGGCGGTTCTGTATAGCATGCAGGGCGGGCAGTCGGTGAGCGGCGGCGGCGTGAGCAGTCGCCTGCCGGCAGAGATGAGCGCCGCCATGTGCCCGCAGGGGCTGAGCGGCGGCGAGTGCATCCAGTTGCTTCTGGTCAACCAGTTCATGCTGCTCTTCATGCTCGTGCCTGTGATCATCCCAGCGACAATAGCAGCCTATTCGATCGTTGGCGAGAAGACCACGCGCAGCCTCGAACCCCTGCTCGCGACGCCGATCACCACAGTCGAATTGCTCGTCGGCAAGTGCCTGGCGGCAGTCATCCCGGCGATCGTGGCCACATACAGCGCGTCCCTGCTCTTTGCCCTCGGATCGTGGATTATCGTCACAAACAAGACGCTGCTGGCCATGCTGCTCGACGCCCGCTGGCTGGTAGCCATCTTCGTCGTCGGGCCGCTGCTGGCGTTGCTGGCTGTGACCTTCGGCATGATGGTATCGTCGCGCGTCAACGACCCGCGCGCCGCCGAACAGATTTCGATGGTCATCATCGTGCCGGTGCTCGGCAGCTTCTTCGGCCAACTGGCCGGCCTGTTCGTGCTGGACATACGCGCCATCAGCGGCGTCGCCGTCGTTATGCTTGCCGTGGATGCGCTGATGGTCTACTTCGCCGCGCGCGTCTTCCAACGCGAATCGATCCTCACACGCTGGAGGTAAATCCATGAAAACGCGTTCTATCGCCGCCCTAATCACCCTGTTGGGCGGATTGTTAATCGCACCAAAACTATTGGCGCAGAGTGCGATGTTAAATCTCGAACTCACGCGCGACTGGGGCTACGGCGGTTTCAACGACGACATCCAGGGCGCGTTCACGCTCAAAGCTACTGGGCCGGCGGACATTACGAAGATCGAGTTTTACATCGACACGAAGAAGATCGGCGAGGCTACGCGGGCGCCGTTCGCCATCCAGTTCATCACGGACGACTACCCGACCGGCATGCACACGCTCTCTGCTAAAGGCACGACCACAAGTGGCGCAGCACTGGCGTCGCGGCCGCTGACCGCGCGGTTCATTGCTGCTGCCGATGCGACGAGAAACATGCTGGGTTTCGTCGTCCCGATTCTTGTCATCGTCTTCGGAGCGATTGTGCTGGCGGCTATTGTGCCGCTGCTGGCAGGTCGAAAGGGGCGCGCGCTCCCACTAGGTGCCCATCGGCAGTATCCCATGGGCGGCGGCATCTGCCCCAGGTGCGGGAGTCCGGTAGCCTTTCAACTCTTTGGCATGAACCTGCTGGGCGCCAAGCTGCAGCGCTGTCCCGCGTGCGGCAAGTGGGGCGTGATCCGCCCTGCCGCGCTCGACAAACTGCGCGCCGCCGAGCAGGCCGAACTTGCTGGCGGGCATGCCCAAATTCCGGTTATGTCAGACGCCGACAAGCTCAAAAAGGATCTCGATGACTCAAAGTACCAGGATGTGTGACACCAATATGTCGCGGCGGACACATGGGTCCGCGTCTACGTGATACATCCACGTAAGCGGCCGGGCGGACACATGGGTCCCGCTTCGCGTCTACGTCATACATCCGCGCATGCGGCCGGGCGGACACATGGGTCCCGCGTCTACGTGATACATCCACGTTGCGGCCGGGCGGACACACGGGTCCGCGTCTACGTGATACATCCACGTAAGCGGCCGGGCGGACACACGGGTCCCGCTCCGCGCCTACGTGATACATCCACGTAAGCGGCCGGGCGGACACATGGGTCCGCGTCTACGTGATACATCCACGTAGTGACATGTATTTCCGACATGGTAATACAATCATTGCAATTCGTCGATCATAGTGAGCAATAGCTTACATTGCGAGTCAATTTTAGTTATTGCAAAACACCAGGAGTAACGCCATAATCCGTTTGACACGTAAGGTATTCACTGATCTCGCCATCTGGATGATTGGGTTGGGTGTGCTGATGGGCGTCATTTTCCCCTTCTTTGTGACACTCATGGGGCTTCCTCCGGCGTCTGTTCTAACCCCTGTGTTTTTCGCCGCCTGCATTGCGGCCGGCATGATCGTGGGCGCCGCCAACATCGCTCTGGCGAAGTCGGTGGTGGGGCGTCGGTTAACCCTTCTGGCTGACCGCATGCGCCATGTGGAATCCAACCTGGAGGCAATGACCAAAGACGGCAACATGGAGCGGTGCAAACCCGAAGACTGCTACGTCAACAGCGACTCAGATGATGAGATAGGCGACAGCGCCAGGGCGTTCAACCGGCTGGTGCAGTCGCTTTTCCGCATGATCCAGACCGAAGGCGCGGTGCGCGCGTTTACTCAAACCATGTCCAGCCAGTTGGATCTGAACGTTCTGACGGAGAAGGCATTGCAGCAACTGATGCAGCACACCAACGCCGGCGCTGGCGCAATTCTGATCGAAAGCGAAGGCGAGATGACGGTCTCCATGGTCAACGGGATTCGCACCCCACAGGCGCTCTGCGCCAGCGACCACGTCCGGCGCGCACTGCGCACGGAGCAGCTCGTGCGCGTGCTTTTGCCGACAGACGTGCTGGTCGAGGGCGTCCTGACCGATTTTCGACCGCGTGAAGTGCTCATCGATCCGATCTTCTACAAGAGTACGGCGTTGGGAGTCATTATTCTGGCCAGCGCAGGCGGCTTCACAGACGATGATTTGAAGCGCCTTGATCTATTTCGCCAGGGTCTTGCGCTGGCGTTGCACAACGCGATGATGCACGATCGCATGCAGCGCCTGGCTGCGTTGGACGGGCTGACCGGCGTCTTCAACCGGCATTTCGGGACGATGCGGTTGCGCGAGGAACTTAGCCGGGCGACCCGCATCAACTCGCCTCTGGCTTTGCTCATGTTCGACCTCGACAGGTTCAAGAACATCAACGATACCTATGGTCACCATGTAGGCGACCGCTTCCTGGCACAGGTGGTCAGGGTGATTCGCTCTGTGGTGCGTGAAGGGGACATCCTGGTGCGCTATGGGGGCGACGAATTCTTCGCCATTCTGCCCGCGGCCTCGCGCGAGGATGCCGCGCAAGTGGGCGAACGCGCGCGGCGTATGGTTGAAGAAACGCCGCTCCTGGATGGCGAGCAGGAGATTCACGTCACCATGAGCGTGGGGGGCACTGCTTACCCCGATCTCGATGCAAAGGACGAGAACGACCTTGTTAAACAGGCCGACAAGGCGCTCTATTCGGCCAAAGACGCCGGGCGCAACTGTGTAGTGATTATGTAGCAATAAAACGAACCAGTAGATGCCGTGCCCACCAATTCATAATTGGGTCTAGGTGTGAGGTGGGCGCGCGCCTATACTACAACACTACAATCTTCGTCGCCGGCGCGGCGCGAGGCGAGTAGAACACCTTATTGTCGTACGGCGCGGTGGGCAGCGTCCAGCGCCAAAACCAGCGCGACACGTCCGAGGGGACGTTGACGCACCCGTGGCTGCGCGGGCGGCCGTAGTCGTTGTGCCAGTAGGTGCCGTGGATTGCCACGCCTGACCACGTGAAGAATGTGCAGAACGGCACGCCCGGAAGGTCGTAGTATGAATTGCCCGAACCGCCGATCATGCGCGAGGTGACGGTCTTGAACAATACCTTGTGCGTGCCGCGCGGCGTGCCGAAACCGCCGGCGCCGCTGCAAATCAGGTGCGTCAGCACGGGTTTATCGTCTTCGAAGGCGGTGATGGTCTGCGCCTTCAAGTTCACCTCGATGCGTTTATTCACCACGTCGGGCGAGAGCGGGGTCACGTCGGATGGGTCGATGCGGCGGATGTCGGACGCGAGGATATACGGCCCCGGTGAGTACGAGACGCCGTCCTGCAGCCGATACCACCAGTTCTTTGATTTGTCTTGCACCGCGGCGATGACGCGATAGACCGTGCTGTACTCCAGCCGCATGCCTTTACGCCCGCTTGCGTCCGGTGTCGCGCGCGAGTCGGTGAAAGGCACCGTAATCTCGCCCCAGAAGTGTTCGGCGGCCTTGTCAGGGAGCGGGTCGTTCTTGATATTTTGCACGGGTTGCACGCCGGAAGAATAGATGTAGCCGTCGTCGGTCTTGAACCAGATGTCGTTGTATGGCATGACAGCCTGCCCCTTCACCTGGCCGGTGAGTGTAAGCACGTCGTCACGCTTCACGGTGCGCACCAGCTTGGAAGTGCTGACGGCATCGGCGCGGATGACGGCGCTGATCTCGGCTACGCGGCCCAGCGGTGTTGGAGGCGCATCTGGCGTGTCTGGCGCAAGCGCCAGCCCGGACGCGTTGGCTTGTCCCAACGCGGCATTGGCTTGTCCCAACGCGGCGTTGGCTTGTCCCAACGCAGGCATCAGGTTCGTCAAGGGCATCGCCGCAGCGGCGGTTACGAGCCCGCCTGCCAGTCTCAACACATCGCGCCGGCTCAAACTGTTCATCATCATGACTCCGTTCCTATACGTATACTGAATAGCGACTGATAGTAACAACGAGCGTCCCGTCCGTCAATCCGCATTGGGGCGCCAAGAGTGTATTCTAGGTTAAATCTAATAATTGTCTATATGGCGCGGGCAACAAAAAACCACACGGAGGGGGTATCTGTGTGGTCTTACAGAAGGGAGCGACTATTAGATTCAGGTGTGCAACAGGATTTTCATGAGCACGAAGTTGCCTGCGTACGAAAACGCAATCACGATTACGTCAAAGGCAACGATGCGCGCCACCATCGGCCAGAATTTGTTTTTCTGCAGGCGCGTGCGCAGCAGATGCTCCATCACGATGATGAACAAAAGAACTGCGAGACCCATGAGGATGACGCTGACGTTATCGAGCAGATGCACCATTCTGTAATCCAGCCCGGTAAACAGGAGCGGCATACCAATCAGATTCGTTCGCACCTGCAGCGCAAACCACACAGTGGCCGCTGCTAATACGACATAGATCACATAGCACACGATATACTGCAAAAAGCTGGGCTGTTTGGGCCCGTAAGGGTTCTTCATAAATAATCATCTGACAAGCAGATGTCAGACTTCTTTGAGAAGTCCGACATCTATTTCTTATATCACCCTTATCACCATTCGCGGGGGCATTTCATGACAAACAACTTGCCAAACTTGACAAGCAGGCGCAGCGAATGGATGGAACACGCTGGTTACAATAGTCGTATGCCGCGCACCCGCATAAAGATCGCGAAACAGGCAACTATGGAGTCGTTCACCACGTTTGGTGAACTGCTGCACTATTTGCGCCGGCGCGCCGGGCTGACTCTGAAGGAACTTGGTGAGCAGGTGGGCTACTCCGAGTCGCAGATCGCGCGACTGGAGAGCGGCCAGCGCCTGCCCGATGTGCTGGCCGTGCAGACGAATTTTGCCGAGGCATTGGGTCTGGAACTGGAACCCCCGTTGTTGAAGCGCCTTGTCCGGCTGGCGGTGGCTGCGCATCCTGCTACTGCCGCGCACCACTCTCCGAGTGGACAGCGCTCTGGCCCGCCCAGGCACAATCTGCCCGAATCGCTCACGCACTTGATTGATCGCGAGGGCGATATTAAAACGTTGGCCGAACTGATCACGCGCGGAGAGCATCGGTTGATTACGCTGCTTGGCCCGCCCGGCGTGGGCAAGACGAGTCTGGCGATCGAGGCTGCGCGCGCCACAGTTGACGCCTTCCTCGACGGCGCGTGGCTGATCCCGCTGGCGACGGTGAGCGACCCGGCGCTTGTGCCGGCGGTCATCGCGCAGACACTGGGGATCGAGCCCTCGCTCGCCGCGCCGCTGGACAGCCTCGCGCTCCAACTGCGTGACAAGCACATGCTGCTCGTCCTCGACAACTTTGAGCAGTTGCTCGGCGCTGCGGCAGAGGTCGCGCAGTTGCTGGGCGCGCTGCCGCAGGTGAAGGTGATCGCCACCAGCCGCGCCGCACTGCGCATCACGGGCGAAAGGGTCTTTGAGGTAGCGCCGCTGACCATCGACCCGGCGGTCGAGATGTTTCTGGATCGCGCGCGCGCGATTCGCCCGGATATCGATCCTACGCCTCAAGTGCGCGAAGTCATTGCAGGTATCTGCCGTCATCTCGACGGACTGCCGCTGGCCATCGAACTTGCCGCTGCGCGGCTGCGACTGTTCAGCCCGCATGCGCTGTTGATGCGACTAGAGCAACAGAACATCCCCGACGGTTCAGGGCTGCTCGATTTACTGTCGGATGGCCCGCGCAACCTGCCCGCGCGCCAACGCGCCCTGCGCACCACGCTCACCTGGAGTTACGGCTTGCTCACGTCCGGCCAACAGCGGCTGCTGCGCGCTATAAGCGTCTTTGTTGGCGGTTGCACCATCGATGCCGTTGCCGCGGTTATGCACTCCGTGCACCCTGTGCACCCTGTTGATGAGGCGAACCTGACCAGCGACCTGCAGGCGCTGGTGGATGGCAGCCTGGTGCAACGCGCGGATGGGCTGGAAGGCGAGGGGCGGTTCACACTGCTGACGGTGATCCGCGATTACGCTGGCGGGCAATTGGTTGCACAGGGCGAAGCAGACGCGGTGCGGCAACGCCATCTGCGCCATTATCTGCATGATGCGATGGCCTATGCGCCAGAAGTGTGCCGCAGACTGCAGTTCCCGCTGGTGGCGCCGGTGCTCTCACAACCCGACGTGTTTGGTCGCTGGATCCACTACCTGCGTCGGGAGCGCGACAACTTGCGCGCTGCGCTGGAATGGGGGTTGCGCGATGCGCATGACCCGCGCGCGGGCGTCGAATTAGTGGTGTGGCAGCACCCGTTGTGGGGCTTCTTCGGGCCGTGGCAGGAGACGACCGGGTGGCTTGAACTGGCGCTGAAGCATTGCGACGCGCAGACGCAGGCGCGCGAGCGGGCGATTATCCAGTCACTGCTCAGCGGTTACCTGGTGCTGGTGGACAACCCGCGCGCCGTTGCGCACGCCGCCGAAGCACTGGATAGCATCCGGCGCTTCGGCAGCCCTTACGAACTGCTGGTGCTTATACCCAGCCAGGCGACGGTGGAGCTTGAACGCAACAACCTTCCGCAGGTGCAGGCTTTATACGAGGAAGCGCTTGAACTGGCGCGCGATCTCGGCGTCGGTTCCATCCAGAATACGGCGCTATTTACGCTGGCGGAGGTGGCGCTGGCTCGGCGCGACCCGGAGCGCGCCGAAGCGTTGCTGCAGCAGGCGCGCCAGATCGGTGGCCTGCGTGACGACGCGCCGCATTTGAATAACCTGGATGGCACGCTGGCCTGTATGCGCGGCGACTACGCGACCGCCTTGCGCCTATGCAGTTCCGCGCTCGATGTCTTCCAGCGCGCGCACTTCATCCACGGCGTCGCCACGACCGAACACAGTCTCGGCGACATTGCGCTCTTCCAGGGCGACCTGCCCGCAGCGTTATCGCACTATCAGACCGGGCTGCGGCTGTTCAGCGCCAACGTCAACCGGCAGCGCTCGACCTGGTGTCTGGCCGGGATTGCTGCGACGCTGGCGATGGCCGAGAACCCGGAACCCGCGGTGATGTACTGGGCGGCCATCGAGAGCATCCGGGCGGCGATTGGCTCGCCGCGCCCGCCCTTGCGCGAAGACGACTATTGCGTGCGCGTCGACGCGGCCAGCGACGCATTGGGCGATGAACACAACGCCGTGCTGCGCAGTGACGGGCGCAGGATGAGTTTTGAGAGGACGGTAGAGGCGGCGCTGGCGTTAACGGCGCAGGCGCTCTGAGGTTTTGACAAGGAGCGTTGCAAAGACTGTGGCCGACTGCTTCAAGTTCCGCAACAAGATCGGTATTGATGTAGCTGTGGAGGCGCTCAAGGAGTGCCTTGCGCGCCGGCGTTGCAGCGTCAACGATCTGCTTAAGTACGCGCGGATCGATCGCGTAGAGCGCGTGATGCGCCCATATCTGGAGTCACTGGGCGCGACGTAAAGCATCGCCTCACGGGAAACCGACATAATGTGCATAATCGCCTATATGAGTTTTGAGAAGCTGTGTCATACTCTTAAGTAACGGGACCGGTTAATCGTATGACCTCGCAGACATCATTATCCAGCGACAAATTTCATACATTAACGATAAAGCAGATATCGGTCCGAGCATAGAAGAACTCACCCAACGTGTCTTACAACAAGCGACGGGGCAGGTGCAGGCCTGAGAGTTCTTGTCATCAGCACAAAGGAGGCATGGCATGTATAAACTCGCCGATGGTCGCACCATCAGCCTGAATCATTTATCTATTCACAGCACCTATGCGGGATTGATGGAAGGCAGTATCGAGGACGGCGCCCGAATCATTTTGAGAAATCTGGGTGACGGGTCCCATCAAAAGAATGAGCCAAAAGCCCTCATCACAATCATACCGAAGTCGCTACCATTACCTGGCTACACATGGGTGGCAATGCTAAGCTCACGGAGCCCAGCGCGCACCGACAATTCTGATTACATGTCCAAGATGTGGGTGCAATGGTACACCGAGAGGCTGGACCAAAGCGTCGACGCAGAGATTAATGCAGTGCTTCCTCTGATCGACTGGAATGCCTATGCCGAAGATTACGATTTTGTGCTCGGATGGTAAATTACAACCCTGAGACGCGTAACTTGTTTGCTATTGCAGCTCCAGCGGGCGCAGCGTTTTTGTATGAGAGGTATTGATTATGATCGCATCTATATACATCGAGGAATCACAGTTTCAATTCTCAGCCAGTGAATATAAAGAATGGGGCGCAGGTGAGTGGCACATTGGCGATGACGGCAAATTCGACAAAATGTTTCGGAGGATTGGATGTCTGAATAGAGGGGAAAAGACTTATGAAAACCAAGCCAAAGACAACCAAGTATTACCCCGAAGTCAAATACGCTGAATACCTCATTCAGAACCTGGAATTCCCGCGTGACGGCGTATTCTTTGAGAATTACGCGCTGGCACAGACCGTTATATCGGCAGATTCCGCTGGCACAGGTTACAGGGCGATTGGAGCAAAAGCCGTCGCAGACGTTTTATCAGACCAATTCCAGGCAGAATTCGAACGGCTCTATAGGATTAATCAACACAACTTGGTGAACGGTAGCGGCGGGATACAAACACTCAACGGCACACTTGTGAACTTGTGTGCAATTGATCCCCTGCGGCGTCGGTTTTGGCTCACCGACGTGAAGAGATATCAGACAGAAAATGGAAGACCGGGAAAAGCATACCCGCACCAACTTTTCGTATTGGCAGCGTCAAATTATCTTTTTATGTCGCTGGGGGATGAAGCTTTCAAGAACAGTGAACCCTATACATGGTCTTGCAGATGGGTCACCGCTGTTGCCGATGATGCAATTGACACAATCTCCTCGATGGGGATGCGATTCCTACTGGAATTGAGTTAACACACCGAGACGGTTTTTGCTCACCAGCGTTTTGCTCTGGCTGTATCTCAATACCTGTTCAGGACACTTGGTCAAAAAGCCTTCAAGTTGGACAGTCAGTTTGAGTGGTTTTCCAAGTTCATTGTGTTCGTTCCTGATGGCGCGACCGAGTATATTCCTGCATTAAAAAACGCGCAATTTGATCTGGAGCAGGGCTAAGTGGGGATGACACAGCGAATGATGACTATTAAAAAATAACTCCGTACACCGCACCTGGCCGACACGCGGGTCGGCCGCTACGTCATTAACCCACGTAGCGGCGTTGCCCTTTGCTGGAGGTCAGGCCGCACCTGGCCGACACGCGGGTCGGCCGCTACGTCATTAATCCACGTAGCGGCCGCTATGCGCCGTGTGGCCGTCTGATGTGGCGCATGCAGTCTGTACGGTTAATTTGCTTAATCTTCATAATTCGCCGCTGACACGCGAATGGTCTTAGATATGTGCCGTTTTGCGCAAGCCCATGGCCTTTGCAGGGGAAAGGCGCACAGCATTTCGTGAAACGCAGTATCCTTATACCAATCCACACAGGGATATACAGGATATTGCAATGATCAACTCTCCCATCACCATCTATATCAACTGGGCCGCGTACGACGAGCTTTCCGATAACGTCGAACTGACCGAGGCACTGGCGATGCGCCAGCTTGACGAGTTGCTGCGCCTGCGCCGTTCTGGCGCGCGCTTCGACTATTACCTCATGGACGCGTTCTGGTATGCGCGCGATGGCGCGTACCGGACGTGGCGCAAGCCGCACTGGCCGAATGGCCCGGACGCCTGGCTGGCGAAGTGTCTGGAGAACGACGTCAAGCCTGGGCTGTGGGTAGCAGGTAACTCGACGCACAGTCACGACCCCATCCCCGCCTGGCGTGATTCGCTTACCGCCGATGGCGGTTCGATGTGCCTGTTCAGCGGCGGTTTTCTGCCGCATTTCCTCGAGTCGCAACACCTTTGGGTTGAGCGCGGTGTGCGCATGTTCAAGTTCGATTTCATGAACCTGTCCGCGGCCACGCCAGAAATCGAACGCACCATGCTGCCGTCGGAGATCCGCGCGCAGAATATCGCCGCATTGCAGGCCGGGCTGAAGGTGTTCCGGCAGCAGCATCCGGAGGTGGTGCTGCTCGGTTACAACGGGTTGGAGGAATCGTTGTGGTTCGCGGGCGCCGCCCACTCGACGCAAGGCAACACCAGCCTGCCGTTCCGCAAGACCGTCGACACGAAGTGGCTGGAGGTGTTCGACGCGCTCTACTGCGGCGACCCGCGCCCCGCCGATGTCCCAACGATGAATTTCTGGCGCTCGAAGGACATTTACTCAGATCACATGGTGCGCATTTACGAGTTGAACGGCTTCCCACTCCGTTGTATCGACAACAGCGCATTCATGATTGGGACGACCGGCACCTGTTACTACCGGCGCACCTCGGCGTGGCAGGGCATGTTGCTGCTTGGTCTGGCGCGCGGCGGCTGGGCCAACACCTACTATGGCAACCTCGACCTGTTGAGCGACGAACAGGCGCGCTGGTTTGCGCGCGTTCAATCGCTCTACCTCGACCTGCAGGCATACGGACGCTT
>Ga0073936_10008703_pt1 | contig 12797 bp, 12 predicted proteins | sample AliMusrvi5mmetaG_FD_87041 | JGI IMG/M metagenome (GOLD analysis project Ga0073936, IMG submission 87041) | Freshwater lake bacterial and archeal communities from Alinen Mustajarvi, Finland, to study Microbial Dark Matter (Phase II) - Alinen... | ecosystem: Environmental > Aquatic > Freshwater >... | reverse complement strand
CAGGATCTGGGTGGCCAGTGGGGTCAGGTGTATGAGAAACACCTGGCGCTTGACACCGCGACCCGTCTGGAAAGCAACCTCAAGCAGCTCGGCTATCAGACGGTGATGACCCGCCGCAGCGATTATTTCATCACCCTGCCGCAGCGCGTCGCCATCGGCAACAGCTACAAAAATGCCATTTTCGTGTGCATCCATTTCAACTACACTTGGAAACAACAGGTCAGCGGCACGGAAACATTCTACTACAGCACCGAAGGCCAGCAACTCGCCCAATGCGTCCAGGGCTGCCTGGTCAACCGCACCCGCACCGTGGACCGCAGCGCGAAATTCGCCAGGTTTTACGTGCTGCGCAATTCGACTCTGCCGGCCATTCTGGTCGAGGGTGGATTCGTCACCAACGAATCCGAACGCAACCTGATGAAATCAGGCGGTTTCCGCGAAGCGATCGCCCGCGGTGTGGCCGAGGGCATCCAGCTCTATCGCCGCACCTATTGATCTCATCTCACGCGCTTTTCCCGTCCGCCTTGGGTTTGCGGATGGTGGGCGGAACGGGCGGGGCTGCCGGGATGACTTTTTCTATCGCTTCCACGGGGAGCCAACCGCGGGTTTTGGTGGCGAAGGCGACGTAGGCCCAGCGGCCGGATTCAGTGATTACCTCGCACAGCGAGCCGGCTGGGGCGTCGATGACTTCCGGCGAGGTGCGGGCGGCGTCGGCATGGAGCACGGCTTTATCGCCGATGATGACTGCCTGGCGGTCAATGGGTGCGAATTCGGCGTCATTGGGGAAATAGCGCCAGCCGAGACCGCCAGCGGCGGCCACCAGCGGCGCGACGATCAGCACCGCGAGCGCGCCCACCCGCAGCCGGACCCCGGAGCGCGTGGCGGGAAACACCAGCGCGGCAAGCACACACAGCCAGAGACCGGTCCAAAACACGCCTTGCCATACTCCTAACGGAACCCTGGCGAGGGCATACTGATACTCCGGCCGATGAACGGTGATGGCACCGCATTTGCGTTCGATGAAGCGGAGGTTCTGGCGGGATTCCTGGTGACCGGGATCGCGGACCAGGGCACGCCGGTAGTAAAGCGCCGCTTGGCCGGGAGAACCAGCGCGGTAACAGGCGTCGCCGATGTTGAAAAGCGTGTCGACCGAGAGATCCTCATAGTTTCCCCCATCCAGCCACAATTTGATCGCCTCGTCATAATTGGCGGAGTCATAGGCATCCATCGCCCGGTTTGATAGATCGGCGGCGCGGGACTGGCCGGTCCCGGTGGCTAACAGAAATAGCAGCGTCCAAGTCATGGCGGCCTTACGCAGCAATCTGAGGATGGCACCGCGTCGGTTGGGATCCAGCGCCGGCGCAGCGGGTTTTTCCTGGCGGAAACAAAGCGCGTCCCTTTCGGCGAGCACGGCCTTGATTTCCGGCAGCGGATGATCGCCGAGCCAGCGTTCGATGAAACGTCCGGCGGCCATCAGGAATCCTGTTTCGTCGGCACTCTTGATGCGTTCGATCTCGCGCAGTTCCAAAAGGCGGGTCTGGCGGACCGGGTTGACACGCCAGAGATGCCCGAAGCGCAGCCACAGTGCCCGGGCGATCAACCCGAGGGCGAGCAATGCGGCGACGGCATGGCCGAGCCAGGCGGGAAGGCGCGTGGAATGCGGCATGGTGAGAGGTGCCGCGCGCAGGACACCAAGGATGTCGGTCATGCGCTCGACCGGCACCGCCATCGCCTCGGGCGGTCGATCGGAATCCGGTTTGGGTGCCGCCGCGGGTTTCATCTTCAGCGGGATCGGGTCGGTGGTGACGGTCTTATAGGTTGCTTCCTTGGGATCAAAGAAAACCAGACGGAAGGCAGGAACCGCACCCTTGAGTTCCAGCGGTCGCATGAATTGGTGAAACACGGTGGTCCCGGAAAGCTCGCGCCGTTCATCGCCCCGCTGTTCGGCGGCGGCTTCGTAAATTTTCCAACCGCTCGCATCCGCCGGCTTCGGCGGGCGCATCGTATCGAGATTGCCGCTGCCGCTCACCACAATGTCCATGGGAATCGGATCACCTTCCTGCGCCGATGTCATCGTCGTTCTAACATCCAGCTTGAAACTGCCGACCGCGTTATCGAATCCTGCCGGCGCGCCTTGCGGGAGTGGCTTGGTTTCGAGGTCGAGCCGTTGGATGGTCAGATTCACCTCCTCGGAAACCAACCGCGGGTAACCATCAATGACCGACTGCACGGTCATCAGGCGCAACGAAGCCGGGCCGATGCCGGCCTTGCCGGTGCGGGTGGCGGTGAGCGTGCTGGGATAGGCCACGGCAACATACGGCTGGCCTAACAGAATGATATTGCTGCGCCACAGGGACGGCTGGAAGCGCCAGGCCGTGACACCATCGCGCTGGAAATCCGGAATGCCCCAATCTTCCACCGCCAGATCGCGGGGAACGAAGATCTTGATTTCCACCGGTATGGTTTCACCCTCGTAGGGATGGGCATTCATGACGCGGAACGCGCTGGCATAACGGATTTTGTTAGCTCCGGCACCCGCTTCCGACCATTGCAACTCGTCCGGATTGAACACCATGAATTCAAGCGGCTCGGTGCGGATCTTCACGCCCCCGACCGTCACCTCGACCGGCGGCACCACATGCCGCCCGGTATCATAACTGGAAAGTTGGTACCCGACAACATATTCGAGCCGTCGTCCAGAGATCTGTCTCGGAATCGCGCGTGGGTCCTCCTGGCGGATCTCCACGCCCGGCAACCCGGGAATCACGGGAATCCCGGTAGGTCTGACGTCGGTAACGGCGATCTCCAGCCGCGCCACCTCGCCACGGGCGAGAAAACGGGTGGAGAGCCGGCTGCATACCTCGGCACCGGCGGACGCGGGAATGAGCCACCATGCGGCCAGCAATATACCGAGTCCGTTTTGATTTATTGTTCCAGTCATGACATCACCAATCCTGTTTGGGTGGTTGGAATTCGCGTCGGCCGGGTGTGAGCGGACCTTTTTCGAGATCCGCGTTTTCCTTGAGAATCCTCCGGGCACGTTCTTCGGGTGTTTCATTGGGTTCGGTTTTGCCTTTGGCGGCATCCTGGTCGTCCTTTTTGTTTCCGGACTTGTCATCGGGTTTTTGTTGATCCTGATTGGTGTCGTTCTTCGGGTTGTCGTCGCCCTTGCCCTTGTCGCCGGGCGGCTTGGAGCCTGTATTGTCGTCCGCGCCTTCGCCGTCCTTTTTTTCCTTGGGGTCGCCATCGCCTTGTTGCGGGGGTCCCTCGCCGGGTTGGGGTTGGGGCAGCGCCTGTTCGGATTGTTGTTTGTCCTCCTGAATCAGCTCCGCCAGACGTTTCAGATAGATCAGCGTGATCTTGCGGTTGTTGTTGGCGGCGGCGTTGGCGGGGGCGATGGCGCGGGTGGAATCGTAGTGGCGCACGGCATCCGTCCAGTTGGTGATCAGCGCCTGCATGCCCGCGAATCCAGCGGTGTCGTCCCCGGCGGGATCCGCGGACTCGCGCAGTTTCGCCAGACGATCCTTGACCAGCGCGTCGAATTTCGCCAGGTCGGGAACCTGGGAGCTTGCCTGCGGATAGGATTCGTCGGTCAGGTTGCGCCAGCCAAGTTGAAACAAGGTGTTACCCAGACCGGTGTGGCTGTTAGACAGGACTGCGGAATCGCCGGACCGCAGGGCGCTACTGAATGCCGAACACGCACGCTTGAGATCTCCCGCCCGGTAGGCTGCGGTGGCTTCACCCAAGCGGAATCTCGCCGCACGCTCGTCCGAACGCGCGTTGTTCGCGAGTTTGGCATAGGCATCCCGGGCCTCCGGATATTGCTTGCGCTGCAGCGCATCCTTGGCCGCCGACACGCCGTCGGCCCGGACCGCAATGGGTGTTAGAACCAGCGTGGCGGCGGCGATCGCGGCATGGCGGATCCTCCGCCAGCGGGTGCCGGCGAGAATCGAGCCTGCCAGGAAAATGATCGCCGGCAGGGTGAACCATTGATAGAATTCGATGTAAACGGTGCGTTCGCGACCTTCCATTTCGAAGGCGTCGAGGTCCTTGACGACGGATTTCACCATTTGTGGCAGGTCCATGCCGGATCCGGCGACTGCGAATCGACCCTTGGTTTCCGCAGCGAGTTCGCGCAGCGCATCGGGCTGGAGCCGGCTGATGACCGGCTTGTGGGAACGATCCACCATGTGTTTTCCTGGAACCTCGGGATCCGGGACGTAATCGCCATCTTCGGTGCCGACCCCGATGGCAAGGATATAGACACCCGCGTGCACGGCCTCGGTGATGGCGGATTGGAGATTGCCCTCATGCTTTTCACCATCGCTGAGAATCACCAGCGCGTTGTTCTTCTGTCCGGTTTTCCGCAGAGTATCGGCAGCGAGATGGACGGCCTCGGCCAGGTTCGATCCGCCCACCGGTGCCCAGGTTTCATCGATCTGCTCGACGGTTTCGCGGACGGCCGCGTGATCGACGGTGAGCGGCGCATAAACATACGAGGCACCGGCGAAGCCGATGAGTCCGATGCGTTCGTTCGGCATGGCATCCAGCATTTCGTAGATGACCGTTTTCGCCTGCGCCAGGCGGTCTGGTTTGACATCGCGCACCCGCATGCTGCGTGAAAGATCGAGCGCGATGAGCAGATTGCGACCGAGGGATTTTTCGGTGCGGACGCCGGCATCCCCTTGCGGGCGGGCAAGCGCGATGAGGATTGTGGCTCCAGCAGCTAACAGAAACAGCAGGGCAAACCAGCGGGGCAGCGGACTGCCGCCGCGCAGCAACACGCCGCGCAGGCGGGGCGCGACAAAGGCCGACCATTGCTTGCGCCGGAGCCGGGCCACCACAACCGCAGCCCCTCCCAGCAACGGGAACAGGACGAGCAGGATAAACCAGGCGGGTTGGGCGAATTTCACCGGATCAGGGGGCAGGTGGCGGATTGAGGGCGAGCAGGGTGACTGCGGCGAATACCGCCAGCAGTGTGAAACCAAGGAACCATGGAAACAACTCCGTATCATCGATCACGGCATAGCTTTTAGCATCCGTTTTTTCGAGTTGGTCGATGGTGGTGAAGGTTTTCCTGAGCGATTCGAGATCCTTCGCCCAATATTGTTCGGCCCCGGTGAGCTCGGCGATTTTCTGCAGCGTGGGCAGATCGAATTCCTGATAGGGGAAACGCATGACGCTGCGATCAACGCGACCTTCCACGGTGCCGATGGCGATGGTGTAGATCTTGATGCCGAGGGTTTTGGCGTATGCGGCCGCCTCTAACGGGGAAATCTTGCCGGAGTTGCTGGCACCGTCGGTGATGAGCACGATGATCTTGCTCTTGGCGTCGCGGGCATCGAGGCGGGTGGCGGCGGCGGCCAGCGCGGAGCCGATGGCCGTGCCCTGGTCCTGGACGGTGCCGCGGTTATAGGGATCGTTCAGGCGGAGGTCGGCCAAGGCGTTGCGCAGCCACTTGTGGTCGAGCGTGATCGGGCTGGCATCGCGCGGCCGGCCGGCGAATGCGATCAGTCCCATGCGGTCATCGGGCCGCTTGCGGATGAAATCATCAACCACCATTTTCGCGACATCAACGCGTCGCACCGGAGTTCCCCCGTCGAGGAAATCATCGATTTCCATCGACAGCGACACATCGAAGGCAATCATGATGTCGATGCCGCTGGCGGTGCGGTTCTGGAATTCCTCCCGCCACACGGGACGCGCCATCGCGAACACAGCGCCCACCAGCGCAACGAAAGCCAGGGGCAAACCAAAGCCGCCCGCCGTGCGGCGGACGCGTTGGCCGAGGCTGATCAGCACGGATAGATTGGGGAATGTCACCGCCGCTTCCGATCCCCGGCCACGCCGCAAAACCAGCAGCACCAGCGCAAGCGGCAGCACCAGCAGCCAAACAGGTTGGGCAAAACGAAAATGATCCAAAAACGTGCTCATGCGGCAAATCCGTGGTGCAGGGTTTCCAACAGCGAGCGGGCTTCCCCGACAACCTCCGCCGCCGCCACGGCGGGCGGCTCGGGAGCGTATTTCATCGCGGCCAAACAACCGAAACCGGCTGCGGTGGCCACGCGGGCCTCCGCAGTCAGCGCCAGCAGTGAGTCATGCCGCGAGACGAATTCCTCGTGCGTCTCATAGAGCGCGGGATCATCCGCCGCAACTGACAGATATCTCCTCAGGATCAGCGAACACAACACCGCAGCCTCCCGGACGTCATCCGTAACAACCGCCGCAAGGGCTGCAATACCCTCGCCAAACGCCACCTCGCGGCGTTTGGCGATCCCGTCGACCGCCGGTTTCCTTTGCCGCAGATAGATCAGCGCCGTGATCCCTAACAGCACCACGATGCCGCCGGGAATCAGCCACAGCCACCATGAAAAACCGGGAATCAGCGTCTCGGGTGACGCAGGTTCCAGCAATTCGAGATTCTTGGGGTCGCCGTCCATCGGATTCATCGGGCGCGTTTGCGGCTGCGGCGTTTGAGCAAGCGGTGCAACGCCGCCAGGGTATCACCATGGGTGCTGAGATCGGCGAAATCAATACCATGTTTCCGAAACAGCGAACTCACCCCCTCCTGATGACGATGCATCAGTTTGACATAACCCATACGCAGGTTCGGGTTGTCAGTGTTGACCTGGGTTTCGATGCGCGTCTCCGGATCGATCATGACGACTTTTCCCGCCCTGGGCAAGCGGGTTTCCAGCGGGTCCATCACGCGCAGGGCGACGGTTTCGTGTTTGCGGGCGAGCTTGCCCAGCGGGCGGTCCAACGGGTCGGAGAAAAAGTCGGAGATGAGAAACACCAACGATTTACGGCGCAGCGTGCGCACCAGGAAATCGCAGGCCTCAGCCACCGAAGTGCCGGGATTGGCGGGCTTGGCGACGAGGATCTCGCGGATCATGCGCAACAAATGGATGCTCCCCTTTTCCGCAGGCACAAATAGCAACGGCTCGGCCGCGAAGATCATCAAGCCCACCTTGTCGCCGTTGTGCAAGGCGCTGAACCCCAACACCGCCGCAATCTCCGCCGCAATCTCCCGCTTGCTCAGCGACACGCTGCCATAGTCCGACGACCCCGAAACATCCACCGCCAGAATCACCGCGAGTTCCCGCTCTTCATGGAATTTCCTGACAAACGCGGTGTTCATGCGCGCCGTCACGTTCCAATCGATGAAACGCACCTCGTCCCCATGCTGATACTCGCGGAAATCATCGAAATCCAACCCCTGCCCGCGGAATGATGATAGATACTCCCCCGAAAACGACTCGCGCACCAAGCGCCGGGCCTTGATCTCCAGCTTGCGCACCCGCGCCATCATTTCCTCTATCTGGTCGTCCGTGGTCACTGTGGGGATTGGCTGTTAGCTATGATCCGCTCTTCAAGAGCTCCGTTCGCGAGTCATCAGTCACGAGTCATGGGTCATGGGTCATGGGTCATGGGTAAATATGCTGGCGCGTTCTTCTTCACTTCACTCATGACTCATGACCCATGACTCATGCCCCGTCTACGGCACCGGCACTTTGCTCATGATGCGTTCGATGATGGAATCGGTGGTGATTTCCTCGGCTTCGGCCTCGTAGGTCAGCAGGATGCGGTGGCGCAGGACGTCGAGGGCCATGTCCTTGACATCCTGCGGGGTGACGAACGCGCGGCCGTGCATGAATGCCAAGGCGCGAGCGGTGAGCGCCAGGTTGATGGTGCCGCGCGGGGATGCGCCGGCGCGCACGAGGTTTTTAAGCGGGGCGTCCACCAGCACGGGGAAGCGGGTCGTATAAACGATTTGCACGATGTATTTGCGGATCGCCGGATCGATGTACACAGCGTTGACCAACTCGCGCGAGGCCGCCACCTGCTCGGGCGCGGCGACACTGCGCGTCTTGTGGGGCGGCGTGGACGTGGCCATCCGGTCGAGGATGAGGAGTTCCTCGTCCTTGCTCGGGTAGCCCACGTTGACTTTGAGCAGGAACCGGTCGAGCTGGGCTTCGGGCAACTGATAGGTCCCTTCCTGGTCGATCGGGTTTTGGGTGGCCAGCACCAGAAACGGTTCGGGTAACGGATAGGAATGATCGCCCAGAGTGACCTGGCGTTCCTGCATGGCTTCCAACAGGGCGGATTGCACCTTGGCCGGGGCGCGGTTGATTTCGTCGGCGAGGATCAGGTTGTTGAAGATTGGGCCGAGCTTCGGCTCGAAGCGGGTCGCCTGCGGGTGATAAATCATGGTCCCCACCAGGTCCGCCGGCAACAGGTCCGGGGTGAACTGGAAACGGGCGAACGAGGTGTGGAGAGATCCCGAGAGCGCCTTGACCGCCAAGGTCTTGGCCAATCCAGGCACCCCTTCCAACAAAATGTGACCGTTGCACAGCAGGCCGATGAGCAAGCGGTCCACCAGCCGTTCCTGGCCCACCAGAACGCGTCCCATTTCATCCTTCACCGCTTGAATCCAGCCGCTGGTTTCCGCGATACGTGCTTGCAGGTTTTCCATTGTCATTGGTTTGCTGGGCGAATTCTGGCAGGGTCTGCCAATCCTGCAACCCGCAAAGCGCAACCAACCCCGCCCTTTGCCCGAAATTCCGCCAAATCCGGGTTAAGGAGCGACGACACTCTTGTCGTCGGGGGAAGGAAAGCCCATGGAATCGCGCCTGGGGCAGACCTTCATGGTCCGCGCTTCTGCAGCACCACAGGAGTGTGGTGCCTCCATAGGGAGCGACGATGGCGGTGGGCGGGTGGCGAAATCCACAGTTGAAATGGTTCGCTTTTTCGTATGGCGGGCTATGATCGCCGCCGCCACCCGCCCATGTCCGCCAACATTTCCGTTCCAGCTTGCACCGCGATCCTCGTGGCCGCAGGCTCAAGCCGCCGCATGGGCATGGACAAACTGGCGTGGCCGCTCGCCGGCGTGCCTGTCCTGCGCCGCACCCTCGATGCCTTCCTCGCGGCGGATTCCATCGCCGCCATCGTCGTGGTCTGCCCGGAAGAACGCTGGCGGTTGTTAGGCGGGCCGGAATTCCCGAAGCCCGTCACCCGCGTGGACGGTGGCGTGAACCGCCAGGATTCCGTGGCCAACGGACTGGCGGCGATCATTCCATCCTCCCGCTATGTCGCCGTGCATGACGGGGCGCGGCCGCTGATCGCGCCGCAAGACATCGACCGCTGCGTGGCTGCGGCCATCGAACACCGGGCTGCAACCCTCGCGAGCCGCGTCACCGAAACGATGCAACGATCTGATGCCGAGGACTTCAGCACGGAGCCAGTAAACCGGGAACACCTTTGGCGCATGGAGACCCCACAGGTGTTTGAAACGGCCTTATTATGGGAAGCTTGTGCCGTTTTGAGTGTGCGAGGCGTGGTTTTGACGGACGAGGTGACAGCGGTGCAATTGTGCGGCACGCGGGTGAAATTCATTGAATCCCGCCATGCCAACCTGAAGATCACCACGCCCGCCGATCTCGCGCTGGCCGAGGCACTGCTATCCATCAAACCATGAGCCAGGCAACTTACGAATGGCAGCGCATTCCCAAGGGGCCGCGGCTGGCGGTGGCCAGAGTGGCGGCTAGCGAGTGTGCGGCATTGACCATCCATGTGCCGGCGGGCAGCAGGCATGAGGCGGGCTTGCCCGCCGGACTCGCGCATTTCGTCGAACACATGGTTTTCAAGGGCACGGCCCGCCGCAGCGCCCGCGAACTCAGTCTGGAAATTGAAAGCGCCGGTGGCCAGATCAATGCCTGCACGGCGGAGGACCAGACGGTTTACGAAGCCCGCGGCGAAGCCGAAATGCTCCCCGTGCTCGCCGACGTGCTCTGCGACATGGTCTGGCACGCGACGTTTCCAGAACCCGAAATCCGTCTCGAACGCGAAGTCATCGGCGAGGAAATCACGATGTACCGCGAGTCGCCCGCCGACCACATCGGCGACCTCGTTTCCAGCGCCCTGTGGGGCGACCATCCCTTGGGAAACCCGATCTCCGGCTCGGCGGAGTCGGTAATGCGGATCAAGCGCCATGGCTTGTTGGATTTCCGCAACCGCCATCATTTTCGCGACGATCTGGTCATCGCCGCCGCCGGTCCATTTTCGCTCGACGAGGTGCTGGCCGTGATGTTGCCCCACCTGCCGAAAGTTTTCCACCCGGGCGAGGCTGCCCAGCCCTTCGATCGAACCGCCGTTCCGACCCGCACCGTCACCGACCGTCGCGACACCGACCAACTCCAACTCGCGCTCGCCTGGCACACGCCCGGCCGCCATGCGGAATGCCGCCATGCGCTCCGCCTGCTGAGCATGATGCTCGGCGAATCTTCCAGCTCGCGGTTGTTTCTCGAACTGCGTGAGGAACGCGGCCTGTGCTATCAGATTGGCAGCGACGTCACGCTGTTTCATGAAACGGGTGCTTTCGAGATCAACGCCGGCCTCGACCCCGACGCCCGCGACGAAGCCCTCGCCTGCATCACCCGTGAAATCAACGACCTCATCGCCCGTGGCCCGCTTCCCGGCGAGTTGGAACGCGCCCAACGCCTCATGATCGCCCATAGCAAACTCGCCTTCGAATCCACCGCCTCCCACGCCACCTGGGCTGGCGAGGGCGTGCTCGACTTCGACCGCATCCCCCCGCTCGCCGAGTGGCGCGACCAAGTGCTCGCGGTCACCGCAGCCGATGTCCAGTCCATCGCCCATGCGATCTTCCAAAACCAATCCCCCGCCACTGCGGAGATCGGTCCGCTGGGCCACTAGCCTTTTGGTTGCTTGGCGCGATATTCTTCCAGGCATGGAAAACGGCCTGGCACCGTGAGTGCCAGGCCGTTGATGAAGCCGAAGGATGATGTGAGGACGGCCCGCTTATGGATCACCGGCAGAGGCCTGCGGCGTCCGGGCATTGGGTGTTGAGGCTCGGGCACTGGGTGGTGGCCACGGGGCACTGGGTGACGACATTTGGGCAATGGGTGGCTACCGACGGGCATTGGGTGTCCAGCGTCGGGCACTGAGTGGTGGTGGCCGGGCATTGGGTGGAGACCAGAGGACACTGGGTGGGTGATTGCGGATAATAAGTAGGTCCGCATTTGCTAGAGACCGGGCAGATGGTGGGATCCGTGGTCGGACAGACGGTTGCTTGGGTCGGGCACTGGGTCTTGTTGATCGGGCAGATCGTGACGTCCGCCGTGCTACCCGCACATTGGGTCGGATTGGTCGGGTCCGGGCAGGTGGTGGGTTGGCTGGCGCACTGGGTGGTGGTGCTGGTGCATTGGGTGGCCACTTTCGGGCAGGTGGTGGTGTTCACCGGGCACTCGGTATCCTTGGTCGGGCAGATGGTCACATTGACCGGGCACTGGGTGGCCAGGGTCGGGCAAACGGTGCTGCTCGTCGGGCATTGCGTGTCACTGGCAGGGCACTGGGTGGTCAGGCTCGCACAAGTGGTCACGGTGAGCGGGCAGGTCGTTTGCGCCACCGGACATTGCGTTTGATAGGCCGGGCAGGTGGTTTGCAGGACCGGGCATTGGGTTTGCGTGGTCGGGCATTCCGTTTGTTTGGTCGGGCAGGTGGTGGTGGCCACCGGACACGTCGTGGCAGATGCCGGGCAAGTGGTGGTGGACGTTGGGCACTGGGTGGGGACTTGCGGGCAATAGGTCGTGGCACCGAAGACGCATTCAGTGGCTGTCAGCGAACATACGGTGGGCGATTGGATGCACTGGGTGACCAAGGCCGGGCAGTGGGTTGAGGAGGCCGGGCACGAGGTGCTGACCGCCGGGCAATTGGTGGATTCCACCGGGCAGGCGGTGGTTTTGCTGGGGCACAGAGTGTCCGAGGGCGGGCACTGGGTGGCAACGTTCGTGCAGGTGGTCGCGGTAGCCGGGCACTGGGTCTGGACGAGCGGGCACTGGGTGGCGCTAGCCGGGCACTGGGTCTGGACGAGCGGGCAAACAGTGCTGACCGCCGGGCAGTTGGTGGATTGCTGCGGGCACTGGGTCGGGGACGTGGGGCACGAGGTGGTTACCAACGGGCATTGGGTGGCGGCCGCAGTGGCCGGGCACACGGTGGTGGTTGTCGGGCAGGATGTCGAGGTTCCCGCCGGGCATACGGTTTGCTGGATCGGGCATTGGGTCGGGGCCGGTTGGCTCGGGCATTGCGTAGCGGTCGCCGGGCAGGCGGTGGCGCTAAGCGGACATACGGTGGGAGTCGCCGGGCAGTAGGTGGTTCCTAGCGGGCAGGTGGTTTGCTGGACCGGGCAGGTGGTCGGGGTGGCCTTGTCGGGGCAGATGGTGGTGATGATCGGGCAGGTGGTGGCCGCTTGCGGACAAAGCGTGGTTGCCGTCGGGCACAGCGTTTGGCTTGGCGGGCACTGCGTTGCTGTTTGCGGGCAGGTGGTGGTGGTGCCGGCAGCCGAGCCGCAAACCGTTGGTGTCAGCGGGCAGGTGGTGTTACTGATCGGGCACTCCGTGGCCAGTGTGGGGCACTGGGTGCTCACGGTCGGGCAGATGGTCGGTTGACCCGCCGGGCACTGGGTGGTGACCACCGGGCAAGTGGTTTGTGTGACCGGACAGATCGTCGCGGCGGTCCCGGAAATTGGGCAGATTGTGGTGTTGGTCGGGCACTGGGTTTGCACGACCGGACACTGGGTGGCAGCGGCTGGACAATTGGTGGCGACTTGCGGGCACTGGGTCGTGGTCGCCGGGCAGAAGGTCGCACCGGCTGTCCCGGCAGGACAGATCGTCTGCTTCACCGGGCAAACGGTTTGGGTCGTTGCGTCAATCGGACACACCGTGGTCACCAACGGGCATTGGGTGTTGCTCGTCGGGCATTGGGTGGTCACCGGGGTG
>Ga0073936_10008702_pt1 | contig 12799 bp, 10 predicted proteins | sample AliMusrvi5mmetaG_FD_87041 | JGI IMG/M metagenome (GOLD analysis project Ga0073936, IMG submission 87041) | Freshwater lake bacterial and archeal communities from Alinen Mustajarvi, Finland, to study Microbial Dark Matter (Phase II) - Alinen... | ecosystem: Environmental > Aquatic > Freshwater >... | reverse complement strand
TGTCACACCCACGAAGACATCAGAGAGAACCCCATGGGTTTTGAAGAAAAGCAAGAGCAGGGCGCAGCCCACAAAGCCGCCGGCGATGACCCACGCGACTTCCCGCACCCGGATCCATCCCGCCCACCAGAACAGGATGGTCGCCATGCCGATCCACGGTCCCAGTTGCAGCCCCGTCCATACGGCGACACCCGCGCTGAGCGCCGCCAGCGGTCCACGCCATTCACGGCGGGAGCAGGCCAGCGCCAGCACGAAAACGAGCAGGTTGACCAGCGCCAGAATATCAGGACGGGAACATCGGTAGGCGAAGCTGACGGTGTAGCCGCAATGGATGAGCGGAATGAGCAACAGCCGCGCCGCAGGGTGGGTCACCAGGCGGAAGCGCCCTGCCGCCCACCAGATGATAAGCGCCGCCAGAGTGATCAACACATAGTTGAGAGCGTGGAGGGCCAGCAAACTCTGACCAGCCAAGTGAATCCAACCTGCCAGAAGCAGGGAGTAGAGAGGCGTGTTCGCAGCCCAAAAGGCTCCCGGCGGTTGGAGCGGCCAAGTGGAGGTAGTAAAGGCTCCTTGGGTGGCAAGATTGATGGCCGGCTCAGAAAGCCATATTTCGTCACCCCACGGAGTAGGAAATATCGAATAGGTAAACAGATCCAGCAGCAACAGGGCGGCACTGAGGAGCAAAGCCCAGAGCAGAGCCCGCTGTGAGGTCATCTGGAAAGTCGCGTGGGGGCTGTTCATGGTCGTAATCATGGAAGACTGAGTGCTGGTCTTAACTTTGATCGGTAGGGAGAAACACGTATTGATACCCGTGCTCCCGGAGGCCACCCGGTGTCAGTCAGGCATCGGCAAACTGATGACTTTGGCGGGATTGCCGGCGACCGCGACGCCGGCTGGAACGTTCTTGGTAACCACGGAACCCGCACCGATCACCGCCCCATCACCTATGATGACTCCCTTCAAAATGATACAGTGGGCGCCCACAAAAACCCCCTTGCCTATCACAATTGCCGCCTTTTTCATCGCATGATCGCTTCCCAGTGGAATCTCGTGCATGTCAGAGTCGCAAATCAAACATCCCGCTCCAACAGCGGAATTCTCGCCAATCTCAATTCCCACCGCTGCGATCAACCGGGAGGACGAAACGCCACTGCCGGCTTTCAATTCTATAATCGCTCCATCCTCGGCGCACAATGCCATCGCCCCGGACACGTTCAATGAATTGCACCATCTGGCCGCATTGACCGTGACAAAGGGATGGATAATGATCCGTCCGGCACCCTTCCGGCGCACATGAACGAATCCCTGAATGATGCTCTCGCGGGAAACCCTGCACCCTCTGCAGCGCAACCAGAGCCAACCTGAAATCCGCAAGCAGCGCAAAATCAGGTCTTTCAAGACTGCATGGAAGCGCTTCGACATCAGGATCGGAATGGATATTCCTGCCGGAGTTTGGTCCGGTCATTCCTTCGCCAGAACATAATTGCCTATGACCAGCGCATCCATTCCATTATCGTAAAAGCAGCGAATCGCATCCCTTGGATGGCTCATGATCGGCTCGCCCATGAGATTGAACGACGTGTTCATCACCAGATATTCGCCGGTCAACTCTCCGAATTCGTTCAGAAGATTCCAATAACGCTCATTGAAATCTTTTTTCACTGTTTGTGGCCGCAGTGTCTGGTCGGCATGCACCACCGCGGGAACTTTGTTTCGTTTCTCCTGCTTGCAGGTGAAACTTGTAATCATAAAGAACTCGTCGCGGCAGAATTCCAGATAATCCTCTTTCTTCTCCCACAGGATCGAGGGGCAAAATGGCCTGAAACCCTCGCGGAATTTCACTCGCGCGTTGATGATATCCTTGTTTTCCGACCGGTTGGCGCTCATCAGAATCGATCTGTTGCCAAGCGCGCGCGGACCGCTTTCCATCCTGCCCTGGAACCATGCCACAATCTTGTTTTCGGCCAGCAGTTCGGCCGCATATCGCGATGGATCATCCACCCACTTATAGCGGATCTTCCTCAAATCAAGTATTTCACGAATCTGCTCGTTTGAATACTCGTTGCCGAAATACAGATGTTCCAACACAGGATACGGGCATCGCGGATTCATTTGATGGCAGGCATACAATGCGGCACCCACAGCGAGTCCGGAGTCACCCGCATTGGGGAATATGTGCTGTTTCGCAACCCTGCCCGTTTCCCAGATATGCTGATTCAATTTCACATTCAGGAAAATGCCCCCGGCACAACTCAGATTCGCCGTGTTCTCCCTTTCCAACCATGGAAATACAATCTCGAACATCTGTTCCTCGAGAACGCGCTGACCCTCGGCGCTGATGTCTTCTTTTCCGTATTTCCTTACCAGCGCCTCGATTTCATACGCCTCATCAAAGTGAAACTGAAGCACTCCAGCCTCATTCCATTCGTGAGGCCTGCCGAAATCGTGGGGCGAGACCAGTTCGCCATCCTTGAACCTCGGATGGAACCCGGCCAACACACCCCGACAGTTTTCCGGATTGCCGTATGGCGCCAATCCCATGGTTTTCCCTTCACCATCGCCATGCCACCATCCGATCCCCTCCGTGACGTTGCCATAAAACCAACCCAGTGAGGCGGAAGTACCCCATTTGCGGAGAGGCGTGATCTTTCCGTGCTCGCCCAGCCACACGCAGGTTGACAGCCCGTTGCCGGTCCCATCGGCGGTTACAATCAATTGTTTATCGGGTGTGCCGCTTGTGAAATATGCGGAAGCGGCATGCGCGAGATGATGGTTCACATTGAAAATCCGCGTTTTCGGGTTGACTTTGAAGCGCTTCATGTAAAGCGGAAGTCCCTTGAGGGAAGATCCCTTCTTCGCGCGCAGGTAGTCAATCACCATTCTTTGCTTGGACCTTTTCTGTTCCTTCCCTGCGGGAAACTCAAACAGGAAATTCAATTCCGTCCGTTGGTCCTCACTGCAAATTGCGATGGCATCAATGTCATCCATCGTAAGATTCCCCAAAACCAAACACTGATCCACAGCCTTGAACGGCAATCCCGAGTAGTGTTTGATCCTTACAAAACGCTCCTCCTGAACGTCCGCTATGATGCGGCCATCAATTATCAGAGCGGCGCAACTATCATGCCCCTGGTGTATTCCTAGTATATTCATATGGATGAAGAATTGAATTTGAACTTAGGCGCCGCTCACACTTCCGGCGCGGAAAACGTGATCCGCTTCACGAAATAATGAAACAGCACGCTGAGAGAGTTCTTGATCGCCTTTTGCGAAACCCGCGGGGATGGCGCCCGGTAGTGGATCGGCACTTCCATGATCCGGCGGTTCCGCAGGAGATAACGCAACTCGGTCTGATAGAAGTGGGCGGTTGACAGGATCTTCGTCTCAAGGATCTTCTTGACGACGTCCGCATGATAACCCTGGTATCCCGAGGTCATGTCCTTGAGCCCGGCACCAAGAAGAAGCTTGGCGAGAATCGTTCCGGTTCGGGAGAAAAACCGCCGCTTCAGTGGGGATCCGACATTGGATCCGCCGTTGATATATCTGCTTCCCAACGCGCATTCGTTGCCCTCGTTCAGAACCCGCAGGAACATTGGAATCGCGTAGGGATCGTGCGACAACCCGGCGTCCATTTCGATGATCAGCCGGTGGCCGCGCTCCACCGCTTCCCGCAAACCGCGCAGATATGCGTCCGCGATGCTCCGGTTCTCAGGTGCCCAGACCACATGGAACCGCGGATCCGCCGCAGCCGTCGCCCGGCACAATTCAAGCGTCGCATCCTTGGAAACGTTGTCCACGACGAAATAGACCGTTCCGCATTGCAGTTTGTCCAGCACGTCCGTCACCGCCGCCAGCAAGGGCACGTAGTCCGGTTCCTCATTCGCCATCGGCACCACCAAAGCCCAGTTCTTTTCGTAAATTAACATAACTATCGGTTTCTATTTGTTAGATGCGGTTGCGGCGGCCTTGATTCCCGAAGCCACTGCGACATCGGAATTCATGTGTTCCCAATGACCCCAGCGGCCCAGAGGCAGGATGTTTTCCGCTTCGGCCCAGCGATGGATTCGCTCAACCAACACCGGTTTATCGAGGGTGTTGACCGGATAGGCGAATTCATTGCGGTGCCGGAAACCATCGGTATCCGGTGACACCCGTGCGTTGGTTTCGGTCCAATGGCCGCGCGATCCGGGTGCGAAATTCGAGCGGGCGAGGATCCGGTGATAGCTGATGCGTTCATCGGGTTCGTAAATCCAGTGGGAAGGACCGGCGCTGTTCTCGCCATGATAATCGACATCGATGGGAACGCTCACCAATCCGTCCGCAGCAGAGGCGCTTTCAGTTGGCAACGCGCCGGCTTTCGCCCAGACCGACCATGGGATGGAATTCACAATGACATCGGCCGCGAACTCGCCGTTGACCAAACGTTTTTCCAGATCGACGGCGGTGACCGGCATGTTCAATCTGAGGCGGTCGCCCAAGGCGTCGCCCATGCGTCGCCAGACTTCGCCGTAGCCATGATTCGCGGGGTAGAGAAATTCCCCGTGAGCTGGCAGCGCGCCGAACATGCGGCGTTGCAGGCAGCTCATCAGGGTTTGGCGGAACGAAACATCAGGCAGTTTATAGAGCCAGTAGGTGCCGAGCTCGTTAAGCGGCATGCGCCATAACTTCCGATTGTAGGGCAGCATGTATTCATCAGCGATTTTCGCGCCGAATTTCCACCGGCACCAATCCTCAAACGCGGCGGGCATTTCCGCACCTCCAACACAACCGGCCTGGGCGATGGCTTCCAGATAGTCCGCTTGAGCCTCGACCGGGAATTGCCACAGATTGGCCTCCAGCGGATGGTCGATCTCACATCCGCGCAACCTGATCTTGGCCACTCGGGTGTGGCGGATCCACTCGTTTTCCGGCAGGAACCGGAATAACAGATCCAGCACTTCACGGTTGCGCACGTCGAGGAAATGGCCACCACCGATGTCGAGCGGCGCGCCATCGACCATCATGCTGCGACACAGGCCGCCGCACACTGCCTCCTTTTCCAGGACCACGAACGAGTCCTCACCCCGGGCCAGCAACGCGTGCGCGAAGGCAAGTCCGGACGGACCCGCTCCGAGAATGAGGAATTTGGTCCGTTGCTTCATCGTGGTCATGATAGGATATGAATTCAAGACGGATCGCCAGCCAATTCTTTCGCCGCTTCCGCCAGGGGCATCCGCGCTTCAAATTGGAAATCCCGCCGTGCCGGATCGCAATTGCCGGCGATATCGAAATGGAATTTTCCGGCGGCATGGATCGTGGGATGCAGCACGCCAAGCGTGCCCATTGCGCGGTCCAGCAGGTTGAAGCATGCGCATGCGGGAACCGGCAGGTGGAACGGCCGATAGGGAACCTTCATTGCCTGGGCGATCGACGCGTAGATCTGATCAACCGTATGGGGCGTGGGATCACAGATCCAGTACCATTTCCCAAAGGATTCCCGGCAGGATTCAGCCTGGAAAAACGCCGCGACAATGTCATCGACATGCGAGATCGAACGCAGGTTGCGACCATTGCCAAACACCAACTGCCGCGGCCAATGAAACATGCGCGCGAATCCTTTCTGCCGTTCGGGAGCGAACGGCCCGAAAAACCAGAACCCGCGCAACGACGTGCCGTCGATCTTTCCTGCGGCGGTCCGCTCCATGAGATATTTCTCGCCCATGAATTTGCTGGTTCCGTAATGGCGATAGGGCGTCGGTGGCGTATCCTCGCCAAACACCCGGTTGCCCGGCGTGCCGCGCCCGCAGATCGAGTCGGTACCCATGTAGATCACCCGCCGGACACCCTCATCCACACATGCGTCCACCAGTGTGCGGGTCCCCTCGAAATTCACCTGATAGAGGGTTGCGATGCGCGGCGGATAGATCGCGCCCGCCAAATGGAACACCGCCGACACGCCCCGCACCGCCTGCCGCACGGCTGCCGCATCGCGGATGTCACCGTACACGATTTCAAAGTTGGCCGGCAATTGCAGGAGATCGCGGAACCGCGGTTCCACGAGCAAGCGCACGGGACGCTTGGAGGCGAAGCGCCCGGTTCGGTCGCCGTTGATGAGAATGTCCACCATCCGGTTGCCTAACCAACCCGGCACTCCCGTGATGAGCAACGGCGCACCCGTGGATTCGACCACCGTGGCAGCCACCCGTGACTTGCCGAGTCCGAGAATCCCCAGATTGCGCCTGCGGGCGTCCGTAACCGCCTCGGCCAACAGCTCATTGGCCGGCCGGATTTGATAGCCCAGTTCGCGCTGCGCCTTGGTGGAGGAATACCAACTGAACCGTCCGACGAGAGCCCGGACATATCCGGGAGAAACCGGGAAATTCCGCCCGAACCAACGAAACACCTGCGATCCGACACATGCCACCGCAAACAAGGCCGACTTCGGAAGTCTCCACGCCGGAGGCTTGCGTTTCGCGTATTCGGATACCAGCCCGAAAAACTGGCGGAATGTCACATTCTCACCCGCAAGAACATAGCGTCCTCCGGCCTGCCCGCGTTCAAACACCTCCACATGCGCTTTGGCGACCTCAACCACGGAGGCGATGGAGATGCCACCATCGATCCAAACCTTGCGACCTTTTGCGACGATGTCGGCTATCATCTGCTGCGGTGGCGTTCCGCGCGCATCGGACGGCCCGACCAGCCATGACGGATAGGTCCGCCGGATATCCATTTGCCGGTCACGAATCAGTCGTTCGCACAACGCCTCGGCAAGAACCTTGCCCTCCACATAAGGGCTCTCGAACCCACCGGCGTGATCCGGTAACAGAACCGGTGTGGATTCATCAAACGCCATCTCCGGATCGGAACTGCGGCCCACGACCACCACCGAACTGGTATAGACCACCACCGGAACCGCACACTCGTTCGCGGTATTGAGCACGGCCTCGGCCAGCCCCACCGTGCCACCCAACACTCGTTCCCGGTCCGCCACACTGGTGGTGTTTTCGGCTGCCGCATGAAACAGGCAGTCAACTCCGCGGAACGCGTCCCGGTAGGTCGCCGGATCCATCAGATCGCACACCACCACATGGGCGCCGGCATCTTCCAGTTCCCTGACATTCGCATTCCGGGTGCGTATGCACACGATGGTTTCCCACCCCCGGCCAAGGCATTCCGCGGCAATGTGGTATCCCAGGTGACCGGATGCACCGGTGATGACAACGCGATTCCGTTTCATATTTCCAGATTATGGGGTTCGAGTAATGGGGGCACGGCCATCAATCCTTTTTGACACGCTTGAACAACGAGTAGCGGGTTTTCTCGATACCCATGTGTTCATCACCGTACTCCGCGCCGAATGATTTCACGTACTCGTAGTTCGGCGGCACTTTGATCTCCTCCACGGGGTCACTCATGTAAAACGCATAGTCCACCTTGAAATAATCCGCCATTTGCAGGAAGTCGAGGTTCCGGTGCTCCTTGAGCAGCTTGAACACCTGCGGAGAAACCAATCCCGGAAAATCAAGCGTGTGCCGCTTGGCGAACCATCCGGTTTCCAACGCCGTCACAAAGATCGTCGCATCAGGCGGCGTGTTCTGCCGGATCCAGTTGCCGCCGGCTTCCACTTGCACCGCAATCCGGGAACGCCAGACCTTGCATTCGTGATACACGGACCGGAAGGCCACACCCGCAACCAAGACATAAACACCCAGGGATGTGGCAACGGATGGCACAACCAACGGCGATTCGTGTTCATTCAGGATCGCCCCGATGGACAGCAGGATTCCGGTAAAACTCAGATAGATGAAAGGAACCACATACCACGTCCGCAGTGCCGGTGCCAGCATGAGAAATAGCAGATAGGCGACCGATAGCGCGCAGAACAACACCGCAGGCCGGAATTTCCGCGCCAACCAGGCCCCCCAAACCAGGACCACCCCATATGCCACGAACAGTGACGAATGCTTGAAAAAGAACCTAGCGGTGATGAAAGTGACGTTTTCCACAATCGTGCTCTGTCCGTAAAACGCCTTGAGCGCAACCGTTGGCGGAATCGGCGAACCGTAGAGGAAATAGTTCATCGCGCCATACGACGCGCCAATGACCATGACGGCGACCAGTGGTATCAACACCTGCTTGAACGCGATCACCAGCGGCGTCACGACATCCCTGTCATCCCGCGAGACCGTGGCCAATACCCGCTGGTAGGCAATCCACAGCCAGAACCCCATGGTCACGGCGATCGCCACCACCCCGTCCGGACGGGCGAACAGCACCGCCAGCGCCGCCAAACAATAGGGTGTGACCTTTGACTCGATGGTGAACCAGGCCAACAGGAAAATGAAGAACACGTACACGGTGGTTTCCAGTCCGCAGATCGAATAAGGCAGCAACATCGGGTGCAGAAACAACATCCCCGGAATTGCCACGCGCAACCACGGTGACCGGAAGCCTGCGGTGATCCGCCAGGCAACGAAGAACACACCAATATCGAATCCGATGCCAATCATCCGGCTCACGAGCGGGATGGCGATTCCGCTCAAGGCACCCATGCCCATCAGAATGGAAAACAGGGGACTGGTGTTGCCTCCCACCAGTTCACCGGTGTTGAAGACGAGGCCGTGCCCCTGGGCGAATTGTTCGGCAAAACGAAACCCGATGAAAGCATCACCAACCGCGAAGTCGGTCCCCGCAGCGAGAATGCACCGCAAGGCAATGCCTACGGGCAATAGCAGGAGTCCAACAATAACAGGCATGCGGATTGTTGATTTGGCGGACTGAATGAGATTCATCATGAGTTTTTCGGGGTGATTCTGTCAGTTGCGGGAGGGGAACAAGGTTGGAAATTTCAGGCGGACCGGGATCCGTTGTGCGCACCCAATGATTGATAGAGCGAGAGGAACGCATCCGCCGTTTTCTGAGGCCGGAAATAGGACCTGAAGTGCTCATGCCGCGCCTGCCCCATTCTGCGGCACAGGTCATAATCGGCGCACATCGCGTCAAGCTTGGCAAACCAGGCGTCCGGATCCTCCGAGTCCACGATCCAGCCATCCACGCCGTCACACACATATTCCGCATGGCCGCCGTGAGGCGATGCGACCACAGGCAGGCCGATCACCCTCGCCTCTTTGACCACGTTCGGACTGGTGTCCGCCCGTGAGGGATGGACGAGCACCCAGGCCGCCGCCATTTGTTCCTGGACTTGCGAGGTGGTCAGCGATCCGAGGATCTCCACCATCGGATCATTCAACGCGCTCAGTGATTGGCCGACATACCCATCGCCGACAAAGACCGCCTTCCACCGCCGCCCGGGATGACGTTCGAGCATGCGTGCGAGAATATCAACACCCTTCAGGCGGGTCAGACCGCCGACAAACAACACCCGGGGCGCATCCGCTGCCGGTTGCCACGCGATATCATAATAACTCTGGAAAACACCGTACTCGATCTTGCGGGTCGGCTTCCCGGGCACCAATTCCGCCACCCGGTCCAAGCCCCATTGCGACTCGCTCGTGACCACCGTGGCCCGCCGGATGCTCGATGGCTCCCAGTGCTCAAACAGTCTCCACCGCCAGCCCTTCAAATCGCCGGTTTTGGCGCATGTGGTGATCACCCCCTGCATCGACAGGATCGATGGTCCGTCAAACTCGTACAACGCGGCACCATGCAAGGTCTCGGTTCCCCAACAGTGAAGGACATCAGGACAGATGTCCCGCAAGACCCTGCGGTACCCCAAACGCTGTGGCCAGCGCCCTAACAGCATGTCCACCGACACACTGCCGGACGGAATGCTGTGGAATGTCTGGTTCCATTTCCGAACCGATCTGGGCGACTTCACCGTGCGATCCAAGACACACCAGTGAATATCACATTCCGTCTGCTGTTCCCAGGCCTTCGCCAATTGGGGCAGCCAAGTCGCCAACTGTCCCCCGCCCCGCCCCTGCATCTCCGAATCAAGGACCGCCAACGGAAACTGTGCCATGATCGCCACCTTCATGATACCGGCCTGAAGATCCCCAGGACGCTCAATCCGTGAAACGGAAACAACTTGGTGAATACCTTGGTCTCCAGCCAAATCATCCCCTTTTGCCCTAACAATTTCGGCCCGAAGCGGTTGAAAACCGGCAGGATGGTCGTGTCGAATCCCCATTCGATCAGTTCGAGACCGGCATACCGCGTGACCAGGCCGAGGAAATGCGCGTGATCCCACCCTTGAAGATGCCCTTCATTGACCGAAGACAGCTCGATCTTCCTGCGGAACAGGTACGTCAGGTTGTTGAGGTTCGGCACGGCGATCACCACCGCCTTGCGTGCGATCCTCGACAGGATCCGGATGGTTTCCACAGGCGACGGGACATGCTCAAGCACATGATAACACACCACCGCGTCAAACGACTTCTCCCCGAATTGCGACAAGGGATCGCCGGTATCTAGCAGAACGGATTTCCCCCGTTCCGAGCTGAGGCGAACGCATTCCGCGTCGGCATCCGTGCCGGTCACCTGATAACCGGCATTCCCGTAAATCGAAAGGACTTCGCCCCGACCGCAGCCAAAATCAAGAATCGTTTGGATTTCCTGCTGCGGAAAATGCTTCTGCAACAACCGCAACCCGCATTGTTTCCAATGGTTCTCATAAAAATGGAAACGATTGGCAGTCGGATCGATTTGGTAGGGCAAATGCTTCGGATTCATTGGAATATCAGGGGACATGGTGGTGGGTTCGGGTATCAATGAGTGTCGCTGTCAGGATGGATTCCCGCCCGCTCTAACAGCACACGGCAACGGTGGGGCCACGAGAGCTCGTCGATCGCGAACTGGCGGGCCGCCCGCGCGAGTTGCGCGCGATCATCCGGATCGGCTTGGAGTTTCGCGATGGTGTCCACCATGTCCGGAATGGTGGGTCTGACAAGGACAGCCTCGGGAACCACCGTGAACGCGGCGGCGCAGAGCGGAGACGCGACCACCGGAAGGCCGGAAGCCAGGGCCTGGAGAATCTTGTTTTGCATGCCGGTGCCTTCCTGCATGGGTGCCACGAACACATCCGCCTGATGGTATATTTTCTCGATATCGGGAAGCGCCCCCGTGATGACGAGCCTGGGGTCGCTCGCGGCGATATCATATAATTCCTGTTGCGGCTCCATTCCCGCGATGATGACGCGAGTGGACTGCGGCAACAGCGGAAGCATTTCCCGCGCAATGTAACCGGCGGCCCGCATGTTCGGGAAATAACTGAGCACTCCGGTAAACAGGATCGTGAATGGCCTTTCCGGATCGTCCGCCGACGCTGGCCCGGGCTGGAATTGGTCGATATCCACACCGAGCGGAAGCGCGAACACGGAATTTTTCGCGGCTCTTGCCGTCCTGGAGAACGTCTCCGCATCCAGCACGGATACGAATACGATGGCCCTGGGATTCGCTCTGGCGGCTTTCCATTCGCAGATGCGATGGCGCAGATAGTGTTTGCGGTTGCCGAAGCGCAGGGCATAGACCGACGAGCAATCCGTCAGATGCAAGGTCGTTTTCGCCGCCCAATGTCTGAGGATCAGCGAGGTCACCGGCGATTGCGCCGAGGAGAAAACCAGGATCGCATCGGCCTCCCGGCAAGCGCAGGTGAGGCCGTTATTTTCCTGTTCAACCAACTGCTGGGATGCCGGCCATCCCAGCACGCGCAATAACCAGGCGCGTTGGCGTTCCTTGGGAACGGTGACCGTCTTGAATGTGCAGCGCGGATTGAGTTCGACCGCATCACCGGGATCCCCAAGCGACCAAACCTCGCATGCCACCCCTTCCGGCAGATGCCGGACGAAATGCCGCACAATCAAGGCAACCCCGTCAAACCACTGTCCCAAAAGACATTCGGTAACGATCAGGATTCTGGCGGATTTGGAAGATGCCACGGGTATCGATTGGGGTATTGGCTCTCCGGATTCTCGTTGTCAGATTTCACGGATCGTTTTGGCGGGCACGCCTCCTGCGAAGACATTCGCGGCCAGCGACTTGGTGACGACGGATCCCGCGCCAACCACCGTGTTCTCGCCAATCCGGACGCCCTTCATGACCATGACCCGCGCCGCCAACCAAACATTGTCCTCAAGCACGATTGCTGCGGCCTTGCCGTGGGAACTGTGGCGTAACGCCGGATCCACATCGTGAAAATCCGAATCGAGAATCGCAACCTGGTCGCCGATCAGGCAGCGGGCACCCAGTTCGACCGAGCAGGTGGCGGTCACTCCCGAATCATTGTTGAAAAATGTTCCGGCTCCGATCCGGATCACCGCGTCCTCCGAACCCGCATAAATTGTTACGGCCGAACGGTTGCGCAGACGCGATGGCCCGCGCCCGAACGAAACATGATCATCTATCCGCACATGGCCCTTGCCGCGGACCCGGACCGGAATATGGCAAACTACGCCTTCCCCAAGTGTCAGATGACAACCGTCCAAGCGGGCACCCAAAAGACACGATGCCTTGTGCCACCGACTGGCGATCCGGTGCTCCAGCGATAGCCATTTCCTCAAAATCGCGCGCAGGATACGAATTGCCATGGCTTGATCGGGTAAGGAGCGACGACACTCCTATCGGCGGCGGAAGGACAGCCCATGTTGGAGCGCCGCAGGCACCGCTCATGGTCCGCCCTTCCACATGCACCACAGGAGTGTGGTGCCTCCTTACGGTGCGGCGACACTCAATTCGTCTTGCGTTTGAAATACTTGCGGTAAACCGCCTTGCACCATGGGATGGACGCCAGATAGAGTTGGATTCGCACCCGCCATTTCCGCTGGCCTGCCTCGATCTCGGCGATGAGCGGGCGGTTGAT
>Ga0073936_10008699_pt1 | contig 12799 bp, 9 predicted proteins | sample AliMusrvi5mmetaG_FD_87041 | JGI IMG/M metagenome (GOLD analysis project Ga0073936, IMG submission 87041) | Freshwater lake bacterial and archeal communities from Alinen Mustajarvi, Finland, to study Microbial Dark Matter (Phase II) - Alinen... | ecosystem: Environmental > Aquatic > Freshwater >... | reverse complement strand
GCCACAATCGCCAGTCCCATTTGCTCTACATAGCTGAACGATAGGGGCACCAGTTTGAACACGGTATTGACTGCGCTGAACACGTGAATTGCAACTTCTAACGCTAGTCCGCCGAAGACGACGCGACGGGCAAAACGGTTGCCGAAGCGTAGCGCCAATAAAGAACCTATGGTGGCCAAAACGAAGAAAACGATCACCTTCGTTCCACCTAGTCTTATGGAATTCAACAAGATCGATGTGTTACTGAAGAACAATGATACGAAGTCAGTAGCATAAAGCGTCCTGTAAAACATTTGCGGCGTATATCGAAAGAGATTCAGCACATAATTGTGAACGCCAAGGACAAACAGAACCACGATTATTCCAGACGCGGTTAAGAGCTTGTACAGCAGTTCGCTTTTGCTTTCTACGCCGAAGACGGCACCGAGGCATAGCCCCGCAGTAGCGAGGGTGAAAAATGCAATCAATTCCGGATAGGCAAGGCACAACCACAGAATCGTCATTAGTAATCCAGCAATCGGCCAAATCGGCGCTTTACTCTGCTGGTCTCTATATCCGATCCGGGAGAAACAATAAAATGCCAGCACAGTTGCAAGTGCTCCCTCCTGCCACAACAAGCCCAGGGTTGCATTCAGGGTGATGGCATCGCCGCTCAAAAAAGGCACGCAAACGTAATAAGTCGCTATGAGGCTAATGGCGCTTGCATCGCGCAGCCGAGCTCCCGAAACTCTGCAGATCTGTGCCAGGATCGCGAATATCATCATTGCCTGAAACGCCGCTTCCACTTGTATTCTATGGTCCGCCGGAACGATATACCCGATCCAGAATGTTGGTGATAGAAGGGGGTTTATGACATGCTGTATGCCGAAGTTATGCAGCGGATTGCCACCGAAATCAATCGACCAATCGTTCCATTTCATAATCGTTTCAATGGACGCCTGATGCCACTGGGCGTCATAGTGCTGTTCGTAATTTCCTTCCATGAAAACAAAAACAGCAACTGCCAGGATCGGCGCCAGAAGCGGAAAAATACTTACAACCCCATTACCGATCTTGATGATCGATGATTCCCAGACCCTGAAAAGCGTCTTTCCACAGAAGGCATATAAAATCGCTAGCAGAAGAACCACGACACCCGCCACTGCTCCGTTCTCGCCTGTGACGCCAAGAAATCTGTAAGACGTGAAATCATCAAATGGATCAAGCGGGATAACAGTCATTTCGGTATATCTGACCGCATCGATTTCCGCACCCGGAACGACATATAAGATTCCCTGCGCTGCATTCTTTGGAGCCGCTACGGCGTACTTAAATATCTTCTCTGCCGGAATAACTTTGAAATATTCCAGAGAGGACGAAATATATTTGCTACTCTTGTCATACCAGTTGATCTGAATTGATCCCGTCGCTTCAGCATTGTTGATGCTGGAAGCCCGCGTCACAAGCTGGAATTGTTCTCCTGATCTTGTTACAAAGGTTTGGGCGAATACATTTGGGTTGTCTCGCCCCGGGCCGACTACAACGCCAGGACCATGCCCAGTGGCCAAGACGAAACCTGGGCCCCATCCGCTCTGTGTGTCAAACAAAGGGGCACTATTAACCGCCTTTGTATGGGCTGGCGATTGCTCCGTCGATATAGCATTCATTCTCGCACCGGTTTTTTGCTCTGTTGATTGTTCGAAGAACGCAATTGCCGGTAATTCACTGCGACCACCCTACTACACCAATTCCAAGGGAAATCAGTGCGATACCTAACCACTGCAAGTCACTGATGGGTTCGCCGAGGATGATGCGCGCGGCGACGATCACGGCGATAAATTGACCCGCCGCAAATGACTGCGCGACATTGAGCGGCAACCAACTCAAGATCAGCATATATATAACTGCTGCTCCGGCGAAACATGTCAAACCTATCAGAACGGGCCAAGACATCATCTTTGATAGCAAATCGAGATCTGCTTCCTGAGCGGAAGCGCCTGCTTTCAGCAGCAGATTTGCCGCCACAGTGCAACTGATCATGGCCACGAAGGCTAAAAGAACTTTCATCCTATTCCCTTCGCCGGCTTCTCCGCGACCCCAACAACCTGAAGACCCGCAAGACGCAGTCCAGGTATCTTCCTAGTAAGATCATCAATTGTTGTCCATAACCGTGTTAGTAAGCGGATACCCGGGATGAAACGAAACAGCCGATTGAAAATTAGTACATCACTGTTCATGAATAGGCAAAAGCCCAGGAAGCCATATGTGTCCCACGCCTTGATTTCAAATCCCGCTTTCTCAAGGACTGGCACGGTTTCCTTCCAGAGCAACGGACGCTCGGTTTTTGCATCGAGCGACGGCGAAATTCGATAAATGATCGCGCGGATCCAGCGCCAGAGAAAAAAATCACTGAGCGGTTCGCGGAAATAGAAACGCCCACCAGGTACCAATATGCGAAAAACTTCCTCAAATAACCCCTGACGATCCGAAACATGATGTATGCCGCCGAACATGACCACGCTTTTGAACTGCTCATTTCCGATCGGCAAACGCGTGGCGTCGCCTTGGACAAATAGAAAGTCAGCACGTCCTTTGTGGCGCTTGCAAGCCGCCTCGAGCATTTCAAGTGAGATGTCAACGCCGATACCGAGTCCAACACGCTCCTTCTCCAGGTCGAGCAGTTCACCTCGGCCGCAACATATTTCAGCCGTCTCCGCAAGATCGCCTGGTACGACGTGAGCCATGAATACGCGGTCGAGATACGCCATATATTCCAGCGTATGCGGATAGCCGAGATTTTCGACGTACTTTTCGACAACCTTTTTGTAGTGGTCGCGTTGACGGGCCGCGTCAGGTGTAAAAAGGTGCTCGGCGAACAGGGGAATACCGGAGGCGGAAATCCGGTACTGATTTTTGAGGTCGCTTGTCGAGAGGCCATCATCGCTCAGTTCGAGTGGCCAAAGGGTAATCGGACACGCCAATTTCTTGAGTATCCGCGCGTCGATGCTCGTCTTACGGATGATTCCCGAAGAAGTCTGATCAATCACTATTTCTTCCGATCAGAGCAATGATTGAAACGCCAAACGGCACATGGAGTATTCCGGCGCACGCGGTATCAAGCGCAAAAACAATCTTTAAAACAGAATTGATCAAGGGCGAGTTAACTTGATTTTCACTCTTAAGTCGCAGATTGAAGATGCGGATCAGTTGGCGCGCAATCCAGATTGGGAAGAAAAGTATGTAGTTGAAATAATACGATTCGCAAGTCTGCAGGCCAGCCTTCTCCAGTTTTTCAAGCACTTCGCGTCGAGTATATCTACGCTTGTGATGCCCAACCTCATCCTGTAAGCCCCAAAGAGATTGAAACGCAGGGACGGTAATAATCGCTCGGCCATGTGGTGTCAGGACCCGACGGATCTCTCGCAAGGCCTGAATGTCGTCATCGACGTGTTCGATAATATCGGTAGCCAGCACAAGGTCGAACAGGGAATCCTCAAATGGCATTGCGCAAATGTCTCCTTTGCTCACGATACCCAACCCTTTCTCGGCGCACCAGCGGATTGCGTCATCATTGGAATCAAGCCCCAGGAAATTGACAAAACCCATATCCCGGAGCAGGCGTAGGTTGGTACCAGTGCTTGTTCCGATATCGAGAATTTTCGCTTCGGCAGACAAATGCAACTTCTCCACCGTTTTCCGGAACAGCTTTCTGCGGCCAACAAACCACCAATGATTCTGCTCGACCTGGCTCTCGACGACGTAAGTTTGACTATCCATGATCAATTCGTCTTATCAACGCGGCAAGCCTCCAGGTGATTTTGTAGAACTAACCAGCACCAGAGAAAAAGGCGCTCATCCTTCTTTCCCGACTTGTGGGAACTCCGTAGCTCCTCGAATCGAGCCTCACTGTGTTGAAGTAACGGCGAACCGCTCGGAAGTGCCCAGGTTTTCAACCAGGAGGTGAGCGGTATGCCAAATCCTTTCTTGGGGAGATCGAGTATTCGGTCCGGAAGTCGTCCACGCAGTGCGTGTCTGAGAATGTGTTTACCACGACCGTGCCGCATTTTAAGTGCTGAAGGTAGGCGGCGCGCAAATTCAACAACGTCATTATCAAGGAATGGAGCACGGACTTCGAGCCCGACCATCATCGACGCGCGATCAACCTTCGTCAGAATACTGTCTTGCAAATAGAACTGCACATAAAACTCGGTGGTCTTGCCTATCAGGTCTGGGGCACGGCTCGATTCCCAAGCCTGAATCGCATCTTCGTACAAGAGATTCAATGGTGTGGGGGATTCCAGCAAGTCAGCAATTTCATTCGGCTCCAATGGGCTCAGCCAGACCGGATTCCAAACCTTGGGCGGATATGACAACCCGCGCAAGGTTCTTTTGACCTTGAAGTCGAGGCTCAAATAGTTCTCAGAACTGGGCAGTGCATCTATGCCCCTGCGAATCCAGCACCGCATGAAATCAGGCAATACATCACGATAGAACTTGGACGGTCCGAGAGCCCGGAACGGCGCATAGCCGGCGAGCAGTTCATCACCACCGTCCCCGCTCAGGGCAACGACCACATGTTTGCGGGCGAACGCGGCAAGCAAATACGTCGGCAGAATCGAACTATCTCCCATCGGTTCGTCGAGCAGGTCTATTACATGACTGGAAATCTCTTTTGCCGACAGAATATCGAGAATCTCCTCGGAGTGATCTGTGCCAAAGTGGTCAGCGACCATCCGTGCGTGCAGCGACTCGTCAAAGGTCTTTTCGTGAAAGCCGATCGAGAACGTGCGGATTGTCTGGGCAAGCTTCTCCTTAGACGCACAAGCAAGAATTGCACTGGAGTCCAGGCCACCGGAAAGAAATATACCGACTGGTCTATCCGCGACTAACCTTCTGCGTGTTGCCGTTGAAAGGTGTGCCAAGAGTTCCTCGCCAACGTCACTTTCAGGCGCCCGCAATAGCGAATCGTCAGGTGCGACCTCAAATTTGTAGTAGCGGCCTGTTTGAAGCTCGCTCGTCGCAAGATCAAAACGCATGTGGCAGCCGCCGGGTAATTTACGGACACTTCTGTACAAAGAGGCGGGTGCGGGGATGAATCCATAGGCGAAGTACTTCTTGACGGCAAGCATGTCTATTTCGGTTGCAACGCCCGTGTGCTTCAGCAGGGCCTTAAGCTCAGAAGCAAATGTGATCCCCTCGGGAACCAAGGCGTAATAAAGTGGTTTCTTTCCGAATCGATCACGCGCGAAGAAGAGTTGGCGCTTCGGACGGTCGTAAATGCAGAAAGCAAACATGCCATTCAGCCGCTCTAGCATACCGAGCCCCCATTCCTCGTAACCATGCACGAGAACTTCGGTATCGGAATGATCCGATTGGAACGCGTGGCCCGATCGCTCGAGTAGCCGACGCAATTCGATATGGTTGTAGATCTCCCCGTTGAAGACGATCCCTATCGAACCGTCCTCGTTCCACATCGGTTGATCCCCACCGGCAATATCGAGAATCGCGAGTCTTCGATGAGCGAGGCTTACCCGATTCACCGGGCAATAGAAATAACCGTCCCCGTCAGGTCCACGATGTGCCAAGGCATCCGCCATTCTTCGCAGCACGACAGGATCTTCGCTGCCCGAAAAACCAGCTATTCCGCACACGACGGGCGACTTTCGATGTTGACCGTACCCTTGACCAAGTAAACGGGTTTGCCTTGCGACTCATAATAGGTACGGGTTATGAGTTCGGCCATCAAGCCCATCAGAATCGACATAATGCCCGTAATGAATGCCATAACTGACAACAGCGGGAGCGGCGTAAGAATAAACGAGACCCCTTCAAACAGTTTCAAATAGATTGAATAGGTTGCAGCAAGTACAGAAAATCCGATCGTCGCCAGTCCGAATCCACCAAAAACGTAAATCGGCTTTGTCGCATACTTAGCGAGAAACTTGACCACAAGCAGGTCCAGGATCACTTTCGCCACGCGCTCCAACCCATACTTAGACTGGCCATGAACGCGAGCACGGTGTGTGACAGGAATTTCGGTGACCCTGGCGCCGAACCAGCTGGCGTAGATCGGAATAAAGCGGTGCATTTCACCATACAGTTTTACGCCCTTGATCACATCTCTGCGATACGCCTTGAGCGAGCACGCGTAGTCGCGCAAATGAACGCCTGATATCCACGAAATCAACCGGTTTGCGATCCTGCTGGGGAGGTTGCGTTTCAGCGCGGCGTCCTGTCTATCCTTCCGCCAGCCAGAAACGACATCAAAGCCTTCGGCGAGTTTATCGATCAGCCGTCTGATATCGGCGGGATCGTTTTGCAGATCCCCATCCATTGGGACGATGATGTCACCCTGCGCGAAATCGATTCCCGCCATCATCGCTGCCGTTTGCCCGAAGTTGCGACACAGGCTTACCACCTTGAAGTGCTTATCTCTGCGCGTGACCTCCAACAGACATTGATCACTGCCATCGCTACTCCCGTCATCGACGAATATGACTTCAAAATCGCGACCCAACGACGGCAATTCTATCGACAGCTTCTCGTACAGCAGAAGGATATTTCCTCGCTCGTTATAGATCGGGACAATTACCGAAATCAACTTTATTCACCTTATTCCATTGCACGTCGGACCTGAATGCCAATATCACAAAAACGTCAGCTACTATAACGGATCGAATTATCTGTCTTCGCTATCATTCACTGTGCTTTCGACAACTTTGCCCGAATCGCTCAGGGAAATCCGATGGCATAATCCGCCACGAGCTCTTTGCTGAATGGGCGATTGGCTACTTCTTGCTGCTTCCACATGCGCAGTATTTCATCGGCAGTCAGACGAACCGCCGCTTCGGTCCAGTGAGAATCGGCTTTTTGCCAGTACCAATCCGGATCGACGCCCGATGTCCAGTTGCCTTGTGGCTCATAAGCGAGAACCTTTATGCCCTCGGACCGCAGTTGTTTGATCGCCGGCATCAGGCGTGAAATGTTGTGGTCGGGCATCACGTACATGATGAAATCCATGCCTCTCTCTTGTGCCCGTCTCTGCATCGCCTTCGCAGCATGATAAAAATAGTACTGGCTTTCGGCGACCGTGAGCGGCCTGCCGGAGCCATCCAGCGGCGTCAAATTAGGAAGTTTGGGGAATGGGTTTGGCGCATTGCTCGAATGTTCCAATGTGAAATCATGGCTAGAAACGGCTGGCACAAGATGGGAAGGCCCTTCCGTAGTCGAACTTGTTCCTGCTCTCGGCCGCCCAAGCACGCGCATTTCGGTATAACGCACGACGTCGTCCGGCCCGTCTGCAACCACGTACAAGGTACCTGCAGCCGCCATCGCCGGAGCCCGCACCAAGTACTCAAAGATCTTTTCGTCGAACGCTACGTCAAAAGGCTTGATCGAGGCGAAAAGAAACTTACCCTGTGCGTCGGTCCAATTCACTTGAAAGCGCCCTTTCGCTGCTGGCGCGTTCACACTGGACGCACGCGCAATCAGTTTGAATGGCTCATCCGGCTTGACCGAAAACTGCTGAGCGAAAACATTGGGGTTACCTCCCCCCGGCCCCACGACGACACCCGGACCAGCTCCTTTTGCCTTGGCAAAGCCGGGTCCCCAGCCGTAAGGCGAATCCAACAAAGGAGAACTGTTGATTTGCGCCGTCAGAAGGGAACTATCTTTCTGGATCTTGACATCGGCAACCTGTTGCTTCTTTTCAGCATGCTTGTCGGACGCCTCTCCACATGCGGCGAGGTGAATGGCTGCAATTGCGCCCACAACAACACGGGCGATCATAGCCGATACGCTATTGAACGACATGGTTGCTCCGTGGCGCACCAATACGCTCTACCGGTGTAGCTATAAAGTTACGAATCGCTATAGCTCCCACCGATCCGGGAAAGTCGACTTGCACTTTGAGCGGCGCACTATTGTTTGGATTAAGTAGGAGGCTGAATTCCCGCCACTCGGAATCAAAGGCATATTGAGCAACGCCTCGATATTTATCGCCCTCAAACAAATAGATCCGACTGAAAGCGCTTGCTGGCTGGTCGGTGCGCACCTCAAATCGAATTAGGAGTCCACCTTCGCCGGCCTGTGGCAACACTGGCGACTGAACATATCCATTACTAGTAGTGGAGACTACCCATTGTCGGCAATCCTGCAGTCCTGCAGAATCCTCTGCACAAGCACTGCTGTCACTACCCCAGGCGCTCATGTGAATATGGATCGGAGGTTTCGTTATTAAGAAGGGCAGCGAACCGCCGCCCATTACCTGCACATCGCGAATGGACAACGATTGCCACGTATCCAGTTGATCAATCTGAAGCTCAAGAAGGTTGCCTGGACTTGTCGAAATAGGGATCTCAAATGTCCGCCAGTTCCTATCGGTTAATATCTCGCCAACGGAACGGTACGATCCATTTTCAAAAATATAGGCGCGGTGTCGGCTGGGAGTGATCGTGTTTCTCGCGTCGAAGCGAACAACAATGTTCCCATCCGAGGATTTCGAGATAAACTTCCCGGTATGCCAATACGAGTTCGAGCCAACGGATCTTAAGCTAAAAGCAGGCTTGTGCTCGTGTTGTAGAGGTTCAAAGACTCCACCCTCTACAACCCAGTTATCGACGTGCCATCCTGAGTTTTCTTCCGCTCCGGGCTTATTAATCTTACCCACAATAAAATCACTTCGAGCGTTTAACGTTCTGGTAAAGTCAACGCGAAGCTCCGATTTTGCATAATGAAACATCGGTTGCTTACTCAGCCTGGAATATAGTCGTTCGAAAAATAGGTTGTGTGGCAAGGAATATGGCCCAGTGACGAAATCCTGGCCTATATCTATTACGTCCAAAGAACCGTCGGGCGTTTCATAAAAATTAGCTAGATAGCTATTGTTGGTATCCCAATTCCCTACCTTGCTTTCAGAAACTACCAGTTTCGGTGCCTTAACTTTAATTCTAGGATCGCTAAAAAAAGGGGTAACATGTCTTGATCCGAAAGAATAGGAGTAAGCGATCAACCGCTCTCTGGATGATAGCGTCTCTGATAATGTATCTTTTTGGTCAAGAAACGAACCTACAATATTCGAATCCCCTAACACCACAATATCGTATTGATCGGATTTTTCTATTTCAGGTCTGTTGCGCCAACCATAGGTATCGATATACCACTCAACCGACTTCTTTTCTCCCATATTAGCACCGCCTAAACGGTATCGGTCCCCAAATTCTCTGTCCTTCTTAACATACAAATTCGGATAAAATGGGCCGGGATAATTATATGGTTCCGCTAAAGCCGCCTCCCATACCCGAAATGTAAATAGATCGATCGGAAACACAAATAGTTCAGCAAGCTGAAGAATCGGAAACGGAAGCAGCAGCAGGGCGCACTTAATAATCACACGGTAAACGTCGTGGAGTTCCAAGTGTTTTGGCGATAACGTCATTACTGGCGCCTAGAACTGGAAGTAAATGAACGGCGAAGCCCCGAATCGTCCGAGCAACAGGATAGCGACCAGAGCAAAGAAATATGTTGCCCAGCGATAAGGTACCAACAATGCTGAAAATGCTTGATTGTCATCCTGATTCCTTAATCCATGCGACAGCAGCATATAGAACGCAGTTATTCCAAATAAATATACGGGCATGAGCGAAACTCTGTCTGACGGAACAACCATCCAACGCAATCCGCTTGCGTTCAGTGGCAAGAATGGCACGCCTTCCTTTACGACCAGGACGAGATAGCCAACGATCTCAACTGGAATGTGAGCGATGTTGCTCCATATCGTCAGCGCCTGGGCAAGATTCTCGGCCCGGAACATAACCCAGGCCCAACAGACCAGCGAAAAAGTGATCGCCACCATGATAAGGCGACACAACCTGGGAAACCGCGACAAAAAACTATGCGAGACCAGCCAGCGCGCAGGCGGCGTCAGAACGTAGGTCAAGAAATAGTAGGTACCGTGCAGTGCTCCCCAAATAAGGAAGGTCCAGCTCGCGCCATGCCAAAGTCCGCAAAGAAGAAAGACGATCCAGAGGTTGACGAACCACCGCCACTTTGCAACTCGGTTCCCACCCAGCGGAATATAGAGATAGTCTCGAAACCATGAAGAAAGCGAGATATGCCAGCGTTGCCAGAACTCCATAATGTTGATAGCGCAATAAGGGCGATTAAAGTTCTCGATCATTTCAAACCCGAGAACACGCGATGCTCCCCGGGCGATATCGGTATAGGCCGAAAAATCGAAAAAAATCTGAAACGCAAAAGCGACGGTGGCAACAAGCGCGCTGAGTCCACTGTACTCATCAGGGGCGTTGTAAACCGGATTGACGATCAGAGCGAAATTGTCAGCCAGCACAATCTTCTTGAAGAAGCCAAGAAACATTAACCGCAGTCCGGAGACGACGCGGTCATATTCAAAGCGAATTCTGTGGGCGTTGTCGCTTAAGAGAACTTTACGCAACTGAGGTATGAAGTGGGTACCACGCTCAATCGGCCCGGCGACAAGCAATGGGAAATAGGCCTTGTACAGCAGCATCAGGCCGAAGTGACGCTCTGCAGTTAGTTGGCGTCGATAGACATCGACAAGATAACTTATCCCCTGAAAGGTGTAGAAGGAAATACCCATCGGCAGGAGGACATCCAGAACGGGCAAGTGCAGATCGAAGCCGAACGCCCCGCCCAGCGCCCGCGCCTGTCCTTCAAAAAAGTTGTAGTACTTGAAAGCGAACAGCATGCCGAGATTTACCGCTAGTCCGGAAAAGAAAAACAGCCTTTCAGGCAGACCTTTGTCCCGAAATTTCTCCACGCCCAACGCGGCAAGATAGAAGGTCAGCGTAGAAAAGAACAGAAGAAGCGCATACACCGGCTTCCACGCCATGTAAAAGTAATAGCTCGCAAGCACAAGGAGTAGCCAGCGAAACCTGTTCGGGAGCAGAAAATAGATCCCGATCACGATCGGGAAGAAAATCAGGAATTCGTAGGACGTGAAAACCATGACTGGCTACATCACATCCGCAAAAGCCGACTTCGTTCTCATGAAGAAGAAGTATCCGAGAATTGCAATAGCCAGCGAAACGAGAAAGACGGCCAACATGGACACGACATCGGGCCAGTCTCCATACAACAGACACCCGCGTGCATCTTCGATGATCACCGCCAAAGGGTTGATCTCTATGACCCACTTGACTCTTTTTGGCACCATGCTGGCCGGGTAAAAGATCGGGCACATGAACATCAGAATGAGAGTCATTGGCGAGGTGATTGCCGAAACATCACGAATGAAAACCGCCAGTGAGGAAAGTCCCCACGAAACTCCAAGCGCCATCATGAAAATGCATCCGACATAAAATGGAGTGCAAATTGCGCTCCAATACCACTGGCCGTTTAAAAGAAGCAGTACCGCCGCAGTCAAAATCAAGCTAATCGCCAAGTTCAGTAGCGCGTTCAATACGGAGTTTACCGCGAGGATTTCGAGCGGGAAGGACATGCTCTTGACGTAGGTCACGTTGGACGTGATTAGCGATGTAGACGAACCAATGTTTTGCGCCAGAAAGTTGAAAAATCCCAATCCGACGAATAATGCCAGCGCGTACTGGATGGGTGTTTCGGTGACGTTACTGGAGAATTTACCTCCGAGAATCTGACCAAAAACCAGATAGAAAATCAAGAGCATGATCACCGGAAGAAGAATCTGCCAAGTCAGACCGAGATAACTTGCCTGGTAAGCCGCACGAAGATCTCTGATCGTCATGGACGCGATCAGGCTCCTATGCTTTAGGAGGTCGCTCAATATACTCCATGGAGCGACATGCCGCCAGCTGAAGCCCGCCGGCTCACTGCTGTAGATAACCTTACTCATTGCCGCCCTTCTTCGCATTGAGACAAGCAGATCCATTTTTCGCAATAAAGCCTCTCTATTGCCAGGCTTGGCAGAACATGGACACTCATGACGCGTCTACCGGGGTGACGAAGAAACTGCGGATTGCGAGAACATTAACCGAATCCGGATAATCAATCTGGAGTTTGATCGGCGCTGTCCGGTCGGGATGGATCACTAGACTGTAGTTCTTCCACTCGGTGCCAAACGAATACTGCGCTACCTTTCTATATTTCTCGCCCTCGAACAAATAGACCGCGGTAAACATCGTCGCTAGCTGGTCGGTATGCGCCTCAAAGGAAATCAGCAGTCCTCCATCGCCCGCCTGCGGCAACAAGGGTGTCTGGACATAACCTTTCGCCCCGGCAACGGGCCACCGTCTGCAGTCATCTGCTCCATAGTCGATAGCCTGTACATAGGACGTCTCCCCTCCCGTCCACGAAGCCATCGGGATGGCTACTCGCTCCCTCGTCGTTATCGGGCGCGGTGCCACACCGATAACCTTAAAATCCCTTATCGACAACCACTGATTATCGTCTGACTGATCGACCTGAATCTCCAGAACGCTGCCCGGTTTAGTCGCCATATCTATCCGGAAAGTCCGCCAATCATCAAGAACTGCCAGTTCGCCAATCGAGCGATAACTACCATCTTCGAAAACCCAAAGCCGCTGCCTCGATAACTTCATTGAGTTCTTTGCATCGACGCACACCGTAATTTTGCCGTCCTGGCGGTCGCACACGAATCGCTCGGTATGCCAATAAGCATTAGGCGATGTTGCCCGGAAAGACAAGGCCGGCTGGATCTCTTCAGGAAGTGGTTTGTATTCGCCGCCCTCAACGATCCAATTAACGGGGCGCCATCCGGCTTCGTCGTCAGGCTTGTCCGAGCACACAGATCCGACGAACCCCGATGGCTGGGCATCCAGGGTTTCGAGGGTCGCACGTACGT
>Ga0073936_10008698_pt1 | contig 12802 bp, 9 predicted proteins | sample AliMusrvi5mmetaG_FD_87041 | JGI IMG/M metagenome (GOLD analysis project Ga0073936, IMG submission 87041) | Freshwater lake bacterial and archeal communities from Alinen Mustajarvi, Finland, to study Microbial Dark Matter (Phase II) - Alinen... | ecosystem: Environmental > Aquatic > Freshwater >... | reverse complement strand
CACTCCCAACGGCCAAGTCGGCACCCCCGACGGCGGCACTCTCGCTGCGGTCGCCGGTTCCAGCACCATCACGGTGGCCGCTGCCAGCCTCGCCCAAAGCAGCAGTTTCACCTTCTCGATCAACGTCACCGGCACCACCGCAGGCACCAAGAATCTGACCACCGGTAACGTCACCTCGACCGAAGGCGGCACCGGTGGCACGGCCTCGGCGAGCATCTCCGTCGTCGCCCCGCCGGTGATCGCCACGGCCTTCGGTGCCACCGATCTCTTCACCAACGGAACCACCTCGCTGACCTTTACTCTAACCAACCCGGCGGGCAATGTTGACGCGCTCACCGGCGTCGCGTTCACCGATACCCTGCCCGCCGGCCTGGTGATCGCCACGCCCAACGGACTGACCAACACCGCCGGCGGCACCGCCATCGCGGTGGCGGGATCCAGTTCCATCAGTCTATCGGGCGGAACGCTCGCCGTCGGGGCCAGCGCCACCTTGGTTGTCAATGTCACGGCAACCACCGCCGGTGTGAAAGTCAACACCACCAGTCCCGTCACCTCGACCAATGGCGGCGCCGGCAATTCTGCCACCGCCACCCTCAACGTCCACCCGCCGGTGGATCACTTCGCGGTCAGCGCTCCGGCCACGGCCACCGCGGGCACCTCAATCAACGTCACGGTCACGGCCCAGGACATTGCCAACGTCATTGTTCCGGGCTACACCGGCTCGGTACATTTCACCAGCAGCGACGCCACGGCGGTGCTGCCGGCGAATGCCGCCCTAACAAACGGCGCCGGCACCTTTGCCGTCACCCTCAAGACCAGTGGCAGCCAGACCGTCTCGGTGAATGACACGACCACCATCACCCTCACCGGCACCAGCGCTCCGATCCTCGTGAGCGCCGCCGCGGCCGATCATCTCGCCTTCACGCAACAGCCGTCTAACACAACCGCCGGCTCCTCCATCAGCCCGGCCGTGACCGTGCGCATCGTCGATGTGTTCAACAACATCGTGCTCACCAACACCTCGAACGTCACCCTCGCCCTGGGCAACAACCCCGGCAGCGGCACGCTCAGCGGCACCAAGACGGTCGCGGCGCTTGCAGGTGTGGCCACGTTCAACGGGCTGTCGATCAACAAGTCCGGCACCGGCTACACCCTGGTTGCCAGCGACGCGGCTCTGACCGCTGCGACCTCCGGCCCCTTCACCATCACTCCGGCTGCCGCCAGCGTGGTGGTCTTCACCGGCGTTCCCGCCAGCACCACGGCGGGTGTTGCCATCAACTTCATGCTCACGGCCTGGGATCCGTTTGGTAACATCGCCACCGGCTACACCGGCACGCAGCACTTCACCAGCACCGACACCGCGGCGACGTTGCCAGCCAACTACACGTTCACCGCCGCGGACAGCGGCACCCATACCTTCGGCGCCACCTTGCAAACGGTCGGCAGTAAAACCGTCACCGCCACCGACACGGTCACCTCGTCCATCACCGGAACCAGCAGCGCGGTGGCCGTTGCGGAACTCATCTCCATCGCCGCGACGGACGCCAACGCCGCCGTCACCGGCGGCGACACCGGGACCTATCGCTTCACCCGCAGCGGCAACGGTGGCAACTTCACGGTGAACTTCCAGCTCGATGCCGCATCCACCGCCATTGCCACCGACTTCACCCTCTCCGGCGGCGGTGTTACCTTCAACGCCGGCACCGGCGCGGGCACCGTCACTTTCACTAACGGCTCCACCACCGTCGATGTCACCCTGACTGCGGTGGCCAGTGCCAGCGGCGTGGCCAAACCGGCCACCACCGTGCAGCTCGACGTTGCCAGCGGCACCGGCTACGCCACCATCCTGCCCAACCAGGCCACCGTCACCATCGCCCAGAACGGCTTCGTGGTCGTCAACACCAACGACGCGGGCAGCGGCTCGCTGCGCCAGGCGATCCTCAATGCCAACGCCCTGCCCGGCACCGACACCATCACCTTCGCCGGCGCCACCTTCGCCGATGCCAGCGTGCCCGACGTGATCACCCTAACCAGCGGCGAACTCGTGATCAACAGCCCGCTGAACATCATGGGCCTCGGCGCCAACGTGCTGCACATCAGCGCCAACCACGCCGGCCGCGTGTTCAACCTAACGGCCGGTTCCTACAATGTCCGGCTCGACGGACTGACGATCCGCGACGGCGCGGTGACCGATCAAAATGGCGCCGGCATCCAAAGCACCACGTCCGGTACGCTGGCCATCACCCGCTGCGTGATTCGTGACAACCAGCTCACCAACACCGGTGGCAGCGTCGAGCAAGGCGCGGGCGTCTATCAAAACAGCGGCCAGTTGATCATCCGCGACTCGACGCTCGGCACCAACACCGCATCTAACTGTTCAGGGGGCGGCCTGGCCATCGACAATGCCGCCAGCTTGCAATTGATCAACTCCACGGTCTCGGGCAACACGGCCAATCAGGGCGCGGGGATATGGGTCAACGCGGGATGCAATGCAACCCTCGCCCAAGCCACACTCAGCGCCAACGTCGCGACAGCCAACGGCGGCGGAATCTATAACAATGGCATCGTCACCCTGGCAAACTCGCTGGTGGCTGGCAATGTCGCACCCGCGCAGCCGGATCTGTTTTGCGCGGGACCTCCCGCAGCGGTTTCCAGCCTCGGCGGAAATCTGATAGGAAACAACAGCACCGGCACCAGCGTGTTTACCGCCGGCCTGCCCAACGCCAGCGGCGATTTCGTCGGCACCAACGCCGCCCCGCTCAACCCCATCCTCGGACCCCTCGCCAACAACGGCGGCCCCACCCCGACCCACGCCTTGCTCAATGGCAGCCCCGCCATCAATATCGGCAGGAATTCTAACATCCCGACCGACGCCTACGACCAGAATGGCAACTCCAACACCACCGAGCCGATTCCCTTCGACCAGCGCGGCAGCGGCTTCGCACGCATCATCGGCCCCGCGGTCGATAGCGGCGCGTTTGAAGCATTCGCCTTCAAACCCACAATCACCACCACTTCGACCGACGAGGACGTCCTGAGCAGCGGCGGCCTGGTCATCAGCGCCAATGTGGCCGATGGCGGCCTCACCACGTATTTCAAAATCACCAACATCCTCAACGGCACGCTCTATCAGAATGATGGCGTCACGGTCATCACTGCCGGCAGCTTCATCACCAAAGCGCAGGGCGCGGCCGGTTTGCGGTTCCTGGCGGCGGCCAATCTCAACAGCGCGAATACCGCCGCGGGCTTCGGCTTCAGCGCGCAGGCGGCCGTTGGCAACACCGACGCTGACCTGCGCGACACCGCCAGCACCGTTTCTATCAACGTCAATCCGGTCAACGACCCGCCAACCGTGGTCGCCCCGGGCATCGCCGATCAAACCATCCTCGTCGGCCAGAATCTCGCGGTGGCCCTGCTGCCCAGCTTCACCGATATCGAGGGCGACACGCTGACGTTCAGCGTCACGTCTAACACCAACCCCGCCGCCGCCTCGGCGGTCATCAATGGCAATCAGGTCGCTCTTCACGGCCTCGCCAGCGGCGTCACCCATGTCACCATCCAGGCCAACGACGGCCATGGCGGCACGGTCAGCGATACGTTTGCCGTCGCCGTCGGCACTGCCAATCCCACGCCGGTCCAAGTCGGCACCGGCGGCACGCTCAACCGTCAGAGCGGCCTGTTTGAACTCACCGTCAACCTGACCAACACCATGGCCTTTCCGATCAACGGCTTCCGCCTGCATGTCAATTTCAATGCCTACCTCGCGGCCTATCCGAGCCTGCGACTCTACAACGCGACCAGTCCCGCGGGCGGCGCCGATGTCTATGTCGATTACCCCTACCCGGTGGCGCTGAATGCCATGGTGCCGGTGAAACTGACGTTCTACACCAGCACGCGCACCTTCCCGGCGCCCTTCGCGCCGCTGCTCACCGTGGAAACCCTGGCTGCCTCGCAGGTTGCCGACACCAATGGCAACGGCGTGCAAGCGCGCTTCATCACGCTGCCCGACAACACCAAATTGTTAGAATTCCCGGCGGTCATCGGCCACTGGTATCGGGTGCGCTACAGCCCGGACATGATCAACTGGTCGGATTGTCCCGTGCCACTCCAGGCTGGCTCCAGCCCGATGCAGTGGACCGACACCGGCCCGCCATTCACCAACGTTCCGCCTGCCAACGCTCCGAGCCGCTTCTATATCGTCAATGAAATCGCCGCTCCCTGAGTGCTTCCCCCACCGACCTAACATCAAGCCATCATGACCGCCCGCATCTCCCTGTTGACGCTTTCCGTGCTGAGTGTCGCGGCAAGCCCGGCGCGCGCCGGTGAACCGGCCAACCCGCCGCCTGTCGAAACCTCGCCTGCCGCCCCGTCGCGCTGGCGCTTCGGCGTGGGCTACGCGCCGATGTTGGGCCTCAAGACCGAGTTCAGCGGCCTCGGCACCTTCCACAGCGCCTTCGCGCCGCAAGCCTTGGGCGGCGGCGTCAACTACAACTACGACAACGGCTTCGTCCATGTCGATTCGTCCAACAATGCGGGCGGTGCAACCACCAATTGGGGCTATCAAAACAACAGCCAATACCATGCCGCGGGCACCGGCTCGATTGACTATTCTTTAACCAACAGCCTGGCCAACGGCCGCGCGCAGGATGACAGTAGTGCCCAGCAAGGCTTCGAGGGCTACGCCTATCTGGACATGGGTGCCGTCGGTATCCCGGCGCTCAAGGACCGCGGCGCCACCTGGGGATTCCGCGCAGGGCTGCATTATGCCCGCGTCAGCGCGAACAACGGCGGCCTCGTCGCGGCGGATGTCACCACGCTCACCGATAGTTTCAATCTCGGCGGCACTCTCGCGCCCTCGGCACCGTTTTCCGGCTCGTTTGGCGGTCCCGGACCTCTCCTCAATGATGCGCCGACCCGCTCCATCGCCACGGGCGGACAGGCGCTCGTCGTCGGCTCCCGCGAGTTGGACGTCGACCTAACCACTTTCAGCCTGGGCAGTTACCTTGAACTGCCGCTCGCCCGCAATTTCTCCGTCATGTTAGAGGCGGGGCTCAGTGCCGGGTTAGCCTCGGGCTCCTACGACTTCCACTCCGCCACCTCGATCACCGGTCTCGGCACACAACAAAGTTCCGGCCACGATTCCAACACCAGCGTGTTGCCGGGCGTGTATGTCGGGCTGGAAGCTATCTATCAGTTGAATCAAGCCTGGGCGATCCAGGCCGGCGCCCGTTACCAATACATGCATGATTACACCCTGGATGCCAACGGCTCCAGCGCTGCGTTGTCCTTCAACTCCGCCTTTGTCCTGTCCGTGGGCATCCTGCATTCGTTCTGAGCGCGGGTCGCGTTGATGGTGGGGAGCGCCGGCGTCCCGCCGGCAGGATTCGGCATCCTGCCGAATCCTCTTCCGTCGAGGCGAAGTGCAAGCAAAGCCCTCTTGAATGCGTGCATGAAGCCAGCGCTCCGCGGGATGTCTCGTCGCGACATGCCCGGGGCGGAGGACTTCGAACCCAAAATTCAACAATTGCCGAGGGGTTCGGCCGGTGACATGCGTTATGTGGGTGAAATGAAGAAGCATCTCCTCATCCCACTTAGTGCCTTTGGCCTCGTCGCCTTCACCTTCTCCTCCATGGGCGGACCGTCGTCCGCCGCGGATGGCAATACCAAAGAGCCATCCACAGCGGCGTATCGCCTGAAGATCGCCACCGTCGATATGCAGGAGCTTTTCAAGCACTACTACCGCACCAACGAAGCGCAGAAACAAATCAACGTCGAGCGCGCTCGCATCCAGAAGGACAACAACGAGCGCATGGCCAAAATCCGCGACCTCGCCAAACAACACCGGATCAGCGTCAAGGCGGTGGAGTCACGCCTCGCACGCCTGCGCAAACGCCTCCGCCAGAGCATGGAAAACCAAGCACCCATCTAACATGAAACCTGACGACCACATCGCAGAGTCCGTCTGGCAGCACACTCTGTCACAGGTCAGGACGACAAAACGCCGGCGGCAACATCGGCGAATCGCAGTTGCAGCGACCTCCTGCTGTGTGTTCTTAGGCTCGTGGCTGACGCTGCGTCCGCGTCCGCATGCGGAAGATTCCCGCATGGCCACTGTCCAACCCGTCCCGCCCGTTGCAACGCTCGCAGTCATGAGGATCAGCCCAAACGGCAGCGTGCGCCTGGAAGAACTCTCCGCCAGGGACCTCGGCTCCATCGAGCTGTCATTCGGGCTCGAGCCGGTCGTCACCAGCGATCCCTGATGATCCCGTTCGCGGCTTCCTGCCACGTGTGGATTGGCGGCGGGCAAGGATGCCCGCGCCACCGTGGTCCGGGCATCCTGCCCGGATTCAATCGGGCTCATTCATTTACCCTAATCGCGCTCATTGCCCGGCACGCGTCAGGTGTCAACCTGCAGAATACCCTCGGCGGTTTCCTGTTTGAGGCGCAGTTGGCCGCAGGCTGCGTCGATGTCATGGCCCTTTTCAAAGCGCAGGGTGGCGGTAACTCCGGCGCGTTCGAGGGTTTTGAGAAACGCGGTGCAGTGGTTTTCGCTCGGCCGCTGCCACTCGAGTCCTTCAACGGTGTTATACGGAATGAGGTTGACCTTGGCATGCAGGCGGCGGGCGTGGCGGGCTAACAGGACGGCCTGCTCCTGGGCATCGTTGATGCCGGCGATGAGGATGTATTCGAGCGTGAGCTTCTGTTTCTTGAGCGAGTTCCAGTAATCCAGAGCCTCTAGCAATTCGGCGAGCGGCCACTTGCGGTTGATCGGCATGATCTTGTCGCGCACCTCGTCGCTGGCGCCATGGAGCGAGATGGCGAGGCGGATTTGTTGGGGATGGGAGGCAAGGCGGCGGATTTGCGGCACCAGGCCTGCGGTTGAAACGGTTAGATGGCGCGCGCCCAGATGCAGCGTGTCGGGGCCGGTGATGAGCGCGATGGCGGCTAACAAGTTGTCGAGATTGGCGAGGGGTTCGCCCATGCCCATGAACACGAGGTTGTCCACGCGTTCGCCGGAGAGGCGCTCCGCGGCGAGCACCTGGCCGGCGATTTCGGAGGCATCCAAATTACGGGCGAATCCCGCCAGCCCGGAGGCGCAGAACTTGCAGCCGTAGGCGCAGCCCACCTGGGACGAAACACACAGCGTGTGGCGGTCCGACGTTTCGCCGTAGAGCGCCGGGTTGGCCGGAATCAGCACGCTTTCCACATAGCGACCGTCGTGCAGGCGGAACAGGAACTTGCGGGTGGTGTCGGCCGCGCCCTGCGTGTGGGTGTGCGCGAGCGAGTCGAGGCGGAAACACTCGGTTAGGCTGGCGCGCAGTGCCGCGGGCAGATTGCTCATGGCATCAAACGAAGCGACCTTTTTCTTCCAGACCCAATCGAGGATTTGGTTGGCGCGGAATTCAGGTTGGCCGGTCTCCATCAGCCAGGCGGCGAGGGCGGCGGGCGGCATTCCTGTTAGGGACGGGAGCATGGAATGGGGAGGGAACAGCCGATACGGCACGCTTACTGAGGAGTCCGTAGGTTGGACCACACAAGGTTGGACAGTCTGATATTACCACTGAAGCCACTGAAACCCGCTGAGGACACTGATTTATGCATATTTTCAGTGCTTTGAGTGGTTCTCAGTGTAATCAGTGGTTCTCTGCGGTTCATTTCTCTTTCCAGGTTAAACGATCAGGATTGGGCGAAAACGGCGGCAATTCGCTCACCGGGCCAGCAACCACGAGATATGCGGCGTGTAGAGCTTCGGCTCTAGCAAAAACGAGTCGTGACCCTTGTCGGAGTGGACGGTGATATGCATGACCTCCACGTTGGCCTCCTCGAGGTGTTTGACCAACTCGGATTGCTCCTCCGGATAGAAACAGAAGTCCGAGTCGATGGAAAACACCAGCCAGTGTTGCTCGGCGAGGCGGGAGCGCTCGAACAAGGCCGCCGGCGACTCCGCGTCGCCTTCCAGCGTGGCATCGTAGCGCGACCACATATCGATGATTCGCAGATAGGTGTTGGCATCAAAGCGGCGCACGAACTTTTTCCCCTGATGCAGCATATAACTTTGGAATTGGTCGCGCACCCGATACCAGGCCAGCACGTCATCGGGTTGGATCACATCCTGGCGCGCGCGGGTTTCAATCGCATCGAGGTGGACGAACGTCTTGTGGGAAATCATGCGGGCAAGAGCCAGACCATAGAGCGGGGCCGTGTTGTCATAGTAGTCGCCGCCATGGAAGTGCGGGTCGTTCTCAATCGCGAGGATTTGCTCAAAGAGAATGAGCCGGTTGAGCACCGTGGTTTTGTACCCGGCGGCGATGGAGATGACATTGCGCACCCGCTGCGGAAAGCGCGTGGCAAAGGTCAGCCCGACCAAGCCACCCACCGAGGGGCCGATCACCGCGTTGAGCTGGTCGATGCCGAGGGCGTCGAGCAAGCGGCCGATGACTTCCGCCTGATCCGCGGCGGTGACCGCCGGGAAGGCGGCGCCCCAGGGCTTGCCGGTCACCGGGTTGATAGACGCGGGGCCGGTACTGCCGTAGCAGCCGCCGAGGTAATTGGCGCAAATCACGAAAAACTTGCGGGTATCGATGGCTTTTTTCGGTCCGATGAGGGTTTGCCACCAGCCCTCGTGGAGTTCGGGTTGCCAGAATTCGCCGACCTCCGGCAGTTCGGGATTGAAGCCGGCTGCATGGTGCGAGCCGGACAGCGCGTGAAACACCAGAATCGCGTTGGAGCGCTCGGTGTCCAATTCACCCCACGTCTCGTAGGCGAGCGTAATGCCCGGCAGCAGCGCCCCGTCGCGCAGCCTCACCGGCTCGGCGGGGCTGCCGGTTTGGAAAAATTGGGTGTGGATCGGCGCGTGCATCGCCCGCAGTCTAAACCGCCCCCGCCCCCAAGGCAAGCCTGGAGCGCCGTGATGGAGCGCCGGCTAACCCTCACTTCGGCTCGATGACGATGGCATGCTCGTCATAGCGGGCCTTGGCGTTGGCCTGGGTCATGAGATACTTCATGATGGCGGAGGCGGGGAGGTTTTTCAAGTTGAGCGTGAGCTTGGCGGCGGCGAGTTTGGCGTCGGGGTCCTGGACCACGAAATTGGCGGCCACCAGGCCTTTGGATTCCTTGTCGATGATGAGGTTGAGGGCATCCAGGGCTTCCTGGAGAGTGGCTCCGTCGAGGTGGAACACCGGCACCATGATCTTGCCGAACTTGGCTTCGCGGCCTTTGGCGGCGACCTTGGGACCATTCAGTTCAAGTTCCTTGAGGCGGTAGCGGCAGTTGGCGAGGTCGGGGTTGAGTTGCAAAGCCTTGGTGTAGGCGATGCGCGCTGCTGCAACATCGCCGGAATCCTCCGCCGCGACGCCTTTGGCGAAATAGGCCTCCGCTGATAGGGCAGCCGGAGTTGGGGTGGGTGACGGCGCGGGGGGCGCGGCAGGGGCCGCCAAGGCGGCCGTGGCTCCGGCAACAACCAGGATCAGGATCTTTTGCATGGCAATGAGGATTAGAACCGACGCACCCTGCCACGCATTGAATGGCAAAGCAACGGAAAAATGTTAAGTTTATGTAAAACCTGTGGGCGCTTGGGTCGCGGGATGCTATGGGTTTCCCACCAATGGAACTTCAAGGAAATCGCCGTCTGCTGGTGGTCGATGATGACCGCAAACTCGCGGGCCTCATCCGCGACTATCTCGGCCCGCTGGGATATGAGGTCGAGTTGCGTCATAACGGCCCGGACGGCCTGGCGGAAGCCCTCGCGACTTCCTACGAGGCGGTGATTCTGGACGTGATGATGCCGGGGATGGACGGCTTTGCGGTGTTGCGCGAATTGCGCAAAACCTCCGACGTGCCCGTGCTCATGCTCACCGCACTCGGCGATGAGGCTGATCGAATCGTCGGCCTCGAACTCGGTGCCGATGACTACCTGCCGAAAACCTTCTCGTCGCGCGAATTGCTCGCCCGCCTGCGCGCCGTCACCCGGCGCGCCCGCACCCCGTCCGCGGCCGCCCCGCCGTTGCGCGAACTGACCGCCGGCACGCTGCGCGTGTGCGAGGAAACCCACACCGCCATCATGGGCGACGCGCCGCTCGATCTAACAACCCTGGAGTTTGCCATCCTCACCTCGCTGCTCAAGGCCAAGGGCCGGGTCAAGACCCGCGAGCGGCTCATCGAGGAGGTTTCCGAACGCCGCTTCGATGTGTTTGATCGCTCGATTGACGTGCATGTCTCCTCGTTGCGCAAAAAACTCGGTGATGACGCGAAAAACCCGCGGTTCATCCACACCATCCGCGGTATCGGCTACTCATTGCACGAACCGGAAGGCCCTGCCGCTCACCCGTCATGAAATCACGCCTGCACGCGTCGCTGCTGGTCAAGGTGTTAGGCTGGTTGCTGCTGCACCTGCTGGTGTTGCTGGTCGCGTTTGTCGGCTTCGTGGCCTGGCAGTTGGGGCTCGGCCTCGATTCGCTGCTCAGCGGTGCCGCCGGGGAACGGTTGCGGGCGTTTGGCGATGCCGCGCAGGCCGTCATGATCGACAAGGCCCCCGCCGAGTGGAATCGCGCGCTGCTGCCGCTTGCCTCGGCCAAAAACGTCGCGGCGGCCATTTACGATCCGGCATTTCCCAAGCAATTCCCCCTAACAATCCCGGCGAACGTGATCCGCCGCGCCAACAGCGCGCTGCCGCCCGGCCCCGAGCCAGTCCCGGCGGATCGCCGCGGGCCGCCGTTAGGACGCTTCGAGGGTCCACCCGAGGGCCGCGGTCCGCCGGATGACCGCGGTCCGCCGGAAATCCGCAATCCGCCGCGTTTGGCCAATCCGCCACCGACGGATCAGACCGCCAGGGATTTGTTAGCCCGGACGCCGCCCACACGCGCGGTGTTTCTGCTGCGTGGCGAGGGCGGCAACGGTTACTGGGCAGGGGTTCACCTCACCTTTCCTGGCCGCCTTGGCGAGCCGGTGCATCACCACCTGCTGCTCATCCGTGCCACAACTCTGGATGGCTCGGGCATGTTTTTTGACCTCAAACCCTGGCTGTGGGGAGGCCTCGGCGTGCTGGCCCTGAGTCTGGCGTTTTGGACGCCGTTCATTCTTGGCATCAGCCGCTACCTCCACCGCTTGACGGTGGCCACCGAGGGCATCGCCGCCGGCAATTTCGAGGTTTCCCTGCCACCCCGAGGTCACGATGAACTCGCCGCCCTCGGTCACGCCATCCAGTCGATGGCGGCCCGCCTCGATCTGCTTGTCTCCGGCCAAAAGCGCTTTCTCGGCGATGCCGCCCACGAACTTTGCGCGCCGCTCGCCAGACTCCGCACCGGCGTTGGCATCCTTGAAATGAAACTCGGCGAAAACCACCAGGCGAACCTCGCCGCCATCGACGCCGAAGCCGCCGAACTCGCCACCCTCGTTGAGGAAATCCTCGCTTTCTCCCGCGCCAAAAACCGACCCGCACAGCTCCGGCCGGTACTGTTAGACCACCTCGTCCGTGAAGTCGCCGCCCGCGAAGGCGCCAATCTCAACCTTACTTTCGAGGTCCCCCGGCACCTTCAGGTTACCGCCGATGCGGCACTCCTCGCCCGCGCCATCGGCAATGTGCTGCGCAACTCCGCCATTCACGCCGGCCCCGGCGTCCATGTCAGCATCACCGCAACCAGCACCTCCGAGGCCGCCACTCTCACCATCGCCGACAACGGCCCCGGTGTGCCACCCGAGGCACTTCCGCGCCTGTTCGAGCCGTTCTATCGGCCCGATCGCTCCCGCAGCCGCGATACCGGCGGCAGCGGCCTCGGCCTGGCCATCGTGCGCAGCGCCATCGAAGCCTGCGGCGGTGCCGCCAGCGCCTTCTTGCCAGCCGGCGGCGGGTTTGCAGTCAGCCTGACGTTGCCTGTGCGTGGGCCGGCTGCCGTGGAGTGCGGTGACTTGTCACCGCCCTAGAGTTTGGCCATTTGCCCGTGGTTTGCCTGGGTGGGTATTTTTTCGATTTCAGTATTTTTTATTGCAATACCCATCTTTTCGAATTTCCTTGGTCGCATGTCCGATTCGATTCCGGATTCCCTGCTGTCCTTGGCCGAGCTGCTACTTGAGGCTCAAATCAAGGCGATCCGCAAAGTTCGTCAGTCCACGGCGTCCGCTGGCGTTGCGGATTCCGCCACTCCGCGACGACGTGGGGCTCCGCGTACAGGTAAGTCCCAATTGGATATCGTTTACAACGTACTCAAGGCGGCCGAGGGGCCGCTGCATATCTCGGAGATCGTCGCGCACGCCACGGCGGCAGGCTTCGCCCTCGACCGGGATTCGGTGGTCAGCGCCCTGACCAAACGCATCCAGCACTCGGACCGCTTCCGCCGCACCGCTCCCAACACGTTTGCCCTGCTCATCAAGGAGGGGCCAACGTCATGATTGCTCCCGGCGCGTCTTGTATCAGGAAATCCGGCGACATCGCGGGCCTTTCACCACTGGTTGTTGTCAACGGGCAGGACGACGGGCCACCGCCGCCTCATCTGACACTGGCTTTCGTCACCCTCACAATGCTGGCGCTTCTGGGGGAGGCGTTCTGCCAGCGGCGCACGGCCCTGCGGGCATGGCGTATGGCCGTGGGGCAGGCGCTGACCCTGGGCACCCGCACGATTTCTCGCATCATCGCCTCGCTGCGGCGCGACCAGCGCGACTGGTCGGCGGATTACCGGCTGTTTTCCCGCAGCCCGTGGACAACCCGCGAGCTGTTTGTGCCGGTGTTGCGCGAGGCGCTGGACGCCGCCCTCCCGCCACACATGGCGCCTGACGCGCCGATCTGGGTTGCGGGGGATCACACGCATGT
>Ga0073936_10008695_pt1 | contig 12805 bp, 12 predicted proteins | sample AliMusrvi5mmetaG_FD_87041 | JGI IMG/M metagenome (GOLD analysis project Ga0073936, IMG submission 87041) | Freshwater lake bacterial and archeal communities from Alinen Mustajarvi, Finland, to study Microbial Dark Matter (Phase II) - Alinen... | ecosystem: Environmental > Aquatic > Freshwater >... | reverse complement strand
TCTCACAAAATTCTTGTGTAAGCATGGATGTATTGTAGAAAAAATCATTCTGCGTAGCCAGTGTTTTTTTATTTATTTTTGGGTAGGAAGATTAATGAGGATATGTGATTACCGAATATTTACAACCCAACAGTTGCCTCCTGTAGTGCCATTTGGACGCAACTCATTTATCTTCAGTATGTTATAATGCACAAAATTTAGAAATTTACGACTTTCCGATACGCTGCAATAGCAACTCCCGGCAAGCTTCTGGCATAAATCGTCGTCGTGGATATATCAGAATGCCCCAAAAGCATCTGTAAATGAGCAATATCAACGCCAGCATTCAATAAATACGTTGCATGCGAATGCCGGAAGATATGTGGCGTGACCGGAGGGACGAAAGCGCAGTATTCAGTCACCTCTTTACATATCTTCTGAATATACCGAGTGCTGTATTCTTGACCCCAAGAACTTAGGAATAAAGGTCCTTGGGAGCGATTCTGGACATGTTCCTTAAGATCTGCTGCTAAAGCGTGAGAAATAGGCACTACACGCTGTTTACCGCCCTTTGCAAAGCGTACTAGGACAACTGCTTTCTCAAAAGAAACGTCTTGAACTTCAAGACTTACCAATTCAGACACCCGAACCATAGATTCGTATAGCGTCCTTAGGATTAATACTCGCGGTGGACTGTTTTTTCTTGGTTTCTGACGGGTTATCTTGTCCGAACCATCAATAGCACGATCAATTTCTTCTTGATAGCGAAATTTAAAAAGTTTTTTACGGATTTCCCGAGCCTTAACGTCTTTGGATCGTTTCTTTACATCAAAGGATCCAAAAACAGCATGAAACCGTTCGGGACTTAGATCAGATTGCTCTAAAAAACGAAGGTATTCTTTTAATCCTTCAAATTTATATGCAGCTTTGGCCATGAATTTATTATAGGGAAGCCAAAAATAGTGTCAATAAAAATGTTCGCAGTTTGTATGTTTTGCGAACTTTTATCTAAAAGGGCTTCTCAACAACAATCTCCGGCATTGGGTAATGTTTCTTATTCAAACAATATATCTTACCACCCGTTTGTTTCACTGTTCCCGCCAAGAGCGCGTCATTAATATCTGTCCCATGTGTGGGATTCCATTTACGATACAAAATCCCACCGGCATCTACAACAGATTGATCAATAGGAGCTGTTTTAAACTGAGATAAGAATAATAATGTTTTTGTTTCTTCGTCTTTACGCATGAAAAAGACGATTTCTGATCGCTGAATAGCCCCAATCCACAATTCATATTCCTTCTTTTCTTGTAACTCTTTTAAGAAATGTAATGCTTTAGTGTCGCCACGCAAATGCCAAATCAAGATATCGGAATCAATATAGGCTCTCATTGTTGGTGCCTTCTCATGGATTTTCTAAAAGAATCCTTAGTAAGAGCCAATGTTTGCTCAATGGTTTCTTTTCTTTTCCAGGCACCGCTGGTTTGTTCAAACACGTCCATGTCCCCTGTTGATTCCATTCTTTGCGCGTACATTTGTACCGCGCCTTCTATTACTTTCTTTTTTGAAACATGAAGCCGTTGCGCTAAAAAAGATATTTTATGTAAAATTGTTTCATCAACTCTAGCAGATAATATTTTATCCATGTCTTTCTCCTTTCTTACGTAAGAAGTATATCGTAAGAATTATGCTTTGTCAAAGAAATACTACATTTTTAAATCCCAAGAACAGCTTTAAATGTTTGATACCCGCCAGATAAATTACGACATTTAAAACCGTTTTGGGTTAAGACTCGACAAGCCAAATACCCTCTCAAACCAACCTGACAATAAACGAGATACTCTTTATCTTTGGATAGTTGTGACATTTGATCTCTTAGGTCATCAATGGAAATATTAATTGCATTAGGAATCATACCCGCTTGAAATTCTTTATTGGATCTAACGTCTAAAACAAGCTGATTGGGCTTAAGGTTTACTAGATCACCGCTATGACAATTAATAACATCACCTTTAAGCATATTAGAAGCAACGAACCCTAAAAAGTTCACCGGATCTTTGGCTGAACCATACGGTGGCGCATAGCACAACTCCAGATGTTCCAAATCATAAACGGTCATTCCAGCACGCAAGGCAACAGCTAAAACATCAATACGTTTATCTACACCTTCTTTTCCTACAGCTTGCGCTCCTAATATCTTTCCGCTTTTAGGATCAAACAATAGTTTCATGCTAATTTGAGTAGCCCCTGGATAGTAGCTAGCATGATTATTAGAATGAATATAAACTTTCTCACAAGGCATATTTAATCTCGTTAGAATCTTTTCATTCACTCCTGTCATACCAATCGTTAGATCAAATAACTTACAAATGGCCGTGCCCTGTGTTTTCTTATAAACAGATTTACGACTAAAAATATTATCTGCTGCAATTCTTCCCTGCCTATTAGCTGGACCAGCTAAAGGGATCAATGCTTTTGTACCAGTGACGAATTCATCAACTTCAACAGCATCCCCAACTGCAAATATAAAAGGATCGTTGGTACGCATCTGTTCATTAACTACAATGCCCCCTCGTTGACCAATCTCAATCCTTGCTTCTTTCGCTAAACTAATTTCAGGTTTAACACCAATAGCTAAAATCACGGCGTCGCAATCGATCTTCTGACCATTGCTCAGCTCAGCAGAAACACCTGCACCCGCGGGAAAAAAAGCTTTCACAGAAATTCCAAACTTTAGATCGACGCTATTTTTCTTTAATTCTTGATGGAGATAGTGCGCCATCTCAGGATCAGCAGGCCCCATCACTTGATTAGAAAGCTCAATAATAATCACCTCAACTCCACGTTCACGTAAAGCTTCGGTCATTTCTAAACCAATATAACCACCCCCTACGACGATGACCTTCTTAGCTCCTCCATGATCAATCTTCATCTTAATTCGATCCATGTCGGATAAATTACGCAGCGTCATCACTTGCGGAAGATCTAAACCAGGCATTGGCGGTTTAATTGGATCAGCCCCAGGACTTAAAATCAGAAAATCATAAGATTCCACGGACTCCTGACCGCTTAAGAGATCTTTGACAATAATATTCTTCAAATCACGATCAATCTTAATGACTTCCGTCTTAATCTTTGTCTTAATCCGAAATCGTTTATACAAAGAATCCGGCGTCTGAACTAATAATTTCTCCCTGTCCTTAATCACTCCGCCGATATGATAAGGTAATCCACAGTTAGCGAATGAAACATGCTCCCCTCGTTCAAAAATAATAATCTCAGCCTCTTCCGACAATCTTCTTGCTCTTGCGGCTGCCGAAGCTCCACCAGCAACACCACCAACGATTAATATACGCATACGACTCCTTAGATTTATTTAAGTAGTTGTTTCATTACTTTATTAAATGAATCAATCAATTCTTCGCTTTTCCCACTTTTAATTGCTTTAGGAATGCCTTCTCCCATATGATTCTGTAGTATCACTACACTTAGTTGACCTAAAGCAGACCGAATAGCTGCAATTTGAATAATAACATCCTCATAATTACGATCAGATTCAATCATCTTTCTTACACCGCTAATTTGTCCAACGACTCTATTTATACGGCTAATTACTTTTTTCTTTCTTTCATCTCTTAATTTCATTCTGAAATAACCCGTAACGAAAACTAAAATACCTATTATAAAGAGATATCATTCTAACTTTTTTGACCTATCATAAGAAATATTGAAAACTTTCGTGAAATTCCATCATTTCCAGTCTTAGCAACCTCTGTTGCCACCACATCACGAACACTATCAAATCCGACGTTATTATAAAGACCACGCAAAACTGCTCGATCAAATCCTTGATGAAATACTCCATCATTATTATCATGAAACTTCCCATTATCAGGATCTAAATCAGCAATGCAAAGATATCCCCCTGGTAGTAACAGTTTGTAAAATTGATCCAAAAGAGATTGAACATCTTTAATATGATGTAAGGTCATGCTACTTACGATCAGATGATACTGACCAGATAAGGATTGTCCTTTATCAAGATCAATATGATGTGTTTCTGTTTTCTTCAGGTTTCCTTGAGCAATTTTCTTCCTAAAGACTTCCAGCATCCCCTCTGAACTGTCAAATCCAGTTATAGAATGAACCGAGGGATGAAATTGTAGAGACATTAAACCTGTTCCACAGCCAAAATCCATGATATCCATTGTCGGCAATAAAATAATTTCTCGTGATATGCTTCTAAAAACATCATTGGCTAATTTAGCCCGTAATGGATTATCGTCCCAAGAACTTGCTTCTTTGTTAAAATCACGTTTACCTAAATTCAAAGTCTTCTCCAGTATTAAAAAATTATTTAATAGTTGCCATTAAACCAATCCCTGCTCCAACAATGGTACTCACCCAAGGATTACTAGTTAAAGGACACGTTCCCGTAGAACATCTCCCCAAATAACCCACCGCAAAGCCAATCACACTCCCCACTATCACTCCCAATAAAATCTTCATAATTATTCCTGCTTTCTTAATATTCTTGATTACTTTATTCCGAAACGGCCAAGAATCCATACCATCGGACACCAATTGGTAAATGCAGACTGAAACAAATTAACCCCTACAAATACTGTCAACCATAACCACATAGGACTTACAAAATGCGCTAAAACTAAACTCAACAAAACAACAAATCCCGCTATCCCACGTAATGATCTTTCTAACATGCTTTCTCCTCCTTCTTAACTTTGGGTTTCATAACGATATAATAAATAACTGGTATTGCTGTCCGTGAAAGAACCGTAGAAGCAAGCTCTCCGGCCATAAGTGATACCGCCAATCCTTGAAATATCGGATCAAATAGAATTACCGAAGCCCCAACCACAACCGCCAAAGCCGTTAAAAGCATCGGCCTAAATCGGACCGCTCCAGCATCGATCACCGCTTCTTCTAAAGACATCCCTTCTTTTAAACGTAACTGAATAAAGTCAACGAGAATAATCGAGTTGCGAACAACAATACCTGCGCCTGCAATCATTCCTATCATGGAAGTCGCAGTGAAAAACACTCCTGATAACCAATGAGCAGGTAATATCCCAACCAGCGTCAAGGGAATCGGCATCATAATGATCAGCGGCACCTTAAATGATTGGAACCATCCCACCACTAACACATAAATCAAAATAAGCACCACCGCAAAAGCAATACCTAAATCCCTAAAGACCTCAAAAGTGATTTGCCATTCCCCATCATATTTTACAGACCATTGATTTTGATTCATAGGCATGCTTGTCCATAAAGTGCTCAGTATATTTTGATTCTGAGGATTTGTTGGAAGGTTAATTTCCTCAAGACTCTTTTGTAAATCGAAAAGAACATACACAGGACTTTCAAACGGACCTGTAATATCCCCAAAGACATAACTGACCCTCATAAGATTCTTATGGAAGATGGGTTTCTCTTTTAGTGTATCTTCAATCTTAACTAAATCCTTTAATGGTACAGGTACGCCTGAATTGGATAAAAGTGTGATCCCAAGAACATTTTCCAAATCTTTACGTTTATCTTCCGGCAATCGCAACACAATTTCCACAGGCTCATATTCGTTAGACAAATGTGCTAAATCTACACTCTTACCTACCAGCGCCGTGGATATAGTGCTTGCGATAACAGACGGAGCAATGCCATTTAGACTTGCCTTTTGATGGTCGATAGCTAAATGTAATAATTTCTCATCTGATGGTGTGGGGGTTGTGATATCTGTTACAGAAGAGTTCGATGCCATCACCTGCTCGACCTGTTTAGCTAATTTGTCACGCCCAGCACGATCAGGTCCGTAAACTTCCATGACTAGTGTAGATAACACAGGAGGCCCTGGAGGAACCTCAGCTACCTGAACATGACCGCCATACTGTGAAACAATCTCATGAATCTTGCCACGAACTGCTTTGGCAATATCATGACTTTGTTGATGACGCTTGCCCCTAGGAATTAGATTGACCTGTAAATCAGCTTGTTGTGTGCCATTGCGTAAATAATAATGTCTGACAAGTCCGTTGAAGTTATATGGTGCGCTTTCTCCCACGTAAGCTTCGATATTATCTACCTCAGGGATAGTTTGCAAATATTTTGCGATCTGTTCAATAGCTTCACCTGTTGTTGCGAGCGCTGTCCCCTGCGGCATATCCAAGACCACTTGAAATTCGTTCTTATTATCAAAGGGAAGCATCTTCACCTTGACTGCTTTAAGAGGCACTAACAAAACTGAAAGTCCTAAAAGAACACCCACAACGATCAAAAAGATCTTGCGTACTTTTGCGTCGTAGATCAATGGCTTCATGTAGGAACGATAGATGCGTGTTAAGAAATCCTCTTGAGTGTCATGACCTTTAATAGTGCCTTTTTCAAAACTCTTTTTAAGAATAACCGTAGCTGCCCATGGTGTAGCTACAAAGGCTGCCATCATCGAGAAAACCATCGCCAAACTTGAACCAATAGGAATGGGACGCATATACGGCCCCATAAGTCCCCCGACAAAAGCCATAGGCAAAACCGCTGAAATAACGGTCAGAGTCGCCAAGATCAAGGGACTTTGAACTTCAATAACAGCACCGATAACGATATCTAAGAACTTGCGACCACGATTTTCTGCCAAACGCAGATGACGGACAATGTTCTCAACATTCACAATAGGGTCATCAACAAGAATACCGATAGAAAAAATAAGCGCAAAAAGCGTAATACGGTTCAATGTAAACCCAAGAAAATTAAATGAAGCAAGTGTCAAAGCAAGCGTAACTGGAATCGCCACAGCCACAATACCAGCTTCTTTCCAACCTAGAACCAAAGCAATTAAAAGCGCCACACCAACAACTGCAATGGCCATATGAATCAGCAGTTCATTGGATTTCTCAGTCGCGGTCTCACCATAATTACGGGTCACCTCTAGCTTAACTTCTGATGGAATTAAGCTGCCCTTGGTAGCATCAATCTTTTTGAGGACTTCTTCGCATAACCATGCCGCATTAGCACCTTTGCGTTTGGATACAGCTAAGGTCACCGCTTCCAATGGCTTTTGAGTAGACTCCTGTCTTGGAATACCAAAACGGATATTCACATAATGTTCACCGTCATCAGAACCATCAACGACTTGAGCAACATCTTTAAGATAAACCACGCTACCGGAAGAAGAACTGACAACAAGGTTTTCTAAATCTTCCTTGGAAGTAAAGAAGCCATCCGACTCAACTGCCACCACATTGGGTGCTGTCTGCAAATGCCCCGCAGAGGATTTAACATTAGACGATACAATGGCCTGTTCAACGGCAGCAGGATCCATCAAATGCGAGGAAAGTTTGGCTGTATCAAATAACACTTGGAAACTTCGCTTATGACCGCCAATGATCTGCGTCTGTGAAATATCTTGGATAGCATTGACCTCCTGTTGAACAGAAGCTGCCACACGCCGTAACGCCTGAGCATCTTTTGTGCTTGAATAAAAAGTTAACGAAAGAATCGGAACATCATCGATAGAATGAACCTTGATTAACGGTTGCGATGCCCCCTGAGGCAAAAAGTCTGTGTTTGCAAACACCTTCGTATACAACTTAGTCAAAGATTTCTCAACATCTTCCCCAACCTTAAAACGCACAACGATCAGAGCCCCATCTGCTTGAGCGGTTGAATAAATATATTCAACGCCGGAAATTTCCCAAAGTTTACGCTCTCCCACATTGATAATTCTTTGTTCAACTTCTTCAGATGTCGCTCCGGGATAACGGACAAAAATATCAAACATCGGTACTGAAATCTGTGGTTCCTCTTCCCTAGGCAAATTAATGACCGCCATAACCCCTAGGAATATGGCAAATCCCAATATCAAAGGAGTAATCTTTGACTTAACAAAGAACGATACAATTTGACCTATCCAATTCATACGGCTATTGTCCATAAATACCCTCTGCCTGATCTTGATTAAGCTCTCCAATATAAAACTTCAAAGACAAAATACTTTGACGAGAAGCGTTCTCTAACCTTAGCCAATGTTCATACGATTTAACTAATCCCGCACGCACAGAAAGCATCTGTTCAATAGATCTCTTACCTTCCTTATATAAAGGAACCATAAGCTGTGTGGCTTGTCTCGCATCATCACGGGCTTTGATTGCTAATTGCACATTTGATTTTAAAGCCTGTAAACGATAATAGGTTTCAGCCGTATCTTTAGCTCCTTGGTCTTTAACTTCCTGATATTGGTTTGCTAAACGATCTACCTCTGCTTTAGCTAATTTGACTCTTGCACCATAGCCAGGGTCAAAGATATCCATGGTGGCTTTGAGCCCAACAACATAATTGCCTCCACCACTATCACCAATACTATGAACATGTTCATCAGCCTGACCATAAGCACTGACCTTAGGTAAAAAACTTTTCCTTTCTCTTTTTTGTTCAACTCCTTGGGCTTCAAGTAATTTCCCCATAGCTTTAACATCTAAACGATTATCAACAGATTTAGCAATCCATTCCTGTGCTGTGCCTTCTAAATCCACCTGCTTTTGAAAATCCATAGTAACCACAACAGACAATACCGGATCTTTTCCCCTTAAAATATTGAAAGCCATACAAAGAGCCGCCTGTTGAGCCATTATTTCATTCTTAGTTTGCATAAGTTTAGTTTGAGTCATTCGAGCCAAATAAAAATCTGCTCCTAAAATCAATCCCTTTTTATTCAATGACTCTGCTGCAGCTACATCTTTTTCCCCATCTTTGGTTTCTTCATCTAATATCTTTATCAAATCTTGTATTGAAGCTAAGCGGCTATAAACTTCTGAAGCGGCAAGAATAGCTTCCATTTTCGTTAATTCAGCCTGGTAACGTGCAGAATCTGCAAAAAGTCCGGCACTTTTAATACGTGAAGCTGTTTGAGAAAAATCAAATAATAACCATTGCCCTTCTATGGACGCTGAATTGTCAGACCTCGGCCCCGGTGTATTTAAACGTCCTAAAGCAAAATCATCGCTAGAAAAACGATTTTGTCTTAAAAGAGCTCCAAAAACATAGACAGGATCATCACCATATTCAAATTTTGCCGATGCCCACAACTGAGGAGCTCTAGCTGATGCTGCTAATGCCTTTTGGCTCACAGCTTTCTCAATGCTGGCGTACTCTTTCTTTAAAGAGGGATAATAATCAAGGACCTGTTGTAAATAGTCCTTATAAGAAACAGCCTCTGGCACTTGAGCTTGAGCGGAAGACGAAATAAACAAAAGCACTACACTAATAATAAGGCTTACAAATTTCACGCAATTTCTCCTAATATCTGAATTATTTTCATAATACGATCATCAGTCACCTTATAACATGCTTTAGCACCCTTTTTCTCAAAAGTAACCAACCCAGCAGAACGTAAAGCAGTCAAGTGCTGTGAAACAGTAGATTGTGGCAATCCCAATTTCTCAACAATTTTATTAACATGGCAACCATACTTAGCAATACCTTGCATCATTTGTAGTCGTGCCGGATGTCCTAATGCCTTAAGAATAATTGATCCTTTAACATAATCCATTTAAAATCTCCTTTCATTAAATGTATTATCTGTATAATACGATAATATGATAACATTATTCATTAAACATATCAAATAAAATCTAACAGAATATCTAATCCTAAGGAGGGTTCCAATGAAACCAGCAATCACAGCTACTGAAGAAGACTGGATCATAACACCAGAAGATTTAACTCACGTCATGAACAAAAGTCGTGACAATCGACTCATTTTCGCTTTAATGCTTTTGTTTTATAGAATCCACAATCGTTTTCCAACCGCACCCTCTGAATTTCATTCCAAAACCATTGATATCGTAGCCCAGCAAATCAACGGTATCCCTACCCCACAAAATGATTTTTTCGCGGGAGCAATCAGAACATGGCGCCGCCATTGTTCGGAGATTCGCCAAATAACAGGTTTTCGTGAAGCAACAAATGCTGACGCTAGTAGGCTTATTCAGTGGCTTCAAAAGAATGCCGCTATAGTAAACCATAAACCTCATCAACTTATTTATAGTCTTGAAGAACGTTGCCGTCAGCTTCAAATTGAACTTCCTTCTCCCACCCGTCTAGACACTATGGTACGTACTGTTACCTTTACTCGGGATGAGGATTTATATTCCAAAACATATCTAAAGCTAGAACAATCTGTAAAAGAACAATTGGATCTATTGTTACAGCCTGATAAGAAAGATGCTGAGGATCAAACTAATGAAATAATCCCAGCAATACTTATGCGTTTACGCAGTGATCCTGGTCGTGTAAGCCTAGATGCTGGACTACAAGAATTAAATAAGCTTAGAATGATCCGTAGAGTTGAATTACCGACGGATTTATTTGTTGATGTATCTGAATATGAACTTGAACGTTACCAGCAACACGTTATGGTCGAATCCCCCTACGAACTGCGTCGGCATTCACCAGCCACAAAATTAACATGGCTGGCTGCTTTTGTTTATTTGCGTGGACGCACAATCACTGATAATTTGGTCGAACTATTAATTGATACAATTTATCAAATTGAGTCACGGGCAGAACGCAGGGCTGATCGAAAATTGTTAGCAAGCTGGAAACATGTGGCGAATAAAGAAGCAATTCTTTATAAGATCGCCTCTATCGCAATTGACTGCCCTAAAAAAACTATAGAAGAAGCTATTTACCCTGTAGTTGGTTTAAAAACTCTTATAAATATTGTCAGTGAATTAAGTATTGTAACTAATCAAGATGGTGCTGTTCGTGATGGTATCCGTAATTCTTATAAAAGCCATTATAGACGGATAATACCTCTGATTCTTCAAATCTTAGAATTTCGATCTAACAATGAACTCCACCACCCTATCATTCAAGCTATTGATTTAATCAAAAAGTATGCTGATACTAAAATCCATACCTTCCCCGCCCATGAAGAAGTCCCGATTGATGGCGTTGTAAAGAAACAATGGAAAAAAGCTATCTTCGACAAAGATAATCCAGGTCAAATTAACAGGATTACTTATGAAATTTGTGTGCTTGAAGCTTTACGTAACCAACTTAGATGTAGGGAAATCTGGGTTGTTGGAGCGGATAGATATCGTAATCCCGACGAAGATCTACCTGCCGATTTTGAAATAAAATGCAAAGAGTATTATGAAGCATTGAAATTGCCCCTTAGTGCCGATGAGTACATAAATAATTTAAAAAATGAAATGCACATAGCCTTAGCTAAATTTGATTCAGGATTACCTAAGAATCCAAAGGTTAAAATACTCAATAAATCTGGTGGCTGGATTTGCCTTACACCTTTTGACCCGCAAAAAGAGCCAGAAAATCTAAGTTCTCTTAAAGAAGAAATAACTGCGACTTGGCCAATGACAAGCTTACTTGATGTCATTAAAGAAACAGATCTGCGTTTAAATTTCACTGAAGTTTTTAAAAGCCTAACATCATATACATCAATGGAACGAGCTATCTTACAGCCACGGCTTTTGTTATGCCTTCATGGACTTGGCACTAATACTGGATTAACACGCATGGTTGGCCCTGAATCTGGAATAACCTACAAGGATTTAGCCTATGCTAGGAAGAGATATTTCAGTGTTGATGCATTACGCCAAGCCAATGCCATTGTAGTCAACGGCACACTCTCTATCCGCAATGAAGCCATCTGGGGCGAAGGCAGCACCTCCTGTGCATCAGATTCCAAACACTTTAAAGCATATGATCAAAATTTAATGAGTAAATATTCCATTCGCCACGGTGGCCGTGGTGTTATGATTTATTGGCATGTTGAAAAGAAATCTCTTTGCATTCACTCTCAACTAAAATCTCCATCATCATCAGAAGTCTCATCAATGATTGAAGGAGTGCTTCGTCACCTTACCGACATTGAAATCCTAAAGCAGTTCGTTGACTCCCATGGCCAAAGCATAGTTGGTTTTGCATTTTGTAAGCTTTTAAACTTTTCACTATTCCCCCGCCTTAAACCAATACACTCACAAAAATTATATCGACCAGATAGTGGCCAGCCTAAAGCCTATAAGAATCTTCAACTTGTGCTAACAAAACCTATTGAATGGGAATTAATCAGGCAGCAGTACGATCAGATGGTCAAATATGTCACCGCTTTGCGTCTTGGTACGGCAGATACCGAATCCATTATGCGACGTTTTACTCGCAACAATGTGCAGCATCCGACTTATAAAGCATTTATGGAGCTAGGACGAGCTGTTAAAACTATTTATCTGTGCAACTACTTACACAGTGAACCATTGCGTCGTGAAATTCATGAAGGGCTAAACGTCATTGAGCAATGGAATGGCGCTACTGATTTTGTTTTATATGCCCGTCGTGGTGAGCTTGTAAGCAATCGCCATGAAGATCATGAGATAAGCATGTTGTCTCTTCAGTTACTACAAAACAGCATGATTTACATTAACACCCTCATGCTTCAAACGGTTTTAGATAAACCTCATTGGCAAAGACGGCTTACTCAACGAGACTTAGGAGCATTAACTCCCTTGATTTGGGAGCATATTAACCCATATGGGCGATTTGAACTTGATATGAACACACGAATTCCACTTATTTAGGCTAAAAGCATCAAAAATCTATAAAATAGTGTGTTGTAACTCATTGCAGATATGCTGTTTACAGCCAAATGGCACTGCAGGAGGCAACTGTTGGGTTGTAAATATTCGGTAAAGACGTCCTTTATGCAGTAGAGCAAAGAATATTTCTGAAGGATTTATTGAGAGGATAGACAAAGACATCTTTAATCGGAAGTGAGAATTTATTGAAGCGATCACGT
>Ga0073936_10008691_pt1 | contig 12810 bp, 7 predicted proteins | sample AliMusrvi5mmetaG_FD_87041 | JGI IMG/M metagenome (GOLD analysis project Ga0073936, IMG submission 87041) | Freshwater lake bacterial and archeal communities from Alinen Mustajarvi, Finland, to study Microbial Dark Matter (Phase II) - Alinen... | ecosystem: Environmental > Aquatic > Freshwater >... | reverse complement strand
GGTTGATGCGCAGGCCTACCTCCGCCTCGGCCCGGCGCTCCGGGCGGCCCGGGCCGGGATCGCCGCCGGCGCGGGCCCGGAGCCGCGCCTGCAAGGCGTGGGCGCGGGCTCCACCATTGTCGATGCCTCTCCTCAACCCGACGGCAGGCTCGATCCCTGGCGCAACCAGGTGGTTTGCCTCTTCGGACTGGCGTTGGATGGTGTACCGATTAACAGCACGTCCGATCCCAGCACCAACAACCCCTACGATCCGACCGGCAAGGTAACCTGCCCCGCCAACCAGCAACTTCAGGTCGATCGCATTCCGCTGGAAGGCATTGTGGGTTGGGATACCAACCTCAACGGCAACCTGGCTCAGCTCCTTCAGGAGCCGACCATCATGGGCGCTTATGAGGGCGCAGGCGTCACCGTTCTCGGCAAGGGCGTCAACATCCCCGGCGGCCCCGCCAACGAGTTCACGGGTGGAACGGCGCTGGAAGGCGACTTCGCCACCGGAACGGTTCCTCTAACCAACAGCGCGGCAGACTGCACTTACGGCAGCAACTTCTTGTGCGCTCCGTCGGCCATTGACGGTCTCACAATTACCGACAGTTCCCAGGGTGGTGGCGCCATCTTCCTCCACGGCTGGAACCACTACCTGCAGATTGCCAACAACCGCATCCAGAACAATGCAGGCACGCTGTCTGGCGGCGTCACGGTAGGCCAGGGAGAAATCCCCGACCCCACCTATAACGCTGCGAGCGTAGAAGTGCCCTACGGCCTCCAGCAGCATGTGCATGTACACAACAACGCTATCGCTTTCAACTCCTCCTACGGGGACGAGCTGTTTGCGTCCACGCCGGCGGCGGCAGGCGGCATCACCTTCAACAGCGGATCGGACTACTTCACCTTCGATCACAACTGGCTCTGCGGCAACGTCAGTTCCGGTGACGGCGGTGGGTTGGCCGACCTCGGATTCAACTACAACGGAGATATCGAGCACAACACGATCATCTTCAACCAAAGCACGAATCCAACCATTCCCACCAACGGTGGCGGATTGGTGGTATCTGGCGCTGCTCCAGACGGCCTGCTTCCCAATGGCCAGGAGTGCGGCAATACCGTGCTTGATGCTGACTGCCCTCCGGGACTCAGTGAAGGTACTGGCCCTGGCCTGGTGATCAACGCAAATCTGATCATGGGCAACGCTGCTGAAAGCGGCAGCGGCGGTGGCATCCGGCTGCAGACTGTGAATGGTCTCGAAATCGCAACGTTCCCCACCACTCCAAGCCAATGGTATGGAGTGACCATCACCAACAACATCATCGCCAACAATGTGTCCGGATGGGACGGCGCCGGTATCTCGATGCAAGACGCCCTCGTGGTGGATTTCATCAACAATACCGTCGTGTCGAACGACTCAACCGCTTCGTCGGGAGTGTTGTTCGACGCTCTCGGAGCTCCGCTGGCAAGCACGCCGCCTCCGGGCTGCGATCCCAACAACCCCGTTGCAGGAACGCAGAACGGGTGCCCGTCCATCACGCAATCGTCACCTCAGCCCTCCGGCCTGGTGACGATGCCCAACACGCCGAACCTTGCAGCATCGCTTCCGGCAACTGTCCGTTGCCCGATTGGACACTCAAGCGGGCTTGGCGCCACCCAGCAGGTTGTCAACGGCGATTGCAGGCACATCTCGTACCCGCGCATCGTCAACGACCTCTTCTGGCAGAACCGCTCCTTCAACATCAGTGTTGGCGGCACGGCCCCTGGCCTTGAGAACCAGAACAACATGGTTACTCTTGTGCCGACGCTGAACCAGACCAAGACAGGGGATTGCGGTCCTGCTGGCACGGTCTACAACGGAACCCCCAACACGAACACCTCGAACTACTGGGACATCGGTGTTCGCAACGATACCTCCGCAAACAACCATGCGTCGGGTTACACCTTGAACCCGAAGAACTCGATCCTCACCGATGCCGGGGATTATCCTGGCGCAAACAACCTGGCCAGCAACCCGGCGGTTGTAAGCCAGTACTGCAACGGCGCCCGCGTTCCTCCTGAGAGCGGTGGCGTGGGCTACCAGGTGCCTCCGGGTATTGTCGATGCAGTGGTTCCCAACCCGGTGTTCAGCTTGACTCCGGCGGCCACGGTGGATGAAGGCAACAACTGGATCAATATCAGTTGGGGTCCGCTTTCACTCACCAACCCGTCGGTTCAGGGCTCCAACGGTGACTACGGCAGCGGTGCGCCGCTCGGCGATTACGACATCACGCTTGCATCGCCGGCAATCGGCCCCGCCAATGCGGCCTCGGCTCCTCCAACCGACTTCTATGGTCAGTTGCGGTCCAAGGCTCCACCCACGATCGGTGCAGTTGTAGTCATACCGCCCGCGTCGGTCTCGCCCACCTCCCTGGCGTTCGGTTCGGTTGTCAGCGGGGCAACGAGCGCTTCGCAGACGTTAACCGTTGCTAACAGCACCAACGCGGCCATTACTTAGGCTGTAGCGCTCACAGCTCCGTTCTCTGCGCTAACCGGCGCCAGCGGCGGAACCTGCACCGGAACCTCTCTTGCCGCCAACAGCAGTTGCACCATCAAGGTCGTCTTCACTCCGACCGCGGTGGGCGCTGCAACCGGCACCGTCACTATCACGGGAAGTGTAACCGTCGCAGGTTCACCGGTGGCTCTTACCGGCACTGGGACGTCCGCGGTTTCCTTTACCCCGGCAACGTGGACGCCTTCTCAGACCAGAAACTGCCCCGGCACAACGCTCGGACAGCAACTAGCCTGCGGGTTGGATCCGGCGCAAATATTCACGCTCACCAACAACGGCGCCGCTACAGTGACCGGCATAATACAGGCCGCAATCGCCGGTGCCAACGCGGCGGATTTCAGCTTCGTCGCATTGACAACAACCTGCGGCCATGCTGGATTCACAACGCTGGCCCACAATGCAAGCTGCACGGTTACTGTGCAATTCAAGCCTCGCACCAGTGAAGCAGCAGGGACGAAGACAGCAACCGTATCGGTTGGCACTGCGGCCGGCACGCAATCCGCAACGCTGACTGGAACTGCGAAATAACCAATCACCCACGTTTTGGGGTTGGCGCGGCGGCGCAAACCGGCGCAAGGCGCCAACCCCCAAGACGTGGCCCGCAGATCGATCTTCAAATGAACAAACCGAACAAGGAACGGAGGAACAAATCGTGAACCCACGGAAGCCCATCATCCGTCTCACTCTTACCCTGATCGTAATTGTCGTAGCCAACCAGTTTGCCGCAAAAGCAGAACTTGGGCAGGAGCCGGCCAAAGGCTCGCAGCCAAGCGCCGCTTCTCCTCTCAATTCGACTCCCGCGCACAGACGCCATTCGGCTTCTCCATATCGCTCCACCTCCCTGACAACCCGGGCGCAGAATCATTTCGAATCCTCGTGGGGCATCGACACCCTTGAAGTGAAGTCGGTCGAGTCGGGCCAATTAATCCGTTTTGGATACCGCATCCTCGACGCCGCCAAAGCCTCTCAGTTGAACGATAAGAAGGCAACCCCTCACCTGGTTGACGAGCGTGCGCGTGTGAGCCTGGATGTGCCGACAATGGAGAATGCAGGGCAGTTGCGCCAGAGCAGCACTCCAGAAGCAGGCCGATCCTACTGGATGGTCTTCTCCAACAAAGGGAAAGTGGTCAAGCAAGGTGACCGCGTGAACGTGGTGATCGGAAAGTTCCGTGTCGACGGGCTATACGTCCACTGATCCAACACGGATGCCCGTATGGCTTCTCGGTGATCGTTCCAAGACGGCGATATAGGTTTGTTTTAGCAGGTGGAAAAGCAAGGACTGGAGGACTCAATGATTCAGGAAATGGGAACGCAGGACAGGAAATTGGATTTGGATGGCGGCCTCTGGATGTTGGACGGCGGCATCTGGAAGATCCGCGGGCGCGAAGCCTCTCGTGAGGGTCAGCGGCGCGAAAAGGCGAAAACAAGTAAGCCCTCGCGCATCTCCATTCCCCAGTCCGCGCAGGAAATGAAGGAAGTCGAGGTGCTGCGGAGCGCTCTTAAAGCAGCGATCTCATTCATGAAGCAGAAGGCTCTCGGGGTGTTAACCGAGATGACGGTTGCAGAGTTCGTTGAGCGGAAATTCGTGCCCGGGCACGTGGCTTCCAAGCGGATGTCCGGGAAGACCCACTACCAGGCAATGCTCAAACATGTGCTTACGCCGGAAGAAGTCGAGCGCGTTTTTGGCGGCAGTTCCAAAAGCTCGAGAAATGCTTTGAAAGCTGTCCCGGGCTGGCCATACCTCAGCAACGTGCGCCTGTGCGATGCGCTCCCCGAGCACGTGAAGCGGATAACCACGGCGGCGTTGAGCCATGGTTACTCGATCCAGACCGTCAAGCATATCCGGAATGTGATCAGCGCCATCTTCTCGCACGCCCAGAGGGAGATGTGCTTCATGGGCGAGAATCCTGTGCGGATGGTCAAGTTGCCGGAAGCGCGCCGCAAACAGCGGCATTCGTTAACCTCTGACCATGTGAGGGAGGCGCTCGCTGCAATGCAGTATCCGGAGAAAGAAATGATGCTGCTTGCGGCCTTCACAGGCATGACGATGGCTGAGATATCCGGTCTTCAATGGAAGCGGGTCAATCTGACTGCATCGCAAGCGTCCGCGGAAGGCCAGCCGGTTCCACCGATGGCTATTGCAGTCACAAAGCAATGGCACCGTGGCAAGTTGGAGGACGTCAGGACCTGCCACGTCCGCAACGTGCCCATCCCTCAGCCGCTCTTTGAGATCCTGCTTGAACTCCGCAAGAAGACCGGATTTCTTGGCCCGGATGACTTTGTTTTTGTTTCTCGAGCGGGCACGCCGATCAATCTGAATAACCTCCTCGTGCGCCGATTGAAGCCGATTGCCAGGCAACTGGGAGTGCCATCGCTATCCTGGTATGCGTTTCGACGCGCAGGCAAGATTGTGGTCTCGGAGTTTGGCAGCCAACAGAAGGAGTTTGCGCAGATACCTGTGTATTCTGACTTGCAACGAGAGATCGATGTGCGCCAAAACTGGCATTGCCGCACTCAACGTCCGCGCCCATTCTGAACGGTACGGGGCACTTTCCCACGGGAGAACGATTCATGGCATCGAACACCCGAAAATGCTCGTTGCTCTACATCAACGACAACCCGCAAGAGATTGATTATACGTACGGTTATGAATGTCCTGCTCGTTGAAGACGAACTTCATATCCAGAGTTTCTTGAAGTCCTCGCTCGAAGAAGCCGGGTATCAGGTTGATGCAGCTTCCGATGCAAAGACTGCCATGGGCCTTGCGGTTGAGGCGGAGCACGATGCCTTGATCGTCGACCTTGGTCTGCCGGATCTTGACGGCATCAGCCTGATTCTTCGATTGAGGCAACAAGGAGTCACCGGCCCGGTCCTGATCCTTTCGGCAAGACGGTCTGCGGACGAGAAGGTCCGAGGTCTCGAGCAGGGAGGGGACGATTACCTTACCAAGCCTTTTTCCTTGGCGGAGTTGCTTGCCAGGCTTCGGAATCTTATCCGGCGAAATGGCGCTTCGGGCAACGAGGCCACGCGCCTGCGCATTCACGATCTGGAACTGGATCTGCTTCGCCGTGAAGCTTCGCGCTCCGGCCAGGTTCTGCAACTGACAACGCAGGAGTTCCTCCTATTGGAATATCTCTGCCGAAACGCAGGCAGAATCGTCACGCGCACCATGATCCTCGACAAGGTTTGGGGGATCCGCAATCAGCCGACTACGAACGTCCTCGATGTTCAAATCTGCAGGTTGCGTGAAAAGGTCGACCTTCCAGGGCAACAATCGCTCATTGTGACGTTGCGGGGGATGGGCTATGTTCTCAAGGACAGGTAAGCCCGATGTTCAAAGTGCTGTCTGGCGAATCTCGATCTGGGGGACTTTGGCTTTTGCTCTGGGATCGTTTTTCGTCTCGATCTTCCTTCATCGCTTCATGGCAGAGGACATTGAAAGGCAAAGCGATGCCTGGCTATCCGGTCAGGTAGAGGTATTAGGCGCGGTTGCTGAACGCACGCCAAAAGATGCCCTCTATGGCCGAATCCTTGGGGAAGTTGCCGAACTTGTGCGCAACGAAATTCCCAGCAGGCTGCAGTCGGAGCGGGGCTCGAACGATTCGGTGTTCTTTCTCCAGACGGCCGAGGACGGATCCCTCAAGTTGTGGGTGGGAGTAGGTGACGGCAAGCAAGTTCTCACGGCTATTCAAAAGAGCAAAGTTCCTGCTGGCCTTCCGCGAGACCTGAATGTAAATGGATTTGCCATTCCCTTCCGCGTCGTGTCAATTCTGATTGAAGACGGGAGCCGCATCTATTTGGGGTTCTCCGAGCGTGATCAACTCCGAGTGCTCAATATTCTTCTCCGCCGCTTCATCGCCTTGTGGCTGCTCACGGTGCTGCTTGGCTTTGCGTTGGTGTTTGTTACCACGCGCCGCATGCTGAGCCACGTTCAAGGGATTACTGAAACCGCGTCAAAGATTGGCCGCTCGGGATTGAATACCCGGGTTCCGACAACCCAGCGCAACGATGAGGTAGATCATCTCGCGTTGACACTGAACAGAATGCTTGATCGCATAGAGAATTCAATGCATCAGTTGCACACAATAACCGACTCGCTCGCCCATGACTTGCGCAGCCCGCTGACTGCAATCCGTGGAAGATTTGAGATGTCGTTGTCGTCGGCCGGAAGCGGCGAACAGGTCGATTCATCCGTTCTCGCAATCGAGGAACTGGACCGCCTCATCGACTTCCTGAGCTTGTCCCTGGACGTAGCCGAAGCCAAAGCAGACGCACTACGCCTCTCTCTAAGCGAGTTTTACCTTGATGAACTTCTAAGGTCAATGATCGATCTTTACCAACCCAGCATGGCTGACAAACGCCTGGAGCTCGCATTCAGCTGTGCGAGCCCGGTGAAGATTTATGCAGATGCCGCGCTGATCCATCGAGTGATCGGAAATCTCTTCGACAATGAACTCAAGCACCTGCCTGCAGGTTGCTCAATAGCTATTCGGCTCAGAGGTCTCGATGAATGCGCAATGCTTGAACTGGAGGACAATGGGCCGGGCTTTGCGCCAGAAGTGCGTCATAGCGTTTTTGAGAGTCGCGCGAAAGGAGGCGAGTCAACTGGCCATGGCCTCGGCCTCGCGTTTGTCGATGCGGTTGTGCATGCTCATGGCGGAACAGCCACGGCCTCCAATCGCGAAGAAGGAGGTGCCCGGATTATCGTCACTCTGCCGCTCGCATCAACCGCGCGGCGTCTCGCCTCGATCCGGGCTAACCGCAGTGCAACTTCAGGTCAGTCTGAGGATGTGGAAACTTTCGCGTCACTCATCGGATAACTGGCGTTGTATGCTGTTGCGATTCCCTGCAGAGGCTCCAGAATTGTTCTACCCTGTAACCGCAACTGCTGAGTGCCATTTTCCTCAGGAAAATGGCGCCTTTCATCGCTCTCAAAAGGGCGCGTGAGTTCTGGAACCGCTCTAGAGTTCTGCTTCGCCGAACATCGATAGCGCCGCGTTCCGCCAACTTTGCAGCACGGCCCTGTCGCCCAGTCTCAACTGGTGCGAAGCCTCTTCAAGCGTGATGCGGTCGGTGTAAAGCGCGTCGGTCACCCGGTCGGCCAGGTCGGGTAGGAATAAGCTCAGTCCGCCTTGCTCTTTGATTGCCCGCTTCACCGCGCTTTGTTCATAGAGTTCGAATTTGCGCGCTTCGCCGAAGTACCCGTTGCGAATTACGTGGATCACACCGGCCGGCATGCTTTCCATAAATGACTCGAGAAGTTCGAGGCTGTCGCGTTGGCGGTTTATCACCCAGAAGGTCACAAAGTTCCGGTCCAGTTCCTTCAGCGAATCCAGTAGAACCGCTCCGTGATTCCGGATGGCCTCGTTGCTGCGGGCCGGGGTATTGATCACATAAGTGCTGTGTGGGTCCGCGTCGAAAGTGTTTACGAGGCTGATCCAGCCCTCTTCCTGGTCGAGATCAACCAGTTCGCTCTCCACCGACCTGCCATAGGACTTCCATACGTCCGGATTGGCCAGATCTGCTTCCACCAGTTTCACGAACCGATTTGCCGATAGGAGATAGTCGAGAACCGCCATGGAGGCAATCGATTTGCCCACGCCGCCCTTGCTTCCGCTCACAAACACGATCGGTGAATTCATCAACAGTCATCCTTATGGAAATCGAGTTACAGAGGGCCGAAAGCCGCGAGGCAAAACTCTGCACATGCCCTCGACCTTGCGCCAACACCCATATCATAACCTTAGCAGGGTGGCGGGGCATGCACGCCAAGAAGAAACGAGGGGTCTTAACCCCTGGGGTATCGCAGCTCCAATGCGGCTGCCAATGCTGAAACCAGCTCCACTAAGTCGGAGTTATCGGAAAAACCCTCGTCAGCGGGGGGCGGAAGCCGGCGCGGATTCCTGGCTTGCCGCATGATCCTCAAGTCGCGTGACATGGACGCTGGCCTGACTCTCTGGAATGGTGCCATCGTTGGCCTGCACCTCAAGCGGCTTACCCAGGATGAGAATGCGCTGCGTTGCCTTCCCGCGCGCAGGAACCCGAACCCTCTGCGTGGTTGAGTTGCCATCCGAACGAACGGTGACCGGAATCTCCGCGGATGCATAGCCGCTATTGGAAATACTCACCGCCACCAGCCATGAGCCCGGCGAGGGAGAACTTGGGAAAGCGCTATCGATGGTCAGGTCGGGCAGGCCCTTGTCGGCATCCACCCAGTCTGCAAAGAACCAGTGCAGGTCTTGGCGGGTTCCTGCCTGCTCAAGCAGCCGCTCAATCGAACTGCGCACCGAGTCCTTGGCATAGTCCTGCGCTGGGTCGTAGGCGCGCAGCGCCGCGGAGAGGGTGGCGTCTCCGGCCACATCGCGCAGCATCCACAAAATATACGTAGCCTTGGTGCGGAAATAGATCGGCGAAATAGCCTCCGCCACGGGCTGGCCTGCGCTCTGGCCTGGACTCTCCGGCTCAACCAACGCCAGGGCCGGATGCGTTGCCTCAAGCGTGCCCAGGGCCTGCTCGCGGCCGCGCTTCTTCTCAATCCACAGCGTCCCCATAAAGTGGGCGACCCCCTCGCTAAGCCACGCGCGCGGAGACATCATCCATGCGTGCGTGAGCGCGTGGGCCAGGATACCGTCCAGCTGATCTTCACCGGCCTGGCGGATTGCGGTCACCAGCAGGGCGCCGGTTTCGAACGGCGCATCTTGCGGGTCGGGCGGATCAAGAAGCGTGAGTTGCGCGCGGGGCCGCTGGCCAAGCCATCCCTGCAAAAACGGCGTAACCGTCGCGGTGGCCGCCGCCCAGTCCTTGGCGCCGATGTCGTCTTCCGGGACGGTCCAGATAATCGAGTTGGTTGCGGCGTGGGGCGTGCGCGCGGCAACAAACAAACTCGGCGCCTCAAACCCCAGGATCGCCGACCCCGTGTCTGAGGTCGCCACGCCTGGCACGTCAGCGCCGGCTGCTGTTTCGGTAATCGTAAGCGGGGTTGGATGGCCGTTGACCAGGGCAATCGTGGGAGGATGGGCGTGGGGAAACTCGAAGGTCAGGTGGAGGCGGAAGCGTGCACCGGCAATCCGTAATTTGTGCTGGCCGATCTCGTCGAAAAGTCGCGCGCCATCTCCCAGGATCACCGGCACGGCGGTTACCGGATACCACACAACGTTGCCAAAGCCGCGCAGCCCGGTGAACGCCACGCCGATACCGTCCCAGTCAGAGTGCGCGGCCACGTCTTCAGGTGTGCCGATGGCCAGCAGGCGCTGCGCAGATGGCGCAATGGCTCCGGAGTAGGAAACGTCCAGTTGGATGCTCTGGCCCGGCGCAAGCGTCGCGGCCAGCGGGACCGCGGCTTCGTGCAATTGGCCCGTATGGTCGGCGTCAGAGTTCAACGTGGCTACGGGAAAGCTAACGTCGCGGCCGCTCACGCGAATCCGCTCCCAGTTCAGCGAAGAGGAAATTTGCAACGGGATGCGGCTCAACGGCGTCTTGCCGTCATTGCGCACTGAAACGAGCGCCCGGACGGCGATCTGCTGGGTCCCGGCGCGCACCCGCACGTCCATATCGAAATCGGTGTAGGTCACCGCCTCGCGTTCCGCGTCCACGGCAGAAGGAGCGGCCGTCAGTTGGGCGGTTGGCGATGTTGCCGGCTGCGCACCGCGGTTCGTTGTCTGGCTGTTCTGGTCAGTCGAGTGGGAAAGAATCACCTTCCCGCCGGGCTGTGCATTCTGCGCGGCGCAACTGGTGGCAGTCAGGACTGCGGCAAATGCGAGGGTGTGTCCCAGAAAGGCCACCGAAACGCCAAGCTTTGCAACAGGGCACGACTTTAGTCGTGCCGAGAATATCCCAAAAACATGCCGGGCTCTAGCCCCTGAGAAACGTCCATCACTCCTTGTCGCCAGGTTCAGACCTCTTACTGCGGCATGCATTGCTACCTTCATGATCCCAAGCCTTTCTGTTTCTTTGGTTTGGACGAGGCACTGGTGGCGGAAGGAGCGGAAGCTGCCCTGCGGCGCTGGCGGAACGCTTCATAAAGTACCACGGCGCCGGCCGCCGAGACGTTGAGTGAACTCACCCCACCGGCCATCGGAATCCGCAACAGGTGGTCGCAGGTGCGGCGGACAAGGTCGTGCAGTCCCGCGCCTTCCCGGCCCAGCACAATCACGCAATCGCCTTTCAGGTCGAATTGATCGTAGTCCGCGGTGCCCCGTTCATCGAGTCCGATAATCCACAGGTTCCGCCGCTTCAGTTCTTCCAGCGCTCTCACTAGGTTCACCACGCGCGCAATTCTCAGGTGCTCGGTGGCGCCTGCGCTGGCCTTTACCGCAACCGGGCTCAGCGGTGCTGAACGCCTCTCGGTCAGCACAACGCCGTCCACCCCGGCTCCGTCGGCAACGCGCAACAGCGCCCCAAGGTTCTGCGGGTCTTCCACCCCATCCAATGCCAGAAGCAGGCGCGGCGCGCCGGCTTGAACAGGCTCGAAAAGATCCTCGATTTGCAAAAACTCCTGCGGATGAACCATGGCCACCACGCCCTGGTGTGCCGGCGTCTGCGCCAGCAGAGTCAACTGCTCGCGCGATTCCTGACGAACTCTGACGCCTGCCTGCCGGCAAACGGCCACCAGCCGCTCCACGCGCTCGTCATTCCGTTCGCGCGCCACCAGCACCTGCTCAAATCGCCGCCGTCCGGCCTTGATCGCCTCTTCAACCGGGTGAACCCCGTACAGAACTTCCATGAAGAATAGTGTAGATGGCTGCGCTCCCCGGGGGCGCAAACGAAATGATTGATCCGGCTCGGGGATCAACGGGCATGAGTTCCACAGAGGCCGGGTGCCCCATCCTTTCGTCGACTCTTTGACGAAGGGGTGGGATACCTCGACTTTGAATCGGTCCCGTTCGTCAGAAGAGCGCGGCCTAACTGTAGAACGCGGGTTTCTCGACTGTTCCTGCAGCCACCTCTCGAAAGTTAGGTCAATCCGCCGCCTCCTGTTTGACCGTCCAGTGATCGAGTCGCTACACTTCCGGCCAAGAGAAGGGACAACTTCAATCATGAAAGATAGCAAGCCCTGCAGTTTGCCTGCGGACATGCACCGCCGCAGCATCCTTAAATCCATCGCCGGCGTGGCCGCGGCCGGCGCTTTGCACCCGTCGCTTGAGGGCTTTGCACAGCCCGCGGGTGAGCTGGCTGCCATGATCGGCAAAATAACTCCCATCCCTGCCGCACTCGCCACCTATGAACTGGTCGAGTTCAAGGTGCCGATTAATGGCGCAGGGTTTGAGAAGCTGAGCCCCTATCGCACAACCGAACTTGCTCTCGATGCCGAGATCACGTTGCCATCGGGGAAGACCATGCGGGTGCCGGGGTTCCATTCCCAGGATTATGCCGCGAACGAATCCTGGGCTGCGCCCGTGGATGGCTCCATGGGCTGGCGGATTCGCTTCTCCGGCCCCGAGCCCGGCGTCTACAAAGGCAAGGTCGAACTGCGCGTCAGAGGCAAGCTGGCGGCTTCACGCGAGTTGCCATCCTTCACGCTTGCAAAGTCGAAGAACCACGGCATCATTCGCGTCAGCCGCACCGCGCCTCGCTACCTTGAGTTCGAAGACGGCGCCGGCTACTTTCCCGTCGGGCAAGACGTGTGCTGGACCACCGACGTCACCAAGTCCATCCCCGGAGCCATTTGCGCTGCCGAAACCCTCCCCTGGGACAAGGCATACGCCCGCTGGTTCGGCCGCATGGGCCAGAGCGGCGCCACCTGGGCCCGCGTGTTCATGAAAGAGAGTTTCTTCATCGATGCCGGCGAGCCCTGGCAGTGGGAACTGGAAAAAGCGTGGCGGCTCGATCAGGTTCTGGAAATGGCGCGCCAGAACAATATCAACATCTGCCTCTGCTTCAACCCAGAGCGAAGCGATGAGGGAACCGCTTACAAGGGCTCCATGGACATCTTCCGCGCCTCAAACACCGCATGGGGCCGCCTGCTGGCTTCGCAGCATCTGAAGTACGACCAGTTCTTCCTGAACCCGCTCACCCGCGAAATGTACCGGGACAAAATCCGTTATGTCGTGGCGCGATGGGGCTACTCCACCAACATCTTCTCCTGGGAGTTCTGGAACGAGATTGAGTCAGTCGAACCCAATGAGGGCATCTACGCCTGGATGCGCGAGATGACGGCATACCTCCGCTCTGTCGATCCCTGGCATCATCTCATCAAGTCCAGCGGGCACCACGAGTGGTCGCCGGAGTTCTGGGGCCAGGACAACGGCGATCTCAACGACGTGCATCCTTATTTCGGC
>Ga0073936_10008686_pt1 | contig 12813 bp, 6 predicted proteins | sample AliMusrvi5mmetaG_FD_87041 | JGI IMG/M metagenome (GOLD analysis project Ga0073936, IMG submission 87041) | Freshwater lake bacterial and archeal communities from Alinen Mustajarvi, Finland, to study Microbial Dark Matter (Phase II) - Alinen... | ecosystem: Environmental > Aquatic > Freshwater >... | reverse complement strand
TCGCGTGGCGGGTGATGAAAACAACCAAATCCAATGCGATTGTCTATGCGAAAGGCACGAAAACGGTTGGCATTGGTGGTGGTCTCTACTCGCGCGTCGATGCCAACAAGCTGGCTGCCAGTAAGGCCGGCGAACGTGCACAGGGTGCGGTACTTGCTTCCGACGCGTTCTTCCCCCAACCGGACAATATCGACGTGGCGCATGCAGCAGGCATTGTCGCCATTATCCAACCGGGTGGTTCGATCAAAGATCAGGAAGTCATTGATGCGTGCGATCGCTATGGCATTGCCATGGTTTTCACCGGGATCAGGCATTTCAAGCATTAAACGTGATATACTGCAATCTGTGTTAGATCGATTTTGAACCACAAAGACGTGAAGACACGAAGGCACAAAGAGCCTCTAATTATAAGATTATGTTCTCGCTAGGTAGTGGTTAACCTTACGGTACGTAGATATGGGCCTTTCGCTTAAATCTCTGCATTCGATGTCGGATGATCTGATGCCCGAAGGAATACAAAAGTCTTTGTGTCTTCGCGTCTTTGTGGTTCAATAATAGTATGCTCTGGTGAATGGTTTTCCCTATGGCCACGGTTTTACTCGAAATTGGTACGGAAGAAATGCCGGCTGCATATTTGCCGCCTGTGCTGGCGCAATTGCGCGAGATGGCACAGGTGCGTCTGACCGCGGAACGACTCATTTTTGATGAGATAACGACCTGGGGAACACCGCGGCGCATCGCGTTATATGTGACTGGCATGGCGGAACAGCAAGCACCGGCGGCGCGTGAGGTACGCGGTCCTACTGTAGCGGCAGCTTTCACTATGAGCGGTGAACCGACGCAGGCTGCGACGGGATTCGCGCGCAGTTTCGGACTCTCTGTAAATGATCTGCGCATTAAAACAATCGACAACGAGGAATATGTCGTAGCCATCTTTCACGACGAGAACCGTTCAAGCGCGGAATTATTGCCGGCACTGTTCAATGAATTGATTGGCAATCTCACCTTTCCACACACGATGCGCTGGGGAAGTGGAGCCTTCCGTTTTGCCCGTCCCATTCGTTGGATCGTCGCTTTGATGGATGCACAGGTGATTCCTGTGATCATCGACGGTGTAGCTGCCGGGCATCACACGCGCGGACATCGCTTTCTCTCGCCCAGCGAAGTAGAAGTGCCGACCGCAGAGACATATCGGCAAGTCATGGAAGACAACCTGGTGATGGTAGATCATCTGGAACGGCGTGAGACGATTCGCGCTCAGATCGAGGCTATTGCCAGGCAAGAGGAGGCCGTCGTTGTTGATGATGGCGCTTTGTTGGATGCGGCCACCTTCCACGTCGAATACCCCACCGCAGTACGTTGCGCATTCGACGCACACTTTTTGTCTTTGCCAGCCGAAGTGCTTCACCTGGTATTGCGCCGAGAACAAGAATTTTTCCCATTGACAACCCAAAGCGCTGCATTGCTTCCTGTCTTTATCGGGGTGCGTAACGGTGACAAAGCCTATTTGAATAGTGTGCGCGATGGGTATGAATCGGTGGCGCGCGCCAAATTAACCGATGCCCTCTTTTTCTTCGAGCAGGATCAGCGTATTCCACTGGAAGATCGCCTGGAGGCTTTACGCGGCGTCATCTTTCTGGAGCGTCTCGGCACCATGTATGAGAAAGTAGGGCGCATACAGGCTCTTGCCGGCGCCGTCGCTGCCTGGCTGAATTTCACAGAGGTTGAACAGGAATTACTTCAGCGTGCCGCCTGGTTGTCAAAGTCTGATTTGGTTACGGCAATGGTCACCGAACATCCGGAGTTGCAAGGTATTATGGGTGGAGTTTATGCGCGACATTCCGGCGAGGTAGAGCAAGTTGCCGAAGCCATCAGCGCACAGTATCGACCGCGTTCACCAGCGGAGTGCATTCCCAATACACCGTTGGGAAGCATGCTTGCACTGGCGGATAAACTTGACACGGTGAGCGCCTCATTTGTCGCCGGCGTAACTCTCACCGGTACCGAAGACCTTTATGGCGTGTATCGAGACGCACAAGGAGTGGTGCGCATATTGGCGGAAGGGGATTATCCGCTCGCACTTTCGCGACTCATCAAGCAAGCACTGTTGCCATTGTTACAGGCGTTGCCGCAGGCCCAGGACGAGTTGCAGTTCGACATAGCGAATATATTTCGCCAACAAGTGGAGAATTTTTTAAGCAACACCGGGATACCCGGTCACATCGCGCGAGCGGTCACGGCCGTTTCCGTGGATATACCGGCTTATGTGTTGCGCCGCGCGCGCGTGTTATGTAATCATCAACATGAACCGGCATTTGCCAGTGTGATACATGCGGCTATTCGCCTGAGCAATATCAGTAAACACTTCCCCGGCGGAGAAATATGTGCGGAATTATTGCGAGAACCGAGTGAGCAACGTTTGTATACTGCTTACCGTGAACATGCACATGTCGCGGAATCGCTGGCTGAACAAGGCGATTATTCAGCACTGTTTGCGTTGCTTGCCGACATTATCCCCGCCGTGGATCACTTTTTTGCCGAAACGCTGGTGATGGTTGAGGAGCCGGAACTTCGTCAAAATCGCCTGGCGTTGGTCTGGTGCGTAGCAAATCTGTACCGTTTATTCGGTGATCTGACGCTAGTAGTTCCTTATCAAGTAAACTCGGGCCAAGTCATGTCGGAATAACTGGGAAGTATGTCTCTCGTTATTCACATACTTTTCATTCGGCTTACTGAATCTTGTGCCATGAATCCAGGCAGAGAGGAAAATTTATAACAATGACAGAGCAACTTCGTAAACAATCGTCGCAATCCATCAAAGAGCAGAAGGCAGAGCACGAAGCCGAGATGTGTGTGCTGACGCTTATATATCATGAAGAATATGAACCCGCGGTGCAAGGGATCATTCAACGAAGTATGATTGTGGCGCGTTATACTAAGATTCAGGACGTACAAGGAGCGCGGGCGGATATGCTCTCTGGCGATGACTATAAATCGACAGGCAAAAATCAAATGCTGCTCATTCTGGCCGAACGTGCGGTTATCAATACAATCGGTGACGAATTACGGCAACTGCGCTTCCAGCAAGGCCACGGCCTGCGCGGCTATATCACGCCGGTTGAAGAAGTTATCTGACAAAGCGTCGTGCGCATACTTACCTTTGCAACAGTTCTCTGGATCAGGATATCATTATGCCATTCAATTCTTCAAAGTTAATATTGTTTGCAGCGATGTTGCTGACCTTTCTGGTGACTTTGCGTTGCGCAGGTCCGGTGATAAGCTATTTACGGCGTAAGAAGTATGGGCAACAGATCTGTGAAGATGGGCCGCAACACCATTCCACCAAGGCGGGAACGCCGACGATGGGTGGGGTGATGATTCTCGCCGGGCTTATTGCCGGCACTGCCATGTCCTGGTTGTTCTGCGCGAAGCAGTATTCTTTCAGTATGCTGTTGCTGGCACTGACAATTGCGGGAGCAGGGATTGGCGCAATAGATGACTGGGAAAAGATCCGACACGGTCGCTCGCTGGGATTACGCGCGCGCGAGAAGCTGATGCTGCAATTCGTGGTCGGGACGCTCTTTGTGGTTGTGCTGGTGTGCGTGTTGCACAATGGCACAACTATCGGCGTACCCGGTATGGGACTTGTGGAATTGGGGTGGTGGTACTGGCCGCTGGCGATTATTTATATCGCCGCGATGAGCAACGCAGTGAATCTCACCGATGGGCTGGATGGCCTGGCTGCCGGCACTACGGTAGCTGCCGCGTTTGCTCTGGCCGGCATTGCCTGGTATGCGCGATACGGTGCGGCGCCGGCACAAAGCCTGGCGATTGCGGCCTTTGCCGCCTGTCTGGGGGCTGCCTGCCTGGCGTTTCTCCGTTTCAACCATCATCCCGCGAAGGTGTTCATGGGCGATACTGGTTCTCTGGCAATCGGCGCGGCGCTGGCCGGCACGGCGTTAGTATTGAAAGAAGAAGTGCTGCTGCTGCTTGTCTGTCTCATTTTTCTCATTGAAATGGGATCGGTGATCATTCAAGTGATCTCTTTTAAAACCACCGGGAAGCGCGTCTTTCGCATGAGCCCTTTCCATCATCACCTGGAATTGGGTGGTTGGACTGAACCACAAATTGTCACTCGTGCCTGGATATTCGGCATAGTGTTAGCGGTGTTGGCGTTTGCACTGTTTCGCATATTCAGGATCTAACGAAGCTCCGCCTCAAACCGTCCAGTACGAATAACTAGATCGAAAATGAATGCTGTTGCCGTTTGCTGGACGGTTTGAGGCGGAGCTTCGTTAGATCAAAGTTCAAAGTTCAAAGTTCAAAGTTCAAAGTTCAATGTTTAAAGTTCAAGGTTCAACGGTCTGTCATCAGGAATCTGGCTCATCCTCATGCTTTTCATGATTCCCATTCCTCCCATCTTTTTCATTTTTCTATCGGTTTCCTCGGCTCTATGGCAGTGTCAAAACGTACTGTTTTATCCCAAACGCGTTTCTCGCGTTTTATGTAATCGGCCCAGAAAGCGCGAAAGACGACAACGAGCCAGGCTTGTGAATAGGTAAAATACATCACAATACTGAGCAGGCTGTTGCTTGGGGTATCCTCGTCGTTATATGAGAGAGCGAGGAAAATCTCCAGGGCATAGAGCACAAGTGCCGCCAGCCACACCTGGGTAAAAGGGCCAAAAATTGACACCAGCTTGATACCGCAAAGTCCGAGAAGGAAAATGATGTCTGAAGTGATAATCGCAAGGAGAAAGATGTAATAGAGTGCCAGGCTGTAGAGCATCTCGAATGCGAGCACACGGTTGCGCGAGGCCATGATCGAACGCAGGAGTTTGCTGATGACGTAATTGTTGCCGCGCACCCAGCGCGTGCGTTGTTTAAGCCAGACGCGAATGGTTTCCGGTTCTTGTTCCCAGGTGATAGAATAGGGAACGAATGCAATCTGATATCCGGCCTGATAAATGCGAATACTCAGTTCTGAATCTTCTGTCAAGGCCTCTTCATCCCAACCATCGAGCAATTCGAGCAGGCTGCGGCGAATAACGAAGTTGGTGCCAGGCAGTGTGGCCACTTTGAGTAATTGCCAGCGCCCGGCTTGCAAAATCCACTGGAAACTCAAACCTTCAATGTTGATGCAACGTGTGAGCAGATTGCGGTTTTTATTCCCAGTGCGGAACATTCCCAGTGCTGCCCCCAGGTTCTGGTGGCGCACCAGATGGGCAATCAACAGCTTCAACGCACAAGCTTCCGGTTGATTGTCGGCATCATAGACGGCAATATATTCACTATCAGTGAGTTTATACGCCGCATTTAGTGCAGCCGACTTGCCACGTCCGCCTTCCGGAGGTATGCGGTGCAATACGCGCACCCGCTGGTATTTCGCTGCCAGTTCGTCCAATAGTGCAGGCGTGGCATCGGTAGAGGCATCATCAATTAGCAGAATATCCAGCATTTGTTCCGGATATTCGAGCGCCAGCAAGCTGCGCACGGTGCGTTCGATCACCATTGCCTCATTATGCGCGGGCACCAATATGGTAACGCGTGGATAATCCGGCGGATGTTGTTGAATATCCAGCAATTCGCGGTGAGATTTTCGGAACAACACTTGTCCTGCCACCGTCAGGATGAACTGATAGCCGATCATGAACCACATGATGACGACGGCGATAAGAAAAAACACATCAAAAATCGTCGTCACCATATCAGCATCGCTCCTTCGCGTTTTTCGCGTCGCGTCGTCGTTGGAGGCGGGTGAAGCCGATCAACACCAGCAAAATCAGACAGGCCAATCCTCCAAAGAATACAATCGTCCAGGACGAAATAACACTGGCTTCCTGAGCGAAAAAGAGAGACGGATTTTGTGCTGCGACCAATAACGTGTGGTGTCCACTCGGGCAGCGGATACTCCAGATCCCAATTCCTTCAAGCACTGGCATGGGCAAGGATTTGCCATCCAGGTAGATAACGGTAGGTTTCTCGTCAAACGATAGCAAGCAGGGACCAAAAGCATTATATTTCAGTTGTAGTCGACCATTATGCGACTGTATCTTTTCCAGCCGCCCGGTGTGGCTTATCAGGTGGATAATCGGAAGGTTCGTCGCCATTTCTTCCATCAGGTCGTCACGGATCTGCAAATGGTGTTTGCCAATTGGAATGGCGGTTTCCCCATAATCATTCACAAGCAGAGTATCCCAACCGCTGGACACCTGGTGATCCTCATTTTGTCCACGCAGATATAGCATGCCGGAAGAATTCACATCAAATCCTCCCGGACATTCTTTCCAATTGCTGGCAGACGCAGAAGCGCAACCAAGCATGCAAAAAGGAGAAGATAAATCTCCGGTGTCGAGGATGGATAAATCCGATTCGCTATACAGGATAACCCGCGGCGCCACGGAACGCGCGAAGTGCAGCATTTCCAGTGCTTCCAGGCCAAGGGGAATGTTGGTGGCAAAGCCATCACGAAGTTTATCTTTTTTGGGCCGTAAATCAACAATATTAATATCGAGCGCCAGCCGATTTTTATCCGGTATAAGATGCTGATATTGTCTGCCGAGTGCCAGGTAGCGATCCGGCGGATCATTCCATCGGTTCTGCGGGTCTTCGATATTGAGGATGAAATCGAATCGTTCTCCCTGTATCTTCCTCTTTACGTGTCCGGTGCGAGACATCATTCCGATGACATCATGAATATCCAGGCCAGTGTTGCGCTGGATCTCCGGGTTATTGATGGTATCGTGTGCGGTCACGATGACCGCACGCCGCCCTATTTTGGAATCGCTGTATTGGAAATGTTGCAACTCACGCAAAGTATCGCGGTAGATATCATGGAGTAATTCCGCGCGGTAAGTATTAAATCGTTGCCAATCAGCAGGATGGGTTTTCCAGAAATGGCGTCCATCGTAGCAGAGCGCAGTCGGGTCGAAACCGTTACGCTTTTTGAAGGCAGCGGAAACGTCCGGATACATGGGCACAAATTGTTTTGGGTCTACCGGTTTGGTGACGCTCTGAGGTAGTTGCGCACGGTAGGTGCAGAAGGTTTGCCAATCAGCGGGATGGGTGTTCCAATAGCGGGGACCGTCGTAGCATAATTCAGCCGGGTCGAAATGGTAGCGCTTTTTGAAAGCGACGCGCTCGAAAGGTTGCAGAAGCAAAAATTGTGTTGGAGCAGTTGACCCTTTCACGCCTGGGGGCAATTCCGCGTTGAAAGTGCAAAATTTTTGCCAGTCGGCTGGATGGGTTTTCCAGTAATGATGACCGTCGTAGCATAAGGCCGCCGGATCAAAGCCGAAGCGCTTCTTAAATGCTCTACGCACAAACGGGTGCATAGGTACGAATTGCATCGGATCTTCAGGGCCTTTGACATTTTCAAAGCATAACTCACTGAGATTCACACCATCCCAGTCATATTTTCGTAACAGATCACTGACATATTGCAGTACGGCCTGACGACATGCTGGTATCTCCATTGCCATTGCAAAATCCGCACGCCAGGTTCCGCCTGAAGGTGTGCTAGCCGCAGTTTTTTCTTGCCACTCCGGATGCGCCGCGAAGAAATCTTTGGTAACATAGGGCAATTCAAACCAGGCATAAACGGCGATACCATTTGCGTGACAGTTTTTGATGAGACGTGTGTAATCGAAGGTAAATCGTGTGTGTCGTTTGGGATCAGTATACAATTCCCAGCAGTCAGCGTGAATGGCGCGAACTCCCCATTTCTTCCACAGCTTCACGCGCGTTTCGATGCTGGTATTGAGCAGATACGCGGAATCGAAAAATAGCTCGATATCGCGCGCGGTAAAGGCCGGGCAGACAGGAAAAGCGGTGAAAAATGCGGTGGGCAATGTTGGATAGCGCACATAGCCCAACCCGGTCGTCTGGTCGAATAAGGTCGTAAACGCCAAACAACGTCCACGGTTTAGCGAAAACCAGGCGGCCAGTGTCAACTCGGTAGCCCGGTCTTGATACAATGCATTGGCGCCAGAGGGGAAGGTACATTCCGGCGCTGCAGCAGGCACCCAGTGGAGTTCCTGGTCGGTTTTGATGTCGCGCACGTCAGACACCATGTGAGTGGTGCTGGTGAATTTTATCCCGAGATCTCTGGCCAGTGACGAGTCGCCATCAATCAGAATATTCAGTCCCCGGTTTACCTCGCCAATGATGAATGCGATCTGTGCGGGGGACAGGATTAGCGCGCTCCCCTGTGGCACCACCAATACATTATACTGCTCAAGCATTTTGACAGTTACCTGCTTGGCAGGCAATGTTTCCGGCGCCAGGCCCATAGCGGTAAATGCCTGAATGAAACCGGCCTGGTCGCATGCTGTAGCGTGGGGAAGATGGTCGGCGGTTAGCAGCGCGACACGTGCCGGTTCATTGGCCGGAGTTTCCTCGTTTGAGGTAAAGTGCGCAGGAAGGCTTTTCAAGTTCTTCCAAATAGATTGTTGTGTTTTTGCCAGCCAGGAGAGCGGTCGGTCGCGTCGGCCATGGCAGACATAGGTCCACCCCGAGGGGACAGTCATGTCTCGCTTCACTGTACCAGTGATTTTTTCGTTTGAGCAGCTCTCTTGCCGAATATTCCCTTGTGAATCAAGGTAAAATTCATGCAGATACTCATTATGCAGTTGTATTTGTCCATGCATCTTCCCGGTCGCGGTGAGCATGTCATCGAATTGAACGGTATTATTTTCCTTGCGCAAGTCGATGAAGGTGTAGCCTTCTTGCAGTAATCCTTGTGCCAGCCGTGTCACCAACTCGGTTTTTACGAACGAGTGGATGAATACGCCGACCGTGACATCGCGCAGTACGCCAAGGTTATGCGCGTTATGCAGGATCGCATCGACCTCTTCTTCCTCAGCCTTGATATCTTCATGTTTCTCATCGTCCAACTGCAATTGCACATAGCCAAGGTTTTCGGGAAAGATCTGCTGCCCGTAGATATCTCGTTGAATGACAAAAGGAAAATATTGGCTATATTCAGGACGGTTCATGAGCACACGTTGTTCTAGTGCGGTAGAGAAATGTCGAGAGATAACCGAGTAATCCTGAATGGATGCGGCATAGTGCGGAGTTTCCCAGGCAATAGGGTACAGTTGTGCGTCAAATAGCCTGCTCAGACCATCCTGTAATTTCTTCTCCACCAGCGACACGGAATCACCTGGAATGACGTGATTTTGTTCGTTGGCGCCATTCCAAAATTCAAAGTCGTCGCTGGAGATGCCTTGATTATACTGGTGAGTATCTCCATGCATGACTACACTACCGCCATGCTTCATCATGTATTGCATGGCGCTGACATATGCCGGCGCCCGCTCCATCGGGATATCCTGGTTGCGCAATTTCGGCGAGGTGGGGTTTTTATAGTGTGGTATGGTCGAGAGCGCATATGGTACGTGCAATGCACTCAAGCGATTGGCGATATCACGTAAAGCGTTCGGGTCATCAGTCACGTTCAAGTCTTCAATGCGCAACATCGCACGCTTGCGTACCATAGGCTTTACGGCGAAAAAATCATACAACGTATCGGTAAAGGCAAAATAACGGTCGGAGTCACCGATATAGGAGAATGGTGAATCTGCCACATACCAGAAATGGCCAGAACGCACAATGTAGGGAATACTGCTTCGCTTTTCGGCAAAGGCATCAGCAATAACAGTGCAGTGTTCCGGAGTGGTCACCCGAATAATATTGGTCGTCGGATCGCCCTTTTCCAATACCACGCCGTGGTATTGCACTTTCGTGTACCCCGGCGCAGATTCCAAACGTTGGAAGGCAATCCCCATCTTCTGCAGCAGATGGGGGTCTAACTGGCCTATCCCATAATTAATCCAGTATAACGAACCGTGATATTGCTGAACATCGCGTAAAAATCGCGCTGGCAGCACTGCTTTCTTCACATTGCCAATGAAGAACAGATATGGGTAGTTAGCGAGCATGCCTGGTTGGTATTCAGTGAGTCGCACCAGTTGAGCCGAAAAAGGGAAATGTCCAAGCAATTGTTCAAGCTGAAGGGCATCGGCGCATGAGCTATCCGGGGCCTGGATATCTGTGAATCTTGGATTCGGCAATTGATGCCAGGAATCATAGACAATCAGCACCGGCGGTCGTGGAGAAGCGATGTGCGGGCTATAATTGGCCAGTAGTGGTAGCGGCGCGGCGAACATGCCCAGGCACAGCAACACTAGCAAGGAAAAGTGCCACGCGACACGCGGAGCAACATTCACCTGGCAAAATGCGGCGTGAAAAAGCCGAATTATTGTGGATGTACTCCTCATAAACATCGTCAAAACAACCACAATCCGGCGAATAAGTAAGCGTACAGATAGCATGCCATTTTTCATAATATCTAACGTGGGATTTGCCCACAACCCAAAAGTCAATAACATATGGTTTTGATTATTCACCCGCATTATCAATGGTCAATAACCGGAATATTTTTAGCCTGCATTATTCATAACTATTTCGAATAATGCACAGCTAACCCGGCAATCCTTACGTTTCATGAATTATCCGGGTTAGTGTCCGCCTGCCGACTATCCCCACAACAGACATAAACCCAACCGGTGGGAACAGTCAGCACCCGTTGTATCACGCCGGTCATTTCCTGCTGGGAATAATGTTCACGCTGGATATTCCCTTGCGTATCGAAGAAAAATTCATGGAGATATTGATGGTTCAAACGCAATTGGCGATGCACGGCGCCTGTGGCGATAAGCATATCATCGAGTTGCACACTGTTTTGCTCAGTGCGCAAATCAATAAAAGTATAGCCGGCATTTTTAAGTCCGTGCGCTAAACGGCCAATTAAGCTGGGGTTGAGAGACGGATGAATGAAAGCGCCAAGCGTCACTTCCCGCAAAACACTCAGAGTTTTCGCGTTGCGGATTATCGCATCGACCTCCTGTTCTTCCTTGAGCAAATCCTCCTGATGCTCCGGAGTATATTGTTCTTCGATATACCCGAGATTTTCCGGGAAAATTTGCTGTCCATAAATGTCGCGGCGAATGACGAACGGGAAGAATTGGCTGAAATCCGGCCTGTTCATTAACCCGCGCTGTTCTACCGCGGTGGTGAAATGCCGGGCGATCACCGAATAATCCAGCATAGATGCATCATAGTGTGGCGCTTCAAAGGCTAGTGGGTAGATGTGCGCGGAGAAGCAATCTTTTAGCCCATTGCGCAAGTGCGATGCTACCAGGGCAACCGAATCATCCGCGCGCGTCCGGTCGCCATTGGCATTCCAAAATTCAGCATCGACACCGCTCATGCCATGATAACGATGATTCCACCCATGCATCACCACGCTGCCGCCATGTGCCACCATAAACTGCAGCGTGGCCATGTAATCCGGCACACTGGTCATGGTGGTGCCGACGGTATCCATTTGTGCGGAAGTCGCATCCTGGTAGCGGGGAATGACTGCCATCATAAAGGGGACGTGCAACTGATAGAGCTGGGTGGCCATCGCGCGTAAGTGCGCCTGTTTAACGGTCACGTTGATATCTTCAATGCGCAAGAAGGCACGTTTTGTTTGCCGCGACTGTACGCCGAAGAAGTCGAATAATGTGTCAGCGAAAGCAAAATACCGGTCGCCAATGCACGCACACACACTCGGGGAATCGGCCACATACCAGAAATGCCCGGAATTTATTATATAAGGTACAGCGGCCCGATGCGTATTGGTGGCCTGCGCGAGAACATGACAACGCCTGGGGGCGGTCACGCGAATGAGATGCGTCGCGGTATCCCCTTTACTCAGGGTGATGCCGCGATAATGAACCGTGCTGAATCCTGGATCAGTATCCAGACGCTGATAGGCGATACCCAACCGGTTTAGATATTCCGAGCCTAGCTGCTGCAGCCCGTTGTTGACCCAATAACATGCGCCTTGATAACGACGAACGTCGCGCAGCAAGGACGCGGGGAGAAGAGCGGTTTGCTGGTTGACGATGACGAACACATATGGGTAATGCGCCAGCATCCCCGGGTGATACTCGCTGAATCGCACTCGCCGTGCAGTATAGGGGAAATGACCGAGTAATTGCTCATATTGCAGCGAGGCGCACAAAGAAGCATTGCAGCCTTCGATATCAGCACGTGTCGCATACGGTGATGTATGCCAGTCGCTGTAAAGAATCAGCACTGGTGGACGTTCAGCATCTCCAGGTGGCAATGGATTAACGGCTAACAGCGGATGAGCCGCAAGCAACATCACGAATAAGAGGCACGGTAAGCATACGAGCATTCGTGTAAGCTGCAAGGCGGCATCATGCTGGAATAGGCTCTTATGTCCGAGCACGCGCTGGCAATAAATCGGCAGCGGAATCGTGGTCTTCATCGATGGTGTAACTCGGTGAATAATCGTGTAGACATCTATTCATTATAACAAATTACCGCACTGGCTGACAAATGGTTGTGGCAGCATGGCCAGGAGTATCGTTTATAGATTCACGATTCAGGATTCAGGAAGATTCCCCCATCCCGGGCCCTTCCCCCGTTGCGACAAGGGAAGGGAGTGGCGGGTCGGTCAACCCGAGCCGAATTCGTATTGCGCACTCCCTCCCCTGTCGCAACGGGGGAAGGTTGGGGTGGGGGCCGTATGACCAATCAGCAAGGGACAGAATAATCCTGAAGCCTGAATCTAAAAGCGATACTATTGAGCATGCCCAGGAGTATCGTATTTAGATTAGGATTGGAGAGACGCGATAATTCAATAGTGTTTTCCTTGTGAACGCCCCCATCCCCGGCCCTTCCCCCGTTGCGACAAGGGAAGGGAGTGGTTGGCTAGCCGACCGGAGCCGAACTCGTC
>Ga0073936_10008684_pt1 | contig 12813 bp, 11 predicted proteins | sample AliMusrvi5mmetaG_FD_87041 | JGI IMG/M metagenome (GOLD analysis project Ga0073936, IMG submission 87041) | Freshwater lake bacterial and archeal communities from Alinen Mustajarvi, Finland, to study Microbial Dark Matter (Phase II) - Alinen... | ecosystem: Environmental > Aquatic > Freshwater >... | reverse complement strand
GGTCTATTTGAAGTTGCAGAGCAGGAAGGAAGGCAAGGCACGGGCGGCTTCGGATAAGTCGGCACTTTTTGGCGAGGCGCCGCGGGCGCAGCATCCGCATATCGACGTCTCGAATTGCATCGGGTGCCAGGGGTGTACTTCGGTTTGTCCTGAGGGGAATGTGCTGGGGATGATTGGCGGCAAGGCGGCGGTGATTGCGCCGCACCGGTGCATCGGGCATGCTATGTGTTTCGAGGCGTGCCCGGTGGGGGCGATTACGATGCGGCGGGCGGTCGCCGGGTTTTCGGCGGATTTGCCGTATTTGACCGAGGAGTACGAGACGAATCTGAGCAACCTTTTCATTGCAGGTGAACTGGGGGGACTGGCGTTGATCCGGAACGCCGTGCAGCAGGGGCGCGATTGCATCGATATCATTGCCTCGCGCAAGCTGCCGAGGGGTGTTCCCGGCATCTACGATGTATTGATTGTTGGCGCTGGGCCGGCGGGGATCAGTGCGTCGCTGCGGGCGATTGAAGTTGGGCTCCACTACGTCACCCTGGAGCGAGAAGAGGTTGGAGGGACGGTCAGCAAGTATCCACGGCAGAAGTTGGTGATGACCGGCAAGGTGGACTTTCCGATCTATGGGGCTTTCAAGAATATGGAACTCTCCAAGGAGAATTTGCTGGAGTTCTGGAAGAAGGTCAGCGACCGGGAAGACTTTCACGTACGGGCTAATGAGGTGGTGGAGTCGATCCGCAAGGTTGGGGACTCGGTGTTTGTGGTGACTTCCAATACGGGGGAGTATCGCGCCCATGCGGTGGTGCTGGCTATTGGACGGAATGGTGTCCCGCGGAAGTTGGGGGTTCCCGGAGAGGCGTTGCCGAAGGTGATGTACCGTCTGATTGACGCTGAGCAGTATGTCGGCAAGAAGGTCCTGGTGGTGGGTGGTGGCGATAGCGCGGTGGAGGCGGCGTTGGGGCTGGCTTTACAGAAGGGTAATAAAGTTACGATCTCGTATCGCAAAGAGGAGTTTGCGCGCATCAAAGAGAGGAATGCGGTGCGGTTGTCCGAAGCCATGAATTCGCGGAAGGTGACGGTGATCTTTCAGTCGAATCCGGTAGAGATCCGCGAGCGGAGCGTTGTGCTTGATATCGCTGGGGTGGAGCAGGAGATTGCTAACGACTATGTCTGGGTGTTTGCGGGTGGGGTTGCTCCGAATGATTTCCTGAAGAAGATCGGGATTTCTTTTGGCTCGCGTGATCTGGTTGCGCAGTAGGTGTGGTATGTTTTTGCTGCATGCTGTCATTTCTGTTTTTACTGGTTTCTGTACTCTGTGCTTCAGATTTGAAGCTGACTTATACGTCTGCGGTGGATGGTTCGGAACAACCGTATCGTGTGTATCTGCCGGAGACGGCGGTGCAGGCGGCGCGAATGCCGGTGGTGATCGCCATGCATGGGACGGGCGGGAACGAGTCGACGCTGTTGGAAGATCCGCGGTATGAGAAGGGGGCGATCCGGAAGGCCGCGGATAAGTATGGGTTTATCGTGGTGAGCCCTTTTGGACGCGGGATTACGGAATACCGGGGGATTGGGGAGAATGACGTCTTGTGCGTGCTGGCGGAGGTGCGGAAGAAGTTTCCGATCGATGAAGACCGCATTTATGTGACGGGGCATTCGATGGGCGGAACTGGGGCAGCCTATTTGGCCTTGCATCATCCGGATTTGTTCGCGGCGGCGGCTCCGCTGGCGGCAGCGTACAGTTTTCCGTGGCTGGCGGCCAATGCGCAGCATGTTCCGTTTCTGTGGATATCGGGGGCTGCGGACGCGGACTTTTATCAGAAGGGCGTGGCGATTGGGGTAGAGCGGATGAGAGCGTTGCGGACTCCGGTGGAGACGGTAGTGATTCCTGGTGAGGGGCATTTCGGTCCGGTGCAGGATTTCGATCGGGTATTTGCGTGGCTGGCGAAGCACAAACGGGTGGCGAAACCGGAAGCGTATGTGTTTGAGGTCGACACGCCGCTGCATGGGACGGCCTGGTACACTGCGGTGAAACGGATTGCTAAGCCGGGACGGATTGGTGTGGTCAAGTACGAGAAGGGCGCCCTGCAACTGGAGAATGTGGCCGAGATCGCTTATTCGGGCGACGGGCCGGTGCGGGTGAATGGGACCGAAGTGTTCAAGCGGTCGATTCCTGCGGGGCAGGAGTTGCTACTGACCGAGTCGGGCGGAAAGTGGAGTGGGAAGCTGCGGGTGCATAAGCCGGAGGATCTGACGGTCTACAGGCGGTATCCGGCAGCGCTCGCTCCGGCGGATTTGGAGATGACTGGGCCGGAGTCGAAGTTGGCGAGGTGGGTGGTGCAGGCGATGCAGGCCGCGACCGGGGCGGATGTGGCGCTCTATAACAGGATGCACTATCGCGGATTGCCGTTGAAGGCGGGGGCGGTGGATATTGTTGATTTGATACAGTTGAGCCGGCCGTTTGATCAGAATCTGGTAACCGTGGAATTGACTGGACGGGAGATTGCTGAGATTCTGGCGTTGAACGCTAAGGATGCCGCGCGGGCGGTTACGTGCTCTCTGGCGCAACTGGAGCCGGCGCGTAAGTATAAGGTGGCATTGGAGGGGCAGGTTCCGGAGCGGGAGACGATTTCGTTTGGAGGCCGGTTTCGCACGATGCCGTTTGAAAGGACGAATGTCTCGTTCACGATGGCGCTTTATGGTTTTGCGGCCGGCCGGACGATTCAGTGATGCCGGTAGGGGCATTACACCCTACTTGGCCACAAACGTGCATCGAAATGTTCTGGAAAGCATCTCTAATGCGACTGGCTGACTACAATTCACATGTTTTGCGGGGTTCAGCAAACTTGTTGCACTGGAATCAGTTATTGTGGAATGAAACAGCAGTTTGCGGCGTCAAAGTGGTATCTGCCCTACTCTTTGAGTAGGCGGAAACCCTCTGTTCGAGTGGGGTTTGGAGTTATACTGTGGGTGAAGAGGCACAATCATGAAAGCAACGATGAAGTTCGGGATCCTGGTGGTAGTTATCATCGGAACATTGGCCTGGCTGGCCGCTGGCGGAATTCAGGAATCGCAATCGTACTATAAGACCATCTCTGAGATCACGAAGATGGGTCAGAACGAGAAGGCGAAGAAGCTCCGCGTGGCTGGGAACATTGAAGAAGGTTCGATCTCGCGCCACGGTCAGGATGTTGCGTTCACGTTGGTTGAAGAGGGTTTGAAGCTGAAGGTTGTCTACAACGGCTCCGAGCCGCTGCCCGATACGTTCAAAGATGGTGCCCAGGCGCTGGCCGATGGCCGGTTGACAGCTGACGGCACCTTCCACGCCAATAAGATCTCCGCCAAGTGCGCTTCGAAGTACGAAGCGAAGCCGGGCGAGAAGTACAACACGAAACCCGTTAACCAGAAACAGGCAGGCGTCTAATACATGGAAAATATCGGTGCTCTCTCTCTTCTGATCGCCCTATGTCTGGCGATCTACTCCGTAGTCGGAAGTCTGGTGGGCGCCATTAAGAAGCGCCCGTTCCTGGTGACCAGCGCCGAGCGCGCCGTGTATGCGGTGTGGCTGCTGTTGACTGTAGCCAGCGGCATTCTGATTCACGCCCTGCTGACGAGCGATTTCCGCATGGCCTACGTGGCCGCTCACAGCAACCTGACTATGCCCGCCATCTATAAGTTCACCGCGTGGTGGGGTGGCCAGGAAGGCTCGCTGCTGCTGTGGGCGTGGCTGCTCTCCTGCTATGCGGCGATTGTGGTGTTTACCAATCGCAAGAGTCACCGCGTCATCATGCCTTACGTGAATGCCACGATGATGGTGACCCTCGGCTTCTTCATTCTGCTGGTCGCATTTGTGGTGAGTCCGTTCCAGGTGCTGGCACAGGGCAGGGGCATTATCGCGGTGCCGGATGGCAACGGTTTGAATCCGCTGCTGCAGTACTGGACGATGGTGATTCATCCTCCGATGTTGTATCTGGGCTATATCGGCTTTACTGTTCCGTTCGCTTTCGCGTTGGGTTCGCTGGTGATGAAGCAGCCTGGCGATGCGTGGATTCACACGACCCGCCGATGGGCGATTGTAACGTGGTTCTTCCAGACCACCGGTATCACGCTGGGCGCTGGTTGGGCGTATGCGGTGCTGGGCTGGGGCGGTTATTGGGGCTGGGATCCGGTGGAGAACGCAAGCTTCCTGCCGTGGCTGACTTCGACTGCCTTCCTTCATTCCGTGATGATGCAGGAGAAGAAGGGCATGATGAAGGTGTGGAACATCGTGCTGGTTTCGGCGACGTTCTTCCTTTCGATCTTCGGCACGATGTTGACGCGGTCGGGCATTGTGACTTCGGTGCACGCTTTTGCGCAGTCTCCGATCGGCAAGTACTTCGGGACGTTCCTGGTATTGTTCATCGCGCTGGTGGTTTACCTGGTGCTGGACCGCCTGGATTACCTGAAGAGCGAATCGCACCTGGAGAGCATTGTTTCGCGCGAATCGAGCTTCCTGTTTAACAACCTGATTCTGCTGGCGAGCTGCTTTGCGATTCTGTGGGGCACGCTGTTCCCGGTGATCAGCGAGGCGGTTTCTGGTGAGAAGATCAGCGTGGATGCGCCGTTCTTCAATCGCGTGAATATTCCGATTGGACTGTTCCTGATGTTCCTGACGGGTGTGGGTCCTTTGATCGCGTGGCGGCGCAGTTCGCCGGAGAGCCTGAAGCGGAGCTTCACTGTGCCGACGATCGGCGGGTTACTGGTGATTGTGGGGCTGTTCGCGTTGGGCATTCATCACGGATATGCGTTGATCAGCTTCGGGCTGTGCATGTTTGTGACGCTTACTATTGCGATTGAGTTCTGGAAGGGTTCGAACCTGATCAAGGCCAAGGACGGCATCGGGCTGATTCCGGCGATGATTGAATTGACGCATCGCAATACTCGCCGGTATGGCGGGTATGTGATTCACATGGGAATTGTGGCGATGTTTATCGGTTTCACCGGGGCGGCATTTAACAAAGACGCGACCGCTGAGATTCAGATGGGTGACAAGTTTAACATCGGGCGGTATGAGTTGAAGGTTCGGGACATTCGCGTGAGCGAGAACGAAGACTACATGGCGCAGCATGCCATTGTGGATGTCTTCGTGGGTGGCGACCAGATCGGCACGATGGAGCCGGAGAAGAGACTGTACAGGTCAAGCAATCAGCCGACATCGGAAGTGGCGATTCGCCGGCGGTTGAATGAGGACCTTTATTTGAACTTCGCGGGCACTTCGGGTGAGGGATCGAAGCCGGTGATTCAGGCTTATGTGTTTCCGCTGGTATCGTGGATCTGGATTGGTTTCTGGATCACCACCTTTGGAACGATCATCTGCCTGGTGCCGGCAAAGATGAGATTATCGTACGCACGTACGGAAGTGGTGGGATACGCAGGAAAAAATGTACAAGTGGAAAAGTAGCCTTCTTATCCTTCTGTTGACGGCGATCTGCATCGCGCAATCGCCGGTACAGCTGTTGACTCCCGCGATCCGGCGGGTGGGCGATAAGCTCTCGTGCCGGTGCGGATCTTGTAACAATACCGTTGCTACCTGCCAGATGCTGGAGTGCCATTACTCGCACCCGGCACGGCAGGAGATCGCGCGGATGCAGGCCGAGGGCGCAAGCGACGAAGTAATTGTCGCGAGCTTCGTTAAGAAGAGCGGCAACCAGGCGTTGGCCGTGCCTCCGGCGGAAGGGTTTTCTTTAATGGCGTGGGTTATGCCAGTCTTCGTGATCATGCTTGGCCTGACGATGATCTGGTTGTTCGTGAGGCGGTTCCGCAAGCCGATTGCGACTGCCGAGATCGAACCGGCAGCGCTCGACCGCTATCACGAGCAAATTGAGAAAGACATGGCCAAGTTCGATTAATGATCATCGCAATAGCAGCAATTTTAACGATTGGCGTGGTGTTGTTTACGATTGGTGTCCGGCCACAGGATATCCCCGCGCCGGAGCCGGAATCGCCGTTCAAACATCTGGACGAATTGAAGGCCCGCATTTATGAGAACCTGCGCGATTTGCAGTTTGAGTTTCGCGTTGGGAAGTTGTCTGACGAGGATTATCAGCGGGCTAAGCTGGGTCTGCAGAAGGAACTGGCTGCGCTGATGGCCGAGGTGGACCGGTTGAAGTTGGAGTTGGGGGTTACGGTGACCACGAAGACTGCGTCGGCTCCGGCTGTGAAGAAGAATCAGTGCCCTCATTGCTCGGCGGTTTTTAACAAGGCGATGAAGTATTGCGGGGAGTGTGGGAAGCCATGGTAAAGCGGCATGGAAGACATGTCGACACGAGTGTCGACACGGCAGGCAAGAATGCCTGCGCTACACGGCTCAGTGTTATCGTTCTGTTCTTTGCGGTTTCTGCTTTTGGGGCGGTGGATGGATTGGTTACGAACAAGACCACGAACAAACCGCAAGCCGGGGCTACCGTTACGCTCTATAAGTTGGGTGGGGCGGGAATGGAAGCGGTGGAGAGCGTGAAGTCCGATGCTGCCGGTAAGTTTTTGATTAACCAAGCGGCGCAGGGGCCGCACTTGATTCAGACTGCTTTCGACGGCGTCGTCTACAACCACATGCTGCCTCCGGGACAGCCGCAGACGGGCTTGAGCCTGGAAGTCTATTCGGCTTCGACCAAACAGGGCGGGGCACAGCTCAAGCAGCACATGATTTTGATTGAGCCCTTGGGAACCGAGATGCAGGTTCGCGAGAGCTACTTCTATTCGAACGCTGGACCTACTACCTGGAATGATCCGAAGGAAGGCACGCTGCGTTTTTATGTTCCGCAGGAGACTCGCGGGAACGTGGAAGTGATGGCCACCGCTCCGCAGGGCATGCCGATCCGGCGGCCAGCGGATAAAGCGAGCCAGGCTGGCGTATTGAAAGTTGACTTTCCGATCAAGCCGGGCGAGTCGCGGATCGATGTGAACTACAAGCTGCCGTTTACCAGTCCTGGGACGTTTGCTGGCAAGATCCTGCAGCCGGCCGAGCAGACGATGCTGGCGGTGCCGCGCGGGGTGGAAGTGAAGGGCGAAGGAGTTGAGGTTGCGGGCAAGGAACCGCGGACGCAGGCGACCGTCATGAAGGTTACGGCGAAGAGCTACAAGCTGGAACTGAACGGCACGGGCGAGTTGCAGCCGGCCGCAGCCGCTGCGGGTGAAGGCAGCGAAGAGAACGGACCGAAGATCGAACAGATCGATCCGAAGATTTACGACCGCAAGTTGTGGATACTCGGACTCACGATGGGAGCATTGCTGCTTGGTTTCGTACTGATGTATCGCGCGGAACCTGCGAAAGGCATGAAGGGGTAATGCCCTCCAGCGCGGCACTGCACGTCGATCAGGTCTATAAGTTCTTCGGCGACTATCCGGCGTTGCGCGATGTCAGCTATTCCCTGGAGCCCGGTGCCTGTCTGGCTTTGCTCGGACGCAACGGAGCAGGGAAGACGACGCTGTTGCGCATTCTTTCCGGATTGTCGAAACCATCCAAAGGGCAGGTGCTGGTCTTCGGGCACGATTCGCGCGAGCAGGCCACGCGCGCGAAGATCGGTGTGCTCGGTCATGGTATCGCCATTTACGACGAACTCTCGGCAGTTGAAAATCTGAAGCTGTTTGCCAATCTGTATGGCTTGAGCAATCCGCAGCAGCAGGCCATGAAGTGGCTGGAGCGGACAGGGCTGGAGCGTGTGGCGGATTCGCTGGTGCGCGAGTTTTCGCGGGGTATGCGGCAGCGGCTCGCGGTGGCTCGGGCGTTCATTCATGAGCCTTCGTTGTTGTTGCTGGACGAACCGTTCACGGCGCTCGATGACCGCGCCATCGCGGTGCTGCAATCGCTGCTGGCCGATGCAAAGAAAGATGGCCGCACGATTGTGATGTCGACGCACCAGTTGCGCGAGGCGCTGGAACTGGCGACCGACGTGGCGCTGATCAACAAAGGCAAGCTGGCATTCAAGGGCGAGCGGACGCAGGAGATGGTGGACGACCCTGCTTACATCTACCGGAGCTATGGAGATCTATGAGTCTCTTTTTCCGGCAGAGCATGACCGTGATGGTGAAGGACCTGCGGAGCGAGTTCCGTAGCAAGGAGGCGATCAATGCGTCGCTTTCGTTCGCCATCGTGATTTTGTTGATGTTCAGTTTTGCGTTTGACCCTTCGAGCGATGCGATCAAAGAGATGTCCGGCGGGTTGCTGTGGATCGTGTTTGCATTTGCGGGCGCGTTGATTCTGAATCGCAGCTTTGCGCGCGAATTGGCGAACGATTGTCTCGATGCGCTGGTATCGTCGCCTGTCTCCGGCGCTGCGTTGTTCTTCGGAAAGTCGCTGGCGAACTTGGTGCTGCTGGTGGGAATCGAGATGTTGTGCTTTCCGGTGTTCGGCATCTTCTATGGCGTCGAGTGGTGGAAGCAACTGGACTCATTGTTTCTTGTCGTGGTGCTGGCGACATGGGGATTGACGGTGATCGGCACCATGTTCAGCGCGCTTACCGTCAACTTGCGGCTGCGCGAATTAATGCTGCCGATGCTGCTGTATCCGATGATGATTCCTGCATTGATGGCCGCGATGCAGTTGACCACGGCGCTGATTTCGGGGCAGCCGTTGACTGGCGATGCGTACACCTGGCTACGCCTGTTGATCGGCTTTGATATTATTTTTACCGCGCTCTCGCTGGCGCTGGTGGAGACTGTGCTGGTAAGGTGATCTCTTATGCGTGAAAAAATCATGTACGCGCTGGGTGCAGTAGGCTCGGCGCTGTTGATCTACAATCTTTACGTCATCCTGCTGCAGTTGCCGGATGAGGCGAACCAGGGTGCGATTTATCGCATCATGTTCTATCACATCCCGGCGTTTTTCACGGCGGGCTTCTGCTACATCACGGCGCTGGTGGGCAGCTCGATGTATCTCATTAAGAAAGATCTGTACTGGGATGCGTTGGCCGTTTCGGCGACGGAAGTCGGGCTGGCGTTCGCGGCGATCAACCTGATCACGGGCAGCATCTGGGGCCGCATCATCTGGGGCATCTGGTGGGCATGGGATCCACGCATGACATGGGCGCTGATCTGCTGGCTGGTGTACTTCGGGTACATGATGCTGCGGCGCGCGATTGACGATCCCACCGAGCGGGCGAAGATTGCATCCGTACTTTCGATCTTTGCGATGGTAAGTGTTTCGATTACGTGGAAGGCGATCGAGTGGTGGCGCACGCAGCATCCGGGTCCAGTGCTTTCGTTCCGCACGGGCGGGCAGAAGCGCGTGGATTCGCCGATCGAGCACATGATTTATCAGAACTGGTGGGCGCTGTTGATGATCGCGGCGGTGTTTCTGATGATCCGCATGCGGCAGGAACAGACGCAACGCGAAATCGATTCGCTGCGACGCCAGGCGCACGCACTGTAAGGAAGGGGACCTCTGATGGACGAACGTAATTTTACTTACATGTTTTATGGCTTCGGGGTCACTTGGGCCATCATTGCGATTTATGTTATGATTCTTGCCGGTCGTGAAAAGGGAATCCAGAAACAGCTGGAGAGCCTGCGACGAATCCTAGAGGACAAGAAATGAATCGTAGACAACTGATCGGCGCTGCATTAGGCGCCGGGCTCATCTCCAAGCGCGAAATGGCAGCACAGGAGCAGGCCGCGCGCGCCACTCGTGGCACGCCGTCGCCGAAGATCAAGGACGTTAGCGTGATCGCTACCGCACCGGCTGGATTGCGGCTGGTGGTGGTGAAGATCACGACCGACCAGGATGGTCTATACGGCTACGGCTGCGGCACGTTCACGCAAAGAGCCGATCTAGTTGTCGCGTCCGTTGAAAGGTATTTGAAGCCGTTTTTGATTGGCAAGTATGCGGATCGTATCGACGATATCTGGCAGGCCTGCTACAACTCGTCGTATTGGCGCAACGGTCCGGTGTTGAACAACGGATTGAGTGGCGTTGATATGGCCCTTTGGGATATCAAGGGCCGCCAGGCTGGGATGCCGGTGTACCAGTTGTTGGGCGGCAAGGTCCGCGAGGCCGTGGATACGTACACGCACGCGAGCGGCGCGGATTATCAGCAGTGCATTGACCAGGCGAAGAAGTTCATGGAGCAGGGCTGGCGTCACGTGCGCGTGCAGGTGGGAGTGCCGGGCATGGCTGGCTATGGTTCTGGCGGCCGCGCCGATACGAAGGTGCAGGCGCTGCACAATGCTCCGGTATTTGAGCCGGCGGTTGGGATTCGGCGTGCACTGAAGTTGTTTGAAGAGTGCCGCAAACAGTTAGGCGAGGAAGTCGAACTGCTGCACGACGTGCATGAGCGGGTCTCTCCCAACCAGGCCGTGCAGTTTGCCAAGGATTGCGAGAAGTTCAAGCTGTTCTTTCTGGAAGATGCGCTTTCGCCTGAGGACATTGCGTATTTCCGGCAGATCCGGTCGCAGTGCGCGACTCCGCTGGCGATGGGCGAGTTGTTCAACAGTCCGCATGAATGGACTCCGCTGATTCAGGACCGGTTGATCGACTATATGCGCATGCACTTGTCGCAGATGGGCGGACTTACGCCTGCGCGCAAGGTGACGGCGTTTGGCGAGATCTATGGTGTGAAGACAGCGTGGCATGGTCCGGGAGATGTTTGCCCGATCGGACACGCGTGCAACGCGACTCTGGATTTGGTGAGCCCGAACTTCGGCATTCAAGAGTATTCGGCGTTCAATGAAAGGACGCGCGAAGTGTTCGATGGTTGCCCTGAGATGAAGAACGGGTATGTGTACGTGAGCGAGAAGCCGGGCTGGGGCATTGAAGTGAATGAGAAGGCCGCGGCGAAGTATCCGTTTGGGGCTTCGGGTGGACGCCGGAACGATAATTTGAACGGCGGCTGGGGCGAAGTGCGGCGCCGCGACGGCACGATCATTAAGCAGTAGTACTTGGCATCAGTCAAGTTCGCATTGGACATCGTGCGGAGCGCGCCTTGGAACGTTGATTGTATCGAAGAAGGTCTGGGACATCCCTAAGTACTGGCAGCGGAACTTCGGGAACGGCCAGAGAGTTCGTGGCCAGCAGTCATCTTGCCAAGCGAAATCGGCGGCAAAGACGGTTGAGATTGCGATTCGATACGTTTCGCGCTGGATTGCATGGTGCTCGAAATCAGGTATTGTTGGGAATTGCACTTCTCTCAATGATTGTTCTTTGGAGACAGGCGTGAGGCTGGTTGATGCGCCGTTACCGGGGCTCGCTCAGGTAGGGGAAGACTCACTCCTCGTGCATGGTTCCCCAGTTGACTATTGCGGATGGAGCGCTACTACTACCTTTGCAAGTATCTGTGTCCATCCGTGTTCATCCGTGGCCAATTTGTTTTAGGAGTTTCTGGCCGCAAACAAGAAAAGAAATTAGCCACGGATGAACACGGATGGACACGGATCAAAACCTCTAAGGAAAGACCGTCACGATTACTCGCTGGTAGCGGGTTAGTGGCGGTTTTTGTTTTGTGGTTACGGCCAGGATTATGTGCATGGTTTCGGGCTTGGTCACTTTCGGGGCAGTCACTGAGGCCTGGGGTTTGTCTGAGCCTTCGATCGCCAGCGGGGCTCCTGTGCGGGCGGTGGCCAGCAGGATGGTGCTGGGTTCTCCGTAGTAGAACCAGTTGTAGTTGTGGCCGTCATCGACGGCGCTCAGGGTTACTTTTTCTCCGGATTTTGCCTTCAGCTGATTGGGGTGATTCAGCTTTACCGCGGGCGGATGGTTGGCTTCGTTGTAGGGCTTGATGGTCCAGTCCATGCGGGCGGCGAAATCGTTTTGGAAGGCTTCGCGCCAGCGCCAGATGGTGGCTTTGTTGCTGCTGTGCCAGTTGCCATCCACTCCCATCACTTCATCTTCGGCATCGCTCCATATCGGCCTGGTTTCGGGCTCCTGGAACCACTTCCTCATTCTTGGCGTATAGAGTTCGTAGCGGCCGCCCCAACTGCCCCAGTCGGGGTGTTCGGGGTCGCCCAGTCCGTTGTTGATGAGGTAGAGAAAGCTGGGGGTGTCGCCTTCCATCATGAACTTCGCGGCGGGGTACTGTTCCCCTAACGGTCCCTTGGAGCGGATGTTCTTTTCGAGCCAGGGGTTATCGACGATGGAGAAGTCGGCTCCGGTGAATCGGGCGTGGAAGTGGTCGCCGCTGATGCCGCTCCATGTCGCGAAGTGATAGGCTCCGCCTGCATGGACGCCGGGGCTCACTATGTAGAAGAGCGTGGGGAAGGTCTTGCGCAGCCAGGGGCCGGAGTCGTCCTGATCGGAGATGGTGTAGACGCGGAGTTTGGAGACGAACTTCTGCAGGTCATCGGGTGAGCGGGTGGTGCGTACCTTCCACAAGGCCTGGGCCAGGCAGTTGGGGCCTCCCCAGACGCTGATCCAGACGGGGCGGGGATCGGGGCGGTCGACTACTTCGATGATGCGTTCGGAGCCGGGCGAGTCCTTGCCTTTACCTACTGCCGACATGCCGAAGTCGGGGACGCCTTCACGGATGACGGAGAGTAGTTGGGTGGCTTCGGGATAGCCGGGTTCGTGCTTGAGGAGATTGGCGCGGACCTTGCCGTAGGCGTTGACGATGTCGCGGATGCGCCAGGCGGCGGTTTTGTTCTTCTGGTGGACGGAGGTGGTGGCGATGAGCGCTTCGACGTCCCACTGATTGGTGTAGGTCATGAAGCGGACCATCGACTCGGTGTCGTCCGGTTCGTTTTCAATGTCGGTGAGGACGATTACCCGCGGTTTGTCTGCGGCGGGCAGGGTGAGGCTCAAGAGTGCGAACAGGAGTAGCGGTTTCATTTTGGTTTGGTGCAGCGCTGGAG
>Ga0073936_10008683_pt1 | contig 12815 bp, 11 predicted proteins | sample AliMusrvi5mmetaG_FD_87041 | JGI IMG/M metagenome (GOLD analysis project Ga0073936, IMG submission 87041) | Freshwater lake bacterial and archeal communities from Alinen Mustajarvi, Finland, to study Microbial Dark Matter (Phase II) - Alinen... | ecosystem: Environmental > Aquatic > Freshwater >... | reverse complement strand
TTTTATACCGGTTAAATTTAAATATTTTTAAAAGTAAATACTATTTGGCCTTTCTTCACATTTAGCTTCAAATACCCGGCATTACTCAAGCCATCTTCAAGTGCATCCATCACAATGTACCAGGTTATTCCAAAAAATTCAGCATTGTGTTTATGGTCATGTCCGGTTATGACCATATCCACATGGTATTTGGTAAATAATTCCAATAAAACCTGCAATTCTTCAACCGGTGTTTTAACAGTAAAGATGTAGGTCGATGATCCAAAGCGGGCATAGAATTCATCCCATCCTTCATAATGTAGATCATGATTGCCAACGATGGGGAATGTGGTTAATGAATCCTGATCAGGCAGATGTTGCTCAAAAAGCGCGTAGTCTCCGGCGTGACCATTCGTCAAATCACCGACCATTACCACTGCAGATACATGCGCGGTTTTGGCGATATTGAAGAAGCGATCCAGGTTAATTGTACTGCCTGCATGACTATCTCCCATGGATAGCAGGGTATAATCATCGGAGGGCACTTCAATTACTTTGAAAGGATGGGTACTGTTCCAGACCATAGACTGATCAAAGCGCAGATTAACTGATTTACAGGAGATAAAAATGCCAATTAATGCGCTGTCCTTAAAGCATGATGCAATGGACACGGAGACCACAAAAAGGATGATTAATCTTTTGATCATCGGATGTACCATATAATCCCGGTTCTGAAAAAGAATCCAAAATAGTTCACTGCCAGGTTGGTGGCTCCGGCACTTTTGTACCAGCCCTGGATATAAAGTGACAAGGGTGAACTTAATTTATAGAATCCATTCAGCCTGAGCATTGGGTTTGTTTCCTGTTCTATCATAAAATTGTCTACGTTGGTCAGCGAGAATCCCACATTCCAAGGGCTATTCCTTGGTTTAAGCTGATAACATACAGAATACATGATATTTAGAATTTCATGTATCTTCGCCGCATTTTGATCAATTCCATACTCCCGGATTGCTTTTTGCCGAAAAGCATAAGTTCTGAAATTTGCACCGATCAAATATTCAAAGTGATTACTTTCCCGCTTTAACCGGGCACCCCAATTGGTTTCGCGAAGCAGTTCCGAGAAGGGTGTGCAGATCCAAAAACCGGCAATTTCGAACGGGAAATGGCTTATCTTTAAATTTCTGGAGCCGCTGAGGCTAAATCCCGAAAAGTAGGTATTATTGGAATTCTTCAGATCTATCCGGAAACCGGTTTCAAAGATATTTTTACCGAACTGATAACTTACCAGACTTGCAGTTTTAATAAACAATCCCTGCGAACCATTATTCTCGCCAAAATCAGTATAAATATTTAATCCGGGTTGTGCTGAAAGATCAGGACAAACCGTCAGGAAAAGACTAACAAAAACCAGACTTAAACTAATCTTTGGATCCATGATGATATAAACTTATACCTGACATGACTCAATTATAGTAGGCAATCTGCAGCCTGTTTAAAGTTACAATAAATAATTAAATTTTGTGTAACAAAAGGTCTATTTTGTTTTCATATTCAACACATATTTATTAACTTAGCTCCATGAACCTTCGAAAATTCTGTCTCACTGCAATCTTTTTAGCTTTCGCCTTATTCTGTTTCTCTCAAAGTGACAGTCCGGGCAGATTTTCAAATTCCTTAAATCTGAAATCCTCCTATAACAGTACACTCATTTATCCGGGGGTCAGATCAGGTATTGAATATTTAATTAAATCGATTAACGTTTCAAAAACTAAAAAATCGGGAAAGAAAAGGGATTTTGATAAGGAACGATTCATTTCAGCCAATTTAAGCTGGTATCATCATCCAAATTTCCAGGACAATCTTTACCTCACAGGTGGATGGTCAATGAGAAGAACCCATTCAAAGGGTTTTTTTACCGAATTTTCGCCTGAAATCGGTTTAAGCCGAACCTTTTTAGGTGGAACTACCTACAAAGTGGACAATAATGGGAATGTGTCCAGTGTCAGGCTTGCAGGTTATTATTATGCCCTTCTTTCTGTTGGCGGGGGAGTAGGATACGATTTTTCAATAATAAAGCATAAACCATTTATGCTTTATTATAAATTTAATCTTCTTTCAATGTATCCTTATAACAGCACGATATATTTAAGACCCGCAATGGAACTTGGGGTCATATACAAACTACACTACTTTCATAATGCAAAGTCAAAATTATAAAGCGATGCAACGTTCAATAGTATGTTTTTTGTTCCTTTTCCTTGTCGCCTGCCAAAAAGAGAAGATTACCATAGGAACAAATGTATTTGAAACATTTTATCTTGATAATGTGGGCGCTTCGATGCGCATTTTGGTCGAGGGGAATACGGCAAGCCATACTTTTCTGATTATTGTTCACGGCGGCCCGGGTACCGGATCTTTTGTATATGATACCCATTATATCAGCCAAAATATTGAGAACAAATATGCGGTTGTTTTCTGGGATCAACGCGATGCAGGGGCATCACAGGGAAATTCAAACGGGAATAACCTTAACCTGCCCCAAATGACCGATGACCTTAAGAAAGTTATTGAGCTTATTAAGTACAGATACGGGCAAAACTCGGGTGTCTTTATTTTAGGCCACAGTTTTGGAGGCCTCCTAACCACCTCATTTATGACGACTGGTCAAAATCAATCGATGGTTAAAGGGTGGATTATGGTCGATGGTTCACATAACTATCCGCTGAACGATACCTTGACCAGGCAAATGCTTTTGAGAGTCGGACAACAACAGATTGCCCTTAATATCCGGGCAGATAACTGGACACCAATTATAAACTACTGCAATGCCCATCCCGGGAATTTCACGCTTGCAGAATCGGATCAGTTAGAGTCCCTGGCAGAGTATGCAGAATCATATATTGCCGAAGTTAACCAGTTTAATTTAATAACTGCGATGGAGACAATTTCAATAGAAGATGATTTACCAATCACTTCAATATTTTCTAATTACCTGTATTCATCAAATGCAAATTTCAATACAGAACTGGCTAAAACTCAATTTTCAACCATGCTTGACAAGATTGTCACCCCAACTTTATTGCTCTATGGGGAATATGATTTTATTTGTCCCAAAGAACTGGGGGAGGATATTCTTAACAGGATTAACACCAACGACAAGAGAATGGTCATCTCACCGGTAAGCGGACACAATTTTATGTTCCAGGATGAGGTTTTATTTTGCAATGAGGTAGATAACTTTATTGAGAAGTACAGGTGATTTATAGCTTCTAAACTAAATGTAAGGGTAACTGAAATTATAAAAAAAAACTAACCGGATTTTTGTTTTTTTTTCAGATTTTTTATTTTTGCCTCCCGTATTTAAAACAATAACTAATTAAGGAGGATTTTTACATGTCAACACAAATTAAATGGTTTAGACTGTTATTATCCCTGTTACTTGGGATAATGTGGTTTAATAGTCACGCGACTAAATCGGATGATAGTATTACTTTGTATACCCCCTATACAAAGATCTCTGTTCCGCCCGGGGAGTCGGTTGATTATACGTTCGATGTAATCAACAAAAGCAAAGAACTTAAAAATGTGGATATATCTGTAACCGGAATTCCAAAAAGCTGGAATTACGTTATGAAGTCAGGGGGGTGGACTATCCGGCAACTCTCAGTTCTCCCCGGCGATAAGAAAAGTTTTTCACTTAAGGTTGAGGTTCCTTTTAAAGTCAATAAGGGAAACTATCCTTTTAAAGTTGTTGCAGGCGGATTTGATTCATTGCCTCTGGTCGTGAATATCTCGGAACAGGGTACTTTTAAAACCGAGTTTACTACGGGACAGTCGAACATGGAGGGACATGCCAATTCAAATTTTACCTTCAGTGCTGTTCTGAAGAATCGTACCGCAGATAAGCAACTTTATGCCTTAATGGCAGATGCCCCCAGAGGATGGAATGTGACTTTTAAGGCCGGTAACCAACAGGTAACCTCAGTAAATTCTGAAGCAAACGCAACGACTCCTGTAATTATTGAGGTAAAACCTCCGGAGCGGGTTGAAGCGGATAAATATAAAATTCCGGTAAGTGCAGCCACAAACTCCTCTTCAGCAATCCTTGAATTTGAAGTAGTTATCAGAGGCTCTTTCCTGATGGAACTTACCACCCCAACAGGGTTATTAAGTACTGCTATTACGGCAGGTGATGTGAAAAGAGTTGAACTTCTCCTTAAAAACACCGGGTCATCTGAATTGAAGGATGTAAAACTTGACGCTAACGCTCCTGCTAACTGGGAAGTCACTTTCGATCCGAAAAAAATAGATTCACTTTTACCGGGTAAAGATGCCCAGATCTTTGCCTCGGTAAAGGCTGACAAAAAAGCTATCCCAGGAGATTATGCAACAAATCTTGAAGCCAGAACACCGGAAACCTCTTCAAAGGTCTCTTTTCGAATTTCTGTGGAAACCCCCATGCTTTGGGGTTGGATTGGCGTTCTTATAATTGTTGTCGCCCTTGGAAGTGTCTATTATCTGTTCCGTAAATATGGAAGGAGGTAAACCGTGGCCGGGAATATCATTGAACTTTTTGATCTGACTAAAAGATACGGATCGTTTACCGCAGTTGACCAATTGAATCTGAACATTCAGAAAGGGGAGATTTTTGGTTTGCTGGGACCTAATGGCGCCGGCAAATCAACAACCATACTGATGATGCTTGGATTGACAGAACCCACGTCAGGATCGGTGAAAGTTTGCGGTATTGATCCCACTACCAATCCGATTGAAGTTAAAAGAAGAGTTGGTTATTTACCCGAAGATGTCGGTTTTTATTATAACCGTAGTGGGTCTGAAAATTTAATGTTTACTGCCCGGCTCAACCGTCTTTCTGAAAAAGAGGCGCAGCAGAAAGTAAAGCAACTTTTGGATCGGGTTGGATTGTCAAATGCAGCAGAAAAAAAGACCGGCAAATATTCACGAGGAATGTTGCAGCGGTTGGGACTTGCAGATGTACTGATTAAAAATCCTGAAATAATCATTCTTGACGAACCGACACTGGGTCTTGATCCTACCGGAGTCCGTGAATTTCTTGAATTAATTGTTGGATTGAGCAGGGAGGAGGGGCTGACAGTCCTTTTTTCTTCACATGATCTGCATCATGTACAGCAGGTTTGTGACCGGGTTGGATTATTTATCACCGGGAAATTAATTGCCGAAGGGGATATTCAAACCCTGTCGGAAAAATTGTTTGCCCAGAGCCCCTTCGTCGTAGAAGTTGGTCTCTCTACGGTTACTCCGGGCTCTGCAGCCATTTCTGATCAAGGATATTCTGCAGATACCTTAATGCAGATATTGTTGAAAATTGATGGAATAACCGCAGTTAATAGAGCCGCTGATATTTATCAGATTGAAGGTTCCCGCGATGCAACACCCGAAATCGCCAGGGCAATAGTTGAAGCCGGAGCCCGGTTAAACTATCTGAATCATAAAGAGTATGGACTTGACGATATTTACTATCGCTATTTCGAAGGAGGTGAAAAACATGAATAATTCAGAAAATTATACACCCGCTTTTTTTGAATCACTGGTGGCTGCGATCAGACGCATTTTTTTACGTTTCAGATTTTTCGGCCGGTTCAAAGAAAACGATAAAAATCCCAATCCGTTCGGTGTAATGGTGACCAAGGAAATTTCAGACCACGTCAGAAGCTGGCGGTTTATCATCCTGATTGCCATTATTGCATTGACATGTCTTGGTTCAATGTATACTGCATTAACCAATATTGATAAAGCTGTCAAACCTAGCGATCCGGCAGGGACTTTCTTCTTTCTGAAGCTTTTTACGATATCTGACGGTACGCTACCCTCGTTTTTTGTTTTTATAAGTTTTTTGGGTCCGTTACTGGGGATAAGTCTTGGATTTGATGCAGTTAACTCGGAGCAAAATAATGGAACCCTAAGCAGGATTCTTGCACAGCCTATCTACCGTGACTATTTGCTTAATGCGAAATTTCTGGCCGCCCTGGCAGTTATAAGTGTTATGTTCTTTGCACTCGGTTTTCTGGTTTTAGGGATCGGTCTGATTACCATCGGAATTCCTCCGACGCCCGAAGAATTTTTGCGTATTGTTTTCTTTATCATCCTGAGTATAGTCTATGTTGCCTTCTGGTTGAATCTATCCATCTTATTTTCGGTTCAGTTTCGTCAGCCGGCTACATCGGCCCTTTCCGGGATAGCAATATGGTTATTTTTCTCCGTATTTTACCGGATGATAGTAAACATAATCAGTAAGGCTTTTGCACCTTCACAGTATGCTCCCGCTTCTCAGGTAATAGGTTTCGAGGAATTAAAGATGGGTTTGCTGAGGCTAATGCCCAACCAACTCTTCAGCGAGGCTACTACCACATTACTTATGCCGTCGGTTCGCAGTCTGGGACCCTTAACAATGGAGCAGGTATACGGAACTATTCCGGGTCCGTTGCCGCTTGGTCAGAGCCTTTTGCTGGTTTGGCCTCAGGTCACCGGACTTATTGCAGCCACCGTTCTTTGTTTCGTTTTAGCCTATATCTCTTTCATGAGAAGAGAGGTACGGTCAAGATGATTTTAAGAAAAAGTGGAAAATATATTTTGAGTAATCCTCTGGTTGGTTAAGCCCTTTTATGTGACTTAAATATTTCGCGCAATGAAGAGGGCGTCTAAAAAGTCCATTCTAACCACAAAGTGCGCCAAGAAAGCGCAAAAAACGCAATGTTAGATTATTGATTTAGTGATCTTTGCGACCTTTGCGATATTCCTCTGCGACCTTGCGGTTCATTTTTATTGCCTTTTTAGACAACCTCTTCATTAGCGAGTAACTTCATAGTTATTCGTTTGCGGGCATAATAATTTACAACATAGAAGGGACTACTAAGATTCTGTTTTCCCGTGAAGCAGCAGGTTCACCGCATCATTGAAAGATCCGGCAGGGATAATCTGGCCGGAGTTTACAAAATAAATCTCATCGGCATTCTCGATGGTGTTTAATCGGTGGGCAATGATTACCCTGGTTGTTGATTGAGGGAGTTTCCGCAATATCTCCTCAAGCAATTGTTCGGTAACTGTATCTATGTTGGCAGTTGCTTCATCCAATATCAATAATTCGGGTTTTCGGAGTACAGCACGAATAAATGCAATTAGTTGTTTTTGCCCCAAACTGATGCTGTCACCTGAAGTCTGAACAATCGTGTCGAGTCCCTGATCAAAACGTTCCAGTAAACCCTCAAGTCCGGCTTTTGAAATAGCCTCTGACAGTTGTTCATTGGAGAAGTTTTTGTATTCACTATTTCCATAGATGAGGTTGTCGCGCACAGTTCCCGAAAACAGGAAGGGTTCCTGCAGGATAAATCCGATCTTCCTGCTCCGCTCTTCGGGCGTGTATGAACGAATATCTTTACCATCTAACAGGATCATCCCTTTTGAAGCATCATATAATCTTGAGATGAGTGAAGCGGTTGTCGTTTTACCTCCTCCGGTAGGTCCTACAAAGGCGTATGATTTACCCCGTTCCAGTTCGAAGTTTACTTTGTGCAATACCTCCTGGCTATTCGGATACCTGAATGAAACATTTTGGAAATGAAGCAGTGCTGTGCTTGTCACCCTTTTGGTATTCTCTACAAAATGGAGATTGGTTTCGAGTGATAATAATTGAGAAATACGGTCCCATCCGGCCATAGCTACCTGGAAATTAGCCCATAAAGCCGCAAGTTGCCTCAAAGGATTGTAAAAATTGGTCACGTATGCAATAAAACTAATCAGCAAGCCAATTGTAAAATGTCCCTGCATAATGAGATAAATCCCAAGGAGCAGGACGATTAATTGTCCGATATTAGCTGCCAGTGTATATACTGGCATAAATAGGTTATTTGCAATCCCTGCCTGTATTGATTTGGTGTAATTCTGATGGTTAACCTCTTCAAAACGTTTACGGAAATAGTCACGGCGGTTGAAAGCGATAATTACCTTAAAGTTGGCAAGACTTTCCTGAATTTCGGCACTTAAGCTGCCGGTGCTTTTCATGCTTGCTGCATTTTTGCGCTTTACCCAGGGAGAAACTATCCTGGTGAATAGCCAGACTACCACAGCGGGTGAAAGAGCTGCAAGTCCCAGTTGGAGGTTAATGCTCAGCAAAAAAATCCCGGCCCCGGTCATGGTGAAAATACTCCCGATAAACTGCATTAAGGATTGTGAAAAAAACTGGTTTACCTTGTCAGTATCATTGTTAATGCGCGATATGAGGTCGCCGGCTTTGTTCTGGTTAAAAAAATCGACTGGTAATTCCTGAAGTTTATTAAACACGGCATTCCTCAGGCTGAACAGCATCCTCTGACCAATTCCACCCATCATGAGCATTTGAAGATAATTCACACCGGAGGCGACCAGGTAAAGCAAGAGTATAATTGCCGAAAATACGAGTACACCATGATATTGCCTGGTCTGAATATAGGTATCGATGGTATGGCCAATCAAATAAGGGCCAAGTAGACTTAAAACTGCATTTAAAAGAATGGCTGCAAAAGCTATAATCAGGTTCCGGCGCTCTTCACCAATAAGAGCAATCAGCTTTCGGAGAGACGAAAGATTAGAAGCTTTTTTCCCGGTTTTCTCCTGTGGTTGATTTAAATTATAGTTCATAGTGGTGTGTGCTTCTTTGTGAGCTATAAATCTGAACATATTCCGGAGAGGTTTCTTTTAACTCCTTATGTGTTCCAATTGCTATGACCTCCCCTTCCATGAGGAGTATAATTTGTTCAAAATGTTTTACCGGGGCAATTTTCTGGGTAACAGAGATAAGGGTCAAACCAGGATAATTATTTTCGAGGTTTCCTAAGATTCTGCTTTCTGTCTTTCGGTCTACCCGTGAAGTGAAATCATCCAGAAGTAAAACCCTGGGATTTAGCGCGAGTGCCCTCGCGAGCATAATCCGTTGTTTTTGTCCGCCGGAAAGAGTTGTCCCCCTTTCTGAAACCAGGGTATCGAGTTTTTGAGGCAGCGATTCAATAAAATCAGTTAATTCGGCAGTTGCAATGGCTTTATCCAAAGATTCATTGGTAACCTTTTCATTGAAGGCAATATTTTCGCGAAGACTCAGGTTAAAAAGAACACTTTCCTGGAAAACAAAGCCTATTTGACTATGGAATAATTCCTTCGTGTATTTCTCAATGTTAATCCCATCAAACGCTATAGTCCCCTTACCCGGTGAAATGAGGTTTGTCAACAGATATAGTAACTGACTTTTACCTGCAGCTGTAGGTCCGATAAGGGCAGTTTTACTTCCGGCCTTCACTGAAAATGAAATATCTTTTAGTACAGGTTTCTCTCCATAGTATAGGGAGACGTTTTGCAGCGAAATGTCACCCCTGATTTTGCTGCAGATTGTCCCGGTTTCAGCTTGCTCCTCAGCCTCTAAGACATCATATATTCGTTGATAGGAAGCAGATGCCTGTGCAATGATGTTACTCATAAAACCAATCATCAGAATCGGGAAGATTAAAAGCAAAACATAACTGTTAAAAGCTGCAAAATTCCCAAGCGACATAGTACCGGCCACTACAAAATGACCACCCAGGGCAAGAATAATAACTATGGCCAGGTTGCCGACAAACATAATTGTTGGAATAAGGGTGGCAAACAGCCGGAGTATTGAAATTCCCAGATTACGGGACTCCACATTGGTTTCCAGAAACTTTATGCTTTCGGGCTGCTGGGAGTTCAACACCCGAATTAAGGCTGAACCCATGATACTTTCATTAATAATTTTGTTTAGCGCGTCGATAATTTCCCTCCCCCGTTTAAACAATACCCGCACTTTCCGGAGTACGATAAAAAAAGCAAAGCTAATGACAGGAACTATTGAAATCACAGCCAATGCCAGTCTCCAGTTAATAAGAATGAGTAAAATGCAGGTGCCAAAAATGACAAAAACCGATGCCACAATTGTGACAAAGGCTTGGGAAACAAACATTTTTATAGAATCGATATCGGAGGTGAGGTTTGTAAGCAGTTTTGAAGGATTCGATTTAAGTAGGTAGGGATAACTCTGACGTGAAATTTTATCAGATAATTTTGTCCGTAAATCTTTAGCAACTTGCTCTGAAGCAAATGTTTGAATTATATTTTGCAAAAAAGTGAAAATAAATATGGCAGAAGCGGCAACCAGAAATTCAACGCCGATACTTTTCATATCAAGATGTTTTGAAGAAAAAGCATCAATGCCGTGGGCAATAATCTTCGGGATCAACATGTTAGCCCCATTACCCAAAAGCGCCATACTAATTAACAGAAACACTTTCCCGGAATATTGTTTCAGTAAACTGAATATATTGGGTTTTCGGATTTTATCCTTTGAAGTGCGGGTGGTTTTATCCATATTTAATCACTTTATTCTGCAAAGGAATTCAAAAAAGCCGGTTATTCACTCAAAAAATATCTCAGAGCAGGTTTTTTTCGGGGTTTAGTGGAGAATTTCAAAGTATATTATCTACTGTTTTACCAATTCTACCCTGCGATTCAATGCTTTGCCTGCTTCATTATCATTACTGGCAACCGGAGAAGTAGGCCCGTCACCAAATGCTGTAAGGCGGGCGCCATTTACAGAAAATTGGGTTGTCAGAGCATTGACTACAGCTAAAGCCCTATCCATGGAAAGCTTAATATTTGAATTGAATATTCCCGTGTTATCAGTGTGCCCTACGACATAAAGCTTAAGATTTGGATCAGCGCCCAACAACTTCGAGATCTCCCCCAGGGTCGGTTTGGATTCAGGTTTTAAAATTGATTTCCCGGTATCAAAGTAAATACCGTAAACCGCGACTTTCCCGGATTCTTTCAGGCTGTTTGCCAGACTGTTGGCATCTGCAACCACATCCTGGTTCATAACTTGTTTTTCAATGAGGTGGATTCCGTATGATCCACTGCCGTTAGCGCTGATATAGGCCCATACTTCTGTCCCATTTTTAACCACTTTTAATACCACATCTTCACCAGGATCCTGATATTCATAGACGAGCTCTCCTCCGACTTTTTTTATGGCATTGATATAATTCCGTCCAATTTGCAAAGGACTTGGAGCCTGAACATTATTATTAAGATCATACATGATAAGAAGATGATGCCCTTCAACAACCTGGGTATTCTGGTGACTTATCCTGAATTCATATTTGTCGAATTGCAGATCATCATACCGGTAAATATGATAACCGGGCATCCGGGTAAACAAGGCCGGATCTTTGCTGCCCTCAACATCTTCCTGTGCAACTAGAGAGGTAATGCCAGCCAGCATTATCACAATTATACCAATGATTTTTTTCATAGCTATGATTTTAACTGAGTAATGGAATTTATCCGGAGCCTTTTGGTAATTTTAATAATAAACCAGGATAAAAATAGATAATATTTCAAACAAATGAAAACCGGAAAGGATTCAGCGACTCTTTATCTTGAGATTCAACATTATTAATATATTTTTGGTGACAGTTCAAAAAACAAGTTTTATGAATAGATTGGCTTTATTGGTTTTTCTTTTGTTTGCCACACTCAAAATTCAGGCCTTCAATCCCGGGGGAATTGCCATAAACCGACAAAAAGTTATACTCGATACCGATATCAACACTGACGTTGATGATGTGGAAGCCCTGGCGATGCTGCTGGACCTGCATAAAACCGGTGCAATAGATTTGTTGGGGGTAATCGTAACAAGTGATAATCCATATTCGCCTGTTTGCGTGAGTTGTATCAACACCTATTACGGATGTGAGCAAATCCCTGTAGGTTTTTTCAAGGGACAAAATAGCCTGGTTGATAACTCGCGGTATGCCAGGTTTATAGCCAATGAATTCCCTTCCAAAATACATTCGTGGTCGGATGCACTGGAATCAACCACCCTTTACCGAAGATTACTGGTTCAAAGTCCCGATGAATCGGTAATTGTAATTACAATCGGCCCGCTTTCCAGTCTGCAGAAATTTCTCCAGTCATCATCCGATCAGATTTCTCCCTTGAATGGAACTGCTTTGTTCAACAAAAAAGTCAAAAAATGGATTTGTATGGGAGGCCAGTTCCCAAATGGAAAAGAGTCCAATTTTTATCGTCACGATCCCCAATCAACAGTTTATTGCATGAAACAGTGGGAAAAGGAAGTGGTCTTTTGCGGATGGGAGGTTGGAAATAAAGTGATTACCGGAGGTATCAGTTTGAAAAATAAATTGAATCCAAAACATCCGGTTTACAGAGCATATGAATTGTTCAATAACTTTGCAGGCCGTCAAAGCTGGGATCAAATAGCCATATTACAGTTAACGTCAAAAGCCAATAGATTTTTTACTTACAGCAGAAATGGACGTTGTGAAGTCAATTCTAATGGAAGTAATTCCTGGATAAATGTAACTTGCGGAAACCACAGGTATGCGAATATTAGACCGGATACCGATTTAAAAGAGGTTGAATCGTATATTGAATCTTTAATTCTTTAAATCCTTGATTATGAGAAAAATATCAGAAAAGGAAGCTGGCGATTTTTCCGCACCGGGTATTCCCGGCACTTTAAAAGATTTAGGACCAATCGTACTGCTGAAACCCAAACGGGGTAGTGGGAAAACGGTTATGAAGGCTTTAAAACAGCGGAAAACTGTGCGTGACATAAGTGATAAAAAACTCTCCGTACAAACACTTTCAAATCTTCTTTGGGCTGCATGCGGAGTAAACCGTAAAAAAGGGCCGTTTGGAATTTCGGGAAGGACGGCGGCATCAGCCAGTAATTCGCAGGAGATTGATATTTATGCAGCCTTTGCGGAGGGAACTTATTGGTATGATGC
>Ga0073936_10008681_pt1 | contig 12817 bp, 3 predicted proteins | sample AliMusrvi5mmetaG_FD_87041 | JGI IMG/M metagenome (GOLD analysis project Ga0073936, IMG submission 87041) | Freshwater lake bacterial and archeal communities from Alinen Mustajarvi, Finland, to study Microbial Dark Matter (Phase II) - Alinen... | ecosystem: Environmental > Aquatic > Freshwater >... | reverse complement strand
GTCCATAACTTGCGCCGCGGCATGACTTACACGTTGATGATCGCCGCCGGCGCCGTGTGGGTCGTGTCACTGGTGTTCCTGATCGTGATCACCTATCGCGTCAGCCGTCCGATCAAGGACCTGACTGCCGGCTTGTCGAAACTAGCCGCCGGCGAACTCGATACGCGCATCGCCAACTCCGCCACCGGCGAAGCGGGCGCCGCAATCGACGCCTTCAACACCATGGCCGCGCAACTCGCCGAAGGCCGGGAGCGCCTGATCTACGTCACGCGACTCGAAAGCTGGCAGGCGCTCGCGCGCAAGATGACCCACGAAGTGAAGAACTCGCTGACGCCCATCCGGCTCACGATGGAGGAGGTCATCGCCCGCCGCAACGACAATGACGCCGCGTTTCTGGAGCAGGCCGCGCAGATCGTGGTCGACGAAGTCGGCACGCTCGAACGCCGCGTCCGGGCATTTAGCGAATTCGCCACGGAGCCGCCAGTCCATAAATCTCAGCTGGACGTCAACGCCATGCTCGAAGAGCGCGTGGCCTTCCTGAAGACCTCGCACCCTGAGGTCGTCTACAACCTGAACCTCTCTGACAAGAAACCGCTGGTCACTGCCGACGAGGACCTGCTCAAAGGTGTGCTCACCAACCTGCTGGAAAATGCCGCACATGCCGCGGGCGGTGGCGGCGTGGTGCTCGGCAAGACCTTTGTGGAACAGGGCAAGTCGGGCTTCGAAATCCATGACTCCGGCCCCGGCCTCCGCTCCGATGTTCGCGAGTCGCTGTTTGAGCCGTCCATCACCTTCAAGAAGGGCGGCATGGGACTCGGACTTTCCATCGCCCGCAAGAGCGCCGTGCTCTCCGGAGGCGACATTCAACTGGTCGAGGGAGACCTCGGCGGCGCGGCCTTCCGCGTCGTACTGCCCATGGCGCCACGGGGCGCATAACCATCATGCCTGCCAAACGTATCATCATCCTTGACGACGAAGAAAACATCGGCCGCTCGCTACGCATGATCCTGGAGCGCGAAGGCTACGCTGTCACGTTGACCACCAGCGCCGCACAGTTGCGCGCGCTCAACACGACCGCCGACGTTTATCTGCTGGACGTGCGCCTCCCTGACGCCAACGGCATTGACCTGCTGAAGGAGTTGAACGCCCCGGCGATCATGATCTCCGGCCACGGCACCATCACCGACGCCGTGGAGGCCACCCGCGCCGGAGCCTTCGATTTTCTGGAAAAGCCTCTGAGCCGGGACCGCGTCCTGCTCGCCATCAAGAACGCCCTCGCCCAGGCCAATCTGAAAGAAGAGAATGCCCGGCTGCGCGAGATGGTGGTGTTTGAGTCGCGCATGATCGGCGCCAGCAAGCCGTTTCTACGTGCAGTGGAAGAGGCCTCGCTTGCCGCACGCTCAGACGCCCGCGTGCTGCTCATCGGCGAATCGGGCACCGGCAAGGAACTTCTGGCCGCACACGTGCACGCCAACAGTCCTTTTTGCAAAGGGCCGTTCGTTAAAGTGAACTGCGCCGCGATCCCTAACGACCTGCTCGAAAGCGAGCTATTCGGGCACGAAAAGGGAGCCTTCACCGGCGCGGCGACCATGCGCCGCGGCAAGTTCGAACTGGCCGATGGCGGCACACTGTTTCTCGACGAAGTCGGGGACCTCCATGCCGCCTCACAGGCCAAGCTGCTGCGCGTGCTGCAGGAGGGCGAATTCCACCGCGTGGGCGGTGAGCAACTGCTGCATGTGAACGTGCGCGTGGTTTCAGCCACCAATCGCGATCTCTCGCAGATGGTCGCCCAACAGAAATTCCGCGAAGATCTTTTCTACCGGCTGGCAGTCGTCCCCGTGCGTGTGCCCGCGCTGCGCGAACGCCTGCCGGACATCGAGCCGATGGCCAACTACTTCCTCGCGGAATTCTGCACCAGAAACAATTTCCGGCCCAAGAAGATCGACCCAGGTGTCTTCGCCATCTTCCACGCCTATCGCTGGCCGGGCAACGCCCGCGAATTGCGAAATGTGGTGGAGCGTATGGCGATCCTATCGCCTGGCGATGTACTCACCTCCGAAGCCACCCCGATCGAAATGCGCATGACTCAGGAGTCCCCGGCGCCATCCAGCCTGGAACAGATCCGCCACAACGTGGAGCGGGATCACATCCAGCGCGCACTGGAGGAGGCCCGCTGGAACGTATCGGGCGCAGCGCGCGCCCTGGGCATCGAACGCACCAATCTCCACAAGCGCATCCGCGCGTTGGGGCTCGCTCGCCGTTGACCTCGCATTCATGACACAATAATCGGGATGCAATCCGCTCCGGCTCTTACCCACGTTGAACAGAAGCCCACCTTCGCCCAGTGGCGCCTGCTCGTTCTGCTGATCATCTCCGTCTTCATCAACTACATCGACCGCAGCAATCTCTCGGTGTCGGCGACAAATATCCAGAAGGAACTGGGCCTCAACGCGGATCAACTGGGCAGCCTGCACTTTGCATTCTTTCTGAGCTATGGGTTCTGCCTCATCGCAGCCGGATGGCTGATTGACCGCTTCGACGTCCATTGGGTCTTCGGCATCGGCTTCCTGTGGTGGTCTCTCGCAACGGCGGCTACTGGAGCGGTGAGCAGTTTCTATGTTCTGCTCGGCTTCCGCATTTTACTCGGCATGGGTGAATCCGTGGCCTACCCAGCGTATTCGAAGATCATCTCCAGCGACTTCGCCGAGAGCCAGCGCGGCCTTGCCAACGGGTTGATCGACGCGGGATCGAAGATGGGTCCCGCGCTTGGCACTTTTATCGGCGGCATGATCGTGCTCAGCTTCGGCTGGCGGTCTCTGTTCGTGATCCTCGGGCTGGGCTCACTGGTCTGGATACCCTTCTGGTATTTCTACATGCCGAAAGGCCACACTGCGGTCGTCAAGAAGATCGATCCGAAACTGATGCCTGGCGTGTTGGAACTGCTCAGCAAGAAATCCGTGTGGGGTTCGTTCTTCGGATTGTTCGCCATCAACTACGCCTGGTATTTCATGCTCAGCTGGTTCCCTTACTATCTGGAACACGAGCGCCACTTCAGCAAAGAGAAGATGGCCGTGCTCGGTTCCCTGCCCTTTCTGATGACGGCGATCGCGTCGACCTTCGGCGGCTGGCTCTCTGACCGGCTCATTCGCGGCGGCAAAACACCGACGCTCATCCGCAAGAGCTTTATCATATTCGGCCTGTTGATGACTACGCTGTTGCTGCCTGCCGGAATGGCCGAGAGCGATACGGTGTCGATGGGTCTCTTCCTGCTAGCCTGCTTCGCCTTCGGCTTCACGACCTCGAATCACTGGGCAGTCACGCAGACCATCGCCGGCCCCACGGCCGCCGGAAAATGGACCGGTCTGCAGAATGCTTTCGGAAACCTCTTCGGAGGCATGGCCCCGTTCATCACCGGCAAGATAGTGGAAGGCACCGGCTCGTTCTACTATGCGTTTGTGGCTGTCGCTATCATGGTCACCTTAGGCGCACTTTCATTCGCCTTCATCGTAGGCCGTGTTGAGCCGATGAAATGGCGCGCCCAAGCGCAACCTACCAATTAACCGCGTGGCGCACGCACTCTTGCGTGCCGTGTCCCGACTCATCGAGACACGTTTTTCTTTGGTTCCTTTCGAAAACTATTTCAGTTCGTCTTCCTTCCCCCGGTGATCCCCGCGGAGGCGGCGAACGAAATGGTTCCAGCAAAGGTGCAAGGACGCAAAGCGGGAAGGGGCTGGATTTGACCTGTGCGCGCGGCCTCATCACAGCCGTGCTTTAGCATTGCTGTTGCAAGGAAAACCCTCGCGAATTGCAGACATTTGTGAACGCAGGAAATCTTTCTTTGCTTCCCTTGTGAGTTTTTCTATTGTATTATTTTCAAATCCAGTTTCCGGGAGTGGTTCCGCAGCGCTCCGCATAGCACCGAACTTCTGTTCCTGACGAATCCGATGCGCGTCGATCGCCGGTTGGTTGTCCAGATAACAGGCAATCGCGCCGTAGGCTTGAGCAAGAGTAAGCGATTCGAATTCCGCTCGGATCGTGTCAGCGGACATTCCATCGTTAAAACATTCCACGATGGAATCCAAAGAGACGCGAGTCCCCGCAGCATAATACCCGCCTGAGCGCTCTTCGACGTATTCCTTGGCGATGCTGGGTAGCCCTTAGTTTGATTGCACGCCAGCCATCATGCACCGGAGCAAATTGCCGGAAAGGCGGTCTTGGACAAGAGTGCCAGACACTAGTCATTCGACGCAAGACTTCGACAAACTCGAGGTGCCTCACCTCTAAAACTTACTCTTGGGATCGACGATGCATTCAATTGTGTCTTCTACTTTGGGGAGAATTTGTTCCTCTGGCAGTCCTTCAGCATTGATGGTAAGTGTAATGTAAAAGAAAGCCGATTTTAAGAAACATCCAATCGAGCGAATAACACCTTTATTGGCCGCCGTGGGCACCACGGATTCTTCCTCGAATTCAGAGATTTCCTGTTCACCGAGTCTGTCGATGAACGTCAGAGGATTACCTGCGGCGTAAGCGTATCCAAATGGCCGATTCGGGTCTTCTGTAAGGAAGCGCCCCAGTCCGGCAACGTAAGACCTCGCACGAAAGTATCCAAGCCCTGATGTTCCAAATTCGCGCCCGGCGAACAAAATGTCATTGGAGGTGCTAGACTTCGACTGGGATAACAATGCCCCAAATGTGTCATAGGCATAGTGATTGAGTAGAGCATTGTTATTTCCAATTAAATCTCGCGTGGTTCCCAAATGATCAGTCATGAACCAACGGGTGACATTCGAGGACTCATCCGCAATGATGTTATCAACGAAACGGCCGAACGTCCTTCGGCTTGTCAAAGTACCTCCATTCCCCAGTTTCAGGATGGGATTCAATCCGTCGTAAGCAAACCACGCTGTCTGTCCTCCCTCCAAAGTTCTAATCCTTCGATCGACAGCATCGTATGTAAATTCGGATCGGCTCAGTTCGCTCCCCGTTGACGATCTCTGAATAACTGAAGTCAACCTCCTCCTGTGATCGTATCCGAATTCAGAAGTGGCCCCGCTTGCACGATCAATTCGTTTGATTTGGTTGCCTTCATCGTTATATGTGTAGTCGAATTGATTATCCTGCATCAGTCGGTTTCCTTTACCTTGCGTCTGCCAACTGTACACGTAACTCGAACTCAATTGACTGGCAAGGCGATTACCGGCCCCGTCGTAATTGTAGGATTCATTTGGCTGGAATCCTCCAAGCGGGTGCGTTGCCAAGGTCAATCTACCTGCGGGGTCGTAAGCAAAGGAGTGCGCCCCCTCGGCGTCCGTGGAACTTGTAATGTTCCCGCGGGAATCACGAGCGAAAGTCATGTCATGAATCACGGTATTGTCCGCAGCTTTGCGGTGACGTATCGCAGTCAGGCGTTTGGCGCAACCTCCGCAATCGTATTCATAGTTCGTATTTGCAACACCTTGGTTCCCACTCAAATCAGAATACCGTTTGAGTTGAGCAATGACATTAGCCGCCGTGTACGATATGTCCAATCGTTTCGGCTGCACCCCGATACCCGATTGTGTCACTCGCGAGAGTCGGTCGAGTGCATCGTAGATGTAATCCGTGCTGCCCCCCAATGAGTCCTGCACACGAGTTACGTTCCCATTCGCATCGTAGCTATAAGTAACAACTACATGCGGCGCGGATGGAGTTCCAAGATTATCCACGCTTAACATGCGACCTAAATTGTCATATGTCATTGTTAGGCTACTATCCGGATCAGTTGCTGATATAAGGGACCCGACGTCATCATAAACAAAGTTCATTGTGCGTCCCGTATCCCACTTCTCTTGTGTCAGGCGATCAGCTGCGTCATATTGATAATCGACTTTTCGTCCGATCCGATCAATGCGGCTTAAAAGGTTTCCCTTGTTGTCAAAGCTTGTCTCCGTTGCCTTGCCAAATGAATCTACAATACTCTGCTGCAGACCATTTCGCGCATAATTCCACGTCCATGTAGTCCCGTTTGGGTCGATCATTTGAGAACGCTGACCACTAATGTTGTATTGATATTCAGTGACCATTCCAAGTGGGTCGCGAACAAAGCGCAGATTGCATTGAGAGTCAAGAGTGTAGATTGTCGTGTTGCCAACTGGATCAGTCGCAGAAGCCAATTTGTCACAATTGGCGTCGTAGCTATAACTTGTTGTTCGCCCAGCTGATTCTCTATCGGTTAGCCGGTTACCACGACTATCATAGGTGTAGAATCGCAAGTTCCCTTCCGGATCCCGTATTGTAAGAGTATTGTTGTTAGCATCATAGGTGCGAACCGTATCCAAGTAGTTGGTGGCATCAAGGAATCGGCGCTCATTTGTAGTGTTGCCTCGGTCATCAAAGATTAGGTCTGTACGGAAACCGCGGCTATTGATTGCAGTGAATGTTCTCGTCCCGGGTTGCAGGTTGAACTGCTTGCACCCAGCCAGGGTGGTGATATTCCCATTCGCATCGCACTGCGCCACCAACCGGCCCTCAGGACTGAACACATTCCGAAGCACCGTGCGGCCCAAGGCATCCGTGATCCCGGTAATGTAGTGCGGATACGCCGCCACTCCATAGGCGAAGTTCGTTGGCTGGCTGCTCTGGTTCAAAAACCTCACCAACCGCCCCTGCGCATCGTACTCATACCGCAACGAGCCACTGCCGCCGGGTTCGATGATCTGGGTAATGCGCCCTGAGCCATCCCGCACAAACGTCACGTCCCGCCCGAAGTTGGTGGTCACGCCCTTGGAACTGATCTCAATCCAGTTCCCCACGCGATCCTCCATGCGGGTCACCTTGCCGCTCTTGATCGTGTATTTCACGCCGCCCTTGGTCGTTAGCAGCCAGTCCGTAGGCGCAAATGGCGAGAACCCGCAGATACCCGCAATCGTCTGCGGACAGTCCAAACTCACCAGCGTATCGTAAACGCCGCTCTGCCCCGTGTACGCGGTATCGTAAACGTTGAACAGGCACGCGCCAAACAGCACAGAAAGGCAGTTTGGCGTATAGTTGAAGCCAACCCGCCGCCCGTCCGGCAACGTCAGGAACACATTCTTGTTCACATCGATCCGCACATCCACATCGCTGAAGCCAAGCGTCCACCCGGGCCCAAAATCGCCAGCCTGCGGCCGCTTGGTGTCATACTTGCGCAGAATCGAGACTGGGAAAGTGAAACCAGGCACGCGCAGGTCCTCATAACTTAGCGTGAAGTCACCCATCTTCAATTGCTGGGTGTTCACCGTCACCTCGATCTCAGGCGTTGTTACCGAACCAGAGGAGTCCTCCGCATAGAGCCGCATCCGGTAGACATCGTTGGCAAGCAACGTGGCCGGGAACACCGCCAACTGGGCGGCGGTCACGTTGGTAGTGCCCGTGGCCAGTGTGAGCCAGGAGGAGGCATCCACATTGCGGTACTCCAACCGCCATAGCCGCAGATTGTCATCTGTTGCCGTGCCAATCACTGGAGTATCCGCCGTCAGGATCGCGCCATTCGCGGGAGCAAGCAGGCTCACCGAGGGCAGCGTCAGATCCGGCGGTGAGACTTTGATCGAATAGGCCTGCGTCGCCGTCAGCCCATCCAGATCCTTAACCACAACCGTCACATTCTGCGTGGTGTTGGCAAAGGCCGCCGTAGGAACCCATTCCACAAGCCCGCTGTTTGCATTGATTCTCATTCCGGCCGGTTGGGCGATTAGGGAGTAGGTGAGCGCGTCATCTGGCAAATTCGGATCGGTCGCCACGGCACGATAGCTGTAAAGCACGTTGGCCGCAGCCGAGGTGATGGCCGAGGAGGTGAACACCGGCGGCAGGTTTGCAGCGGTAATGTTGATGCGGAAGGCCTGTGTTGCCGCCAGCCCGCCATCATCTGTCACGCGGAGGGTGACATCGAGGGTCGTTCCCGCGGCAGTGCCAGGAACGGTCCAAACAACCGCGCCGGTAGTGGAAGCCACCGTCAAGGTTGCCGCTGGAGTAACAGATACAAGGCTAAAGGTGAGAGGATCATTCTCCGGGTCCATCGCAGATGGCTGATAGCGATAAGTGGACCCCGCCCTGGTAATCGTCAAAGGCGCCGAAGTGAATTTGGGAGCCGTATTCCCCCGCGCGATGGCAAGGCTGTAGCTCTGCTGTGCGGAGAGGCCCGACAAATCGGCCACCTTCACCGTAACGGAGTGCGTGGTGACTTGCGCACGCGTGGGCAGCCACGAGATCAGGCCGGTGGCGGGGTTGATGCTCATCCCGCTGGGCGCGGCCACCAGCGAATAGGTCAACAGATCGCCGGCATCGGGATCGGTGGCCACCACACGGTAGGAATAAGTTTCCCCGGAGGCGCCACTGGTAATAGGCTTGGAGATGATGGTGGGCGGATTGCTGATAATCTCCACTTCGGTGAACAGATGGAATGTCTGGGTGGCCGCACGGGCCGTGCTGTCCTGCGCGCGAACAGTGACGTTGGTGTAACCGAACTGGGTAAGCGACGGCGTCCAACTCACAAGTCCAGTTGCGCTGATCGTCATGCCAACCGGGCCGGTCACAATGGAGTAGCTCAACACCTCGCCAGGATCGGGGTCCACGGCGGTCACCTGATAACTATATGAGGAGAGCGCCCGAGCCCGCGTCAGCGGATTGGAAAGGATCGTGGGCGGCGTACTGGCCGTCCGCTGCTCAGGGGTCGGAATGGCGCTCGCTTCGGTGCCATCTCCCGATTCCTTGCCTGATGAATTTACCCAGCGGACCAGGTAGTAGTAGGTGGTGCCGTTCGTCAGATTGGAGTCAGAGTAGCGACTGGCGCTCAAATTCGATTGGATCAGTTGCAGGCTTCCCGCGCCGAATCGCCGATACAGATTGTAGCCGGTGGCGCCGGTGACGGGCGTCCAGGTGAGATCGATGGCCTTGTCCTTAAACCGGGCTAACAGGTTGTCGACAAGCGGGAACGGGCCTACGCCGAGCAGGATGTTCGCACCCGCTTTGTTGTTTGTCTCGTCGCCTTCTGCAATGACGTTATTGGGGTCCACCACGACGACGATCGGGTGAAGTCCGGCGGATGGGTTATTCCAGGTGACGGATACGTCTTCATACTGGCCAGGGGCGAGGGTGCTCGAAGTAGTAGTCGTGCCGATGAGAGTGCCACCAGCAGCAGGGTCACCTCTATAGATGGAGACAGTAACCGGACCTCCTGAGCCAAACCCGGAACCGGACGGAGGAATCAGGCGATAAATGCTGTCGGTCTGGGTGAGTAGCAGGGTGCCGTCTGGGGCAACACGAACAAAGTCTCCACGCGAACCGCCAGACGCGATGAGTGTCTGGACCTTGGTCAACATGTCGACTTCGACGACGGTTCCGCTGTTTGTATTCACATAAAGCTTTCCAGATAGTCCGCCGTTGCCAAGTGCCATACCGTCAATATTCCCAGCAATCGCACCGGAGCTGAAGACTAACGTACCCGTGGTTGTTGCAAATCCTTCAATCTGTTGGCCGCCTCGATTGGCGGCATAAAGTACATTTCCATCGGAGCTCATGGCGATTCCGTCAAAATCTCCACTCCTGAACAGCACCGCCGATTTTGCAATTGGGTCGACTTCGAATATTCCGGTGGAGCCGTTTGACACGAACAGATGGCCAGTGGACGGATTCCCGGCTAACCCTGTGGCCGCAGGCACCGCAGCAATCGTCTGATTGAAGGTTCCATTGTCATTTAACTGAACAACAGACCCATTGAATTGCTGGGCCATATATATCTTTCCACCAAGCTTCTCCAAACCAGTCGCATTCGCTCCGCCGAAGCTTTGGGCGGGTGTGATTCCATCCGCGTGTTGGGCGTCGGCAGCGGTTGGAAACACCCTAACCGCGCCCGGCAAATCGGACACCATCACACCTCCGGAATTGGGGAAGACAATCCCTATGGGCCCGACAGCCGATGCGTTCGGGAAGCGGTCTGCGAAAACACTCAAACAGAATCCTCGAGCCAAGCCGGCCGCGGTCAGGGCCAGACCGCTGGGTGCGGTTGCGGGACAAGTGAACGATGGAACCGCAGCACCCCCATTGCCGATCCGGGCAGTCAATTGAACACTCGATGGAAATGTCGAGTCGTTCTTGCGGATGTATGAGGGGGTGAGATCCGGCAAGGCGGTCGCTTGCGAAGCTTGGGTGAACGTGCTCATGCGGAAGTTGTTAAGGCCCGGGCTGAGCCAGTTGAGTTGCTCGTAACGCGGTATAGTGCCGTCGTCGTTGACGTTGGTGATGTGGTAAGTGTGCTGGTTCCAGATCCTACGCGTTCCGACCCAATTATCTGAAGTGTAAACAAATAAACCTTTTTGAGGACCAAAGTTGCCGTTCGTATTCGCAACAGCAATCAGGTCAGCGTGGCCATCGCCATCCAAATCGGCTATCACTGGCAGTTCATAAGCAGTCCCGGAACTCTTTGGCGTTTGGAACAGAACGGATCCGTCCTTGCCGCTAAAGACCCACAACGTCGTCTCGTCGCCGTAGATAATTGCCTTCTCTCCGGTACCGAAGAAATCGAAAACAGACGCGCCAGCTACACTGGAACTTCTGTCCTGAATTTGTGCGCTCCACTTAACCGAACCGTCTGGCCCAAAGACTGTGTAGCGGGATCCACCTGCGACACCGATTTGGGCTTTGCCGCTGCCATCAAAATCAGCAATGTTTGGCGGCCCTCCATTGCCTCCGCCGGGCAAGGCCACAGGTCCCCATCGAACCGAAAGGTCGTAATTGAGCAGCCAAACGGAGCCGTTAGCTACCAAAACGATCTCCGCTTTGGAGTCTGAATCGAAATTCCCAACTGCGGTTAGGCCGTCAGGAAGACTCGGGTTTGAGTATTTTACCCTTCCAGTTGAGCTGTAAACCGTATTTCCGGCGATGACCTCTACCTCCCCATCGAGGTCAATGTCGGCAGCATGCGACAGAGGACCGTATAGTGGCACGCCGCCGGAACCACCGGTCCCAGACCAACGAATAGTCCCGTCCGAATTCAGGAGTTGGTTGCCAATTAGTATTTCAGGTTTTCCGTCATGGTCTATGTCCACAAGCGATGGACCACCCCAGTTAATGAGATTCAACGCAGGGCTTCGCCACCGGAACGTGCCGTCGTGGTTGAAGCAAATTAGGTGTGAGCCAGAGATGTCCACCGCAATGATTTCGGGGTGACCATCGCTGTCGATGTCACCAACTGCGAAGCTGGACAAAGCATTGACTCGAAGATCGATAGGGGTCGTCTGGCTGACCGTGAACAGTTCCGTTCCGTCCTTTCCGCTTATGGCGCGGAGATACCCTTCCGATACAAAGTTGAGAGTACTGGTGCCCGAACTGAAAATGATATCTGCGATCCCATCACCATTTAAGTCAACCACTGCAGGCGTAGATATTACGTCGATGTACCCCGGGAGAGTCGAGCTTGAGGTCCATGAGAATTTCAGCCGAGGATTAAAAGTCTTGTCCGACGGGCCGACGCGGCTGTTCACCCCGGTATTCGAAGTATTGTTGGCCTTATTCGTTTCAGTAATTACGTTACTACTGTCTGCCGTCACGTAGACAAGGTTCCCACGGAAAAGCACCGTACCGCTTAGTGGGATCCTGATGGCGGCCGCGCCTCCGGAAGGCACGCCGTTGGAATAGAGTAAGCTGCCCAGCAGGTTGTCGGTAGCGGCCTCATAGGTTCCGTTGTTGTTCCGGTCTTCCCAGGCAATTATCCGGAATGCAACTGTCACCGCAGCAGAACTCAGGTTGGAAACGGTGACCCCTAGCGTCCCTGTTGTTGTCAACGATTGCGAATCGGTAACGAAGGACGTCTTATCGATTGCCGTCACACTCAAATCAGGCAGGGCTTGACCCCAAAGTCCCCCTGCGATATAAAGTAAAATCGTAGCAGTCAGGCCTCGCGCTGCCGCCATCGGCCGTTGTTCGCGAGAATACAATAGCCTGGCGGCTCGGAGTAATAAGAACGAAACGGAACGTATCATTTAGTGCTGGTCCCTTCGGCGGTCGAAAACGTAATGGATAATGTTTTTGATAGAACGGCAGTGGGCACGCATGATTTTCTAAAGCCCTCTGCGGAACTTTGACGATGTTGGATCATTGAACGGTGCATCTAGCGTGCTCCGCGAAGTTGTCGGTGAAAAAGGGAAACCGCAGCTAAACCTACCACCAGAAGCAGCAGCGAAGACGGAGAAGGCGTCACAGGAATCAGCGGTACGTCAGGGCCCGTTCCAACCAATGGCCCGGAAAAACCGTTCAAGTAGACCGTCCTGCTGGAAGTCGGGTCGGTCTGCCGCAAGCCGCCGATGTTTGTGGTGGAAAGCTGTAACTGCACGGAGAACGATTGGGTCGGTTTCACGTCCCCGATGGGGAATTGCAGTGCCATGGAAACATCGTCAGGAGCGCCGCTGGGCACCGCGTTGAAGTTATCCAACGTACCAGCCAGAGCATTCGTCACAATATTGCCATAGAGAAAGCCAGGCTCATCGATCTCCCAGGCGTTGGCGGCAACAGCGCCAATCGGGGCGCCTGGCGGGGACGCCAAGGAGACGAAGGCGCCATACTCATTGGCGAAGCCATTTGTGGCGCGATCGATATCGAGATCAGCGAAAGCAATGAGCCGCACACCTGATAGAGTTGACGATCCGGTGTTTGTGTAAGTAATGCTGACGGTTCCCAAATTTGGCTCTTCCGCAGAATTTGTGGGTGAGTCCTCACCGAAATGAAGCGTGGCGTGAGTCCGCTTCACCCTCTTAACCATGAATGGGGCGAGGCTGGGACCCTTGTCAAGGCAACCCTTCGGGCT
>Ga0073936_10008679_pt1 | contig 12822 bp, 14 predicted proteins | sample AliMusrvi5mmetaG_FD_87041 | JGI IMG/M metagenome (GOLD analysis project Ga0073936, IMG submission 87041) | Freshwater lake bacterial and archeal communities from Alinen Mustajarvi, Finland, to study Microbial Dark Matter (Phase II) - Alinen... | ecosystem: Environmental > Aquatic > Freshwater >... | reverse complement strand
GCATTTCATGCCGCTTGCGGCGTCCAACCGGAGCGGAAGAGCTTGAGCAGGTTGGCGGTGGCGCACACCAACTTCCACTCAGCCCGCACCTTCTCAAGTCCGCGCAAGTTGAAGCGTCGGAAGTAGCCGATGGGATCGCAAAGAAATGGGGCATGGTAAATAAGACAGGAAAATACATAATTCAACCGCAGTATTGGAAAGAGCCTTTCTATAGCGAGTGGCTTGCGGCGGTCTCTATATCTTCGACCAGGTGGATTAAGGATCAGCAGGGGACACAGAATATGGTTCATGATGTGAAATATGGATTTGTTGATCGAACAGGGAGACTAGTAATCGATTTGAATTATGACGAAGCATTCTACTTTGGCCAAGGGCTTGCGCCAGTGCGCATAGGCGATGTTTTAACGGGAAAATATGGATTCATCGATAAAACTGGACATCTCGTCATTAGCCCCCAATTTGACAATGCGGACCCTTTCAGCGAAGGGCTAGCGACGGTCAGGGTCGGGGATGTAAATGGAGCGGAATCTCAACTTGGGAAGTGGGGATACATCGCGCGCTAGTGCAGGAGCGGTCAATCAAAGATAATCGGCGCGGGTGCATTCGATACAGAGGGGGAATCAAATGTTCATCAGCAATGATCTCGAAAGCGAATCCGGGGAAGGCCTTACCTTCGGGCAGTTGGCCCGCACACTAGGAAGGACCTTCTTTGTGCGCGATGTAATGGTTCCCTTGAAACAGATCAAATCTGTCGCTCATGGGGATGAAGCACGCGCAGCCAGCATCATCTCGGAACTACGGTATTCCGTTGTTCCAATCTCCAAGGATGAGATGTCCTTTGAAGCTGTGTACTATCCCGAATCCAGAGGAACTAAGGAAAGCGCCAAGATTCAGCGGGCAAGCATCTCTCTTGCAGACCACATCCCGGACTCTACCTCGCTGGCAGAAGCTTTCCCGCTGTTTCGCGAGCGGGAATGGTACCTCACCTTCCGCGCAAACCGAGTCTCAGGACTGATAACGTATTGGGCGTTCAATAGTCGCGAATTCTGTGTGCAGCTGTTCGCGGCACTCAGCCGTGTTGAGGAACTGTCAAAGGATGTACTCGAAGGGGATGGCAAGGGGATTTCCGATGAATCGGGATTGGTGTTCGATGAGCCGCTTCCAAGGAGAATAGTGAAGAATTTCAAGAAGACTCTTGCGAAAAATGGAGGAAACCGGTTCGTGGACGCATTAGGCTTCAGCCATGTCAGCCAAGCACTCGCCCACGACCAGACTTGGCGCGAATTCCTTGACCAACGAGCCAGCAGTGAGATGAGCGACCAGAACTATAAACAAAGATACGGATTCGTCGATCTCAGAAATGCCGTCATGCACGGCGGGACCCCATTTCCGGACTATGAATTATTCAAGCAGCGCAGCATCGACATTTACCACATTGGGGAGCTGATTGACTATTTGGACGCATATCGGAAATGCCAGGAAGCGGCAAGAGCTGATAACAGGAACGGCGGCAGTCCGACGCCATGACCGGAACGGGGGTTTAGCTCCTGAGGGCTGCCGGGTGGCGGATGGCCCACCTTTAAACCAGCCACAAATGCGCGGGTGCCCCATCCTTGACGCAGCTCCATCGCGGCAAGGGTGGGAGAAAACGAACCCCAACCACCCCTTTCCCGTCCCCGGACAATCCTTCCAAAAGTCAGGCCGTCGGACAATCCGTAAGCGTGCGGTCTGTCCCTGTTGACTGCGGGCAGGTATGCTGGAATACCTGACAGAAGAGGCCGGCAGGAAGGGGGAGGACGCTGCGAGATGGAAACAGAAGCCAACCGTTGCGTTTTTCGCGAGCGCGCCTATGCCATGAAAGAGCATCTTGCAACGCGCCTCCATTACGACCTCAGACTGGAGTGTAACGGAGTGTTGTTGAGCTGGGCCCTTCCAGATGGGCCCAGCTGTCGTGCCGGAGAAATTCGTAAAGCTATCGAAATGGAGGATCACAACAGGGCGAACCTGCTGTTCGAGGGCGTGCATGAGACGGGTCCTATCATGCTCTGGGATCGCGGGACGTGGGAACCACATTTGGAATCCGACGATATCCTGAGCAGCCTGCGCAGAGGCATCCTGCGATTTACGTTACACGGAGAGAGGCTGAAAGGCGGCTAGACGCTCACCAGAATAAGCAGCCAGAAAAACGCGCAGCGGCCTATCTGGACATTTTGTAAGGAAGCCGATTCGTTTGCCGGAAACCGCACCGACAAGTGCGTCTTGGAGGAATGGCAGAACAGCATCCGCACAGGAAGAACTATGGAACAGATCGTTCGAGATTGGACAAGACGCAAGGATAAATACGAGCGGCAAGCGAGACTCTTCGACGAGATGTAGATCATAAGAACTATTTCTTCGCGGAATCGAACGCTGGCGGCTGCCGAGGTGGCACAGCTGCAAGGATTCGAAGTTCCTCTCTTGACTGGGGAGTGTCTACATCGGAAGTGTCCACCTGTTTTTAAGTGGACACTTGTTGAGTGTGTCTAAGCGGCTTGGGAAGAGTTCTTCAGGAGCGCGGCGGCGATCTTCCAGGGCAACAGTTCCTCGATGCGGTTGATGGGATGTTCGGCGATCGTGGCCAGGACCGTCTGAAGATAGAACGCAGGATCGAGGCCATTCAGCTTGGCGGTTCCGATGAGGCTGTAGAGCGCGGCAGCTCTCTGGCCGCCGGAGTCGGCCCCCATAAAGAGGTAGTTTTTCCGGCCGATTGCGACGGCACGCAACGCCCGTTCTGCGGCGTTGTTGTCGATCTCGAGCTGCCCGTTGTCCAGGTAGCGCGTGAGCGCGCGCCAGTGCCGGGGTCCCCACGGACAGGTCTTCGTCCGTGGGGTGGAGTGCGAGAGCGCATAGCGAATCGCGCCTGCCGTCTCGCTCTTGGTGGAGAGCGAACCGAGCGCTTTTTCCATCCAGTTGTGCAACTCATCGGCAAGCGGCTTAGCACGACCCTGACGGATGGATCGTCGCAGCTCGGCAGGCTTGCCGCGGATCTCTTCCTCGATTGCGTAAAGTGCGCCGATCCGTGCGAGCGCCTCGGTGGTGATGGCCGATGCGTGCACTGCATGGATGTCGTGAAACTTGCGCCTGGTATGAGCCCAGCAGGCAACCTCATAGATGGCGCCGTCGCCGTAGAGGTGATGAAAGCCGGAGTACGCATCGGCTTGTAGCGCGCCCTTGAAGTTCTTCAAGTGCCGCCGCGGATGCTCGCCCTTGCGATCTTCCGAGTATGCGAACCAGACAGCGGGCGGAGTGGCTTCTCCCGCTGGCCGATCGTCGCGCACATAGGTCCACAGGCGCCCAGTCTTGGTCTTTCCGTTGCCGGGAGCGAGCACCGGAACCGGTGTGTCGTCGGCGTGGATCTTCGATCCTGCCAGCACATGCTCGCGGATCGTATCGACCAGCGGAGCAAGCAACTGGCTGGCCGCGCCCACCCAGCCGGCCAGTGTCGAGCGATCCAGATCGATGCCTTCGCGGCGTAGATCTCCGACTGGCGATAGAGTGGTTGGTGGTCGGCATACTTGGAAACCAATACGTGAGCCAGAAGGCCGGGACCAGGCAGACCACGCTCAATCGGCCGCGCCGGAGCCGGCGCTTCGACAACACGTTCGCAACCTGCGCAGGCGAACTTCGGCCGCACATGACGAATGACCTTGTAGGTTGCCGGCACGCGTTCCAGTTGTTCGGAGACATCTTCACCGAACTTGCGCAGCGCACCACCGCAATCGGGGCAGCAGTTGTGAGCAGGAAGATGGGTGATCACTTCACGCGGCAGATCTTCTGGCAGCGGCTTGCGCGCCGGGCGCGAGCGCGTCTTCGTGGTTGACTGAGCTGCACTGGGTTGTGCGGCTTCCGCTGCGGTTTCATCGGCCGCTTGCGCAGTCTCCAACTCTTCGAGCTGGAACTCAAGCTGTTCCAGTTGCACCGCCTGCTTCTCGCTCTTGCGGCCGAAGATCATGCGGCGGTACTTCTCGATGACCAGCTTCAGATGTTCGATCAGTTCTGCGTCCGACTTGTGCTGCTCCATCGACGCGCTGTGCTTGGCGATCAGCAGAGCCTTCAGCGCTTCAATGTCGAGACGATCTAGATCTGGAAGAGCAGCAACATCCATGAGCGCAGTATGCCATGAAACGATGTGGAAAACATCCGCAAAAGGCTCATGGATAAAGGGGAATCACAATAATCAATCAGACCGCGATCTGTGGCGTCCAGGTTCGCTCCGGCCTTCTCCAGTCGATGCCTTCGAGCAACATGGAAAGCTGTGCACGCGTCAGGCAAACAGTTCCGCTCTCGGCCTTCGGCCAGATGAAGCGTCCTCTCTCTAAACGCTTCGCGAAAAGACAAAGACCGTCGCCATCGAACCACAAAAGCTTGACGATGTCGCCGCGGCGCCCCCGGAAAACAAAGACATGACCGGAGAACGGCTGCTGCTCAAGTACCGTCTGCACTTGCGCGCTCAGGCCGTTGAAGCCGCGCCGCATGTCCGTCACGCCAACTGCGAGCCATATCTTCGTTCCGCTAGGAAGTTCGATCACTTGCGCAGGCTCTCCAGGACCGAACGCAGCAGTTTCGGATCGGCGCCCCTCTCCACGCTGATCATCGCCCGGCCAGGAAACTCGATGTGAATAGAACCGGTCGCTCCAGCCTGTTGCTGCCCGGCGAACTCTCGTATCTCCGCTTCACGCGAAGCAGTCACTGTGACCGGAAGCAGAGCCGTGCCTGGAGCAACCTGCTCTCCTAACTCACCGCCTCTGAAGGCGCGCCGCCATGCAAATACCTGGTTCGCATTCACCCCGTGCGCCCGCGCCACCAGCGCCACACTCGCACCAGGTTCCAACGTCAGTTCTACAATCCGACGCTTCTCCGCAACCGAACGCCACTTGCGTCCGCGACGCACCGCTCCCACTTCCGCTGCATCAACCATGACGCCATCATCAAACTTAAACAGGAGGTCATGCCAGAGGGGAACTCAGGACGCTTACGACAATCCGGTGTGGGGCATGACGGGAGCGGTAGGCCGGGGATTCATCCCCGGCAATACGGCATCATTCGGGCACTGGGTTTTAACCCCTGAGGCCTCCCGCCCGTTCCTCTCCACCAATCGACCTTGGCAATCTTTGCTAATCATGCTAAGCTACCCCTCAGTTCCCTTCTCCGCAGGGAGAATAAGGAGAGCCCCCATGCCCACACGCAACGTGAATCTGACCCAGGAACTCGACCGTTTCGTGCTGTCGCGGGTGGAGAGTGGCCGCTTTGAGAACGCCAGCGAAGTCGTCCGCGCCGCGTTGCGCACACTGGAGCGCGAGGAGCGCCTCTATGAGGCCAAGCTCGAAGCTCTCCGCACCGCCATTGACGAGGGCGACGCAAGCGGCGTTGTTGAGGGCGACGTCTTTGCGCAGGTCCGTGACGCCTGCAAGCGCTCCACACCATAACCAGCACATCCTCAACCACTTACGCTTGCTGGTAATTTCTGCCGTTTCGCGCATACTTTGAAGTGTGTTGCGAGCGAGGCTGATTCAAGAATCCCGCACCTCCTCCCGTCACACGAATTCACCAAAACGGTGGATTTGCGAGCAAGAGGGGCCGTAACCCCTTTGACCTGACGATTCTGCGGCGAAGCCCTTTGTCTGGACGAATTTGGCGCAAAGCCTATTCGGTAACCTGCTGAAACAAAGGCTTTTATCCACAGAATCCGGGGTGGGGAGGGTATGGCCTTCACGGTGCCCCTTTCACTCCCTGCCACTGTGCACCAGTTGGTACCGCACCTGCACCTGGCTCCCGCCCGGCACCCTCTCTAGCCAGAACTCAAAGCTGCCCGCGCGAGTTTTTCGCGTGACGGTGCCAAAGGGCATGTTCTGCCAGGTGCGATCGGCGCAGATGGAGCCGGCGTAGCCGATCCCTGCCTTCCAACGCTCCCCGATCGTCCGTTCCAGTTTGACCCGGTCCACATCGTAGCCCCAGCGCTGCGCGCGATCAAGCGGAAGCGTGGGATACTCCACTACCTGTAACGCAATTCCATGTTTGAAGTTGAATTCGAACACCTGCCAGATCAGCAGCGAACGCTCGTTGTGCGCTTCTCTTCCCGCGGCCTGCGCAAAATAGACCTCCTGCTCCCACAGAAAGCGCTTGCGCTGGATGATGTCCGCTCCGCCGCCCGCAAGCCAAAGCTGGTTTGCCCCGTACCCCGAGTCGTAATAACCGACATCGGGCAAAATCCAGCGCCCGCGCATCTGCTCCCACTCTGCCAGCCGGTAGCTCACCACGTGGGGTGCCTCAAGCCGTTCGCCGGCGCGCAGAATCACGATGTTCGTAACCGGATTTGAAGACGCAGACTCTGCCGCACACAACTGCGCCGCGACCAGCACGTGCCCCAGAACCAAAATTGATAGTACGAACCCGCTAAAATACCGCATAAATAAACTGCACAGACCCAAGCTCGAGTCTATCGTTCGCAATTCCTTCTGCATGTGAGCCAGAGCACGCAACCCGGCGAATGAGAATCGGGGAGTCGCGACGATTCGGTTGGTCTATAGTTGCGCTTATGCCTTCTGAACAGCTCACGAACCGCGCATTCAACTGCCTTTTGCCTGCAACCGTCCGCTCCCTTCTGGCTGGAATCGGAATCTCACTCATTTGCCTCCTGGCCGCCAAGGCCCAGACGCCGAAGCCAATTGAGATTGATGCAAGCCAGGTTCAGCCCCCTCCAGGCATGTCTTCCTACAAGCTGGGAAGCGCCCGGTCGCCGTCAGGCAGTGTGCTGGGCGTGAATCGATCATTCATTACGCTCGACGGGAAGGCATGGCTCCCCGTAATGGGCGAGTTCCACTTCACCCGGGTCCCCGAAAACGAATGGGATGAAGAACTACTCAAGATGAAAGCCGCCGGAGTTCAGGTGGTCGCGACCTACGTGATCTGGATTCACCATGAAGAGATCGAAGGCAGTTTTGACTGGAGCGGCCAAAGGGATTTGAAGCACTTCGTCGAACTCTGCCACAAACATGGTCTCTATGTTTTTGTGCGCATCGGCCCCTGGGCGCACGGCGAAGCCAGAAACGGCGGCTTTCCCGATTGGCTCTTGAAGAAGGGAGAAATGCGCAGCACCGATCCGGCATACATGTCTTACGTTGCCAAATACTACAAAGAGATCGGCGCGCAACTGCGCGGCTCTCTCTGGAATGATGGCGGGCCGGTCATCGGGATTCAACTTGAGAACGAATTTTCCGGCCGCGGAAAACTTCAGGGCGAGGAATACATCCTGGCGCTCAAAAAGATGGCCATTGAGAGCGGGCTCGATGTCCCCTTCTACACAGTCACTGGCTGGGATAATGCCGTAGTTCCGCGTGGCCAGGTAATGCCCGTATTTGGCGGATATCCTGACGCGCCATGGGACTCTTCAACGGAGCAGTTGCCGCCCAACGAGGTGTATCAATTCCGATTCGCCAGCCACGTGGCAGCCAACATGGGAGTGATCGGGGGCGCCTCTCAAACAACGGAATCGGAAGCCGACGGCTCTGGTTCGCCGTTCATTACTGCCGAGATGGGAGGTGGCGTGCAGGACACCTATCATCGGCGACCGGTTATCAGCGCCGACGATGTTGCGGCCATGATGCCGGTCATGTTGGGTTCGGGAGTCAATCTTTATGGCTCGTACATGTTTCAAGGCGGAGAGAATCCCGAAGGCAAATTGACGACGCTTCACCAATCCCAGGAGACCGGCTATCCCAATGACCTTCCGGTAAAGTCTTACGACTTTCAGGCCCCGCTTGGAGAATTCGGACAGGAGCGGGAGGTGCTGCGCAAGCTCAAGATCTTCGACTATTTCCTCAATGATTTCGGGCAAAAGTTGGCACCGATGCAGCCGCACGCTCCGGCGGTGCTCCCTTCAAGCCCATCGGATCTGAGTGTTCCGCGCGTCGCTGTCCGCAGTGAAGCAAGTCATGGCTTCATCTTCATGAACAACTACCTGCGGTACGGCTCAATGCCTATACGAAAGGCATTTCAACTGCGAGTTAAATTGCCCGGCCAGGTTCTGACCATTCCAGAACGGCCAATTGACATTCCTTCGGGAGCCTATTTCATTTGGCCGTTCAACCTGCAGATGGAGTCGATGCTGCTCCGTTACAGCACGGCCCAGTTGTTCTGCAAAGTGGGCAGCGGGTCTGCAGGCACATGGGTTTTCGAAGCGATTCCGGGCATACCGGCCGAGTTCGTCTTCAAGGACACACCGGGAATCACTGTCAAAGCAGTGGCAGCGCATGTCGTCCGGCGTACTGGTGTAATCTCGTTCACTGCCGATGCTGGCGGGTTTGAATCACCGATCCACATTCAATCCCTGACCGGTGGCGGCATAACGATCGTCCTGCTTACTCAGAAGCAGGCGGAGAACACCTGGAAGTCGGAGTTCGGTGGTCGCGAACGGCTGATCATGACCTCAAGCGACTTTTTTACTGAAAAGAACAAGATTGTTGTGAATTCGATGGGAGAGGCGCGTTCGGGCTTCGGCGTGTATCCGCCGCTGGATCGGGCCCCAAACGCGTCCGCGGTTTTGACTGCTGTCACCGATGCTCCGAAACATTCCCGATATATTCTGCAGGCGCCGGAGGTGCAACTCGCTCTCCAGCTAAAGGAGACTCGGCCGGCCGGAGAAGCGGCGCCCGTCCGCATCGGGCCAGTGGCACCTGGGGAATCAAAGGGCGTTGCACAGGCACCCACGGATGAGATGTTCGGCAAGGCCGAGGAATGGCAACTGAAGATTCCCGCCGACGCCTTGGCACACGTCAACAACGTCTTCCTGAGCGTGCGCTACACCGGCGATATTGCCCAGCTCTCTGCGAATGGACGCCTCCTTGTTGACGATTTCTATAGTGGCCAGACATGGGAAGCGGGGCTCAGACGGTATGCCGTCGGAGGAGTCATCCCGAATCTCACCTTGAGCATTCTTCCACTTCGAAAGGACGCACCAATTTTCTTTGAACCGAGGCTCCGGCCTGATTTCGCGGGCCGCAGTCAAATCGTTGATCTCAAGAGCATCGCGTTGGTTCCTCAATACCAGTTCACTGTGCGAGCCCAGGATTAGTGAACATTTATTTGACTGAAATTGTACCCGCAAATCCTCGCAACCCGGTGAAGAAAAGGTCCTCTTAACTGGCGGGACCGAGGAAGGATGCAGGGAGGGGAACTCGCACTGTTGAGTCAGCCAGGGCCGGTAAGTATAAAAAAACATTGAACCCCCGCCAACTCTTTCGGATAATAAAGACGCCGCTGTGGTGCCCTGGATGGACGCACCCGCTCGACCGGCATTCGGGGGGGACAAATGAGCGGGCTGCGAAAATCAGCGTCGAACCCTAACTCTTTCCCAGCCGGCTGTGCGCAAACCTTCAAGCCCCCCCAAAAAAGGCGACCAGCGGTGTCGGTCGTAATCGCCGCCCGGAACGAAGAGAAACTGATTGGACTCTGTCTTCGAGCGGTTGCCGAACAGGACTTCCCACTTCCGTACGAACTCATCGTGGTGGATAACGCTTCAATTGACAGGACTTCGTTCATCGCAAGTCAATTCCCATGCCGGCTGATTCGCGAACCTGAACCGAACCAATTGTTCGCGAAACATGCGGGAGTCTCGGCGGCCCGGGCAGACATTGTGGCCGTGCTCGACGCCGATTGTGTGCCCGAGCCCAACTGGCTGGTGAATATCTACCAGGCGATGACATCGAAACAAGGAGTTAAAATCTCCGCCGTAACCTGCTGCTATCGGTACAGTCGACTTCCCTGGTGGGGTTATATCTACGACCTGATAGGTCGCGTTGCGTTGGTCGGGCTTTATCGCTTTCTATTGCGGACCATGCCGTTCGTCGTCGGCGGCAATGTCGCGTTCCGCCGCGCATCCTATTTGCAAATTGGCGGCTATCCTCTTGCGGGCGGAATTGGGCAAACTGAACTGGGCATTGCAAAGAGACTGAACCAATGCGGAAGAATCCACTATCTTCCATCCATAGCGGTCTATTCCAGCGCACGCCGCTTCCAGTCAGGCATCGTTCAATTTCTCAAATACAAACTGATGGATTACTTGATTCCCTATTTCTGCCCCGACCTGCTATTCAGTCCGCTCAAAACCGTGGAGGATTCAACAAATGACACAGGATGAACTTGAGGTGGAACAATACCAGGCGCTCCGCGCTGAAATATTGCGCGGCATGGAGGACGGAAACCAGGTGATGTCGTTCGGCATTGCTGCCGTGGGCTTTGTCATTTCCGCCGCATTCACGCTAAAGGACAACGTGCTGGGTTTTCTGATGCTCGCTCTGCTTGTCCCGTCCATCAGCAGCCTCGTCCTTTCGCTGTGGTTCGGCGCGCAGGAGCGTGTGGCCAGGGCAAGCTACTTCGTCACGGGAATCGAAGCCCGCTTAAAGATTGCCATCAACGCCAAGGCTATGCCCACCTGGGATATCTGGCTCCGCTCAAGTAGCAAGAAACAGAATACGCATGGACACCATTTCTGGAATGTGGAGTATTCCGGCATCGGCCTTTTCTTGTTCCTCATGGTCGGCCCAATGCTCCTGAGTTGGATGACCGGAGGTCCTTCACTCTCTCCCTGTTTCAAGATATCGACCATCTCGATTGGAGCAGTGGCGGTGGTGTTGTTTTTGCTGTGGATGATAAAGAGGGTTCATCGCTGGCGAAACTGGCTCTTGTCGCTTTTTGGAGATCTTGAATAAATGTGCGGCGCATTGTCAACTTGGCTGAAGGGTGAAGGTCAATGATCGAAGTGCGCAAGACTCCTTTGATCATGCGGTTCGGCGATCTCCTTCTCAGCCCGATCATGTTCATGCTGGGAGGCTTCAAAAAGGACAGCATTCAGCGGACCCACTTCTGGCATTCTCAACCGATCGATCCGAACGTAATCGACCATCAACTATCTGTTACGCTCGCGGGAGACGATCCCTCTTCTGTGCTTACCAACAGGGTTTTCCCTTTTCCTCTATTTCATGCGCCCATTTTCGGCGGGTGGCGAAATTATGCTGTTTTGCGGGTTGAGTCTGCGGTGCCTTGCTGGCATGTTGGATGGATTCATCACGCATGCACTGCCGGGAGCAGGCCGCGCGCGCACGTACAGAGTTTAAGAATCCGCGATAGAGAGATAAAGGTGCTCACACAGCCGGAGGGATTCGTCACCGAGTATTTTGCCATAGGCTCGTTGGGCAACCAGTTACCGTTGAAGTGCGTCGACCGCGGCGTCCTGGGAGATTTCAGGTTCCCGCGCCTTAAATTGCTGTAACAACGACCCGAACCGTGAGTCGATCCGGTGGTTGGAGTGTATCTATGTCAGGCTGAAGCAGTCAGCGCCTCAACCTGACATAGAGTCCCCAACGAGGTAAGGGAGCGGAGAATGCTGTCTAGATTTTTGTAACACTAACTAGAGTGAGGTTGCAGTCACCGTCTTGGTCGAAGCAATCCGACGGATCTTCACCGGCGACCCAATACGTTGGTAGTGCGGCTTTGGGATTCTTGCTGAATATGACGAAGTCGTGATCGCCTTGCTCGCCCCCGGCTTGAGTGCATTTTTGATCGTTAAGGCCGAACAGCGTATACGCGTAACACCCGTGCGTTACCGCGTTGGGATCTGCACACGGATGTACGCCGTCGGCATAGGTAGTCGGCGTGCCATCGGGGCATGCAGGTTCGCTCACGTCGCTGTAGTAGTAGCCGAAATAGGTGGATGGCGTGAAAACGACGACAGTACCCGTCTTGGTGGGTATCTGGTCCTTCGTGACCCCGGTTCCGCTGAACAGTTGGTGCTTGGTCCCCGCAAGTGTGCCGGTCTTATTGGTCTCAAACCAGCCAAATGCATTCACTTCATCGGGGCTGGCGGTAGCATTGAGATACAGAACAGCGACATACGATCCGCCCTTACTGTTGAAATAGACATTGTTGTCGCGAGCGCCACCAGAATCGTTTACCGGGTCATAATAGGTCAAGGCCCAAAACGGTATGGCCCCAGGAGCGAGAGCTCCACTGCCGACTCCTACGCAATCGCCGGTCGCAGTGATGCAGAACCCCGGGTTCTTGTCTGCTCCCGAACTATTGGACCCATAACTTCCGGCGGCCGCCCACTGAAGATCCCACCAGGGCGCTCCGCTGTCGTTTAGGTCGGGTTGGTCATAGCTGATGGGGGTGACAGACCAGGTTTGCCAACCAGCGCCGGGGGTGCCGATCAGTGTTTGCGCATTGGCCGCCGAGCAAGCTGCAATCAGAGCAATCGCAAGCAGTAAAATGAGACCTTTGCTGCGACGGGAAACCTTCCGCATGTTATTGAAGCAGTGAGCAAGCAAATCTTGAAAGTGGCGAGCTTCGTGATTCCTTGTCTTCATGTCTACTCCTCCATGAGGATCAGATCCTCGGGAAATCGAAGTGTTGTAACTGGTTAGTTTGGACACACACTATCGCTATCGTTGGTCTTTTTTGCCACCCCTCGTCACTGGAGCGATTACAGATACTGACAGTCGATTCCGTCAGCCTCCTTAACTTAATTCGAATGAGATAATGCTGCAATTATCAATACCTGACATTTCTTATCAGAAGGGCACTTCCTGTGGAAAAACGTCGCTCGGAATTGGAGCCTTGCTTGCTATGAGCAAGCATTCCATTGCCACTTGCCCCGGCATTATGACTTAGGGAACCCCTGCGCAGGTGTGTGATTTTGCGGCGACAACGCGAGCGCAGTTGATTTGTTGATTGTGAATCGGTTTTCTTTCGGAAAAGACGGGTTGCTGCTTGTCTTTTTGATCCCTTGAG
>Ga0073936_10008677_pt1 | contig 12823 bp, 11 predicted proteins | sample AliMusrvi5mmetaG_FD_87041 | JGI IMG/M metagenome (GOLD analysis project Ga0073936, IMG submission 87041) | Freshwater lake bacterial and archeal communities from Alinen Mustajarvi, Finland, to study Microbial Dark Matter (Phase II) - Alinen... | ecosystem: Environmental > Aquatic > Freshwater >... | reverse complement strand
CGTCTCGCTTGACCATCAGTGCGGCAATAACCGGATTCTGTGGATCAACCAAGCAGACGGGTTCTGATGCCGTTAGGTACTGCTGTTGCAAGGCGGCTAGCTTTTGATAGTCCTTGTCGCGATCTTCGGCGACGGTCTGGGGCTTGGCCGGGGACGGGGTGGTTGGCGCTTTTGGTGGATAGAGGCAGTGGCCACGGTGTTGGCGGCCACCTATCTCGTAATGGAACGCGAGCTTGGCACTGAAGGGCTCGTCTTGGGTCGGGTCGTCGAGGATTTGAAATTCGTCGATGACGCAAGGCACGTGCTGCCAGGCCGATTGGGTGAGCGAGCGCCAAGCGGATTTGCAACCGACGGCGACAAACACGCTACTGAAGCTGATCCAAACCAGGGCGAAAATGATGCCGCCGATGCCGCCTGTTGCGGTTCCAACCCGGCGGGTTGCGGTGGAGTTGCGGCTGGAGGTGATGCGTTTGATCATTGACCGCGACTGGATATGGCTTCGACGATTGGGGACAAGTGGATATATTACAAGTCCCGGGCTGGCGCGATGGTGCCAGTTCCTGTTAGTTTAATGCTTAGCGTGATATCCTGGCCGGCGGGCAAGATGACTTGGCGTGCAGCGGGTTCGTTGGGAAACGCCACCTCCACCGTCTGGCTAACGGCGGATCGCAAGGTGGCGGAAATTTCCTTAGGCGACCAACGCAGCATGCGCACTTCGATGTTGCCGACGCAGCGGGCACCAGCGAGTGAGCCCGTCGGCCACTGTGGCGGCAGCGCGGGTAGCAGGTCCAGATGGCCGGGGCGTGAGTCCACCAGCATGCGCAACACAACGGCGGGCAGGCCGCCGCAAATGTCAGTGTTGAAGAGGCTGTGTGGGTTGTGGGTCGAGACGAGATTGGAGCGCCAGAAGTTATTCGTCAGCCAATCGACGATTTCGTATGCCATGCCGGCGTCGCGCAGTGAACCGGCGGCCAATCCCATCTGGACGAGTCCGAACGCCATTTCGCCGCCATTTTCCCGCCGTCGCACTTCCATGCGCTTTTGAAGGGCAGTTAGAAATGCTTTGCGCAACGCCGGATCCGCGGCGATATCCGCCGGCATTCCGCCATACAAGGCATAGAGGTGGGAAACATGCCGGTGGGCGTAGTTGTCTTCTAGCAGAGGAGTGGTCCACTCCTTGAGTGCTCCATCCGGATTGATCTGATAGGCCGGCAGTTTCTTCAGCATCGCTTGCCAGCGTTGCACGCCCTCGGCGTCGCAGCCCAGCGACTGGCAGGCGGCGACGAGGTTGGTTAGTAACTCGCGGGCGGCGGCCACGTCCATGGTGGCATTGATGCATGCTTGTGACGGGTTGTTGGCCGGATTGTTTTCCGGTGAATAGCTTGGGCAAAACAAGAACTTGCCATCGGCCCCCTCAATCAGAAAGTCCTCGTAAAACAGGGCGGCTTCCCGCATGAACGGCAGCGCCCGTTTAGCCAGAAATTCGCGGTCGCCGGTGTACAGCGCGTAATCGTAGTAAAAGCGAGCAGCCCAAGCAGCGCCTGCGGTCCAGAACGTCATGGGCCAAGTGGCATCGAAGTGGTTGTTGAGGCCGTGGGTGCTGGCGCGGGAAGGGATATGGATGCCGCGGCAGCCGTAAAGTTGCCGGGCGTTATCGCGGAAGTCCCCCATGTGCGCATCCAGAAATCGGAAAAACGGCTCCAGGCACTCGCTCAAATTGCCTGTCAGATTGGCAGCCAGCGCACATTGCACATTGCCGTTGAGAGTGAAGTCTGCGGACCACGGCGGGCTGCAAGTGCCCGTCCAGATTCCCTGAAGGTTAGGGAAAACCTCGCCGCTGCTGGATAGAACGGCGTATCGGGCGGCATCGAAGATCTTCTCTAGCAACGCTGGCGAGAGTTTGCCGACAGCCGATTTTTCGAACAATTCTTCGGACGTCAGCGCCCGATCCGCTGCGCCGCCGAGGTCGAGGCGGACGCGCTCGAACATCGGGCCATGGATGGCTGCATGGCGCTCCAGTAATTTTGAAAAATCCGTGTCCAAACCACCGAGGGAGGCCCGCATGGCTGGCAGGTGGGATTGTTCGAAATCTTCTAGCAACTCGACGCGCATCAACACCAGCAACTCGTCGGCACCGCTCACTTCGAGGACGTTGCCCGAAGTGCTGCTGTGCCCTCCGCGGGCGATCACCCGTGCCGCCACTTCATATCCTTGCAAGCTGTTTTTCCAATTGCGGCGAAATGCGCAACGATATGTTAGAAAACCGTCGCCAGCACCTGTGACGGCCTCCTTGATACCGATCTTGACCATCTGTTCCGGATTCCAGCCACCTTGACCTGCCAGCGGGCGGGTGGCGAGTTGCAGTCGGCAATCGAGCGTGCCTTTGGTGGCCGCGCTGAGCGATACAGCGATCAGGTCGTCGGCGCGTGATGCGAAAACCCGGCGGGTGAAGCTGCCGCGTTCATCGTTCCAGTTTACGGCGGCGACGCCATTGGCGAAATTTACCGAACGCTGGTAGTCATTTACCTGGCCGCGGGGCTCCATGTGCAAATTCAGGTCGCAAGCGGGGATGAACGGATCCGTCCAGCGTTTGCCGCGGTAGCCGGCTTGGTCAGCGGTGGTCACCACCAGATCAGCGGCCTTTTGGTAGGTGCCGGCGGCCATCAAGCGGCGCATCTCCGACAACAGCGGAGCGGTGGCCGGCGGCGGCAGTGGCGGGTTCAGCGGAAGATAGAGGCGGCCGTGGTTGACAATGATCGTCTCGTCGAGCGGCACGCCGAAGACCATGGCCCCGAGCTTGCCGTTGCCGGTCACCAGCGCCTGTTCCCAGTTGTCGGCAGCTTGGCGGCTAACGAAGCCGCGTTCGGGCGGCGCGGACTGTCCGGCGACAAGGCCCGCAGTCATGATCGTAAGAATAGCAATGGGTAGGTGGAGTTGCATGGTGCTTGCTGGGAATGCCACAACAATGAGCGTGTTTGGTCAAGCGAATCGTTGATGCATGTTAGACTGAAGCATCCACAGATGATCGGATTGATTGGCCGTCTCGCCATCTTCTTTCGGGATTGACTCACCACGGGCCATGAGATAGCGTCCCTCCATGAAGGCAGCGGAATTGAGAGAATTTCTGGCGGATCTCTCCAGGTCAACTGCGGAGCTCACCAGGTCCACAGCGGAATTGCGGGCTTCACAGCTGGAAACCAATCGGCAGAAGAAGGATGCGGACCGGCAGATCATGGAGCACAGGCTTCAGATGAAGGAAACGGATCGGCTGATGAAGGACACGGACCGGCAGATGAAGGACACCGACGAGAAGATTAAGGCACTTAGCGGCCTGTTCACCAGCCAGTGGGGAAAACTCGTGGAGGCGCTGATGCGTCCCGGCACGGTCAAGTTGTTCCAAGAGCGCGGGTTGCAGGTCAACCAGATGACCGAGCGGCGGACCGGTCGCGATAGCCAGGGGGAAAAAATCGAGGTGGACATGACCCTGGTGAATGGCAATACGATCGTGGTTATCGAAGTGAAAACCACCCTCAAGGTCGAGGATGTCCTGTGGCATCTGGACAAGTTGGGCCGTTTCAAGGAGGCCTTCAAGGAATACGCCGGGTGGAACGTCCAGGGGGGCTTGGCGGCGATGCACTTTGATGAGGAGAGCGACCGCTATGCCTTCCGCAAAGGCCTGTGGGTGCTGCGCTGCGAGGACGGCATCACCGGCATCGCCAATGCCAAAAACTTCCAGCCCAAGAATTTCTAGCACCTGGCACTGGGTTTTGAATCTTGTGCTGAAATCTTGTGCTTGCCATCCTGCCTGCACTTGGGTTGACTCCCGCGCCCCATGGCCCTCATCGTTCAAAAATACGGCGGCACGTCCGTCGGCACACTGGATCGAATCCGCAACGTTGCGGCGCGATTGAAACGCACCCGGGACGCTGGCAACCAAGTGGTGGCGGTGGTTTCGGCGATGTCCGGCATCACCGACGGCCTCATCAAGATGGCCCGCGAACTCACTGACAACCCGTCGGAGCGCGAACTCGACGTCCTGCTGGCCACTGGCGAACAACAGTCCATCGCCTTGGTCGCCATGGCGCTGCAGGAAATGGGCATGGATGCGGTGTCCATCACCGGGCGCCAGGCGGGTATTTTCACCACCGGTTCGCATACCCGGGGCCGCATCCTCAACATGGACCCCTCGCTGATGCGCGGGTTTCTCGACGATGGCAAAACTTTGGTGGTGGCCGGCTTTCAAGGCATTACGCCCAACGGCATGATCCACACGCTGGGTCGCGGCGGTTCGGACCTGACCGCCATCGCCGTAGCCGCCGCCCTCAAGGCCGATGTCTGCCAGATCTTAACGGATGTGGATGGCGTGTACACCTGCGATCCGCGGGTTGTGCCCAACGCCCGCAAGCTGCCGGAGATTTCCTACGATGAAATGTTGGAAATGGCCTCCTCCGGCTCAAAGGTCATGCAATCCCGCTCCGTCGAATTCGCCAAGAAATTCGGCGTCATTTTCGAAGTCCGCTCTTCGCTCAACGATAACCCCGGTACTCTAGTGTTAGAAGAACATCCCAACATGGAAAATGTCGTTATTCGCGGCATTTCGATCGAACGCTCCCAGGCCCGTGTGACTATCACCGGCATCCCGGATGAGCCCGGCATGTCCGGCCGCATCCTCGGGGCCATTGGGGAGGCGGAGATCAATCTGGACATGATCGTTTCCAACATCGCCCCCGCCGGCCTCGCCCGCCATTCCTTCACCATGCATTCCAGTGATCTGGGGAAGGCGCAGGCTGCGCTCAAGCCCGTCATCGCTGCGCTGGGGCCCAACGCCAAGGTCGAGACGGAGGGCGGCATTGCCAAGCTCTCGGCGGTGGGCATTGGCATGCGATCGCATTCCGGTGTGGCAGCGACCATGTTCAAGGCGCTGGGAGCAGCCGGCATCAATATCGGGATGATTTCCACCTCGGAAATCAAGATCGCCGTCACCGTTGATGAAACCCTCATCGAAGAAGCCGCCCGCGCCGTTCACGATGCCTTCGGCCTCGACAAGCCCCCTCAATAAGCGGAAGGTTGTCACTGATCATATAGGGACAGTTTTCCCATTCCAACCGGGGGAAATCCTTGCCGTCCTTCATGCGTTGGATGCCGTAGGTGAGCATCTCCTGAGTCAATAGATCGCGATGTCCGTAAAACTCCTTTTGGGAAATACTCCCGAGGTGTCCACGGAACGCCGTCACGCCTTGAAGGGCCAGGCACCCTCACGAGGCAGCGGCCAGGCGCAGCATGGCGAGGCGTTGCAACAGAGGCGGATGCGAGTAATCCAGCCACACCCGCAAGGCTGCGGGTGCCGGATGGGACAGGTGATCGGCGGAGAGTTTTTTCAGGGCCTCGGCTAGGGCGTCGCCATTGCCAGTGGCCTTGGCGGCGTAGGCATCGGCCTCAAATTCATGGTGGCGCGACCAGGCATTGGCCAGCACACCCAATAATTTGGTGACGGGCTCTAGCAGGATGAAGAAGAGCACCAGGCCGACGTGCGGCGAGATGGTCTCGACCCCAAAGGCATTGAAGAGCAGGCGGGCAAAGCCCCCGTGGGGATCGGTCGCAAGCCCCAGTAAAAAAAATATCACCGCACTTTGGAGGATGCCCACCACCAGTCGCTGCCGGATGTGGCCGCATCGAAAGTGGCCGATCTCATGGGCCAACACGCCTAGCAGCTCAGGCTGGGTGCTTTTTTCGATCAAGGTGTCGAAAAGCGCGATTTTTTTGCGTTTGCCGAGGCCGGTGAAGAAGGCATTGGCCTTGGTTGAGCGCTTTGAGCCGTCCATCACGAACACGCCGGAGAGGGGGAAGTGGCAGTGTTCGCCCAAGGATTCGATGGCTTGTTTGAGTGGGCCATCGGGCATGGGGGTGAATTTGTTGAACAGCGGCATGATCCACGACGGTGCCAGATAGGTGAGCCCCAACTGGAAAACGGTGACCATCGCCCAAGCCCATAGCCAAGCGTTGGTGACGTTGCTAAAAATCCACAGCACGGCGGCGAGCAGCGGCAGGCCTAGCAGCGCGGCGAGCAACAGGCCCTTGAGGCGATCTAGGATGAACGTGCGCGGCGTGGCGCGATTGAATCCGAAGCTCTGCTCGATGACAAACGTTTCATAAACCGCGAAGGGCATCCCAATGAGACTTTGCCCGAGTGTCAGCAGTGATAGAAATACCAGTCCAGCCACCAGATCCGAGGCGCTGAGCCCGCGTGCCAACTCATCTAACCAGCCAAACCCGCCCAGCCCCCAGAACACCAGCAACACGGTCAGTGAGACGCTTGACTGGACCATGCCGAAGCGGGCGTTGACGCGCAGGTATTCGCGTGCCTGGTCGAGTTTTGCCATATCCATCACCCCGGCGAGTTCGTCGGGCACGCTGGCGGGGAAGCTCCGCAGGTTCAGCAGCGTGGCGGCAAGCTCGAGTTTCCACAGCGCGAACACGCCAAGCACAATGATCACCGTCATGAAATTCCACTCACTCATCCGCGCCAGGTTTCAGGTTTCAGGTTTCAAGTTTCAAGATTCAGTTTTCTGGACGATGTGATGGTGAATAGCCTCGGTTAGCTCGTTGTTGATTTTGATCAGTTTGTGGAGTTCGTCTTGGATTTTCAAAAGTGCCTCGGCGTCCCGATACGTTTGCAGCGCTTGTTTGTCCGAGGCCTTGGCTGCGACTTTCTGGCCGACCATGATCACCGAGAGCAGCACCAATTGCAAAAATGTCTGCGCAACCCAAGAAACAATTGCGGCCGTGCCAGCTTGCAAGGCAGCCGGCAGACTGATCAGCGCGATGCCCGCAAATACGTAGGCACACCACATTGTGCTCACCGCGTTAGTGATCCATACCGCCAAGCGGCCGTTGAAGCCGGAATGCTCGTGCTTCGTTAGATGAACGCCCACTTTGCTGCGCTCTTCAATACGGGGATGCGGAATGTGCGACCTAGCGTGGTTCATGGGATTGACGATACTTGGGAGGTGCTGGAATGCTAGAAAAATTTACCGTTAGACGGATAGGGCCGTGCGGAAGGCGCGTGGTGAAATGATCCGGCCGGCTCGGCGATTTATAAGTGTTATCCCGGATTTCTTGCCAGCTGAGGGGGATAAAAGCGGCCCCTCTGATGGGTTCATCAGAGGGGCCGGGGCTGGTCTAAGCGGCAGAACTCAGGGTTTTTTTGCAGACGCCTGTTTCTTGGCCTGGGTGGCGCTGTTCGTTTTGACCTGCTTTTGCGAGGACTTCTTTTGGTTCGCTTTTGGGGATTTGTCGCCCATGATCGTGGATGGTTTGTTGGAGTGGATATAACTGGCGCGGCAGGATTGCCGAGCAAGCATGGCGAAGGTTCTGCGATGCCGCCGTCGGTGTCAAGACCCGCTTGGTCATCGCCGCAAGAAAAATTGGCGTTGGGAGTGGCTGGCAATTTCAGTGTATCCATTCTTGATCATTTTAGCTGATGGGTCTAATTCTTGGGCCGTGAAAGCGGCGCTCACCGGCGATGGCCGGAGGGGCGTGAAAAACTCCAACCATGATACCCTCTCGTTCCATGCCCCTGCGACAGGCATTTATTCTTGGAGCCGGATTGGGGACGCGACTGCGACCGCTGACGGAGCGCTTGCCCAAGCCGCTGGTGCCGCTGTTTCACCGGCCGCTGGCGGAATGGGCGCTGGCCGCTTGCTGCGGCGCAGGCATCCAACGTTTCGCGGTGAACACCCATCATTTGCCGCAGGCGTGGGAAAATTTCGGAGATGCCACCCAGCTTCCAACTCGTCCGCCGGCCGGGGCTAACGGCACTCCGGCGTTGGCGCGCAGCTGGCAGGGCCGGGAGCTCACCCTGTTTCATGAGCCAGAATTATTAGAAACGGGTGGTGCCCTCAAGAACATAGCGCGTTGGATCGGCGGCGAGCCGGTGTTAGTGCATAATGCTGACATTTTCTCGACCCTGCCACTGGAGCGTTTGATTCAGGCACACGCCGATTCCGGTCTGCCGGTGACCCTGGCCTTGCGTTCCAACGGGGATGCCAAACACATCGCGCTGGATGGTTCCGGTAGCCGTTGCATCGATATTCGCGGGCGGCTGGGGCGGGGGGAGGGGACCCATGTGTTCAGCGGCATTTATTGTGTGAGTTCGGAGTTTCTCGACCTGCTTCCTGCTGGTGAAAAAATCTCGGTCATCCCGGCATTCCTCAATTTGGCCCGCTCCGGACTCCTCGGCACCATCATTCTCGACGAGGGGCTTTGGCTGGACCTCGGCGACCGCGCCGCCTATCTGCAAGCCCATCGAGAATTACAGTTAGGCCTCGCACGGCATCCCGATGCCATCATAGAAGCCGGTGCCTGCGTCGAGCGTTCGGTGGTGGGTCCCGGGGCAGTGGTTAGGTCCGGAGCGACGCTTCGGGACTCGATTGTCTGGCCGGGCTGCGAGGTGGCGGGGGATGCGGTGTTGGACACATGCGTGGTCTTTTCCAACATTCCAGTTGGCGGCATCCATCGTGGCGAGGACCTCTGATCCGGTCAAAGCCAACCCAGCTCAGTTCAGAGCGTCACCTGGAAAAAATCCCACAGCACCCGTCGGTACACGTCGCGTTTGAACACCGGCAGCCAATCCAAATCAAATTCTGAGGGATCAATCCAGCGATAGGTGGAAAATTCACGGGCTTGCTGGTTGACGTTGACCGGGGGAGCTCCGGTGAGCAGACGGCAGAGGAAATACGCTTGCTCCTGGCCATGGTTGCCATGTTTGAGGAGTTTTTTTGAACGCACCTCGGCGGGGTACAGGTAGCGGTAGCCGTCGCGTTTGGCGAGTACCTGATAGTGTTGCGGCTCCAAGCCGACCTCCTCGCGAACCTCGCGAAACAGCGCCTCCTCGGGCGTCTCGCCGGCGTCGATTCCCCCTTGTGGAAATTGCCACGAACCTGGAATCAACCAGCGCTCACAAATGAGCAACTGGCCTTCGGGTTTGACCATGAGTGCCGCCACGTTGGGCCGAAAACGAACCATGTCTGAGAATATGGCAAGCAGCGCCACCTGACAACCCTGACTTTCGTGATTCTCCTGTGGATCGTGCTGGTCAGACCGCCTTTCCGACATTACCCTCCTCTCCATCATGAAAGCCATGCTCCTTCCCGCCCTCGCCTGTTTGCTTATCGCAGCCACTTACGCGCCAGCCGCGCCAGCCGCAGCCGGCACCACACCTGCCGCCCCTGCCTCGACGACCACAACCCCCGCCGCAGCCGCCCAGAATACCGCAGAAACCGACGGCAACCACCGCTTCTGGGTGGCTAATTTGCCTGGGGGCCAGTACATGGTGGCCCTTGATCATCTCACCGCCATCAGCCGCCATACCTATGCCATTCCCGAGGCCGGTCTCATCGTCGATGAAGTGACCGTCGATACCAACGGCCAAGGCTTGGCCCGCTTCTATTTTTCCAGCCCGATCACGGAGGGGGTCAACAACAATGCCGTCGCCAACGCGACGGCGCGGGCCAAGGAATTGATCGATTACGCCGGGCAGCGTGCCGGCACGGATCTGCACAAGATGGTCATCAAGAAATACCCGGAGACCACTCACGCCCGATCGATTGAATACCGTCTGCTCTCTGCCGATGAACTCGGGGCGCTTTATAGCAGTGTTAGTTCCGCTTGGCAGACTGGCCGGGGCAGGGTTTTCTCTATCAAGTGAGTGATGCTAGCATCGAGGGGGGATCATCTCCAAATCACCCATCCCGCCCTTTTCTGTTGACTTAGCAGGAGGGACGGGCGCGTCCCGCCCCGTGATGGGAGATGGAGATTTCCGCTTGTCCGCCGATGAGACGACAGGCTGGAAGCCTATCCTCAGAACTCAGCATTCGACCTCGCTTTCGACAACGGAGCGAGCAAGTCGAATTCCCTAAGTGTCGGCTGCGGGTGGCCCAGCAACATCTCAAACAAATGTTACCATGCGAGGACTGACCCCATCGGGCGATGGAACCAGTCCTCGCATTTCACGGAATTGAGCTTGCTCGACCTCGTGGCGCTTTTGAGGTCGAACCCTGAGTTCTGATCCTCCTGTTAACTGGCAGTCTTGGGTGCGCCACCCCGCTCTGAAAAGATGTTTGCCTTTGGGGTTGAGTTGCCGCGTGCGGCGGCTAAAGTCCGGCTGTTCCACCCATGATATTCCCCACGATTGTCCGCCTCGTCGCGCTGCTCAGCGCTCTTTCGCCCTTGCTCGTTCACGCTCAAGCACCGGAAAGCCTCATGGTGGTTGAGGCCTATTCCGGGAAAATCCTCATCGCCGCCAATTCTTCCGTGAAACGCCCGGTGGCCAGTCTCACCCAATTGGCCACTGCCGTCGTGGCCGTGGACTGGGCCAGCGCCACGGAGTCGGACATCAGCCAATTGGTCATCACCGCGCCGCCGACCGTTGCCATGGTCGGCGGGCCCAATCCGATGAACCTGCAACCCGGCGACACGCTCACCCTGCGCGACGCGCTCTATTCCGCGCTGCTTGGCTCGGACAACCTTGCGGCGCTCACCATTGCCAACCACATAGGCAGCCAGATTTTGACCAAACGCGGCAAGGCGGGCGACCCGGTGGCGACATTCGTGGATGAGATGAACAAGCTTGCAGGGCTCATCGGCATGGATAACACGAAATTTGTCAACCCTCATGGTCTGGAGCGGCCCCGTGCTAAAGGATACTCGTGCGCTGCGGATGTTGCCCGCCTGGCCATTTTTGCGATGCGGCGCAACGCCCTGAATTTCATTGTTCGCCAGAAGGATCGCCAGATCAGCGTCACCGGTGCCACCGGCAAGCGCGGCTATCTCGTCCGCAATCCCAACGAATTGCTGGGCGAGGAAGGCATTATAGGCATCAAAACCGGTGCTTCTGCGGGGGCTGGCCCGTGTTTGGCTACCTGCATGGATCGCGAGCCTTTGGTGCGGGCCAGGCCCGATGGCTCGAAAGGAGCCACGCCGCGGCGCTTGATCGTGGTGTTGCTCAACAGTGGGGATCGCTTTGGCCGCAGCCGCAGTCTCTTGCGGGATGGTTGGTCGATTTATGACGCCTGGCTCAAGGACGGCGCGCCGGTCAAAGAAGCACTCCGCGAGGTTCTTGCCGTGCCGGCACCAAATTGATCGGAAGACCCAAGACTTGAAGACTCAAGACACAAGATTTGAAGAGGTAAGAGCAGAGACGCTGTGGCTTGCCCTTGGCTCGTTGCTTGCGTCTTTCCAATAACCCCCACCATCCACTCCCATGCCCCTCGATCCGCTACTCCATCTGCTGTGCCGCAAGGCACGCCTCTCGCATCAGGAACTCGGCGAACTGCTCGCCTTGCCGCCCCAGACCATCACCGAGAGGCTCGCCGCCTGGGAAAAGGATGGCACCATCCGCGGCTATCACGCCGTCATCGATCCGGAAATCACCGGTGACACCGCCGTGTCTGCCTTTATCGAAGTGAAAATTGCCCCAGAGCGCGGCGGCGGATTTGACCGGCTTGCCATGCGTGTGTCGCGCTTTGAGCAAGTGGTGTCCTGCTACCTGGCCAGCGGTGGCTACGATCTGATGGTGGTGGTGGAAGGTGCCGATCTGCGTGAAGTCGCCCGCTTTGTCTCCGAAAAACTCAGCACGCTGGAGGGCGTTATTTCCACAGCCACCCACTTCCGGCTCAAAACCTACAAGGAGAACGGTTTCCTTTTCGAACATGAGTCGTCTAACGAACGGTTGGCGGTCGCGCCATGAGGCACTGGCCTTCGGTTAGAGGGACAGGAAAACAGTCCCGATGAGTGAATCATACAAGTTAGGCATCCACTGGTACCGCCGGGATTTGCGGATTGCCGACCACAAGGTTCTCCGGGCGGCGTCCCAGGCATGTGAGGCGGTGTGCCCGCTGTATATCCTCTCCACTTGGCAGAAAACGCAGGTGTGGACTGGTCCGAACCGCCAGCAATTCCTGTGCGATTGTCTGGCGTCGCTGGCGGCAGATTTGCAGACGATCGATGGCCGTTTGATCGTGCGTCGAGGGCCTCCACTGGAGGTGCTTCGGCAAGTGATCCAGGAAACCGGCGCACAAGCCGTGTATTTCCAGAAGGACCCCGACCCGTATGGCAAGGCCGTGGAAGTGGCGGTCGTTGAGCTTTGTCGAGAGTTGGGAGTCGCCGTGCACGCCATGCACGATGTGAGCTTGCTTCCGCCGGAGGCTGTTCTAACCGGATCTGGCCAGCCATACCGGGTATTCACTCCTTATTGCAAGAATTGGCTGGCAGCGGCCAAACAGGGGCCGGTGCCAAGGGTCGGCGCACTGCGCACTCCGCCTAACATTCCATCCGATCCGTTGCCGACCTTGGCAGGGTGGGGGATGGCGCGGTCTTCTGCATCGCTCCTGTCGGCCGGCGAAAAACCGGCAAGGCAGCGATTTGCGGCGGCCTTGAAAAACCGGTTGGCCAGCTATGACGAGCAGCGCGACCTTCCAGCGGTGGCGGGCACAGCGCGCATCAGCCAGGACCTGCGCTTCGGCCTGTTGTCGGTTCGCAGCATGTATGCCGCGGTTGCCGCAGCGCATGAGGCGGCGTCTCCTGCGGACAAGCCCGGCTATCAGACGTTTTTGAAAGAACTGGCATGGCGCGAGTTCTATTTCGCCATCCTCCACCACTTCCCCGAGGTCCTGGAACTCGAATTCATTCCCCACTGGCGCGGACTGCCATGGCTCGAACCCGATCAAAAACTCACCGCTTGGCAACTCGGCCAAACCGGCTTTCCCATCGTCGATGCCGGAATGCGGGAATTGCTAGCCACCGGCTACATGCACAACCGAGTGCG
>Ga0073936_10008674_pt1 | contig 12835 bp, 7 predicted proteins | sample AliMusrvi5mmetaG_FD_87041 | JGI IMG/M metagenome (GOLD analysis project Ga0073936, IMG submission 87041) | Freshwater lake bacterial and archeal communities from Alinen Mustajarvi, Finland, to study Microbial Dark Matter (Phase II) - Alinen... | ecosystem: Environmental > Aquatic > Freshwater >... | reverse complement strand
GGGTGACCGTTACGCCGACGCTGCCGACCGGTCTGACCGCGGTCGTCACTCGCGTCAGCGGGAGCCTGCTGAGCGTAACGTTGTCAGGCGCGGCGATCCACAACGGCAGTGCCGACAGCACCACCTTCACTCTGGCTTTTCAGGACCGCGCCTTCGCGGCCGCCCAAGCCAACCAGGTGGTCGGCTACCAGCAGACCTTCACTATCACCTTCAGCGATTCTGCGGCTTCCGTTAACACGGTCCCTTATGCCGAGCCGTTCGAGAGCTATGCGGATGGTTATGCGCTCATCGGCACCAATGGCTGGGTGTCGGACACCGCGAACGGAGGAGTCGTCACCACCGCAACGGCCATCGTCACGGCGGAGGCGGGGTATGGCGGTCTGGGGTATCCCCTCGCGACCAATCACACCAAGGTGTTGCTATTGACGGCGGATGTCAGCGATGAAATCCGCAGTGCCGTGGGCGGCACGGTGTACGCCGACTTCATGGCCTACATCGCGGCGTACGGTGCGGTTCCGGCGTCGCTCCCGGGCAGCCAGTCCGGACTGTACGTGGATACCAACCAACACGTGGCGGTCTGGCACTGCAACATGACGGGCGCCGCCAGCAACGAGTGGCGCGTGCTGAGCGGCAGTCCGGTGGTCGCGACCTCGGCGTGGCATCGGGTTACGTTCCAGCATGACTACATCCACAACATGTTTCAGGTTCGCATCGACGAAGGCCTGCCGATCCAGGATGCGGCCGGTTGGTCGAAGCCCGGGGCGGGCCGTACGCAGCCCGGGGCCTGGTTCTACATGGCGCAGACCAACGGCTACCTGGCGCGCCTGCGCCTGGAGGGGGGCGGCGCCACGGCTGGTTGGTACGTCGATGACCTGACGGTTGGTGTGACGGTGCCGCCATTCTTTGCGGCCGGTACGATCTTCAAGTTCCGGTGACCCTGCATTGCACAGTCGCGGGACTGGACGGCGGGCGGGTATCCGGACGGCCTCACCTTGATGGACTTGCCACCGGTTAACACCGGCGGCTACGTAGCCGCGCCTGTTAAGGCGTGGTTCTTCTGGACCATGTCCAGTCTATTTCGGGAACGTTAGTAAGAGAGCGTAAAACTGTGACTTGGAGAATCGGTGGAATAATGGTCACATGTGTCCTGTTAATGACTTCGGTTGCGTCCGGCGGGCAAACGCCAGCAGCAGCGCAGCAGAAAACTGTATCTCCTCCCGAATCCGGTCGGCCGGTGGTGATGCCCAAAATTGTCACCATGCCCGGCATGAAGGAGAAACAAGAAATGCCTCGCCAACCCTATGACGGCTATATCGCGGATTTGAGCACGTTGCCATTCTCGTTTGTGTATGACGGGGTGGCTTACACTGGGTTTCCGGCGGCGGCATTCCGGCAGGCGGAGTACCGCCATTCCGTCCAGGGATGTAAAGAGCGAAACCTCTTTGTGCTGAAGGCGGGGGATCTCCAGGTGACGGTGGACACCGCATTCTATCCCGCATACGGAGCCTACGAGTGGACCGTCTGGTTTGAAAATACCGGGGTGGGGAATTCAGGCGTCATCAAAAACATGCGGGCGGCGGACATGGTCTTTGACGGGGAGCGTCCCGTGCTGAAGGGGATAATGGGAGATCATGAGAATCAATACCGCCCCTACACCAGGTCGCTTGATGAAGACCCGGTGAGCTTCGTCTCCGATACAGGACGTCCCACGCACATCTGGTTCCCCTATTTCAATCTGGAACACGGCGACGGCGGCACGCTCATCGCCATCGGTTGGGGCGGAACCTGGGAAGCGAAATTCACCGCTGACGACAAAGGGCATACGCGCTTTTCCGCCTCAGGCAACTATGATTTGTGCACCTATCTCAAGCCCGGAGAAAAGATCCGCTCGGCGCTGATGTCCTTTGTCCCCTATAAGGTTCGGAACGAGGCCTACGCCATTAATGTCTGGCGGCGATGGTTCCTCGACTGCAACCTGCCGAGGCTTAATGCCAAGGGGGATCCCGTGAAACCCTTCAGCACCACCTGGCTGGCGGTGGATACGGGGATTCCCAACTCGGACGGCAGCATTTCCGAGCGTCATTTCACATGGAAGCCGTCGCTGGACAAAATGTTCGGCGAAGGCATTCATATGGACTACCGGTGGTTTGATGCCGGGTGGTATGTTGCGCCCGACGGGACGTCGTCGGAGAGCAACTGGCGGGGCACGGTCGGGACGTGGGAGTTGGATAAGGTCAAGTGGCCCGGTGACTCCTTTCGCGAGTCCGTGGATTTCGCCCATGCGCACGGCATGAAGACGCTGGTCTGGTTCGAACCGGAACGAGTCTCGCAGGTGGATGATCTGGTGAAGCATTACGGGTACAAGCGGGAGTGGGCCGTTGCCGCCGGCGAAATTTCCAACAACATCGGCAACGAGGAGTGCTTTCAGTGGACGCTGGGACGGATTCTCTCCTTCCTGGATCAAAACAAGGTGGACATGTACCGGGAGGATAACAACTGCGATCCCCGGGCATATTGGGAGGCACTCTCCAAGTCCGAGGGGGAGAACCGCAAGGGGATTGCGGAGAACAAATCGGTCACCGCGCATTACCGCCTGTGGGACAGCATCATTGAATACTGCGCGCGGACCGGCAAAGATACGTTCGTGGATTCCTGCGCCAGCGGCGGAGGACGGAACGATCTGGAGTCTTTGCGGCGGGGCATCCCCTTGATACGCAGTGACGCCGACCGGACGACCACCGCGCTGCGGCTTTCCATGGGAACGGCCTTCAACCGGTGGGTGCCGTTCAACGGGGCGGGCGCCTGTGTCGAGCAGGGCGGCCAACTGATGGTCAACGGCAGACGGGATGCCTACATTTTTCGCGCCTCATATAATCCGATTTTGAATCTTTCCGCGCAGTGGGTGCAGAATCCAAAGACGGATTTCGAGATGATCCGGTTCGGTCTCCGGGAGTGGGAAACGGTGAAGGACTACCTGCTGAAGGATTTCTATCTGCTGACACCATGGCGTCTGCCGACGGACAAGACGCACTGGACCAGCTACGTGTACTTCGATCCCGAAAAGGATAGCGGCGTGCTCTTCGCGTTCCGCATGGAAGAAGCAGCGGAACATTCCTATTCGCACCCGTTGACCATGTTGAATCCCGCGCACGCCTATGAACTGCGCGATGCCGACAAGGGCGTGATCGGAACGTTCCCAGGAAGCGAACTGGCGAAGGGCTACGTCGTAACGCATGGGCAGCCCCGCAGTGCGGCGCTAATCTACATTTCAAAAACCCGTGAGCCACTGGAGGCTCGCCGACACTGACGGCGCTGAATTGTTCAAAGGTGACGGGTGGATAATAGGAGCCCAGAAGTATTTGTGAAAAGCATGGTTCAACTCTTAATGGCTTTTGGCCTTCTGGCTTCGGGAGGCAGTCTGTCGTCGTCCCAACATCGGCAGCAGAAGAACTCAAGCAGGCCCCGATTGCGCCGACCATTCCTGGCGATCCGCCAGCGACCGGGAGCCGCTACTGGAAAGCGCCCTTTCAGGAATTGCCACTGCATGGCTGCTACGTCTCCGTTCTGACCAGCGTCAAGGCCGACGGCCAGCGCGAGTATGAGCTGTGGTAGAACACGTGGGGTGCGGGCGGGGCGCGCCCCTCGGGGTCCTGGTTCCAAATGGTCCAGGCCAATGGGGCGTTGTCTGAAATCGCCATCAACGGCGCCGGAAAGAGATACTTGGATGACTTCACCTTGCTGTCCACCCAAATTCGATACTGCGGCCATGTCCCCGTCCGGGGGCTGGGTTTGGATCGGCGAAGCCTCGCCGCGGCGTTTGACGCGCGTGTGGTTCCGGCGTGACTTCGTGCTGGGCGGAGCGATCGCCGGGGCCAGTCTGACGCTGTCGGCGCGCACGCGCTACCGGCTGCGGGTGAACGGCGTGCCGGTTGGCACCGGTCCGGCCCGGAGTTATCCGGAGTTCCGCGAGGCCGACACGTACGATTTGGCGCCGCATTTGAAGGCCGGCGCGAACCACATCGAGGTCGAGGTGATGCACGTGGGCTTCGCCACGTTCCACCACTTGGCCGAGCCGGCGGGATTCATCGCCTGGGGCGAGGTGGCGGAGTCCGGTGGCGTGCGCCACGATTTAGCCACGCCCGGCGCCTGGCAATGCCGGCGTCATGAAGGAGTGGCGGCGGATGCGCCGCGCCTGAGTTTTGCCCAGGATACGGTTGACGTGGTCGATTTCCTGGCAGAGGCGCCGGGGTCGAACGGCTGGCACGCGCCGGTGGCGGCCGCGGCGGGAGTCACGGCGGCCCTGACGCCGCGCGCCATCCCGGCGCTCACACGGCTGCCGCGGGCCGCCGTCGGGTTGCGGCAGGCGTCCGTGGCGGACGACGAGGTCATGTTCGGCGTGCGAGTCGTTGCCGACGGCGATGAGCCCGACAGGGTTCCTGCTTGCGGGGGCGTGGCGCGCGGGTGGTTGTACTCGCCGCGGGAGCAGACGGTCCGTTTCGGTTCGTGGTGGGGGCACTACTGGATCAACGGCAACCCGGCGACCCAAGGCCACGATGCCTCGCGCCCTTTACAGCAGAGCATGGAAGTGCATCTGACGACCGGCTGGAACCGCGTTGTCGCTGTTGGCGATCTCTGCTTCGGCTACTGGGAATTCTGTCTGGCTTGGCCCCGGTCCGCAGGGTTGATGCTTCGGGCCGCGCCGCGCGAGGACGCGCCAGCCGGCGTGGAACTGGCGGGGCCGGTCGGCCGGGCGACATTGGACGCAGAGCAGCCGGCGCTCATGGCGGGAGACCAGACGCGCGGTTTGACCTGGCGACTGGCGCCCTGGAACGCGGCGGGTGGCTCGCCGTTGCGAAGTCTGGGCCGGGCGCGGTCGGCGGCGTCGGGCACGGTGGAACTGCCGCTGTCGATACCGGCGGCGGCTTTGGTCGCGGCCGATATGGGGCAATTGGTGCTGGGGAGCATCGCGCTGGACATCGAGGCTCCCGCCGGGACCGTGGTCGACATCGGCCATGCCGAGCAGTTGACGCCTGAAGGGCGGCCGGACTACGCGAAGGCGCTGGTCATGTACTCAGCCGACCGCTTCGTACTGGCGGCAGGCCGCCAACGAATCGAGACCTTCGCATCGCGCGGCTTCCGTCATGTGGAGATTCTGGTCGGGGGGCACACAAGCCCGGTCACGGTGCATGGCGTGGGCGTGGTGGAAACGCGCTATCCTTACGCCTTCACGGGCGCGTTCGCCTGTTCGGACGAGGCGTTCAACCGGCTGTGGGCCTTCGGGCGGCGGACGCTGGAACTATGCAGCGAGGACGTGCTGACCGACTGCCCGTGGCGCGAGCGGACGTTATATGGTGGCGACCTGCTGGCCGAGATGGCGGCCACCGCGGCGCTGACGCGCGACCTGCGCCTGATACGACGCAGTCTGGACGTATTCCTGCAATCGTTCAACCCAACGACGGGCTGGCTGCAGTCCCTCGCGCCTTTGCACCGTGACGGGACGCCGCTGGCGGACTATCCATTGCTGGTGGCCGTGGGTACGGCCTGGTTGGTACGGCTCACGGACGACACCGCCTTTGCCCGGCGGGCATGGCCGGTATTCCAGGAGATGGCACGCGCCCTGGGCACCATGCGGCGGCCGGATGGCCTCTACTCGCCACACACGCCAGCCTTCATCGATCATGGCCGTCGCGTGAAGGCCGGTCCGTCTGCGGCGTTCAATGCGGCGGTCGTGGCCGGGCTGCGGGCCATGGCCGAGGTGGGGCGGCGGGCAGGCGAGGCGACGGCCGCGGCACCACTCGACGCGACGGCGGCCGAACTGGAAGCCCGTTTTCCAGCGGCTTATTTCGACGAGCCAGCGGGTGTCTTCCGGGACCTGCCGGCGGACGGCGGGGCGCGCGGCACAGAGGGCAGTCCGGCCATCGTGTGGCCGTTGTTGTTCGCGCCGGGGACGCGCGGGTTGGCGCCAGCGGTGCTGCCGGGGCTGCGGCGGATTCTGGACGGGTTCATGCCCGAGCGGGAGGCCGAGAGCATCTCGCCCTATCAGATGTTCTACCTGCTCGCTTTGTTACGCACGCTGGGTGAGGCGGACCTGGCTGAGACGACCATCCGGCAGGTGTATGCGGAGATGCTCAGACATCCCACGGGCACCTTGTGGGAAAGCTCGCGGCCCGACGCCTCGCTGGTGCATGCCTGGAGTTGCGCGGTCAACGACTACTTCGCGACGGCGGTACTCGGGGTACGGCTGGGCTTCGAGAGCGCGGATGAACTAACGGCCATTCAGGTGCGGCCGTGCGCGGCCACGCTGACATGGGCGCGCGGCGTGGTGCCGCATCCGTGCGGGGACGTGGCGGTCGAGTGGCGACGCGAGGGCGAACGTCTGAGCGTAAGCGTCAGGGCGCCGGCCGGTGTGCCGGTCGAGGTGACCCCAGCCGGGCCGCTGGCGGCCCTGCCATGCACGGTGGAACGTATCCAGATAAAGGCCGCCGGAGGCGTGCGTACCCTTGACGATCTGCTACGTGTCAGAGCGCTGGGTGTTGCCCGGGTTGGGGCCACTGCCACCGAGGCCATTTTTGAGGACGCCAAACGCCGCGGGATGGCCTGATTGCCAGAGGCTGCCAGACTTACGACGGAAGGTAATCCATGCTAGTCACTCGCCAGAATCGAATTCCGTTCCTTTGGCTGATCATGCTCACGCTGCCGTGGGCGCTTTTCTACTTCATGATCCAGGTCAGTGGCGTCAATTTTTTCATTCTCAACCGGCTGATCGACAACCCGGCCGCCTTGACCTTCTTCTTTTCCCTGCCCGGCTTGATATTCATGTTCGTGCCCCTCGGGCCCTATATCTCGTTCATGTCCGACCGCATCTGGACGCGCTGGGGTCGACGGAAGATATTCCTCATTATCAACTTCACGGGCATGGCCCTCGTGATGTTCTGTTACCCCTTGGCGTCCAACCTGTGGGCTTTTCTGGCCCTCATGTGTGTCGCCGCGTTCATCGGTAATTTTGGCGCGCCGTTCGAGGCCCTCAAGCTGGAGATCATCCCGCCGGAGATGCGGGGACGCTCAGCCGCCATGAACACCTGGGTCTGCACCATCATCAACATCGTTTTCAACCTGGCGGTGATCGGTCGGTTCGACGAAGTCATTCCGTTTCTGGGCCGACAAATCAGCGGTATCAAAATCCTCTATTGGAGCGCCGCGATTGCGCTGCTGATCACCGTCTACAACTACTTTCTCGGCATTCACGAAGTGCCTCCCAAGAGCACGATCACCGGCGAGAAGTTCAATGTGAAGAAGGCCTGGCAGGCCATGACCACGCCACAACTGCGTTACCTTTACGTCTTCATGTTCGCCACGACTTTGCTGGGTGCCAGCCTGGGAAGCCTGGGAACGCTCCTCTACATCAACCAGTGGGGCTACAGCTTCCAGGAAATGGGCATCAACATCGCGGTGGGCGGTATTCTGAATCTATTTATCATCCCGATCGTCGGGATCTTTGCCGACCGGGGCCGGCACCACCGGATGCGAATCTGGATCATTTGTATCGTCATCATCAAATTCCTGACGCTGGGTTTCTTCGCCTACGTTACGTGGTATCTACCCGACCAGCGGCCCTCGCTGGTGGAGATCATCTTCTTCGGTGAGACCACCTGTATTGTCAGTATCATCGCGGGCATGGTGTATTATCCGTTGGTGTATGACTACATTCCCCGCAATCTGATGGGCACCTACAGCGCCGGCTGCGGTATCTTCGGCGGCATTATCGGCTTTGTCACCGGGAACGGACTGGGACTCTTCATGTTGTGCTGGGCGAAGGTTTTCCAGCCTCCGGCGGGGGAGATGGTGCGGGTGTGTCTGGACCACGACATGCAGCAGCCGCAAGTTGAGCAGATCTTGCGCTACGATCATCTGGTCACCCCTGACGGGGCCTTGGCGACCTCCCGGGACATTGTTGCCAAACCCTGGTATGCCAATGGAATTGTGGCGGATCGAGGTGATTGCTACGAAATCCGGCTGCGTGACGCTGCGGGCGAAGCGAAGATGAAGCGACGGGATGAGCTCAAGAATCAGATCGATACACTCGATTCGAAACTCTCGCTGGATCGCAAGAAGGGCGCCGCGGCGGAGATCGCCAAGCACGAAAAGGAACTGGCGGCCATGCGCGTCGAGAACGCGGTGTTGGGACTGGAACTCGATAAGCGCACGGCGTCCTGGCGGGCGGAAGTCCTCCGCGGTCTGGACCACACTGTCATGAAGGAGGGCGCTGAAATTCTCGGCAACACTCCAACTCAAGCGGTGGTTTCGGCGATGGCGACCACACGCAAGGCCAAGGACCGGGAAGTCGATGCATTGAACCGATTACTGCGGGCGGACGTCCCCTCCGCCATCGGCCTCAGTGTCGTGCGTCTCCCGCGCGGTTTTGCGCTTTCGGTATCCGGGCTCCTGCCCGCGGGAACGGAGCAGAATGAAGCCATGCGGACGTTGTGTCAGCGCGTGACCGTGCTGGCGGAGAAGGCAACCCCCGGGCTGGTGGCCAAGGGTGCGGTCTGCTCCGCCGCCGTTGTCAAGCCGGCCGCCGTCATGGATCTCGCGCTGGTGGAGGATCCGGTGCGGAATTTCGTGTCGCCGATATCCCGGGTGATGAATGCCCTCTTGTCGCGGTTCATTGATCTGCCAACGCCCGATCAGAAGTTGATCGCCCTGGCGCGAAATGTCTGCAAGGGAGGGCTGGTCAGTCATGCCCGCACGGTGACACTCGGGGGAAGAAACGGCGTGCATATCGTGGCGGTCGCCGACGCGGACCAGGGAACCAACTTGACGACCTGGACGGCTGGGGTTGTTGACAAGCTGCGCACCGAATGCGCTTCACTCAAGCTTACCGTACTTACGCCGGTGGTCGACCAGGGGGTCGTGCCGCTCAAGTACAACTATATGTCCGGATATCTTTATGTTTTCACCCTGGTTGTATTCGGATTCTGCCTCGTCATGGTGTTCATCCATATGGAGAAGGTGGGGGTTGTCAGGAAATGGGGTGCGGAAGAAGCGCATGCCGAGAGACAGCGCGACTCGGAAACGCCGCCGGCGCCCGGGCCCGAGTCTATCGTCACCGCTGCGGCGCCTCCGGTTACAGTGGTTGCTCCCGAGACCTATACTCCGGGCTATCTGGCGCCGAAGATCCTCTTCGCACTCCTGGGATTGGCGATGGTGGGCGTGGCCGTATGGCAGGCTGGGCCGGACTTGCGGCTGCTCGCGGTTGGCCGGCACACGGAGGCCATTGCCGTGTCCGTTGTGGCGAGCAAGCCGGGGCAACCGGAAGCTACCATGAAGAACCAGGCCGAACTGAATGCGAAGATGAAGGTGGTCAGCAACGCCAAGGATTACAGTTGGACGTTCTATAACGAGTTCGCCTTTGAGGCGAAGGACGGGCGGGAGGTATCGTTCCGCCGGCCTGTCGGTTGCAAGCTCAAGCCTTCGGTGCCCTTGCTCGACGACTACGGCTTGCCCACCACCGTTAGACTGCTGTTTGATCCACAGGACCCGTCGCGCACGGTGTTGCCTTTGGAATACAGCACCTGGCTGGCGCCGGCGTTGACTGCCTTCCTGGGCCTGATTCTCTTTACGCTCAGCGCCATCCTGGCCTGGTTTGCCCGAAAACCAATCACGCTTTCGGCGGATGCCGCCATCAACCTCGCTGTGGGGAAGGGATGAACCTCCCGGAGTCAGGCGCTGGGATGAATTCGAGCCGGCGGATCGCACGCATCCCGCCCCGGTGCTGCCCGACGCTGCGCAACTGTTTTGGGGTGCGATTCCAGTGCCCGGCGACAAGAGCAAGTTGCTGCCGGATCTGACGTTTGCGCACCGCTTGATTTATCGTACGCATCTCACCGTGCCGGTCGGCAACCAGCGAGTCACGTACTTTCTGCACTTGCCGGCAAACAACCTGATTACCAGCGTGTTTGTGAATGGACGGTTCTGTGGCGGGGCCGCCACCATGCTGGTCCCGTGGGACTGCGATGTAACCGCTGCTGCTGGGGCTTACGCAGCACGACCTGGCCATGACTACGGCCAGCGATAAGAATGCGCTCGCTTCCTATATTCCGCCGTTTGACTATTGTTTGGACGGGTTTTCCTATGTTGTCGATCTGGAAGACGTCGCGCCCTTCCTCCAGATCGACTGGAAGAAGTTCAATCCCGGCAAGGACAGGCCCATCTTTGATCATGATCCGCACAATCTGGTCAACGGCCTGTTTACGTGTGAATCCTGGCACTTCATTTTTCAGATCCCCATCCAGCCGGAGTTGCTGGAGTGGGACATGGCCTTGCCGCGCGATGAGGTGTTAACAGAGTTCTCGGTGGTGCCCAATGTGTCGTACAAGCGGATTACCGGTCTTGCGCTGACGTTTGACAACCAGCCGCAGAGCACGCTCCATTTGCACATCGCGCCGAACAACTGCAAACAGACCTTCCCGTTGCCGGATTGCAGGGCGCATACGATTCACATGAAAATCACCGACTGGAAGGAAAGTGCGGGTGCGGAGCTGGTGGGAATTGATAACCTGTGGTTCCGGGCCAAGCGGTCTTCAGCGTTTTCCAGCAAGGTTAAGCCCTTGCTCAACATTGGCGGACTGATCAAGTATCCGCAGGGGCAGGGCGGAATCATTCTTGGTCAGGTCAACGTTCCGGCGCAGGAGCAGGCTGCGCAGAATGCAGGCAGGAAGCAGAAGATCATTTCCACGCTGCTACGGAATCTCGGCGCCAGTTTGTCCCAGTGAAGTAGCGGCCTTTTGAAGCCTCTAAAACGAAGGTTAATGCTCATAAAGATGCTATTCAGCAGTTTTGAATCTCGTCGTGATCCCCGGCGAAATCGAACGCAAGAATACCCTTTTGCGCCGTAAAGATCAGTCGCCAATCCGGTCCGGTCCGGCATTCGTAGATCCGTTCGCCAAGTTTGCGGATGGAAATTCCAGCGTGCGCATGCAGGTTGCCGAATCCTTCCTGAACGAGTCGCCGAGTGGCTGACACTTCAGCTTCGCGACCTGACTCCTGCACGACCTTCTCGAACCTTCGTGTCAGTTCAATGGAAATCATTCCTGCCCCCGGTGAATCGCGTGACGTCGTCCCGCGCGCGCGAGGACTTGATGGCGTCGCCAATTCGTTCTTCAGCCGCTGCCATTTCGCGTTCGCTCAGGCCGTATTCCTGGAGCGCGTAATCGGAGGAATACACCTCAACAGGCCGCAGGGCGATAACCTTCCCGTCAATCACGAAGCCAATGTCATCCCCACGCACAGCCTGCTTGAGCCAGTAGGCCGAGTCGCCCCCGGCCTTCTTCCGTGATCGTTAGAGTCTTCATACGCTCGTTATGGAGTACACTCCGGTATGGCGCAAGAAAGATCAACTTCTTCGGGGTGAAACATCGATCGTATCGGAAAGCGTTGACACCAGGGAGAGGATGGGGGACATTTTCCAGCCTTAGTTATGGCTCGAATCCCTCATCCCCGCAGGTTGGTCGTGACCAATCAGATGCTTTTTCGACTAGCCTTGCCGGCGTTGGCTCCGGTCGTCCAAGCGGCCCGCCTCAAACCTGTGGAGTGCCTGCAGTACGAGTAGGCACCATGAACCTGATCCTCCTTGAAGACGCCGATTTTCGGAGTGAGTGTGAGGCTGTTGTTGCCGGCCGCCGGGCAGAGCACATCCGGGCGGTCCTGAAGGCTGAGGTGGGCGATCGGTTGCGCGTGGGACGGCTGGGCGCTCTGCTCGGGGAAGGCACGGTCACGCGTGTGGATGAGGCGGCGGTTGAACTCTCGGTCTCACTGACGCAGCAACCGCCGCCGCCGCTGCCCGTGACCTTGCTGCTCGCCTTGCCCCGGCCCAAGGTTTTGCGCCGACTGATTCAGGGAGTCGTCACCCTCGGCGTCAAGCGGATCGCCCTATTCGGGGCCTTCCGTGTCGAGAAGAGCTACTGGCACACACCTTGGCTCGCCCAACCCCAATTGCACGAGCAGATCATCCTCGGCCTCGAACAAGCCGGCGACACGGTGCCGCCCGTCATCACAACGCACCCGCTGTTCAAGCCGTTCTTCGAGGACGAGGTCTCGGCCATGACCGTCGGCACGAGACGGCTGGTGGCGGATCCTGACGCCGTTACGCTTTGCCCTGCAGGCGCTGCCGGACCCCTATCAGTGGTGGTGGGGCCCGAAGGCGGTTTCACGGCCTATGAACTGGGCCTGTTGCGCGAACAGGGTTTCGAGCCGGTGAGCCTGGGACCGCGCATCCTCCGGACGGAGCAGGCGATTCCTGCGCTCATCGGGCGGCTCTTGACTTGACGGAACCCCCTTGGGTCGCGAGGGCAATTTGACGCGGCCAGCCTGCCATGGTAAGCAACTCGGATATGACCACTCTGCCTCCCACGGTCCGCGTCGTGCAGGATAACCTGGATTCCATGCGGTTTATTCTGCCAGCCCGGCAGCTCGGCAAAGCGCGTTTTCCGTTGGGTGGGGCCGTGCTGGGATTCGGGTTACTCGTCACGGCGTTCATGGTGTTCTGGATGTCGGGGCCGCTTCGCAGCGGACTGACAGGCGCAGGCGGGGTACATTGGTTCGAAATCGGCTTTGGCTTGATGGGCCTGCCCGGTCTGGCCGTGGGTTTGGGGCTGACAGCGTTGGGGGTGTTGATTCTTCTGAACCGCTCTCATGCGGAAATCGTCGTGACGGCTGATTATCTGGTCGCGGCCGAACGGTTGGGACCGATAGGGTGGCGGTGGAGGCGCCCGACGGCCGGAATCGCGCGCGTGGTGCTTCAAAAAGGGCTGGGAACCGTCAGCAGCAACGGGGGGCC
>Ga0073936_10008673_pt1 | contig 12836 bp, 8 predicted proteins | sample AliMusrvi5mmetaG_FD_87041 | JGI IMG/M metagenome (GOLD analysis project Ga0073936, IMG submission 87041) | Freshwater lake bacterial and archeal communities from Alinen Mustajarvi, Finland, to study Microbial Dark Matter (Phase II) - Alinen... | ecosystem: Environmental > Aquatic > Freshwater >... | reverse complement strand
CGGTTTCATGGCGGGGTCATTCCAGAGTTGGCTCTTGGGTGACTTCCGAGTGATCTGGCGCAGCTTATTGAAATCTGGCGCCGTCAGCAGAATGAGCGTGTCGTCGGGCAGCAGTTGCTCCGGGGCGGGGATGGCCGCTCCGCTGGTGAGCGCGAATAGGAACAGAGCGGCGCAAAATTCACCAAAGGCTAACCTCATTGACTTTGGCAAATTCATAGGCAGGGCACTCGCGCAACCCCCTTCGGGACGGCCTGCCAGGAACCTGTGAATTGCATTGGAGCTAAATGCCCCGGTTCCCGGCGCTCCAGCGGGTGGTCAGAATTCATCAATCAGGTTTACTCCTCCATCATGCTGTGCCGTATGTGGCTGGGAGGTTCGAGGTAGCGATAGGGAGTGGAAGGGTTTTCGTTGGAGTAGGCAAATGCGTCCCGATGGTCCAGGAAGAACCTGACCGACTCGACCGGGATAGCGAAGCCCAGGCCTTCACCGGCGGAGACTTTCATATTCGTCACGCCGATGACTTCTCCGCTTAGGTTGAAAAGCGGGCCGCCGCTGTTGCCGGGATTAATTTGCGCCGTGGTCTGTAAATATAGCACGCCACCCACTTCGCGCGTCTTGGTGCTGAGGATGCCCTCAGTCACCGTGCGCTCCAGCCCCAGCGGGCTGCCGATCGCGAAAACCCTTTCGCCGACCGACAGTGCGTCGGCACAGCCCAGCGGCACCGATTTGAAATATGGCGCTTCCTTGTCCTCTACTTTCAGCAAGGCTAAGTCGGCAAATTTGTTCAGAGCAATGATGTGGATCTGCTTGTAGGTCTTGCGGTCCAGTTGGCCGTCCTTCTGGTGGTACACTTCTACCGAAATCTGGGTTTCGCCCTCGATCACGTGGAAATTGGTGATGAGGAATCCGTCCTCGTTCAGGAAGAAGCCCGAGCCGAGCCCGCTCGGCGTGCGGACCTGGACCACGGCCTCGCCAATTTGACTCACGAGCTCGAGCACGGTCCGGATGGGAGGCGACTTAGTGGGAGCTGAATATAAACCCGATTTGAGCTCGGCTAACTCCGCTGAGGCAGTGGCGGCTGGCTTTGTCCCGCGCCGATTCTTTGAAGCGGGCGCCGGGTTATCATTCCTCACGATCGTGACGATCTGACTGCGCGGAATGACCAGGACGGTATAGCCGATATCCACGGCGATGTTGTCGGACTTTTCCGTCAGGATTCTCCCGGTGATCGAGGCTTTGTCTTTCAACTGCACCGTGTCGGCCACCATGGATGGCGGGCCGCACGCGAGCCAAGCAGAAAGAAAAAGGCACAGTCTTAACATGTCCAGACACTACCCGCGCGCTTAGGCTTTGACAAGGCAAGGCAGGGCGACAATGCCGAGTCGGAGCCAAATGGATACGTCCCAAAGCTCTCCTTCGTAAGGGTAACCGCGCATGAATTGGACAGCGCCCAATACCTTGTACTAGCGCCTGACGCTGGCCTTGATGGTCGCGCATTCACGCCCGGACGAGAGGTCGCGGGGACGCACAGTAAAAGGTCCTGCAGCGGCAGGCACGATGAATGTCTCCGCATAATGCACTTCCAACGGCTCGAAGGCGCCGTCCGGACTCTCGACCACCGCCTCCCCGCCTTCAACCAGGTTCAGAACATTGACACTCCCGCCGCCGTCATGGTGCACGCGGCTGGTGAACCAGTGCCGACAAGTTTCGATGAACTCGAGTTCGTGGAGACCAGTACGTTCCTCTCGCCAGCCATGGCCTTGGCCGAGCGGGACGGTGCGGTTGATGAGGTTTTCGCGGACCCAGCGGGTGGTCCGGTCCCACTGGATGTTGGGCACGCCATGATTCAGGTGGATGGGGCGTGGCTGGCCGTTTAAGCCGAGGCGCCCCCAGTCCCAGAGTTTGAAGGTGAAGATGTAGGGCGTAGCGCTTATTTCGAGCACCATCGAATTATGCCCCGAGCAGTGGACCGTGCCCGCGGGGATAAGGAAATGGTCATGCTTTCGGGCGGGCCAGCAATTAGCGTGGCGGTTGACATCGAAGGGCGGCCCGCCCGCCTGCGCGGACTTCAGCTCGCGGATCATCTCCGCGGGCTGGATATCTTCCCGCAGACCCAGGTAGACGCAGCCCTCACTCGCCGCATCGAGCAGGTAGTAGCTTTCGTCCTGCGTGTAGTGCATGCCGAAATGGCGCTGTAGGTAATCGGTGAGCGGATGCACCTGGAAGGAAAGATTGCCGCCGGCCATGGTGTCGAGTAAGTCGAACCGGATGGGAAACTCATCGCCGAACCGCGCTTGGACTGCCTCGCCAAGCAATGCGCGCGGCTGGTGGAAAACCAAATTGAGGGACGGCATCTCGAAGCGCACGTGGCCGAACTCCAGCACCAAGCTGTTCTCCTCTGGCACGCAGTCAAAGCACCAGCCGTAGTTGCTCATCGAGCGATCCAGGTCGCAGACCTCCTTCATCCATTGCCCGCCCCAGGGCGCGGGATCGAAGAAGGGCACCACCCTGAATGGCCGCCGCGCGGCGGCGTGGAGGCCTCGCCTAACCGCCTCGCCTTCCGCTAACTTCGGCGCGTTCGGCTCGTGAGTGTCCAGCACGAAATCCCATTGCGCCATCAATGGCCGTTTCCACCGGTCGCACACGCGCCAATCTACAAAGAAGGCGCGTTTGTACTGGAGGCTGGGAGCGAGCATCCAATTTTCCACGCCGAGATTGCTGGCTTCGTTGCGCCGGAATCGGAGTTGGGCTTCCCAGCGTGCGAGGTCCGCATAAACCAGAACGTCGCCCTCAGCAATGATCCGCGCGCCGCACCCCAGCACCAGTATCAATCCCGCTGGAGCATTCTCCACCCGCCGGCGAAATCCAGCCAGCTTTTCGTGGTCAAAGAATTGGGGTAGATCGAGGCCGCTGAGCCACCCGAAAACCGGGTCATCGCCCCCGAGAAAGGGCTCGACGAGCTGATCAATGCGTTCCGGCGGCAACATCGCGTCGCGGGCGTGGAGCACCAGGACGGGAGCAAGCCACTTCTGCAAGTGGCCCAGAAGGTCTGTTTCGTCCACGCCGGCATAGCACTCGACCACCAATGTGGTTTTGGGCCGGCCGCGTTCGGCGATGGTGCGCTGAAGCCGTTCACAGATCCGTGGCCAGCCCACGGCCACCGCCCGCTCGTCCCCGGCTGCCCTCACGCACGGAAACTTGTCATAATTCGATCTCGGGGTCATGGTTGATTGGCAGCCGTGTGCTACCAGAGCCGGACCCGACCATAACTGAGGGTAAGTGGCGCACCTTCGCGCTGGCCGAGTAATTCGAGTATGCGCGACGGAGGCGAGCCGCCCCGCACGGTAGCGGTGAAATACGCAGTGAACGGCTTCTTGAATGGCAAAGCGATCGCCGCACTGACTTCGCCATTCGCATGGATCTCGATCAGCCGATTCTCGGAGACTGCTTTACCGTCGGCACCTTTGCCGCTGGCGTAGTAAATGACAAAGAGCCGGTTGTCGGATGTGACCTGGAATCGTGGCGCAGAGCCGATCTCGCCCGGCTTGCCCTCCTCAGCCAGAGTCAACGTACGACGGAGCACAATTTTGCCCTCGCGCACAATGGCGTAGTTGATTGCGTGGCTCTGCTTAGCCTCGGGGAAGAACTTCGTGCGCAACCGTTCATCGAGGACTCGCTCGGTCCAAACGATGTGCGCCGCGCCGTCGGGTCCCAGCCAGAGGTCGCCGGGCGAAATCCAGCCGCAGGTCTTGTCACGGCTGGCGATCTCAATCCAAGGGTGGAACTTCTCGCGCGTGATGTCAGGCGTCCAGGTATAAAACAAGCGGCGGAAATCGTAGTCCCATTCCTTTCCCGTAAGCTGCTTCTTGTACGCACGCCATTCAGGATACGGCTCGATAATGTCGCTGACGCCGCAGAAGTGCACCGCCCGGTCCTTGAGCATGACGTCGGGATAGCAGACCCGGATAGGCTCGGGTTTGGGATACTCCGCGCCGCTGGGCCAGTTCAATTGGCCATGCGCGCCCCATTGTCCCGCCCGGTCCCGAAAGGCCCATTCGGCGTGCGTGTAACCGATGTTCTGAAACAGGATCAACTCGTGCCTCGGACCGTCCGCAGCGAAGCTGCGATAGGAGTGTTCGGTGAACGCGGGATTACCGTCCCAGATCGGCAGGATGCGCTCAAAGGGCGCCTTCGTTTTCCGGGCGGAGAACTGCAGGATTTCCGGTCGCGCTGGGCCCCCATAGGTTCCCTCCGCGGTTAACGTGGGGTTGGCGGAAAGAAAGAGCCTGCCGTCAGGAAAGCCGGCCATGGGAGAGGGTTCGCGGGTGCGTCCAGTTGGGTCCGCTTGCTCAAGCTGCCAGCCGCTGCTTCCCCGCCGGTAGAGCGTCCAACGGCAATTGTTGAGCGGTTTGACGTTGCTCAAGGTCTCCAGCCCGCTGGCGAAGACATCGTCCCCTATGCGTACCAGGGACGTCGAGCCGTGGCACCAGAGCGGCCCGGCGCCGTTATCGGCGTTCGTGTAGGAGTAGACCTCCTCCTCGGCCTCGACGACGGGCAGGAGCGCCGGGGCGCTGCCGGCCGGCAAAGCGCCCAGCAACCCAGTGAAAGCAGCTAGCAGGATCAGGAGCCGTTTCACTTTGTCCGCAAGCGAACCAGCACGACGCCATGCCGCGGCACGCTGGCTTTGAATTCGCCTTCGTATTTGCCCAAGTCTTGCTGCCGCCAAAGGTCACGTACGATTTGTTTGCCCTTGAGGCCGAGATCGGACCATTTGGCGGTCACCGTGGCCGTATCTTCCCCACGGTTGAACAGGCCAACAGCTTTCGTCCCGTCCTCCAGGTCCTTGGCCCAGACTTCGAGAGCGTCGGCAATGGCCACGCGGTGGCCCGGTTTGCCGAGCGGGTCCTGGTCCACGTCTATGACCTCGTCATTGTTCAGGAGATTCAGCGTAAAGTCGTCCAAGCGCGTGATGTCACCACTGAAGATCAGGGGAGCAGCCACCAGACACCAGAGAGACACATGCGTGTATTGCTCATTGGGAGTCAGGGGGCTCGGCGCGGTCTGGCCCTGCCAGTTGCTCAGGTAGCCGAGCAACAGGTAGTCGGGATCGTTCCAGCCACCCGGACCCCCAAACTTGTACAGTTCCTCACGGGAATACACATCGAAACCGTCGCGGAAGAGCGCGGCGGGGATGCCTTGAAAGGATCCGCCCAGGTCGCCCGCCGTGCGCCAACTGTGCCCGCCAGTCTCTTTGCCCCATTCCCAAACCTTGCCCATGCCATATTGGCAGAGGTTCAGGATCAGGTCGCGGTCCTGCCGCCGAAGAATATCGCCCATGAGACGATACGGCTGCTGCAACTGGGCGAGGCTGGGGTTCTTGGCAATCTCGCCGTACGAGCACCAATCGTATTTGAGGAAATCATACCCCCACTCGGCGAAGCGGCGGGCGTCCTGCTGCTCGTGTTGATACGCGGCGACATGTCCGGCGCAAGTCGTTGGTCCCGGCCCAGTGTAAATGCCCGCCTTCAGGCCCTTGGAATGGATGTAATCGGTGAGGCCCTTCATGTCGGGGAAACGTTGGTTGGCGTTGACCATGCCCTGCGCGTCGCGGGGTACGCCCCCCAGTGCCGGGTCGTCGGCGCCCGGTTTCACCGCCCAGCAATCATCGATGTTCACGTATTGGTAGCCATGATCCATCATCCCGCTGCTGACCATCGCGTCGGCGGCAGCGCGCATGATCTTATCGGTCACGTGACCCTCCCACACATACCAACTGTTCCAGCCCATGTGCGGCGTCAGGGCCAGCGTCTCGCCGCAGATAATCTTGAATGAGCGCTTCGCCTTGCCGAGTTGATTGGCTGCCCGGAATGTTACGACGTATTCTCCCGGCTTCTCGATCCGGCCCTGGATTTGGCCGGTCTGGGCATCCACCGTCAGACCCTTCGGCAGATGGTCCACGGCAAACGTCATGGGCCGGTCTCCCGTCGCCGGGATTGTGAACAGGAACGGATGCCCCGGGTGTACGCCGAAGATGCGTGCTCCATTGATGCGCGGTGTGCGAGCGGACTTCGGTGTGAGGATGACGGCGTCTTCGTGCGGTGAGCGGGCAGTAACAGGGCGCTCGCCCGTAACGAGCAACTTGGCCTCGGCCCAGTCAGCGTGGGCAAAGGATATGTCCCCCCCTGAATCGGCGAGGAGCATCAACGTCCTTATCCCTTTGACGCTTACGTCAACCGTGAGGGCTGGCTGACCGCGTTTCATCCCCGGGGACTTCCAGAGTGTCTTGCCATCGCCGATCACCCGGAAGGTGATGGTAGCCTGATCGCTTTTGGCGGCGTCATCCACGCCAACGAACGCCATGAACTTCTCCGACCCCCCTTTGAGCTGCAGCCGCACCAGGCTGTCAGCGTGCGTGCCCAGCCCGCGTTCAAACTTCTTCCCGCCGACAGACATCGGCACGCCGGTGACGGCCATGTCGGCCTGAGGTTGTCCCCAGCCTTGCGTAATCGGGGATAGGTCCAGGGATGCGATATATACAGTTTCAGGTTCGGCGGCCAAGGCCTGGGTAGTAGGTATGGTCAGCGCCAGCAAGGCAGAAACAACGAGCAGGTTCAGCTTCATGGGAGCGAATATTCCGGCAGGGAGGGGGGGAGTTCCAGCCTAAAGTTCACGCCGAGCGTCTCATTTTCTGTGCCCCCACCGACGTGCTCTCCTCAGCACCCCCTTCACTGTCGCTTCAGCGGAATGGCATACTGCAAAATACCCGGGCACAGCCGGCTCTGGGAACGCTCCCATTAACCAGCAACTCCCCCTCTGTTGGAGCCTCAAGGTAGCCCCAAGGTAGCTTCGGGGTGGCTTCAGGGTGGCTTCAGGGTGGCTTCAGGGTGCCTACCGGTTGGCTACCAGTAGGCCTGAGGGTAGCTTCCGGGTAGCCTGCGGATGCCTGACTGCCCAACTTTACCGTCCCCGCGCGATATCACTGTAACAAATGCCGCTATTGGGTAGCTCCCCCTTTCGCGGACCTCGGAGGGGTCGGAGCATGCGGTCAACGCTCGGGAACGCGGACGTTGAGAATCTCGGATACGCCCGTGGAGCGGGGACCCTGCGGCGTCGGCAAGACCGCATACACACGGTACCGATAGGTCTTGCCTGGTTGGACCTGAGGGTCTCTGGCGCTAGTGATATTCGGCCCGCCTTGTCCGATCGCGTTCATGAAGTCCGTGCGGTCCTCTCCAACACATCGCTGCACGATAAACGCCGCCGCGCCTTCCGTGTGATTTGTCCAACCCAATTCAACGCTGGTCGCCGTCACTCTGACCGTGTGCAAATCGCTCGGGGCGTCGGCCGAGGGCGGACCGGGCTTGGGGCCTTGATTGTCTGGCGAGGGCTGGACGGGCTCGGGTTTAGGCCGGTCGCCCGGCGCGTCCAGTTGCGCCCGGGCCGAGGCGTAACGCACCCGAATAAACTGCTCCATGCTGGCAATGACATCTTCATAGCTCCTATCGGAGGGGACGGTGACTCGGCTGTGAGGATATGGGTCTTGCGCAAGATCGGTTCGGATCAGCGCGTGCAGGGCCTGGAGCTTGGGAATAAGGACCTCCGGCCGAAACCAGGTTTCGAGGATGACGCTCGCCTGCTCCCGGTAGTGTTGGAGGAGTTTGGGGTCGGCAACCAATCGCTCCATCAAGGGCCGCCCGGGCACCGGCGCGGGCCAGGCGGCATGCCAGCCTTTCAACACCGGGATACTGCCAAACGCATGATCCGCAAACCCGACGTCCAGATCCCACGGAATATAGGTCCAACGCTCATCAGCCGGGTCTTGATACAGATAGTAATTGTGCGGTCCCCAGCCTGTATATTGATCAAAGGCGCCAGCAAAGAGCATCACCGCCGTCGTTTTCACGAATGCTTCGACATCCAGCACTTTGCTCAAATCCGCGTTCGTGCCCGGGGCCACGTTAACGCTGCGGATAAACTCCAGCAGCCGCAGATACGCCTCCTTTTCTTTTCCCGAATGCAGCTCGAAAGTCTTCTGGTAAACCGAAGAATCGTCGCCAACGTATCGCAGGTCGGCGCCCGGACCACCCTCGTTCACCTTGAACAATGGTCCTTTATCCGCCTTGAAATGGCGCCGGAGAAACGATTTGTCAATCCGCTCCACGTTCACGTAGATCCCGACATTTGTCTGGTTCAGGAACACCCGGGCGAAGTTGCACCGTGTGGCCTTTACGTCAAGGCCCCGGAGGACATCTGTTATCAGTCGCTCGCTGAACAGGCTGCCGAATTGAATGCCGTTATCCAGGGCGACATGGCGCAGCCCCATAAAACGCTGGCCAGGTTCATATTCGGAAAACGAAATCAGGAACGACCTTTTAAATGGCGACTCCGGGGCAGACGAACTGTTCCCTTTGAAGCGAATGCCCACCTCCTCGAGTTTCTGGTTCTTCCAGCGGAAAGTGCCCGGAACGCAGATCCTTTGGGGCAGCGCACGATGCATCCTTTCCAGGTCCTGGGCCTTGATGTCGAGGTGGATTGTCTGGACGGTCTCTGGATCGTAGAAGCCGTCCGTGGGGTCTGCGGTTGGGGCGGCTGACGCGAATTCGACCGCGAGCCGCAGTGCTAGAGCCACCAGCACTGACCGCCAAATGCCTGGGATGCAACCTCGAATGGAAGAGTTCATCGTGGTGACGTTAGGCTAGCACTCATGGCAGGGACGGACAATGACAAAAGCCTTTCGCCCGGATGCGCTTCACGGCGAATGACAAAGTCCTCGTAAGTCGTTGTAGGAGACGACGTAAGGAGTCTCTGATCTCCTGGCCTGCTACCCAAACCTGGGCTTGTTCGGAACGTGCTGATTAGAGACTCCTTACGTCGTCTCCTACAGCTTGAGATTGGAGTCCCTATCCCCGACTTTGTCACTGGCCGTGGATGCGCTTCACCTCGCCTACCGAGGTGTCGGAACCGAGTTCGGTTGCGGTGGCCCACTCCTGGGTTCCTTTCGGTTGCCTGGCATGAACCCGGGGCGCCGCCTCCGTGTGGCCTTGCGCGGGCGAGAGAGGCAAGGCATAGTCTTACCGTATGAGTAAGACGGGACTGTTATCACTGACCATCCGACTGCCGGCGGAGGAGCATTCGGTGCTGTGCGCCAAGCCAAATCGCAGCGCGTGGGTGAGGAATGCGATTGACGAGAAGCTGCAGCGCGAGGCGACGCGCACCGGGAAGCCGCGGACGGCCCTGGGACGCAAATTGATGGCCGCCCGGGCGGAATATCAGGCGGCCGGCGGGCGGCCTCTTTCCCTGGACGAAGTTCGGCTGGAGGTGGCACGCCGAAGGGGCGAACGATGAAGCGCACATATCTCGATAGTTCGGTGCTGATCCAAGCCGTGCAAGGTGTGGATGGCGACAAGACCATAGCGATACATCTCACAGCCGCGAAGGCGCTCAAGTGTGATGAATTCATCACCGCCGAGAAGCCGGGCAAGCCGTTGCACAAGGCTCGCGGCCTCAAAGTCTCCTTTCTCCCAACCGTTTAGCGGTTCACGCTGCCATCCGGACAGGTCAGGAACGAGCAAAGACAAGCTCGCCGCTCTCCGCCGGCGTCGGATCGTAGGCATTGGGGAAAGTTGTGCCAGAGCGATTCCCAGTAATGACAGTGCACCGCGTACCTGGAAGTGATTCCATCACTAAGCCCTTTCCGATACTGGCTGGGGTGAGTAGGCTCAAGAAATGATACCTCCCACCCGGGACAACAGTCCGGAAGCCGAGCGGGCGGCAGTTGACTCGCGGGAAAGGGCTGCGTCAGCCCGGGAGTCTGGTGCCGCGCTCGAGATCACGCGGACGAGCGATCCATCCTGGGTGGAGAAGATGAGCTTCGGTGTGGGCGATATGGGCTTCAATTTCTATTGGGCCAACATCATCACATACCTGATGATCTTCTATACGGACGTCTTTGGCATTTCCCCCGCGGCTGCCGGGACCATGTTGTTTGTGATTAAGGTCTTCAACTCCTTTACCGACCCGATGATCGGTGCTGCGGCCGATCGCACGCGCACCCGGTTCGGCAAATTCCGTCCTTATTTGGTCTGGATGGCGCTTCCCCTCGCGGTGGCAGCCGTGCTAACTTACACCACCCCGAATCTCAGCCAGAACGGCAAGTTGATTTGGGCCTACGGCACGGCTCTCTCGATGATGGTTTGTTACAGCGGCGTTAACATACCATACAACGCGCTTTCGGGCGTCATGTCCAATGACCCGCAGCAACGATCCGCCATCAACGGGTTGCGCTTCTTTTTTGCCTTTAGCGGCGGCATGGTGGTGACGGCGGCGACGCCGTTTCTGGTAAGATGGCTTGGGGGAGGGAATGATCGCTCGGGCTGGCCCTTGACCATGGTGTTCTGGGTAACCGCGGCTTCCGGCCTCTTCCTGCTGACGTTCTGGAATACACGCGAGCGGATCGCCCCTCCGCCGGCCCAGGAGAACAATGTGGGACGAGACGTCCAAGACCTCGCCCATAACGGCCCGTGGATGGTGCTCTTTTGCCTGGCGCTCGTCATCATGATGACGATCACGCTGCGCAGCTCCACGGCGGCCTACTATTTCAAATATGTGGTTGGTCGCCCCGAGCTGGTGGCGGCGTTCGTACCCGCCTTCATGGCCGCGGCCGCGGTGGGCGCTGCGCTCACGCCCGTGCTGACACGGTTCTTCGAGAAGAAGCGGTTGCTGATGCTGCTCATGAGCGCCACCGGGTGTTTGTCCGTCGCCTTCTTCTTCATTCCCAAGGACCAGATTGCCTGGATGTTCGCCCTGCAAATTGCCATCGGCCTGGTGCTGGGGCCGAAGTCGCCCCTGGTCTTCGCCATGTATGCCGACACTGCCGATTACAACGAATGGCGCACCGGGCGGCGCGCCACGGCTATGACCTTTGCCGCGGCTACCTTTTCACAGAAGCTGGGCGCCGCCTTGGCGGCCGCGGTGATGGGCTGGGTCTTCACCGCGTTGGGCTACGTGGCCAACACTGTCCAGACTCTTCAATCACAGCGAGGCATTGTGTTAATGATCTCATTTATTCCCGCAGCGTTCGCGTTCCTGGCAGTGGCGGTGATGCTGTTCTACAAATTGGATAACCAACAAATGGCGGAGATCCGCGTTGAGCTGGCTCGGCGTAAAGCCGCCGAGACGACGGCTGCCTCTTTGCCCACATAAGGCCATGTTGCACCCCACTGATTCTGGCGAGCGTTTTGAATTAACGAGCCCAACAGTCATGCCGCGCGCGGCAGGGTTTCTGTGGAATAGGAAGATGCTCATCCAGGTCACTTGCCGCGGCTACTCGGTCGCGCAGTTCATGCAGCCCGAGCCGGCCCGGTATGCCTACGCGCCCAATCTCGAAGCGAAGACGTTCATGCAGCCTGAGCAACCCTATTACGCTCACCACCCTGGCCGCTTCTTTTACGTCAAGGATGAGGAGACCGGTGACCTATTCTCGGCGCCGTACGAACCCGTGCGCGCTCCGCTTGACCGCTACGCCTTTTCCGTGGGCAAAAGTGATATTCGGTGGAGCGTCGAACGGGGCGGGATCGCGCTGGACATCCGCCTGGACCTGTCTGCCGACGATGTGGTCGAGCTTTGGAGCGTGCAGGTGCGTAACGCCTCGGCTCGTCTACGGTGGATTAGCTTTTATCCCTACTTCCCGGTGGGCTATATGAGCTGGATGAACCAGTCGGCCCAGTACCGGCCGGACCTCAGCGGCATCGTGGCCACCTGTGTGACACCTTACCAGAAGGTGACGGACTACTTCAGGATAAAGAAGTTCAAGGACAAGACCTTCTTCCTGGCCGAGCAACCGGCTACCGCTTGGGAAACCCAACAAGAGGCCTTCGAAGGTGAAGGCGGTTTGCATCAGCCTGCGGGTGTCCGCCAAGCTGAGCTATCCAAAGGCGAGGCGCTCTACGAAACTCCCGCCGCCATCCTCCAATACCGCCTGGAATTGGCGCCGAACCAAAACCGGACCTACCGCTTCCTCTTTGGGCCGGCCTTGGACGACGCGGAAATCCTTGGCCTTCGGCGCAAGTATCTCCACGCAGAGGGCTTCACCCGCGCCACAACCGAATATGCCGGCTACATGGCCAAAGGCAGAGGCTGCCTGAGAATCGAAACCCCTGACGCGGAGTTTGACAACTTCATCAATCATTGGCTGCCTCGGCAGGTCTTCTATCACGGGGACGTCAACCGGTTGACGACGGACCCCCAGACGCGCAATTACCTCCAGGACAACATGGGGATGGCCTACTTCCAGCCCCAGGTGACTCGGGCCGCCTTCTTGCACGCGCTCAGCCAACAGGAACCCACCGGCGGCATGCCAGACGGGATCCTGCTGGTTGAAGGGGCGGAACTCAAATACATCAATCAGATTCCCCATACCGACCACTGTGTCTGGCTGCCGGTCTGTCTTCAGCCCTACCTGGATGAAACCAACGACTACGCCATCCTGGGCGAGCAGGTTACGGACCGGGAGGGTAACCGCCGTAGTGTTTTCGAGCGGATCACCAATGCGATGCGCTGGCTGCTCCAGGCCCGCGACCCGCGCGGTTTGAGCTACATTGCGCAAGGTGACTGGTGCGACCCGATGAATATGGTGGGCTGGAAAGGCAAAGGCGTTTCGAGCTGGTTGTCTGTGGCCACCGCCTACGCGCTGAATCTCTGGGCTGACGTATGCGCGGATCAAGATGCCGCCGATCTGGCCCGGGAATTCAAGGCCCACGCCGCGGAGATAAACCAGGCGGTCAACAGTCACTTGTGGGACGGCCAATGGTTTGGCCGAGGTATCACCGACGACGGGG